>ERZ808046.453-NODE-453-length-36691-cov-15.469848_pt1 | contig 36691 bp, 34 predicted proteins | sample MGYA00380196_ERZ808046 | MGnify/ENA primary metagenome ERZ808046 (study PRJEB31490, sample SAMN06133421) | mouse gut metagenome | isolation source: Z6_2 | host: mice | place: China: Chengdu | collected 2015-05 ...
GGAGGTACAAGCACTCGCTCTTTTTATTGTGATTACGTACAACAACAATCTTAACCGGAATTCCTGTTTTAGTTGTTGCATGAATAGAGCCAAAAATGTTTTTGTTATTGTCAAAACGTACAAATCTGCACAGTTCCGGCAGTGTATAAGCCTTGCCCCGGTAATTGTAACGCTGCTTTAGCTGCCTGGCCATCCCGATTGCATCCATTCCGGTCTCCGGAATCTTTGTCAGCATCGGCTCTGTTGTAAACCAGGTATCCATCAGGACATAATCATAAGATCAGCACCTCTTCTTTGGATGGTATAGGTTGTGGCGATCTTATGATACCAAAGATTAGGTGCTATTTTTATGTCAATGCACCAATTTATATCTTTATTTTACTTAAAAGTTCAAGCATCTACACCGGATTTACTGGTGGGGAAGCTGAGTTATTTATACCAAAGGAATTGAATTAGACAGTCAGCAGACAATGTTATGGCACAGGTCAGACATATATTCGGATTTTACGAAAACCAGAGAAGAGAACAGAGAACTTTGGAAGAACAAGATATTTGCAAATACGAATGCAGATGGAGTAAGCATATGACAAAAGTAATTACTTACGGAACCTTTGATTTATTTCATGAAGGGCATTTAAGACTGTTGAAGCGGGCGAAAGAGCTGGGGGATTACCTGATAGTAGGAGTCACAACGGAACATTTTGATGAGGCGAGGGGAAAAATCAATGTGATTGATTCTTGTCTTGAGCGTGTTGAAAATGTTCGCAGAACCGGTTTAGCGGACGAGATTATTATTGAAGATCATATGGGTCAGAAAATGGAAGATATTCAGAAATATCAGATTGATATTTTTGCGATAGGAAGTGACTGGGAAGGGGCCTTTGATTATCTCGGAAACTTATGCAGAGTAGTCTATCTGGAGCGGACACCAAATATTTCCTCTACCATGCTCAGAAAAAGCAGGTTTAAAATTATTAAAACAGGAATCGTTGGTACGGGACGTATAGCACCTCGTTTTATGGCGGAGGAAAAGTATGTGTCCGGTATTGACATTACCTGTGCATATAATCCGGAGACAGAAAACGGGAAATGGTTTCAGAAGAGATATGAAATTGAAGTTTTTAATAAAAGTTATGAAGAGTTCTTGAATAAAGTTGACGCAGTGTATATTGCCTCACCGAATGAGACACATTATGAATATGCCAGACGGGCCATAGCTGCTGGAAAGCATGTGCTTTGCGAGAATCCGGTGGCGCTTGGCAGAAAGGACACCGCTTTCCTTTTTTCAGAGGCAAAAAAACAGGGGGTTATTCTCCTGGAAGGAATCAAAACGGCATACTGTCCAGGATTTCAACAGCTTATCAATACGGCAAGAAGCGGAAAGATTGGAGAAATCAGAGATATAGAGGCATGCTTTACCAGACTGGCAGATCCAAAATCCAGGGAGCGGACGGATTCGCAGTTTGGAGGGGCTTTCCTTGAGTATGCCTCCTATACATTGCTGCCGATTTTTAAGTTATATGGGACAGATTATAAAGATGTAAGTATCCACAGCATTTTTGATAAAAATGGAATTGATCTTTACACAAAAATTGAATTGAGATATGACAGAGGACTGGCAACTGCCAAGTGTGGTGTTGGAGTTAAAACGGAAGGACAGCTGGTTATTGCCGGGACACAGGGCTATATACTGGCGGAATCCCCATGGTGGTTGACAAGAAAATTTCAGATAAGGTATGAAGATGCCAGCCAAATTGAAACCTATGAGCCCAGATTCCAGGGGGATGGTCTGCGTTACGAGATGAGTGAATTTGTGGCAAAAATCAACAAAACAGATAAAAATGGCTATCTTTTGACGGAAGAAGAAATTGTTGCCATGTCAGAGATTATAGAAATCTTCATGAGGCAGAGACAGGAGAGAAGCAGCGTATGAATCTTCGTCTGGGGATGATTGGAACAGGAAGGATTGCCAGGCGTTTTGCCACAGATGGCTGGCAGACTTCGGGTGCGGAACTGACGGCTGTATATAATCCGAGAGAAGAAAGTGTTACTCGTTTTGCCGGTGAACATGCGATACCATGTGGAACAATGGACTGGAATCTATTTCTGGCACAGACAGATGCAGTGTATGTGGCCGCGCCGCCGGGGGTGCACGGGTCGTATGTGGAAAAACTGTTAAGAGCAGGAAAGCATGTGCTCTGTGAGAAACCAATGGTATTGAATCGGAAGGAAGCAGAAAAATTATTTGAACTTGCAAAGAAAAAAAATCTTATTCTTATGGAAGCGATCAAGACAGCCTGCTGTCCCGGATTTCAGAAACTGACGGAGGTTGTGAAAAATGGATGTATTGGTGAACTGAGAGATGTGGAGGCAACATTTACTAAATTAGTCAGACCAGGAGTCAGGGAGTTGGTGGACAGGAAATGCGGGGGCAGCCTGACGGAGCTTGGGAGTTATGGCTGCTTTGCTGTCTTACGTTTATTCGGATGTGATTTTGAAAAGGTGCATTTTTCTGTACAACGCAGCCGGACAGGAATGGATATTTTCACAAGAGTTTTTTTCGAATATCCTGGAGAAAGAGCTTCCGGTATCGCAACGGCAGGCTTGGGAGTAAAATCCGAAGGTGAATTAATTGTTTCGGGAACGCAAGGTTATATTGTCGCCAGGGCTCCCTGGTGGATGACATCGCATTTTGAGGTGCGGTACGAGAATCCTGAGCAACGAGACGTCTACGATTTCCCATTTGTGGGAAATGGACTTCAATATGAACTGCATACATTTCTGGACAGGATCAGAGGAAAGGTCGGGAATGGATGGGTGACGCCAGAAGAAAGTATTGCTTTGGCTGGTGTTATGGAGAATTTTCTTGAGAGAGAAATTATCCAAAGAAAGTAGAAAAGAGAAGACTTTATGGCAGAGTTTGAATATACAAAAGAGAATTTGCGCCGACTTCAGATGATAGAACTGGAAATGTTGAAGGAACTGGATAGAGTCTGCCGGAAAAATGGAATTGCTTATATTATTGATGCAGGGACGCTTCTTGGTGCAGTAAGACATGGGGGATTTATCCCATGGGATGATGATATCGATGTACGAATGTTGAGAAAAGATTATGAGCGGTTCTGCGAGGCATGTAAAAAAGAACTGAATCAGAAATATTTTCTTCAGACCTATCGGACAGATCCGGGATATCGCTGGGGATATGCCAGAATATTAAAAAACGATACTGTCTACCGGAGAAGAGGACAGCAGCGAATGAAAGCACGAAATGGGGTGTTTATTGACGTATTTCCAAATGATAGTCTCCCGGATGAATTTTTAGCCAATCGTATATGTACCTGTGTTTCGTGGTTGTGCAGAAAGCTCCTATATTCTGAGGTGGGTGCGTTGAATAAAAAGAAATACAGCAGTTGGCTGGGATTTTGCTTCCTTAATTGTTTCCCGAAAGAGTGGGGGCACTGGGGAATGGAATATTTGTCCAGGCACTATGGGGACAAGGAGACATCCCGCGTCAGATGCTTTGGATGGGGGTCTAAAGAAGAAACGGGTGGATTCCTCAGATGTTGGAATACACAGACAAGAGATATTGTATTTGAAGGATTGACAGTTCGTGCGCCGGAAGATATTCATGGATTTCTGACGTATTCTTTTGGTGAAGACTATATGACACTTCCACCGGAGGAAAAGAGAAAACCGGGGCATCCGGCAGACTATATCGATTTTGGAGACGAAGATTGAAACTGAGTGAATTGAAAGAGAAAGAAATTGTTATATATGGAACCGGGCATGTGGGACATAAATTCCTTGGAATTTTACGCCGATATGGGTTGGAACATCAGATCTGCTGTTTTGCCATGACCCAAAGACCGAGCATTGGATTTACAATAGAAGGAATTCCGGTATATGCCATTCGGGATATTCCCATTGATAAAAATACAGTTGTTTGCTTGGCTGTACATGATTCTCTTAGAGAAGAGCTCGAGAGAGAGGTAAGGCGGGTTACGGAACAGTATGTATGGATATATCCTGATTTGTACGGGTGGATAATGGGCCAAGCAGAGCAAACGAAAGTTTGGATAGAAATTGCCGCGCTTTTGCAAAATTACAGGAAGGATTTTCGCCTGGCAGTTCGTCTGGCGGCCATCGAGCAGCAGGAGGGAAAGAACTCTTTTGGATTTGATTATTATATTAGGGCACAGATGCTGCACTGTGATGTGCATACGGCAAGAAAACGGCTGGAACGGTTCCGGAAATTAATCATAGACTGGAACGGGTTGGATATACAGAATATTCCGCCTTTGTCACTGAATCAAAAAAAAGAAGTGATTGATGGGAATCACCGATTGGCATTGGCAGTTTATCATAGGCAGAAGAGAATACTATGTGACATCTACACTACGGAATTGTCTGCAGAGGAGATTCACGGACCGGAAGCAATGTTGATAAAAGAAACTTTGCAAAGCCAGGGAACTTTTTCGCCGGAAGAAACATGGGCATTGGGTAAAATCCAGAAACAATACATGGCTTTTATTAGTTGAAAGAAAGGTGCGGGACGGACATGCTGGAAATATTCAGAGAATTCAGAGAAAAGATAGACGAAGTGATGCTTCGATGCATCAACCGTAGAGTTATATTATATGGATATTCACGTGGCGGACAGTTTCTGGAATGGTATGGGGAATACTATCACAGTATTACTCCGGATTATATTATTACGGAAGATTGGTCTTCGGGAAGTGTGCTTTACAAATTCCCTATATTTAGGGAATCGTTATTCGATTTCGATTATAAAGATATTAAAAACGCCGTGGTCTGGCTTACAGCGGATAATGCAGAAGGTGAAAAGACGAAATTGCTGGAGGCGCATGGTTTTGTAAAAAATGAAAGCTACTTCGATTTTAATACGTTAATTTATGGGGATAACCTGATAAAACGTGATGCGGGACAGGGAGTTTTTGCGGCAAAGACAGGAAAGAGAAATGTACAATTTATGGAATATGCAGAATATGTTTATGGCTGCGATTTTGTAGAAGCTGTATATCGTCAGGAATTTTTGAATTCTCTAAATGGAGCGCACAGCTATTGCATTACAACTCAAAAAGAGATTTTTCCTATATTGGATAAACTGCATTGCCATCCAGGTAGGGAAGATGGGATTTTTGACTTCGGATGCGGAAAAGGCGGGGCAATGCTGACTTTTTTGGATTATGGCTTTAAAAATGTCGGGGGTGTCGAGTATGAAGATGGTCTTTATGCGGTTTTGAATGATAATTATCGGAAATTAAATCTGCTTGACTCTGCGGAATATAGAGTTTCTTTCATTCATGGGGACGCAAGTGTAATCAATGAGGAGTTGGACCAATATAATTATTTTTATTATTTTGACCCCTTTGAAGATAACATATATTTTCCCACAATTATGCATATTTGCGAAAGCCTGAAGAGAGCGCCGAGAAAGGTTCATTTGATTTGCATAAATCCGAGATATAATGATTTTATTTTAAAAACAGGAAAATTCCATCTCGTCAATTCTTTTGTAACGACCACGAAGCAGAAGATTTGTAATATATATGAAAATAATGGTTTTTAAAGATTATTATATTAAAGTAATAGTTCGGAGGATGGTATGGTTCAGATAAGAAATATGGGGGCAAATGCTTTTATTAATTATATCCAAGACAAAAAAGTTTATTTTTTCGGAGCAGGTAAGATAACAGAAAATTGCATAGATATCTATTGTCAAAATAAAAAGGTTGAAGCGATTCTTGATAACAATAAAAACTTATGGAATAAAGAAAAAAGATTTGCCAATCAGGAAGTTAAGATAATAAGTGTTGAGTCTTTTGTGAAAAGTATAAGTAAAAAAGATTTGAATAATATTGTTCTTGTTATCGCCCCCAATATTTATGCATCCAAAATGATTAACCAATTAGATTCTTTTTCGGAACTTGAGGGGTTGAACTGCTATGTGCACGCGTTTATTAGAAATACAAGAGAATCTGTTCCTGATTTTGATTTTACAAAAGGGGAAATTAAAATCCCAAAAATAATTCATTATTTTTGGGTTGGGGGAAATCCTTTGCCAGGACAATTTCAAAAGTTTATTGACTCATGGAAATTTTATAATCCGGAATATGAAATCATTCGGTGGGATGAAAAAAATTATGATTTTTCGAAAAACCAATATATGAAAGAGGCCTATGAAAGCAAAGCGTGGGGATTTGTACCAGATTATGCCCGCTTGGATGTTATATATCAGTATGGAGGAGTTTATTTAGACACAGATGTGGAAGCAATTCGAGGATTTGATCCATTATTGTGCGATGATGCGTTTTTTGGAATGGGCTGTGCAGATAGAATCAACATTGGCGTGGGATTCGGAGCAGTTCCTGGAAATATACTGATAAAAGAACTCAGAGATTATTATAATGATAAACATTTTTGTAATTCGGATGGTTCAAAAAATAGAGTCGCTTGCTATTATTATCAGCATCCAATATTTAAACGATATGGTTTTCAAATAAAAAGTGAATATCAGAAAATTGATAATATGGTAGTGTATCCGCCAGAAGTACTGTCCGCCAAGGGGACAGATGGCTTTGGAGATTTCTTTTCGGAAAAAACATTATCAATACATCATGGTTCTGGGACCTGGATAACGGCACAGGAACAAAAAGAAATGCAAGAGCTAGAGAAAATGTTTAAACAACGATTAAAGAATTGATAAAATGCAGAAGGAGTATAAGGTATGGGGAATATGGGACGCATACTGGAAGAAAAATATAATAGTCTATTTCAGAAATATGATTTAGAAGAGCCATTGGATACAAAGAATATTAACCAAATTATTAAACATTCTTTACGGGATTTTTTGAAAGATGCTAAAAATCCTGCTATCTATTGTAATGGCGGACATACCAACATGTTGATGGCAGATTTTATCTATGAATTAAAAAATGTAAAATATATTGTGGATAATTTCGCAAAACGAGAGCAAGGCGGTGGATTTTCTCTGATCCGGGATGAGGATATGGAGGCTGAGAGGATTGATGCTGTTATTTTGTCTACGTATAAGTTCCGTAAAGATTTAAAACAGAAGTTGGCAGAAAAGCATGTACATATTCGGGTGCTTGATATTTACGATGAGTTTGAAAAAAACGGAATTCCGTTGTATGCGGATTATTATTATTCCAATCATCCATATCACCATTATCAATGCATTAATCGAATACAGAGGGAGATATCGGAGACATCAGAAACAGAACAATTAAAACTGCTATATGAGAAATTAATTACAAAGTATCTTCACATTAAAGATTTTCGTACGGCGAGTTTAATGATGAAAGAGTATCTTCAGCTGTTTCCTTCGAAACATTTGAACATTATGTACAGGGATTTACAGGATTTATATGAATTGCAGCAGCAGGCAGTGGAATCTGTTTCCGAAAAAAATGTTCTTATGTTATGTTTGGATGGCTTGCGTCGGCAGGATTTATCGAAACAGGGTATGCCTAAGATTAAGAGAATTTTTGATAATACGGCGTATAACTTTACAAATGCATATTCATTTTCGACGTCTACCTTTGAAAGTTTAATTCCGGTTTACAGTGAGAATGATAACCTGCAAACGCGTTATTTTGAAAAAAATACGGTGGATGAGGCGGACTGCAGATTTGTAAAGCTGGCCAAACAACAAAATAGAGAGATATATATTTATGGAGATATGGAGCATTTTATCGAGGGCGAAGGGATTCATTACAGTACACAGTTTTTGACGGTCACAGAAAAACTGTGGCAGTTTGTTTTAGATGCATGCGAAACGGAAAATGGTTTATTTTACATCCACGAGTTGTATGAAAGCCATTTTACGTTTTCTAATCCTTATACAGAAGCTCCGCTGAAATCAGAAGGAACGGCTATGTTGTTTGATTTCCTTCCAGCTAAAGGCGGCAAGCTTCGTGCCGATTATAAAACACAGCATAGGGATGCTGTAAAGTATCTGGATGATGTTTTAGAACCATTTCTTGCAAAATTGCCTTGCAGGATGGTAGTATATGCTGATCATGGAAATCTTATTCTTGAACAGGATGTAGGGCTGGAAGCGATAAAAGATGCAGACTATACATGTTCGGAAGAATGGACGCGGATACCAATAGCGATTCGTTCTCCAGAAGAAGGAACAGGAGAGAATAATAATCTGATAAGCCTTATGGAATTGAATTCTATGATAGTTAGTTTGCTGATGGGAAAAAGTTATATGAGAACGGCGTTCAGGGAATTTGACCATATTAAACTTGCCCGTTCTGAACTTTATAATCCGGATTTCCGTTATCTCTATAAGATGATTGAAAAAGAACAGTATCTTCAGGCGTTTGAATGCTTTATCTTTGAAAGTGGTTATAAACTACTGGTTTTTGAAAATGGATATGTCGAGCTGCGTTCAGTGAGAGATGATAGTTTGATAGAAAATGAGGAACAAAAGAAACAGTTTTTGAATTCGGTACAGAAACAGATTACTGTATGTAATATAAAAAACACAGAGGTGAAAGAAAATTATGGAACCGTTGGTAAGCGTGGTGATGCCGGCATATAATGGGGAAAAATATATAAGAGAGGCGATAGAATCTGTTCTTAATCAGACATATAACAATTTGGAATTGATTATTGTTGAAGATTGTTCGGCGGATGATACTTTGTATGTCATACAAAAATACCAGGATACAAGAATTCATTTATATGTCAATACAGAGAATAAGGGTATTGCGTATTCGACAAATCTGGGAATCCATAACAGTAATGGAAAGTATATTGCTTTATTGGATGATGATGATGTGGCTCTGCCTAAACGTTTAGAGTGGCAGGTGGATTTTATGGAGAAACATAAGGAGGTTGACGTGTTAGGCGGACGAAGCGCGATGATTGATGCTGAGGGCGCGTTTATACGATATGATAAGGAACCGATTTATAACTCCAACTATATTCATGCAAATCTGCTCTTTTATAATAAAAAATTTGCAAATGGAACAACTATGATCCGTAGCGATTTTATCAAAAAGCATAATTTAGAGTACCAGGATGGATGCCTGGGAATGCAGGATTTTAAATTTTTTATAGACAGCTCAAAAGTAGGAACATTGGCAACGGTTGATTATCTAATCCATTTGAAAAGAATACATGAAGATGAAGAGACAACCAGGCGATTGAAATTTTGTGCGAAAGAAAGAGCAGATCTGTATGCACAGTTTCAGAGAGAATCCATCAGAAAAAGTGGATTTCGATTGAGTGAGGAGGATTTGCAGTCAATTAATGACGTTATGCCTGAATGGCCAAAAGAAGATTGTTCAAAAGAAGACGTGATGCGTTTGTACAAAGCATTTAGGGAGATTGTCAGACAGGCACGGGAAATGCGTGTTGGCTATCTCACGGAATTAGAATATGCCTGTAAAAAAATTTTGGGAGACAGAGTTTTGACGAGGTCGGATGTTTTTGATTGGACTGAAGAAAGTGGGAGGAGTTGAAAAATGCTTATATCAGTGATCGTTCCGGTTTATAATACGGAGTGTTATCTTCCAATGTGCTTGGATAGTATCTTAGGGCAGACGCATCGTGAAATAGAAGTGATACTTGTAGATGATGGCTCAGGAGACAAGAGTCTTAATATTTGCATGGAATCTGCAAAGAGAGATTCAAGAGTGATTGTTATAAAAAGCAAGCATCAAGGCTCAGTTTCGGCACGAAAGTTGGGGGCAGAACGTGCAACAGGTGAATATTGTATGTTCGTGGATAGCGATGATTGGATAAAAAAGAATTTGATAGAATCGTTATTACAATTTGTCGTGGACAAAAGTACTGATATTGTAAATTATAATATGAGTAGTGTAGAGGGAAATCATGTGACAGATTGGAAGTATAGTATATCAGAGGGAGTGTATGAGAGGCAGCAGCTAGTTAATATTTATAAAAAAATGATGTTTGATTTTGAAAAAGCACGCCCAGGAATTATTCAGTCATTATGCACGAAGTTAATAAAAAGAAATATATTAATGCTGAGTATGGAAGGTATTGATGATAGGTTTGCAATGGGGGATGATGCGGCTGTTGTTTATAAAGCGATGCTCATTGCTGATAAAGTAGTAGTGATACATAAGAGCTTTTATTTTTACAGGATACATCCCTTTTCAATGTGCCACACAAAAGAAGAGAATCCATTTTTTAAAATAGAGTGTTTTCAGAAATACATGCAAAGCATATTTTCTAAATATGATATGCAATATAAATTGAATGAACAGCTAAAAATGTATTTAATGTCTTTTATAAAAAAGGCAGTAGCAGATACATATGGAATAGGAATTGTGGATTTATATCGTTTACCATTTAGATGTTCAGATATAGGGAAAAGGGTTGTGCTATATGGAGCTGGAAGAGTAGGGAAAGCATATTATAGGCAGTTAGCGCAGATGCAGTTTATAAGAATAGCAGCGTGGATAGACAAAGGAAAAGTCGGACAAAGTATATTTGATTATGAAATTCAGGCCATTGAGGATCTTAGAGATAGGGAATTTGACAAAATTATAATTGGGGTAAAAGATACTGATACCGCAGAGGAAATAAGGAAAGAGTTGTCTACACTTGTACCTGCAAGAAAGATTCTATGGAAAGAACCATTATCAAATTGGTGGGAGAGGGAAATAGTATTATGAAAAAAATCGTACTTTTTGGAATAGGTCAAATTGGAAAAAAATATATTGATGAGTGTCTTGCTGCCGGAATAACAGATTTAAAGTTGGTCGATTCCAAGGAATTGTTATGGGGAAGCACCTACCGGGGAATGGAGATAAGTAATCCTGCAGATGTTATATGGAATAAATATAATCGAGTTGTAATAACAACGGGCGATAAGTATATGATAGAAATATTAAATAATCTGCTAAACATATATGAAGTACCGCGAAAAAAAATAGTGTTTCGTCGTGAGACAATGATATTGTCACAGAAGGAAAGCTATAATTTGGGGAATATGTGCCTTGAAAAGCCAATTAGCGAAGGAATCATTGTTACTGGCAGAGAGTTTTCAAACAGGTTAAATAAGGATACATTAAACGATTTAGAAAAATTTTATTTTGAAAAATCGCATCATACAATAAATAAATGGATGCATTATTTTGAGGCTTATAATCAATTCTTTTCAAGATATAGAGGAAAAGATGTGAAAATGTTGGAGATAGGTGTTTTTAAAGGTGGTTCTTTGCAGATGTGGAAAAACTATTTTCAGATGTCGAATAACAAAGTTCAGATATATGGCATTGATATTGATCCGTCCTGTAAAGATTTAGAAGAGGATGGAATCAAAATTTTTATTGGTTCTCAGGAGGATAAAGCTTTTCTAAAGGAATTAAAGAAGGAAATAGGAAAAGTTGACATTTTAATTGATGATGGTGGGCATACTATGAATCAACAAATTGTTTCTTTTGAGGAATTATTTGATTTGGTAGAAGATAATGGAATTTATTTGTGTGAGGACTTGCACACTTCTTATATGAAGGAGTATGGAGGGGAGTATAGAGGGAAAACATTTATAGAATATTCAAAAAGTTTAATAGATTACCTACATGCTCAATATTCTGAAACAAATGAGCTTATCGAAAATAAATATTCGGGATGTATTAAATTTGTTACTTATTGTGATAGCATGATAGTTATTGAAAAAAAACCAAAAACAACGAAAAGTATATGTGTTTGCATATAATTAAGGAAATCACATGATAAAGTATAAAAAAAGGGAATTGTTGGAAGCAGTTACTACACTTCTCAATGTAAATAATTTTGTAACCCAAAGTCCCAAAATAAATAAGAGAGAAGACATTATAAATATGCTGGCGCAGTGCCAGGACGTGGCACTTGAATTGGGAAATTATTTTGAAACATTGGGAGAATCCGGAAAATTATTCGTTTCCGTATTGGAGGATTATTGCGAGAATCTGTATAAAATGGGATATAATTTTGCAGAAGAGAAAACATGCGATGAGATAACAAGAAAGATTGAGACCCAATTGTCAGACCTGAAGAATGAAATTCAATTTAAAATTCCGAATGACAGGATAGAAATGGTATTTTTCCCATATAAAGCCTCTATGTGGGATTCCCTGGAAAGTGTGTGGAAAGCGGCGGATGAAGACCCAGATTGTGATGCTTATGTAGTGCCGATCCCTTATTTCGAAAAAAATGCAGAAGGGAAACTGGCGGTTGAACATTATGAGGGGGAGCAGTTTCCTGAAGAGGTGCCGGTTGTGCATTATACGAATTATGATATGGTAAAGCGTAGACCGGATGTGGCTTTTATACATAACCCCTATGACCAGTATAACTATGTGACAAGTATTCATCCGGCGTACTATATTTCGGAGTTGAAAAAGTATGCAAATAAAGTAGCGTATATTCCGTACTATGTATCGGCAGAGACAAATCCTGACGCAGAAGAGGTCCATAAACAAAAGGAGGGTTTTATACTGACTCCAGGTGTACTCCATTCGGATTTCGTTTTTGTGCAGTCAGAGAATATGAAACGCTTATATGTGAATGTGTTAGAAAAAAATGTATCTGGTGTGTGGAGAAGATACTGGGAGAATAAAATTTTTGGATTAGGCTCACCAAAGTTAGACCGTGTTCATAATACAAAAAGGGATGACGGCCGTCTGTGCAAAGGATGGAAAGCTCTTATTTTTGATGAACAGGGGAAACGCAAAAAAGTAATCCTTTATAATATCAGCGTTTCGGATCTGCTGAATCATGAAAATATGTTGGACAAGATTGAGGATACATTGGCTTTCTTTGAAAAAGAACGGGAATATGTTTTGTGGTGGAGGCCTCATCCGCTTTATGAGTCTACAATTAAATCCATGCGTCCAGGATTATTGGAAACGTATAAAGGGATAGTGGAAAACTATAAGTCAAAGGGGTGGGGAATCTTTGACGAAGGAGAAGACTTGGAGTGGGCGATTGCTGAAACGGATGCCTACTATGGAGATAGAAGTTCGGTGGTACAACTGTATCTGGAAGCCGGGAAGCCGATTCTGTATCAGGATACGAGAGTAAAAAATTCTGTGGAGACCGATGGGGACATTCCTATATGGGCACGGGCTTTTTTCGTAGATAGAGATGAAGTGTGGCTCATGCACGGGAAAATGAATCTGTTAATGAAATACTATCTTTCAACAGAAACATTAGAAATTGTTGGCTGTGTCCCGGACGAAGCGTTTTTTCAACTATCCCTGTATAGTTCAATGTATAAGGAAGGAGATAAGATTTACCTTATTCCTTGCTGGGGAAAAGAAATAGCAATTTATGATGTATCCAGTAACAGGTTCGCTAAAATAAAATTGAATCAGATAGAAAAGTACGAAAATAAAGCTCTGTTTTGTAAATGTCTTGCAGTCAATAAAGCCCTGTATTGTATACCGGAAAGCTATGAAGCTATTGTAAAAATCGACTTATGTACACAAGAAGTAACCTATTATGATTTACATTGCTATATGGGGGTAAATGATGTAGACACATATCTTGGTGATGCCATTTTAATTGATAATAAAATTATATGTCCATGGAATCGTTCAAATCAGTTGCTGATATTTGATTTAGAGGATGAGCATATTCGACTGGAAGGTTTTGGGCCGAAGAATAGAAAGTATATTCGAGTAGGAAAGTTGAAGAATCAGTTGGTTTTATATGAAGGAACAAAAAAACAGATCATAATGACGACACTGGAGGACAGTGGAAAGGAAATTATTACTGACATAAAATGTGAGGTGCCATTATTTTCTGAAATTTCCAAGGAAATCATGATGATAGATATGGCATACTCAAATGAGATAATATGCATAGGGGGAAACGGCAAGATCCTATATAGAGAGAAATTACAGATAGAAAAAAAGGATAATGCGTTGCATTATGACTATTATTGTGGTTTCCACTTTAAAGAACCACATACTTTTTGGTATTTTGATACGACAAATTGTGTATTACATATGTTTACAGAAGAAGGGGTCAAGAGAAGTTATAATTTTAATTGTTTGAAAATCAACAGAGCACAGATAGAAAATATAATGAAAATAAGAGGCAGAGAATCCGAAAATGAAATTTTGTCTTTAAGAAAATGGATTAAAGAAAGAATGGATTTTGCTCTGAAGAAAGATTCGTATGTTAACATTGGAGAGAAGATAAAAAATAGTGTAAAAAATATTTTCAACAATAATCAAATATAGATATTGGTATTATAAAAAGCTCATGGGAGAGGCTATATGATAAAGTTGAATTATAATAGATGCAATAGAATATAAATCAAAGAATGCTAAAGCTATGTTTCTTTTGGCTAATATTATTTTATTTAAAACTGTAGAGAGGGGTGCGTAAGAAAGATAATATGAAATCTGCTAATATGGACAAGCATGAGCTGCTACAATATGTTCGCAAAAAGATGTCCGGAAAAAAGATAGCAGTTTGGGGAACCGGAAAACTTTCTATTTGGGGAGAAGCCTTTTTACAAAGTGTGAAAATAAGTGATTATTGTTATATTGACAGTTCAAGAGAAAAGCAGGGAAGGCTTTTCAGGCATAGAGAAATATTACCTCCAGAGGTAGTGTCGAAGGAATATTATCTGCTTATTGCTACATCTGCATTTCCAGAAATAGCTTTGGATTTATATAAAAAGGGTTTTTGCGAGTTGGAGGATTACATTTATGTCTGCGATCTAACTTATTATCAAAATCTTTTGAAGTATAGAGACGAACCACGAGTCCCGGAAGTTACGAAAGAAATGCTGAAAGTGATAGGGCAGAATTTAAAAGAATGTGTTTTATGTGAAGACTTTATATGGCAGGGAGAGGATAAATTTGAAAGCTATAAAAAAGCCTGCAAAGAAAAAGTCAAGCAGAAATTTGTGAACTTTGAAAATTTTATACAGGTTGAATTAAAGGCACCAAAATAAGGCCACCGCAAGACGCCGACCTGTGGTCATAAAAATGTTAGGTGCTAGATCAGGATCGAGAATCCTCAGATTTCTCTCTGGCGATCTCTTCCCGGATGAGTTTTTTAACCGCCCCCTGCTTTGACAGCTGCTTCCAAAGCCAGCGGATGATGTCTAAATCCGTATGGATATTCAGTTTCGTGTAAAAGCCCGCCGTATTGTTTTTGTCGTATTTTGCCTGGGCTTGGGTATGGGCTTGTATGGTGTCTATCCAGCCCCTCATGAGGAGACCTCCTTTCTGATAGGTATATACCTATTGCTGCTGTGTGGGTTCGAGGGAGGCCATATACTCTTTTACCCGCCCGTAATAAATACGGAGGAACTTGTTTGCGCCGGCAGTCATGTAAACGTAATAAGGCTTGCCCTGGGCCCGTTTCTTGTCCATAAAGGCATAAACGGGATCGTCTGCCGGGGAGCGCTTGATGAGCCCATCCATGATCTGGAAGAGGGTTTTGCGTAAACTTGGCGAGCCTTTCTTTGTGGTAGGTACACTTTTACGGACGCGCTGCCCGGAATCGTCCTTTCCGGGGTCAACGCCTGCAAAGGCAGTCAGTGCCCCGCAGTGCGTGAACCGTGTCACATCCCCAATCTCAGCCATGAGCTGGGGACCGAGGGTAGGGCCGACGCCGTCCATTGCCATGACAACGGGGTATTCTGGCAGAGTGGAAGCGGTCTTATCCATTTCCAGACGGAGGGATTCCACGGTTGTGGAAGCGGTATTAAGCATTGCCACAGCCTGCCGGATGAACATCTTGGTGTTGGCGTCCTTAGGAAATACGGCGATCAGGTCAGAGGAGAGCTGATAGACCTCTTGCGCTTTCTGAGTGCTGAAATTGTAGCCTTTGCGTTTACACCAGTTCTGGTAATGCTCTGTAAATGCCTCCAGTGACTTGGAGCGGACACAATCCACATGCCAGTAGGTATGGATGAAATCCACCCACTTCTGGCTGCCATCGTTACGCGCGGGGCTGTCAAAGAAGTCATTGGCCCCCGGATAGGTCTGGTCAATCAGGGCAATGAGGTTGTTTTTCATGGCAGTTTTCTGGTCCATATAGAAACCGAACTGCCGGTTCATGGTTTTTAATTGGTTACGTGTTTTATCCATGCATCCATATTGCTTCAAATTTGCCCAGCGGTCAAGAGTATAGCGCGCGATTTTTTTGGAATCGGCCTTGTCGGTTTTTGGGGAGCGAAGGGAATCATCCCCGAAGTCCTTGATGAGGATGGGGTTTACAGCGCTGACAAAGATACCGGCATCAGAAAGCCACGAGGCAACGGGTTCGTAGTACCGTCCAGTGTGCTCCATGCAGACCTTAGTTTCTCCGTCGAGGCCCTTGATCAACTCAATCAGGGCATTGATTTGGGACTGGGTATGGGGAATATCACGGGGAGGCAACAGAACAACATCACCCGGCTTTCGGATGGTAACCGTGCTCTTGCCTTTGGAAACATCAATGCCAACAGCGTTCATAACAGATACTCCTTTACAATGAATTAGCAATGGTCAATACCAGATTTACTCATTGCCTATTCAATCTACTGGGTATCACACGAACGCCTAAGGGTTCAACCTGCGTAAAACGAATGCTGCGAATGAGGGCTGGTTGGCTGACTTTTTTACGGACGTAAAGTCCTAGGAGGTGACGGCCAGACCTATTGCCTTACTCATTCTAACAGCTTAAGCAACAAGATGGGTAATTCCTTACTGGCTGTAAGGGGTATTAACCATAAATATATTGTAGTAGGATATGAAGTCCTTTTTGAGTCTGTTCCAGGTGTTCGTTACAGGAGAAAAATGCAGGAGTACTATATCACAAGCCAATTGATGGATTTTGAACACTGGAGGGAAAATGATATTTATGTTGATTTAGGTGCACAAACAAGTCTTTTTGTAAAATATTTACGTGAAAAAAAGGGAATAGAAGCATATGGGTTAGATATAGAAGAAAGCATCTATAAGGAGCTTGGATATTATTTGCAGGAGGATGTTACAGATACTCATTTTGCTGATAACAGTGTACAGGGCAGGGCATGTCCTGTCATTCGGCTTATGAAACTTTTATAGGAGATGTCGATATCAAATTAATACGTGAGGCGGCGGGAATTTTGAAAATCGGGGGCAAATTGATTATTGTTCCGCTTTATATGCATGAGCAGTATTTATCAACAACCTCACCGACACTTTATAAAAAAGGATTTGCGGATGAAGGGAGCTTTGAATGCATTAGGACAGATTGTAGGGGAGGATTAGCAATTGGAAGATTCTATGATGTGGATGCACTAAAAAGAAGGGTTTTAGATGTGGCTAAAGAGGTTGGCCTTAAAGCAAAGGTATACGTTTTTCCTGATGAACTGGTTACATGCGACGCATTTGCATATTTAAAATTTATATTGGAGCTCAGAAAATAAATATCAGAATTATATAATGGAGACGAGAAAAATGAAAAATGTGATAGATAATACAGAAGATATCAGTCTTTACGTAAAAAGAGCTAAGCGTTGGATTGCGAGAAATACAGTGGCGAATCAGGGAATTGTTATCACTTCAAAAAACAGAAGGATTTATCAGGAAGTGACAGGTTATTATATATCGACGCTGCTTCAACAAGGTATGTATGATGAAGCAGTTAATTATACAAAATGGTTATGTAAGGTGTAGCAACCAAATGGTGCATGGCTTAGTTCGGATTTGAGGCATGAGTCTGTGTTCAACACGGGGCAGGTTCTAAGGGGACTGATAGCGATATATGAATTGATGCCGGAAGTTAAGGAGAGTATTTTACGTGGGAGCGACTGGCTGCTGTCCAATATGGAGGGAAATGGAAGGCTTAAGCCGATAGAAGGGACAAGTTTTGTAGAAGGGATTAACTCGGAACTGATTCATATATATTGCCTCCCCCCAGTGCGAGAGATAAGTAAAAAAATAAACATGCCGGTTTATGAACAATGTGTTAAAAAGGTTTTAGAATATTATAAAAAAGCTTATTTGGAAGATATTTTGAATTTTAATTATTTATCGCATTTTTATGCTTATGTAATTGAAGCAATGGTCGATTTAGGTGAATATGAGATTGCTGAAAATGCTATGAAAAAGATAGAGAAGCTTCAAAGACGAGATGGTGCAGTCTCAGCATACAGAAATGTTCACTGGATTTGTTCGACTGGATTATTTCAGTTCGCAGTTATATGGTTTAAATTGGGAAATTATGAACGCGGGAAACGGGCTTTTAAATATGCGATGAGACTACAAAATGAATCAGGAGGTTGGTACGGCGGATATCCAGCACTCTCTGCTCCAATTTTACGGGGGGGGTATATTGCTTGAAAAAATTACATATTTCCCAAATGAAGAAATCAGTTGGGCTGTAAAATATTTTTTTGATGCACTGTATCTTTTTAAGAAGGATTTGGTATATTGATTGCGTCCTGTATTCTAATAGCTTAAGTAGTAAGACGGTTAATTCCCTGTGGTTTGTAAGGAATATTAAACGAAGCACATCGCAGTAGCGAGGAGGAATTATGTATGAGGTTGAGTCATAAGGTGATTATTTTTGGGGCAGGTAGGAGCTAGGAATGGAGAAAAAATACTGTACAAATTAGTAGGAGGGGAGCAGGTATTCGCCTTTTGCGATAATTACAAAAAAACGGCTTTCAAGAAAAGAACTATCGATTTGTCTGAATTAGTAAAAATTTATTGAAATTGTGAATATGATATTATTTTATCGATAAACAAAAATGAAATCAGAAACAACTGGAAAGTGAAAATGTTCTATACTGGGAAGCTACCAGAACTTTAAACAATTTTTTGACAGTGATGAAATAAGAGAAATAAGGAGAATAAAATGCGTAATATAGTTATATTTGGAGCCGGACGAAATGGGAGAAAATTATCTAAGATATTTCCATCCAATATGATAGTTGCTTATATTGATAATGATCCGACAAAACAGGGGGAGAGTATAAATGGTGTTCCGGTTGTTCCATATAATTATCTAAAAAGTCTTAAAGAGGATATTGATTTGATTTTATCAACAAATAGTGATGAGATAAGAAATATGTTGTTTATAGATGATATTCCGTATTGGGAAATTACTGGAAACGACAGAAATTTCCTTTTAAGAAAGGAAATTGTTCAGTTGAGAGACAAAGAATTATTGGATAGATATTTATTTGATACAGAAGTAAAAGATGCCCTTGGCTTTATAGGGTTAGATAGCCTAAAATTCAGAGATACTTATTACTCTTCTTTTAATGAAGCGTTGACGTTGTCGATGAAGAATAACATGGATATTCAATTGGAGGAACAGTTGGAACGCTATTATTCGGATGAGAAAAAGCATGGGGGAGAGATGTATGATAATCGATTTGGACTACGACTGATTAGGAATCTCATTAATAGAAAACATAAAAAGTATAAGGTTTGTGATTTGGCATGTGGATATGGTGAATTACTTTTGGAGTTAAAAAAGGATGGACATGATGTCTACGGAATTGACTCCTCTGCATATAGAGCACAGTACTGTAATGCAAAAGGAATTCAGTGTATATACGGAAAAGCAGAAGATATGCCATTTGAGGATAAACAGTTTGATGCTGTGGTATGTACTGAATTGCTAGAGCATGTTAAAGAACCTGAAAAAATTATTTCTGCTATTTACCGAATTTTGAAACCAGACGGTTATATATACTGTTCCGTTCCGTATGGCATGCGGTGTGATTGCGACACACATGTGAGGCTTTTTACAGAAAATTCACTGTACACATTACTAAGTAAAAATGGATTTGAAATAGAAAATATTATTCGGATTCCTTGTATAAATGAAAACTTAACAGATGATCATATATTAGCAGGAGGCTATATTCATAACAGATAGAGCATTTATGGAAATTTATAAAAAAGCAATTTGGTGATATGTCAAGAGGAAAATGAAAAAGTTTTTCAGAGAAAAGGGTAACTTTAATAGACCTACGGTTCAGAAAAGAACGTAAGTTCGAAAGATGCTATGGATTACCTACTCTTTTCCGGAGAGTAGAGTTGGCCCTTGTCCAGCAGACCAAAGAGCAGACGTATAAATTTACGGGAAGTCAACGCGAGTGCTCGTTTATGCTGATGGGTTCTTGTTTCAGCATATTTCTTATCATAGAAGGCTTTATACTCCGGGCAGTGGTTAATAACACTTCCGGCTGCCTCTATGATGTAGTAGTGCAGATAACGGTTACCAGCCTTGCTCATCCGTTTATCCTCGGCCTCAAAATCGCCAGAATCGTTATCGTTCCAAACGATGCCGCAGTACTTGGCAAGAGCGTTTGCATTCTAGAAAGCCTTGATGGAACCGAGTTCAGCAAGGATGCCGGCAGAATAAACCCTGCCGATTCCAGGTATGGAATTGAGCACTGTATATTCTTCAGGGTTTAACCCCTGGACTGTTTGAAGGATTGCCTTATCGATCACTTTAAGTTCCTTTTCAAAAGAACTGATACAGTTGAAAGAGGAAGCGATTGAGAACGTAAGGGGTTCATAGAGGCATTTATTAAGCCTGTATGAATTGCGTGCCGCAGCCTGTACTATTTTTGCAGTTTCTTCCGGATCGGCAATGCGGCCCCGGCTTTTGGAGTTGATGAATGCAACAAGGTCTTCAATGGAAGAAGTTACAATATCGTCATTAGTTGTGTACTCCGTAAGGATCGCCTCGGCAGTGGCGCCATATTTGTTTGAAAATGGGTGATCCCCATTCCGGAGCAGTGCATATTCACTGAATTTTAGGAAGATGTTGTTCAACATGTAAGTCTTCTCCCTTGCAATGCATTCGGTGATGTGCATACGGTGCCTGGTCAGCCGCTACAGGGCAAGGTATTGGGAACCGCGCCAGGGCTTGATGCTGATGCGTCCCACACGGGCAAAATCAGCGATGACAAAGGAATCAATGCCATCATTCTTTCCGATGTCGTTAAAGGATTTCTTATAGTTCCTGACTTCCTTTGGGTTGAGACAGTAAACCCGGACAGAGAACGGGGCCAACAGTTCACTGGCAGATAAAAAGTTTGCCAGATGGACTCCATAAAAACCAGTGGATTCCATGCCGATCACGACGTATTTGAACTGATGGTTTGCCTTGAGGACATCAACGATCATGCTTTCCAGAAGTTCTGCACCTTCCTGGGTTGTCCCAGATCACTATGCCGCCCTAAATCTCGCGTTATCATCATTATCCGGCAAGAAATACCCTGCTGGTGGCTAGATACCGGAATGCAGCATTTGTGTAATAAGTCCAGGCATAGCGTTAGGGCGGCAGGCTTTTTTGGCAATAGCATAAGCTTTGCTGGAGCAACAGAGCAGTGGCCATAGCTACAGTTCTTATGAACTTTATTGTAACATCTGGGGCCATGACTATAAAGTAACCTATTAACCAATAGACAGAGAATGGATGAACCAGCATTATTGAAGAAGAATCTTCGGAAAGGATGTTTAGAATTATCCTTCTGTCTAACCAAAAAAGAATAAGTCGTAAGCTGTTTTTCTTGTTTACAAACTTATTATACGAGGAGCAACATATGTTGGAAAAAACGAGTTATAGTAATCATAAAATTCCAGAAGGGTTGGAGAAACTAAAAAAAGAAAAACTATATTTATATGGTAATGGTGTGACTGCTGAACGTATATTTGCACAATTAAATCAATGGAATATAAAAATAGAAGGAGTAATTGTAAGTGATGGATATGCGACGAATCCTAACTTTCATGGATTTAAGGTTTTACCTTTTAGCAAATTGGAAGGAAAAACGAGTATTGTGGCAGGATATAGTATATCGGCAAATGAGAATTTGACAAAGTTTTTGCTACATTCAAATATTGTTGAAAAGATATATTGCCTTGAGGGGTTTGAAGTATTTTTGTTGGACAGATATTTGAGAAATGACATTATTTTATTAGATGATTATTATCGTATATCCATGAAAAGAAAATTGGATGAGAGATATTTTCAGGAAAATTATGAAGGATTTATGCAAACATATCATTGGTTGGCAGATGAAAAATCAAAAAAAGTGATGGAATGTTATTTGAGAGGACATATAGAATTAAAGGAATGGCCCATGCTTGAAGTTTGGAACAAAAAAGATGTAGAGGCGCAATATTTTCCAGATGACATTATAAAATTATCACAGCACGAAACAGTGGTGGATTGTGGAGCTTTTACAGGGGATACGCTGAAAACATTTGCGGAAAAAGTAGAAACATTTAACCACTATTATGCGTGGGAACCTGACCCGAATAGATTTGACGAACTGAATCAGAGGATGAAAGAGGTCAGTTTCAAAGGAAAAGTTACACATGTACCATTTGGCGCTTTTGATGAAAAGAAAAAATTATATTTTGATAATACTGTGGCAGCGTCTGGAAAAGTTGTAAAGGATTTAAAAGAGAATTCTGATTGTATATGTATTTGTGTAGAACGGATTGATAATTTCACAAAAAAGAATGAACAAGTTTCACTTATTAAAATGGATATTGAAGGCTCAGAACTACAAGCATTAAAAGGAGCGGAGAATACTATTAAAAATTATAAACCTAAATTGGCAATATGTGTATACCATAAGCGAGAAGATTTGTTCACAATTCCACAATACATAAAGGGGTTGGTTCCAGAATACAAACTATTTTTAAGGGCACATTTTCCTAGTATATCTGAAGTGGTGCTATATGCAATATGCGAATAAAATTCCTTGAAAATTTTGACAGTGTGCATATAATAGTTTTATAGAAGAACTGAGGAATATTTTGAATGAAAAAAATATTAATAGTTTCGTATTACTTCGCTCCATTAAATAATATAGCCGCCAAACGTTTTGGCACCATGTGTAAATATTTTGAAAAATATGGCTATGAAGCATATATTTTGACAACCCGTCCACATCTGCATTGTTCTGAAAATGCTCAAATGGATTTAGAGGTTCCGATACCTGATGAAAGGATTATCAGGATTGGAAGGACAGGGACTGCATATAAGCCTGCTTCCGCTTGGGCTCAGATAGCCTTGCAGTTCATTGAGAAGAGAAATATGCAGTCGAGAGCGTTGACGGAATTGGCATTGGGGTGGTATGAGAAGGTAAAAGAAGAACTTAATTTGAATTTGGTGAAAGATATGGATATTGTAATAGGTACATATCCAGGCATGGAAAATCTCTTGGTTGCCAGATATATTTCAAGAAAGTTAAAATGCCCATTTGTTGCTGACATTAGGGATTTAATTACGGAGTATTCAGAGGATGCTGGTGCTCGGCAGCGGAGTTTTAAATTAGATTCATTTGTAGAACGGTTTGTTTTATGGAGGGCATCAGGACTGGTTCCTGTCACATGTGGATTTAGAGACATATTAATGAGAAAATACCCTAAAAAAAAGATGAGGGTTATTTTTAATGGCTGGGAGTGCAGTGGCGTAAATACAAAAGCTCAACGAGAACATTATCTTTATTATGCCGGTTCTCTGTATGCCCACAGACTGGAAAGTTTTGAGCTGTTGATGAGATGTTTAAAACAAGTGGTAGAAGTTATGGACATTAGAATGATTATCCGTTCCATTGGTCCAAGGGGGTTGGATGAGAGAATGAGGCGGATGATACAGGATGAAGGAATGGAAAGTTACATAGAAATACGGGAAGCAGCTAATGGAACTGTTGTCCGGGAGGAGCAGCATAAGGCGTATATGAATGTGGTATTAAGTTCTGTACACCCTGAAGATCAGGCTTTAATGACAACTGTGCCAGGCAAGTTATATGAAGTGCTGTCTGAGAATGCTCCGGTGTTAGCTGTTGTTCCGGAAAGTTCTGATGTGGCGAAAATTGTTAGGAGAACAAATAAAGGACTGGCCTCAATATCCGAGAAAAAGATCGTAAAATTTATTTTGAATGGGGAAAAAGATTTTCCCGGAAATAAATATGTAAAATTTTTTTCAAGGGAAAAACAGGCGGAACGTTATTGTGAATTTTTGGATAGTATACGGAAATGAAGGCAAAAGTTGCTATTGTAATACCAGATAAGGAGTAAGCAGGCATGAAGCGATTTGTTCAGGGTATGGTGACAACAGCTGTCGGAGCTGCGGCAGGAGCCATAGCAATAGATAATATGTTGTCAAAATCGTTGAAAAAAAGTCAGGAAAACACTGAAAAATTTCATATGCTTTTTAGAATGATGAATCAATGGGTTGAGGTAAAGCAGAAAGGAGTAAACCTTTCTCAATTTTTTGAAGAAAATGGATACAAGAAAATTGCAGTATATGGAATGGCAACGGTAGGAGAAACTTTTTTTAATGAATTAAAAGGAACTTCTACGGAAATAGTTTATGCGATCGATAAAAATAAAGCAGGTATAGCAGCAGGAGTAGCAATATATTCACCAGACGAAGAATTGCCGCCGGTAGATGTAATCGTAGTGACAGCCATTTCTTATTATGACGAAATTGCGACAATGCTTGAAGGGAAAGTGGACTATCCAATTATTTCTCTGGAAGATGTTGTATATAATATATTGTAAATAACAATTTTCGGTAAAGAATATGCAAATATTTTAAACAGGAATATTATGAGGATAGAGTAGGAATTATGAAATATTATGTAGATGAGAATATTAAAAATACTGTCCGAATTTTCCCTATGCAGGGTCGTTATGGGTACCATCGTTATGATATGAATGAAAATCCGGAGGGACTTCCTGCGGACTTCGTTGAATCCGTATTGAGGGAGATTACTCCGGAGTTTCTGGCAATCTATCCGGAGCCTGACAGATTTTTGCATAGATATGCGTCATTTATTGGCGCTGATTATGAGAATGTACTGACAACCAACGGTTCTGATATGGCGATTCGTTACCTGTTGGAGACCTTTGGAGAAAAAGGAAAAGAAGTGGTAACGGTTTCTCCTTCTTTTGAGATGTATTGGGTAAATTGCAGTATCTTAGGTTTGAGACATGTTCCAGTTTCGTATGAAGCGGATATGACGATTGCGATTGAAAAAATTCTGTCTGCTATAAGCAGAGATACTCGTATTGTTGTTTTGCTGAATCCGAATAATCCGGTGGGAAATGTTTATACAGAGGAAGAACTGAAAAAAGTAATCGTCCGCGCAAATGAGGTGGGGGCAATGGTGATTATTGATGAAGCCTATCATTATTTTTATCCTGATACATTCATTCAATATGCGCTTAAGGAAGAAAATGTTGTTGTACTGCGTACATTTTCCAAACTATTTTCTTTGGCGGCGTGCAGACTGGGGGTAATTATCAGTCATCCCAAAGTGATCCACTATGTAAAAAATGCACGTCTTTCTTTTGACGTCAACGCTATTGCACTTCTTTTTGCGGAGCGGATCCTGGAGCGACCGGATTTGATAGATGATCTGATTCGTAAGGAGAAGGAGGGCAAGGAATATGTATTGAGGACACTTTCGGGATATGGATACGAATGCCGGGATTGCAGGGGGAATTTTATTTTTGTCAAACCACGCCACAATGCAAGAGAAGTGACGGACATGTTGCAGCGAGAGAAAAAGGTTTTGGTTCATGCCTATGGTAATGAATTATTAAAGGACTATATACGTGTATCTGTTGGATCAAAAGAGGCTATGAAAATTTTTGTGGAGGCGTTTTTAGAGATTGATGGAGCAGAGGTGCAGATGACGTAACATTTATGTTTTATAGTTATGTATAGGTCATATTATTATTTTCAGAAAACAGAAGAGTTCTATATGAGTTTGGCTTATGAAGCAATCGCAATTGCTTTTAAAAAGGCTATATGAATTGCTGAAGTAGAAGACGGAGGGAAGAAAGATGGTTAACGTAATTGGCTTGGGCTACATTGGTTTGCCTTCTGCTCTGATGATGGCTTGCCATGGTGTTGAAGTAATTGGTACTGACTGCAACAAAGAACTTGTTGCTACTCTGAATGCCGGTAAGACTACCTTTAAGGAAAAGGGCTTGGATGAATTGTTCCAGAATGCATTGAATTCTGGCATTAAGTTTACCACTGAATATCAGGTTACCGATATGTATATCGTGTCCGTTCCTACTCCGTATGATAAGTTCAGTAAGAAGGTTGATGCCTGCTATGTTATTGATGCTGTTAAGGGGGTTATGCAAGTTTGCCAAAAAGGTTCAATAATCGTTGTGGAATCTACCGTTTCTCCTGGAACCATTGATAAGTATGTCCGTCCCGTGATCGAGGAGAATGGATTCAAGATCGGTGAGGATATCCATCTTGTTCATGCTCCGGAGCGTATCATTCCTGGCAACATGGTTTATGAGCTGTTGCATAACAATCGGACTATTGGTGCCGATGACAGATCTGTCGGTGAAAAAGTGAAGGCTATATATTCTTCTTTTTGCCAGGGCGAGATTATTGTTACTGATATTCGCACTGCTGAGATGACTAAGGTTGTTGAGAATACTTTCCGGGCAGTCAATATTGCTTTTGCAAATGAGCTGGCAAAAATATGCCGTCATGATAATATGGATGTTTATGAGATTATCAGGATCTGTAATATGCATCCTCGTGTAAATATCCTGCAGCCAGGACCTGGTGTCGGTGGTCACTGCATCAGTGTCGATCCTTGGTTTCTCGTTGGTGATTATCCGTCTTTGGCGAAGGTTATTGATGAATCCATGAGGACCAATGATGATATGCCTGATTTTGTGCTGAATCGCATCTACGAAATCATGAAAGAGCACAGTATGACAGATGTAAACCGTGTTGGTCTGTATGGCTTGACTTATAAGGAAAATGTGGATGATATGCGTGAGTCTCCAACATTGCAGCTGCTGGAGAGCCAGGAGCGCCATCTTGCAACTGGCCTGAAGGTTTATGATCCGTTTATTACAAGGAACGTGGTTAAAAACCAATACCATAGCTTGGATGCTTTCCTTGCTGATGTCGATATGGTTGTCGTTATGGTTAAACATACTGAAATTCGGGAAAATGTTAATAAGTTGGCAGGAAAAATTGTTTTAGACTGTCATAACATCATTGATTTGCCGGACGTATATCACATTTGAAATATGGCAGAAGTGTTATGCAAAAATGTAAATCAATCCTGCACAGCTTTTTAGGGAGACATGGTTTATGAAAAAAGTAATGCTTGTTTTCGGCACCAGACCGGAAGCTATTAAAATGTGTCCGCTTATAAATGAAGTGAAAATGCGGGCAGAACTCCAGACGGTGGTGTGCGTAACAGGGCAGCACCGGCAGATGCTGGATATGGTGCTTAAGGCATTTAACGTTATTCCTGATTATGATCTTTCTATTATGAAGGCCAGGCAAACGTTGTTTGATGTGACTACTAATATTCTAAATCGCATTAATGAAGTACTGGAAAAGGAAAAGCCGGATGTTGTGTTAGTTCATGGTGATACTTCCACGACGTTTGTGACGGCACTTGCGTGTTTCTATTTGCAGATTCCTGTTGGCCATGTGGAGGCGGGGCTTCGCACTTACAACATATACAGCCCATACCCGGAAGAATTCAATCGTCAGGCGGTTTCCATTATCAGCAAATTTAACTTTGCGCCCACAGAACTTTCAAAGCAAAATCTGCTGAAAGAGGGGAAGGCTCCCGATAGCATTTATGTTACTGGTAATACCGCGATTGATGCTCTGAAAACTACAATTCGTGAAAATTATACACATCCGGAACTGGAGTGGGCAAAGGGCAGCCGCCTTATTATGATTACTGCACACCGCCGTGAAAATCTCGGCGAACCAATGCGTCATATGTTTAAAGCGATCCGTCGAGTGATGGATGAGCACCCGGATGTGAAGGCAATTTATCCGATCCATATGAATCCTGTTGTACGTGAGATTGCTGGTGAGTTCCTTGGCGGTGACGACCGTATTCATATCATGGAACCTTTGGATGTCCTGGATTTTCATAACTTTCTGAACCACAGCTATCTGATTTTGACGGATTCTGGTGGAATTCAAGAGGAGGCGCCGTCTCTTGGCAAGCCAGTTCTTGTCATGCGTGATACCACTGAGCGCCCGGAGGGCATTGCAGCAGGTACTTTGAAACTTGTCGGTACGAAAGAAGAGACCATTTACAATGAATTCTGTTGTCTGCTTTCTGATAAAGCAAAGTATGAAGCAATGAGTAAAGCAAGCAACCCATATGGTGATGGCCATGCTTGCGAGCGAATTGCAGATGTGCTGGTTCATATGTTATAAATCAGAGAATTAGAATTACGAAAATAATATCCGTACGTTCTGCTTTGAATACCCGCCATAAACGTTACCCTGGCAGCCAGCTCAGTCCCGGCACCCTCACGGCACATGGGAGTTTCTCTTTAGTGCTGCTGCATTCCTGCCCTGACACGGTTCAGAGATTCTCATTGCGTAAGACCAAAACGTCAACGCCACTTACCAGGGGCAGCTCCACAGCGAAGCACCCGAGGCAGAACATCACCCCTGCTCTAGCGGATTGCAGGTTCAGGGCACCGCTAACTCCCCGGCTGTACGGACGTGTTAAGTATACCTAAATAACTGCTGTTTGTCAAGTCACTGCGACATTTCTACCACAGTCACCACAGTGAATAGTTACTATTTACGGGAGATGGGAAATACCCCAATCCCATTTTTCAGAGCGGGAATAAATCTGCGCCAAATGGGTTAAAATAGTGGAAAATAAAGGAAAGCTAAGGGGAGAGAGGCAATGGAACATAAATTTTTCTTGCCCCTCTCTTTTCTTTGTATTATAATTACAAAATGGATGTGTATGCCGTAACAGTTCAGAGGCTATCTATACTGTTACATCAAAAGAAAGGATGGAGCATATGAAGAGAGTTGGATTCTTGACGAGCGGCGGGGACTGTCAGGCATTGAATGCGACAATGCGTGGTGTGGCCAAGGGTTTGTATCATATATATGGTGATGAAGTAGAAATTATCGGATTTGAGGATGGATACAAAGGCTTAATGTATGCGAACTATCATGCCATGAGCCGTTCTGATTTCTCAGGAATTCTGACGAAAGGCGGAACTATGTTGGGGACCTCTAGGCAGCCTTTTAAGCTCATGCGGGTTCCGGATGAAAACGGGCTTGATAAAGTGGAGCTTATGAAGCACACTTATTATAAGCTGAAGCTGGATGCGCTGGTGGTTCTGGGAGGAAACGGAAGTCAGAAAACAGCCAATCTTTTAAGCCAGGAAGGCCTCAACGTGATCGGGCTTCCGAAAACCATAGATAACGACCTTTGGGGAACGGACATGACCTTTGGATTTCAGAGCGCTGTGGATATTGCTACCAATGCCATTGACTGTATCCATACAACAGCTTCCTCACACGGTCGTGTGTTCATTGTGGAAGTCATGGGCCACAAGGTAGGGTGGCTGACTCTCCACGCCGGAATTGCGGGCGGTGCGGATATCATTCTGCTTCCCGAAATTCCCTATGATCTGGATGCTGTGGTAAAGAAGATCAAAGAGCGTACCAAAGGCGGCAGCCGTTTCTCTATTCTGGCTGTGGCGGAGGGCGCGATTTCAAAAGAAGAAGCGGCAATGTCCAAAAAAGACTATAAAAAGAAGCTGGAAGAACGTACAGAAAAATATCAGTCTGTGGCCTATGAAATCGGAGCCAGGATTCAGGAAATGACAGGTCAGGAAATTCGTGTGACAGTGCCGGGACATATGCAGCGCGGCGGGGCTCCGGTTCCTTACGACAGGGTACTTTCCTCAAGAATCGGTGCCCATGCGGCAGATATGGTTGACAAAAAAGAGTTTGGCAGACTTGTGGTTGTAAAAAACAATGTGATTACGGATATTCCGCTTGCGGAGTCCGCCGGAAAATTGAAATATGTGGATCCGCAGTCTGAGATTATCAGGGAAGCCAGGCTTCTGGGCATCAGCTTCGGAGACAAATAATTATGTCATATACAGCGCTTTACAGAAAATGGCGTCCACAGACCTTTAAAGATGTGAAGGGCCAGGACCACATTGTCACTACCCTGGAGAATCAGATTTTATCCCGGCGAATTGGCCATGCCTATCTGTTCTGCGGAACCAGAGGCACGGGAAAAACTTCAGTGGCTAAAATTTTCGCCAGGGCAGTCAACTGTGAACATCCGGTGGATGGAAGCCCTTGTGGGGAATGTCCGAGCTGTAAACAGATTCTTGCAGGGACCTCTTTAAACGTGGCGGAAATTGATGCGGCCTCCAACAATGGTGTGGAAAATATTCGCGAGATCCGCGAACAGGTGCAGTATCCGCCGACGGAAGGACGGTTCCGGGTTTACATTATTGATGAGGTGCATATGCTGTCCACAGGAGCGTTCAACGCGCTTCTTAAGACCCTGGAAGAACCGCCGTCCTATGTTATTTTTATTCTTGCCACAACAGAGGTCCATAAAATTCCTGTTACGGTACTTTCAAGATGTCAGAGATATGGTTTTAAACGGATTACGGTGAATACCATTGCGGACCGCTTAAAAGAACTGACGGATGCCGAGGGAATGCAGGTGGAGGAAAAAGCACTTCGCTATGTGGCAAAGGCAGGGGACGGCTCCATGCGGGATGCCTTAAGCCTTCTGGACCAGTGTGCGGCATTCCACTTCGGAGAAATGTTGACCTATGAGCATGTATTAGATGTGCTGGGGGCAGTGGACAACAGTGTATTTCGGGAGCTGTTCCGGGCTGTGACAGAACAAAAGACAAAGGAATGTATCCTGAAACTAGAGGAAATGGTAATTCAGGGGCGGGAATTGTCCCAGTTTGTGACGGACTTCATCTGGTATTTGCGGAATCTTCTGCTTCTTAAAACGGCAGAATCGGCGGAAGAATTATTGGATATGTCTGAAGATAATTTAAAGCTTTTACGGGAAGATGCCCAATTGGCAGATGAAAATACATTGATGCGGTATATCCGCGTGTTTTCTGAACTTTCCAACCAGATTCGTTTCGCCAGCCAGAAACGGGTTCTTATTGAGCTTGCTTTTATTAAACTGACGAAGCCGGAGATGGAGATGAGCCTGGATGCTGTTTTAGAGCGGCTTGACAGGCTGGAACATCAGATGGAAGAAGGAATTCCGGCAGTTCTGCGGCCGGAGAACATGACTCTGGATAGCGGCAATTTGCCGCAGAAAGGTCCGGAAATACCCGCAGAGGAAAACGGCGGTCATGTGAACAGGCAGCAGCCTCCGGAATTGGCCAGCTCGGTTATAGAACCGAGAACCGTCGCACTTCCAAAGGCCCAGCTTGAGGATTTGAACCTCATACGAAACGAATGGGGAAAAATCGTCAGGGAAATGGGAATGTCCATCCGGCCCAGTTTCCGGGAAACTGTGGTGGAGCCGGCGGGGGAAAGCTGCCTTTGCATCGTATTTAACGACTCCATGAATTTTGGGATGGGAAGCCGCCCAAGCGTACTTGGAGATTTGGAGAGATATGTGGAGCAGACCTATGGGAAATCCATCTATTTTAAAGCAAGACTGCGTGAAAGCGGTGAGCGGCTGGATACCAGATACATTACCGACGAGGAATTGCGGGAAAATATCCATATGGATATTGTAATAGAAGATTAGAGAATCAGAGAATCAGGAGGAATTACACCATGGCAAAACGTGGCGGTTTTCCAGGCGGAATGCCTGGCAATATGACAAATTTAATGAAGCAGGCGCAGAGAATGCAGCGTCAAATGGAAGAAAAGACAAAAGAGCTGGAGGAGAAGCAGTATACGGCAGCAGCCGGAGGCGGAGCGGTGACCGTCACGGTTTCCGGTAAAAAAGAGGTAGTGTCAGTAAAAATTTCTCCGGAGGCCGTGGACCCGGATGATGTGGAGATGCTGGAGGACATGATTGTGGCTGCAGCCAATGAGGCATTCCATAAAATAGAAGAAGATTCCAGTGCGGTTATGGCAGAGCTGACCGGAGGCCTTGGAGGTCTGGGAGGACTTTCTTTCTAAAATGGATTATTACAGCAGTCAAATTGCAAAATTGATTGAAGAGCTGGGGAAACTTCCCGGAATCGGAAATAAGACGGCCCAGAGGCTGGCATTTCATATAATCAATATGCCAGAAGAACAGGTGGAACGGCTTTCCGGCGCGATCCGGGATGCAAAATACAATGTTCATTACTGTAAGGAGTGCTATACTCTAACGGATCAGGAGCTTTGTCCCATCTGTAAAAGCCCGGCCCGTGACCACAGCGTCATTATGGTGGTGGAAAATCCCAGAGATCTGGCAGCTTATGAAAAGACGGGAAAATTTGAGGGTGTCTATCATGTCCTTCATGGAGCTATTTCCCCCATGTTGGGAATTGGCCCAGGAGATATTAAGCTGAAAGAGCTGATGACCCGCCTCCAGAAAGATGTGAAGGAAGTTATTATTGCTACCAATTCCAGTCTGGAAGGCGAGACAACAGCTATGTACATAAGTAAATTAATTAAACCCACAGGAATCAGGGTGACAAGAATTGCCAGCGGTGTTCCGGTGGGCGGTGATTTGGAATACATAGACGAAGTGACGCTTTTACGCGCGTTGGAAGGCCGGGTAGAGCTGTAACAAACTTAGGAGATGCAAAAGAAATGGATAAATACGAGTTTAACATTAAAGTTGAACAGATTAAAAAACTGGTCAGCCGCGGTGATTATGATACAGCCATGAAAATTGCTGATACCATTGACTGGCACCGGGTGCGGAATGCCAGTCTGCTTTCCATGATTGCTCAGATCTATGAAAAGAATGAGGAGTACCAGGAAGCAAAGGATATTCTGCTTTTGGCCTTTGAACGTGCGCCTATTGGAACACGTTTGCTTTATAAACTGACGGATCTGGCGCTCAAGGAAGGCAGCATTGAGGAAGCGGAGGCCTATTATCGCGAATTCTGTGATTTAACTCAGGATGACCCACGGCAGTATCTGCTTCGGTATCTGATATTAAAGGCAAAGAAAGCACCTGTGGATCAGCTGATTCGTGCCCTGGAAACGTATACATCCATTGAGATGGATGAAAAATGGTTGTATGAGCTGGCAGAGCTTTACCATAAAGCCGGGCAGGAAGAGAAATGTGTGAGCACCTGTGACAGGATCATGCTTTTGTTCGGCTTGGGGAAATATGTGGATAAGGCTATGGATCTGAAGCTGGAGTATGCTCCTCTCAATAAATATCAGATGGATCTGGTGGAAAACAGAGACAAATATGAGGCTAAGCTTCGCGCCGTTGAGGAGGAGTACAGCGGAGGCAGTCCTTATCAGGAAGACTATGAAGACAACGATACCGAAAAAAGACAGGTGCCCCGGTATGATATGGAAAAAGACGCAGTGATGAGGCTTCATGAGGATGTTCAGGCAGAGAAGCTGGCAAGAGAAATGTCCAGGCTCTCTGATGAGGACATGCGGACGGCTGAAGTGGAAGACGATGATATGGAAGCCACGAGAACTCTTGATGATATCCGTTCCATAAAAGAGATCAAACCCACCAGACGTGTTCTGGATGTGGCGGCCGAAAGGGAGACCGCAGGCTCCGGTCGTGAAATTGAGAGACAGCGGGAGGCCATCCGTGCCGCAAAAGAACGTGAAGAAATGGAAGAGGAGGCTCTTCGCCGTGCGGAGGAAGAGCGGGAGGCAGCCAGGAGAGAGGAAGCAGAACGTCGTGCCAGGAAACAGGCGGAAATTGACAGAGAGCGTGCTCTGCGTCAGGGTGTGAGAACGGTTGCAGTAGAGGAAGCAGATGAGGAAATTGGCGAGGACGAGGAGCTGGACCTGGAATCACTGGATGAAGGCCTTGATTTTAATAATCTGATGATTGAGGCGGATACAGATGAGGAGGGACTTTCGCTGGCTCTGGAGGCCCTTAAGAAGATTCACAGAGAGCTGGGCTATAAAAATCCGGTAGCTAAAATCAGCAGCGAGAAATTAAATAAACGAGGAATCAGCCCTGTTGTTGCAAAGCTTGCCGGGAAGGATCTGGTTATTGAACATGCAGCAGGACTTACAGATGCGGTGCAGAATGAACTGGATGAGCTGATGGAGAGGGACAAAACAGGTATGATTGTGGTTCTCATTGACACACCGGAACATCTGGAGGAGCTTCATGGGAGAAATGCGTCCCTTGCCAGCAAATTTCAGTATATAGGCGCTGACAGTGAGGCTGAAAAAAAGAGAGAAAACGCTGCAGTTCTGGAACAGGCATTAAGGAAAAAAACCGAGGCCCAGGAAAAGATTGCTAAGGATGTGGCACGAACCGTAGAAGGAGAGGCTCGAAAGGGAATTATAGAAGCGGAAGTTCCAAAGGAAAGAGAAATTCCGGCACAGGAGGAAGAGGTCTGCGATGATGAGCCTGAGCACGACGAGTATGAAACAAAAGAGGAGTTGATCCGGCAAAAAAGAAAATCCGTTTTCGGGGGACAGGAAAAGCTGGCAGAAAGAGATTATGACGAAGAAGACGAAGACAGCGAAGAATTTGAGGAGGAACCAGAAGAGGAGCCTGTTAAGCCGGTTAAGGCACAGCCGGTAAAACGTGCAACTGTGGAGACAGTTCCCGGGAAGGCACCGAAAGCAGTTCCTAAAGCGGTTACAAATGCAGTCCCGGCTTCTGAGCCCGCAGATGACTACGATGATAAAACGGAGATGGATTTGGACGAATTTGCTCAGTATGCGTGTAAGTATGCATCGGAAATTGATTGCAGCATTACAGGAAAGAGCCTTCTTGCCCTCTATGAACGCATTGAGATGATGGAGGAGGATGGAGTTCCCCTGACAAAGAAAACTGCCGTGGATCTCATTGAGGAAGCCGCAGACAAGGCGGAAAAACCATCACTCGGAAAGAAGCTTACAGGCTTATTTTCACACAAATATGATAAGGACGGATATTTAATCCTGCATGAAGATAACTTTTTTGATTAAACGGTAATGCCTTTTGGTGCAGGCATCCCCACGCATGAAAGAAAAAGGTCCCCGGGGCCTTTTTCTGGTTATAAGAGGAGATTTTATGGGAATCAAATTAATTGCCACGGATATGGACGGAACCTTTCTGGATGATGAAAAAAATATTCCAGAAGAAAATATGAAAGCTCTTCTGGAATGTGCGGACAGAAGAATTGAAATTGTTCCTGCCACAGGGAGAACTGTCCTCGGCCTTCCGGAGGAAATAAAGGCTCTGCCAGGAGTCCGATACGCAATAACGACCAATGGGGCTGTGGTGGCAGACCTGAAAGAGGGCAGGGAGGTAAGCACCTGCCGTATACCGACAGAATTAGCAGTGAAAGTGATGACTATGGCCAGGGAGAGCCGGGATGACATAATGTATGATGCTTATATAGACGGAATTGCGTACACCACGGAATATTTCTATACCAACGCAGAAAGATATGTGCTGACAAAGGGCCTGGCGGATCTGATCAGAAAGACCAGGCGGGTTGTCGCCGATAATATTGCGTATGTGGGAGCACAGGGAAAGGAAATTGATAAGATCAATATGTATTTCCTTGATATGGATGCCAAACAGAGAATGCGTGAGGCCCTGGCTGTGGTTCCCGGGATTCTGATATCTTCGTCTATTCCCAATAATTTGGAAATTAATGCAGAAGGGGCTGATAAAGGCAGTGCCCTTGTGCGCCTGGCTTCTTATCTTGGTATTCAACCGGAGGAAACCATGGCTTTTGGAGACGGAGAAAATGATTCCTCTATGCTTCGCATGGCCGGAATCGGCGTGGCCATGGAAAATGGAGAGGATTCTGTAAAGACGGCGGCAGATTATGTAACCACCACAAATAATAAAGCCGGAGTTGCGGCAGCGCTCCGGCAGTTCGTATTGAAATGAGGGATTAGATGGAAATAAGTGCAGAACTGTCCGTGCACTGGCTGGAGATTGCAGTGGCAGTATATTTGACTGGCATGGTGCTTTACGGGCATTATAAAGGTTTCATACGGCTGGCGGTGTCGGCTTTGGCAATTGTGATTACACTGGTATCTGTGCATATAGTGATGCCTTTTGTGACGGAGTGGATTAAAAATGATACAGCAGTTTATGGAACAATAAAGGATGAAATAGAAAAGGCGGTTGGTTTAGAGGAGCTTCTGGGAAACACAGAGGAAACGTTAATACCTGAAAAAACGGAGGAACGCCAGATAATTGAAGGACTGGAGCTGCCTGAGCAGCTGAAAGTACTCCTGATTGAAAATAACAACGGGGAAGTGTACAAGATGATGGGCGTTGAACTTTTCCGGGATTATGTTGTCAGATATCTTGCGGACACCATTGTCAGGTGTATTACCTTTGCAGTGCTGTTTGTTGTAGTATTTGTACTGTTGCGGGTGCTTGTGATCTGGCTGGATTTAATTGCGAAGCTTCCAATTCTTTCTGGTCTTAATCAGATAGCGGGAGCAGTATTGGGCGGGGCAGAGGCGTTGATCTTCTTATGGGTAGGCTGCCTGATTTTTACTGCGCTTTCGGGTACCGGTGCCGGGGCCTCAGTTATGCGGCAGATTCATGAAAGTCAGTGGCTGTCATGGATTTATGACCATAATGTGCTGTCCTATCTGATTTTTGGTATTATCAGGGGTGTGCTGTAAAAAAGCAAGTTGTTTATTAAAAAAATATAATTTGCCGTAACAGTTCAGCTTTGCAGCTTCTTGCCCGCGTACCGCGGACAAGAAGCGCCGGGCGTCCGCCCTATGAAGATTTAGAGTGAAAAATGCTTATGAA
>ERZ808046.454-NODE-454-length-36625-cov-17.462050_pt1 | contig 36625 bp, 36 predicted proteins | sample MGYA00380196_ERZ808046 | MGnify/ENA primary metagenome ERZ808046 (study PRJEB31490, sample SAMN06133421) | mouse gut metagenome | isolation source: Z6_2 | host: mice | place: China: Chengdu | collected 2015-05 ...
CATGTTGCGAACTGCCTCGCAACAATGAACGCATATTCTGCAATCCTGATTGCCATAGAGCCGTCATCATAGCTCTGACACTCCAACACGTAAACCTCACTCCCGATCTTAATCAGGAAATCAGAAATCTGCTCTTCTATTTCCTTGCTCCCATCTACTGTCTCGCTTTCAGTCAAGTATCCTTCTGACGGTAAAATTTCTACTTTTGTATCTAACGGATACTCTTTCTCGAAAACATCATTAATTACGGATATAAACAATCTCTTGTGCTTACTCTTCATAGTCTTAAACACATTATCGTAATCCGGTGTCTTTTTCTGCATATTTTTATCCCTTCACAATATTTTCCTCATCTCTAAAGCAAAATATCTTATTTTTATTATATCGTGATTTTCCCATTCTGACAACAGAGAAATCAAGCACGACAATCCATCCCAGCCAACGGAATCTCACTCACTCCAGTTTAATCCCTTTCAATAACTCTCCAAAAGACGTTCCAATAGATTTCTCCTGGTATTTTCTTTTCTTCTTTTTATCATAAGACTTCTGGGAATCACTTCTTTTTTTCTTATAATGCCGTTCGGTATCTCCCCTCACGGCTTCTCTCACCTCAGGAACCGAAATCCTATTACCTACACGCCCCTTATAATCACTCATTTGCACATTCCGCTTCTTTCTCCCACCAGGATTTATAATTCTTTTCCGCCTTTTCTCCTACTCTTTATTATACTCTTCTAATCAGAATACTCAACCCTTTCACCTATAATAAGCAGTAACCGGATGCTTTCAGGCTCTGCTCTATGGCACGGTCAGCGCAGTGAATGCGCAGACCTGTCTGAACTATCACGGAGCCTTTCAGCTATCTTTTTTATAAACTGATTCTTTTCCAGTTCTCCCGTCTGATATGTGATGCTTTTCGTCACCTCTTCTGACAGGAAAAGATTATACAGCCTTGTTTCAAAGATACGGTTAGCAACCACTGCCTGCCCATCCCTTTCAGTTATAAACCCAAACATTGCCCCTATGTCAATCGCGAAATTGTCTGGGTTATATGGATAACTCTCTCCTCTAAAAAGAATTGCATAAATTATTTTCCTTAATTCTGGATAATCGGCCATACCAACTATCCGACACACCCTGATCACCTCTGTTTTCATCGATCAGCTTGCATATCTTAGATACCAGATACGGGTAACCGGACGTATATCCATAGATTGCGGCTGCAACTTTATGAATCTCCATCTCTGCATTTTTATCCGCAGCATAGGCACGCAGCATCCCGGCAATATCAGACGTTGTAAAACTCATATCCACACAAAAATCTGCCGCAATATTCCATGGGCTGTTATATCGATGTTCCTCATCCTTTCGGATCCGTTGTCTTAGATTCTTGATATCATATACTCCGGCAAGTATGACAGATTGGAAAACCGGACGGGTCGTTCTTTTTAAATACTTACTCCTAATCATGCCCAAAAAATCCAGAAACACCTTATGGCCACTTGCCTGATCAACTTCATCAATCATCAGGACTACGGGACGCTTTGCCGCGCCGCATAACTCAGATATCATAGCAGAAAGGCTAAATAAATCTTCTATACTGTTATTTTGAACCACTTCATATACGATATTTTTTACAGGAGTTTCTACCAACGGAACTTCATCATAACGTATAGCATCATATAAAAGCTTACATATCATACTGCAAAAAGAAGCTTCTTTTTCAAAAACAGAATCACCCACCCCCTCAAAGCTGACAGAAAATACCGTATATTTCACAGAAAGATATTGCACCATGAGATTCAGAAGGGTTGTCTTCCCATACTGTCTTGCACGGTTTATCGTAAAATACTTCTTATTGTCAACTAATTTTTCAATCTCTTTCAGACGGCTTTCCATATCTACCATATAATTCTCTTCTGAGTAACAGGTACCGTTTATATTAAAGGTTTTATTCAACGATCTCACCTTACTTTAAATCACAACCTTCTCTTCTCTCCATTTCACTAAAAACCTTTATTTTCTCTTTCAATCCTTCCATTCAATTTCACCATATCTTCCCGTCATTCTTCCTCTTCCTCCGCCGGCCTCCACGCCTGCCCGAACTTCACATCCTTGAACAGCGCCGCAAGCCCTGTGATCTGCTTAAGCCTTAAGATCTCATCCCGGTCCATCCCCAGATGCTTGGAGATCCACGCGTCTGACCGCCCCAGCTCATGCAATTCCTTCACAATATTCCCCATCAGGTCCACATCATGGCTTCCCCTCGCACGGTTATGCCTGATCGTACTCGCGATCCGCTGATCCATAGGCTTATTGATCACAGAGACCGGAAGCATCCCCTTCTCCCTATCGTAGATATCCTGATGCTCCAGCATGATCCGATACCGATGGAAACCGTCCACGATCACATATTGATCCTCTGCTTTATTATGATAACAGACGATCGGCATGGTATAACCGTCGTTCTTAATACTCTCATAGAGCAGTTTCATCTCCGGCGGAGCAACGCTGTTAGGATTATAGGTATTCGGCACGACCTTCTCAACCGGAACAGAGATCACATTATAAACCGGGCTCTTATATTCCATAATTCATTTCCTCCACACTCTTGTATTTGCGCCTGATCGCATCGATCCGTTTCTGCTGCTCCCTGGTCATGCCAAATCCCATGGAACGGCAGATATGATCGTTTTTCAGGATACAGCAGCACATCCTCTTCCAGCTCGGGATATCCTTAGTCAGCTTGATATCGTCGGTATCATCCGGGATCTTACCGATGAATACGATCCTGGATTTCTTATTCAGCGTATAGTTCGATACCCCGTTGCGCTTAATCTGATAGCCGTGCTCCGTAAGCTCCTGTATCACGTCTTCATCCAGCCCGCCTCCCGTCTCGTGCCAGAACTTGATAGACGTATTGAATTTCTTAACGTAATTATTTCTCAGGCGGATCGGCAGTGTATCCAGAAGAAACATGGTATAAGACTTCCAGGTATGCCCCTGGGGCAGCGATATATTCCGATAGCCCATTGCCTTCGTACGCCCATAGATCGCGCCGAAATTCGCCCCCTTCACTCTTCCGACCAGCTTCACCCAGATCTCCGGGTCGATCACCCTGTACAGATTAAGAGAATCCTTCGAGTAATCATTAAACGGAGAGGCCACCCTCATCTGTGAGATCTTTAAACCTGCCATATAATACAGGTCGTACAGATGATTATAGTCATAATCAAATATATAATTCGCATGCCATACATCGCCTGCAGACCAGTCATACAGCGGAGACGCACACCAGACATCCTTGAACTGCTTCGTGATCCAGCATCTTCCCTTATAACCGAACTTCTTATTTAAAAATCCGCTGTATCTCTGCAGAGATTCGTCCGCCCTTATCCCAAGAAGACAGACGGTCTTCCCGTTGCCGTGAGCCATCCTGTACCAACGCCCGAACTGCTTCGCAAGATCTTCCTGGTGCATACGGTAGCGGTACGTCGTGATAGGATTGGCATTCAGGCTGACGACGTATTTCTTCCTGGGCATCTTTCTGACCCATAATTCCTCCTTCTTATCATCCCACGGATACCAGTACATCTCATAACTGCTGAGAGCCGTCCTGGTTGCCATCGGAAGGCACACCCAGTACGGCTCTACTTTATCCTTAATCCGCTCAAACGTACGCTCCACATATTCTGTCGTTACCGTGTACTGTGCCTCAAAGTCCTGATGGAAGACGCCTACCCTCTTATGCGGCGCATACTTCTGCTGATAATCCATCACCAGGTTCAGCAGCAGGCCGCTGTCCTTTCCTCCTGAAAAAGAAATATATATATTGTCAAATTCCTCAAAAATAAACCGCAATCGTTCCTGAAAGGCTTCATAAACATTCTGTCCTAAATATTCCCGTATCATATCCATCTCCCAAGTTAAATTACCATTTTCTGGAAACTATATGATTGTTAATTTAGCACAGAATATGATTAAATTCAATAAAATTAACTAAAATCCGACAATTTTTGAGTAAATAAGTTACTGTACAAAATGAAAAATTTCAGTTATATTAAAGACAATGATATGAAGCAAGGAGGCTGTATCCCTATGATCTCAACTCTTGGACTGTCTATTAAAGCACTTAAAAAAGAGCCTTTTTCAGGCTCTCACTGCGGAATGCGCTATTATCTGACCCTGGCCGACGAACGGCTGACGGTATACCTGTATCCAGAACCCTGGTGCTTCGAGGCAACACCCGAAGACCAGAAGGAGAGGAATGATTTCCCGTTTACCCAGGAAGGACTTGACGAAGCTGTTGTGTGGATAAACGAACGGTTTGAGGCAGAACGCGAGCGCTTTAGTCCGTGATCATCTGCCGATCCTCGCTACATCTATCTTAACGCCCTGGTTACGAAGTTGTTCGAGGATCTCCACGTCCGCATATTCGTCCGTGATAAATACATCCAGATCGGATATGTCCGCAAATTTGGCAAAGGAAACATTCTCCAGCTTCGAGCTGTCTGTAAGGAGGATGCGCTGCTTTGAATTCTCGATGATACGTTCCTTCAAAAGGGCCGTATCCAATTGGGGAGTCGTCGCGCCCTTCTTCATGCTGACCCCATTCGCCCCCATGAAGAATATATCTACGTTCAATTTTGCGATGGCTTCCATCGAGGTATTGCCTACCATATAATGATGCCCTTTTCTCACTTCTCCCCCCGCTATAAATAAGGAAACCTCCGTATTGCTGTCCAGGAAACCTGCAATATTCAGGTCATATGTAACCACCATCAGCTTCTTAAACCCTTTCAGCAGCTTCGCAAGCTCATATACCGTTGTTCCTGCATCCATCGCAATACAGTCGCCTTCGTTGATGTACTTTAAGGCTTCTCTTGCTATACACTGCTTTTCTTTTTGGAATTTATCGTTTTTCTCATTTGTTACCGGTTCAAAATTCGTCTGAGTGTTCGCAAGCGCACCTCCGTGTGTCCTCTTAATCAACCCTTTCTCATGTAATTCATTCAGATCGTTCCGAATGGTAGCCGGTGATACGGAAAACTCTTCGCACAGATCTCCTACCGTCACTCGCATATTCTTATTCACATAGGTAAGTATCTGACGCTTACGCTCTTCCGCAAACATTCCGGCTTCACTTTGACTGTTCACTGCTTGTCCTCCTCTCCATTTCCATGGCAATTTCGCCCTCACAGTTCTGATTATACATCACACGCTCTCCACTTGCAAATATCTAAGATTTTAATGCCTTGCAATAAGGCGATAATTCTTTTGCATAGCGGTTATACTGTTCCTTCAGTTCTGCATAGCGTCCGGCAAGCTCTCTGTTGGGCCTGTATACTTCTTTTACATGCACATGCTCCTCTGCCGCCTTCCTCACGTCCCCAAAAAGCCCGATACCGTCCGCCGCGAGCAGGCAGGCTCCCCAAAGCGCGATATCCTCTCTGTCCAGCCTTTCAAAGGTCTTCTGGCTTACATCCGCCAACATCTGGGTCCATACCCTCGATCTTGCTCCCCCGCCTATGATCTTCACGGTATCCTGACCGCAATCAGGATACTTGGCATTGATCCGGTCAATCGCCGTTGATACCGCGTAAGAGAAGCTCTCCTGCAATGCCCGGTAGAAGTGTTCTTCCCTGTGCACCCAGTTAAATCCCATCCATACACCTTTTAGAGCGCCGTCAAAAGGCATGGCCGTGCCGCCCATCATCCCGATTGCCATCAGGCCTTCACTTCCTGGCGGAATCTGACCGACCTTCGCGTCCATCCGGGCAAATGCCTCCCTCAAGGATTCCTCTCCCTTTCTGGCAAAATGATCCATAAACCAGTTCAGCGTAATCCCGGAACCCGGTATATAATAGTGCGCATACAGATCATCGGGAAACGCGCCGTCAAGTATATCAAAATATCTCTGCTCATAATCCGGCCGGAAATCATCAACCAGGCAGCTAAGCCCGGCATAGGATGCCGCTTCGAAGATCATATCGCCCTTTTTCAGCACGTTAGCCCCTACACATCCTGCAATCTTGTCCCCGGCGCCGGAGATCAGTGCAATTCCGCTCCTAAGCCCCGTCGTCTCCGCCGCCTTCTTCGACAGGTGACCCACGATCTCATTCGACTGGGATATCCTTGGCAGAAATCGTTCCGGTATCTTAAGCTTCTCACAGATCACCTCCGACCAGCTCCGATTCTTCACATCCGCAAGTCCTGTCCACGCCAGGAAAGACCCGTCCATAACAGCCTCATCGATCGGCACTTCGCCCAGCTTACCGATCACATATCCGCTGATCATAAGGTATTTGGCGATCCGGTCGGCTTCCCTGGGATAATCATTCTTAAACCATTCGTATTTCGTAGAAAACAACGGCGAATTCGTCCCCGAGATACTTAAGAATTCATCGGACAATTGTTTCATCTGCTTTTCTGCATAGGGAGTGAATCTTGTATCCAGAGAACAGGACCATCCAGTCACATCATTCCAGTTCTTATCCACGCCCATAAAGCCTGCCATCTGTCCCGTGAAGGCGATCGCTTCAACATCCTTCAGCCTGTCCGGTATCTGATCCGCGGCCTTTCGGATGCACCGGATCACAGAATCCACCAGCTCCTCGCCGTGCTGGATAAATATTCCGGGAGCCGGACGCTCGTCTCTTACCGCCTCACTTGCGACGGCAATGCATTCACCGTTCAGATCATAAACCCCGCTTTTCACAAAGCTTGTCCCCAGATCAACTGCCATCAGAAGCTCTCTTACCATACTATCCCTCCGTCATTTCAAATAATACTTTAGTATATGGAAATCTCTTCTCCGCCATATCTTTCACTATCTCAGGCATTCTATCCAACGGAAAAACATGGGTGATCAAAGGCTCAAAAGATAATCTCCCCTCCTTCAGATATCGGATAATATCCGTCCATTCCCTTCCGGGATAAGGCGCAGAATAAGAATTCCAGGATCCGGTCATGCGGATCTCTCTCCGCACGATCCTTTCGAATGTTTCAGCCGGGAATACAACATCCCTATGCGCAGTTCCCAGGAACAGGACCTCTCCCTGGCTTTTCACTGCGCGGATACATTGTTCCTGCGTAACCGGAGTACCCGCCGTCTCTACCGCCGCATGAACACCATCCTTGAATATCTGCCGGATCCGTTCAACCGGATCCTCTTCCAAAGAATGAATCGTAACATCCGCGCCCATTTTCTGCGCAAGCTTTAATTTTTCATGATCGATGTCTACCGCAATGACCTTCCCGGCGCCCAACAGTTTCATCTGACTGACCGCCAGCAGTCCGATCGCCCCGCAGCCGAATACGGCAGCCGTCCCTTCTTTGGCCAGCCGAAGCTTATTGAGTCCGTGAAGCGTTACCGCTGCAGGTTCTATCAGCGCCGCTTCCCTGTAGGATACGGTCTCTGAAAGAAGTAACAGATTATCCTCAGGAACCGCCGCATATTCTGCGAATCCCCCGTCTCTTCTGGATCCAAGGAAATCATAATCTTCACATTGTCCGTAGAATCCCTGCCGGCACATCTCACACCTTCTGCACGGCATCAACGGTGTGATCACCACCCGGTCTCCCGCTGAGAACTTCGTAACCAAACTGCCGCACTCTGCGATCTCGCCGGAGAATTCATGCCCCGGCGTACACGGGAAATGATACGTTCCGGTACTCATGATCCTTGGAATGTCACTGCCGCATATTCCTGCCGCATGGACCTTCACCAATACCTGTCCCGGTTCTGGCTTTGGCCGCTCTGTCTCCTCAATTCTAAGATCACCCGGCCGATATAATCTGGCTGCCCACATATTAATTATTTCCCCCTTCTAATCGAATCTAATCGCTGTCTTCAATCCTTTTCCTGCCATAGCATGCCGGAATGCTTCCTGAATATCGTCGATCCCAAACATATCCGTGATCAATCCGGCTATATCCGTCTGATCGGTCGCAATAATATTCATTGCGTCTTTATACTGCTTCAGACTGGAGCCGGTAGTCGCCACAACCGTCAACTCCTTGTAATGGATCAGATTGGTATGAAGCCCCACCTCATCCCGGCCGCTTGGAAGCCCGCCGAAGAAACTGATCCGCCCCAGGGGAGCCGCCAGTTCCAACGCCTGTGCCTGAACTGCCGGTACAGAACATGCCGTGATCACCACATCTGCCCCATGTCCTTCTGTCTCCCTCTTTAATGCCGCTTCCAGCTCTTCTTTCGAAGTATCTATCAATGTAAAGTCACCGAACATCCTCATCTGTTCCAGACGGGATGCAGACAGATCGGCCATGATCACCTTCGCCGCACCCGCTCTCTGATGAAGAATTGCGTGCATAGCCCCGATAGGGCCTGCACCGATGATCAGAACATAATCCGTCGGCTTCGTCTGCAGCATTTGGAAAGAATTAAAACAGCAGGAGAACGGCTCCGCGAGCACTGCCTCCTCGTAACTCATCCCTTCCGGAATCTGAATAACATTCCCATGGATCACAGCTTCATAAGGAATCTTCATATATTCCTCGAAACCGCCGTCATAGCTGATTCCAAAAGCCTCATACTCCGGACACATATGATTATATCCCCGGATACACATATCACAGACTCCGCACCCTACATTGGGCGCGACTGCAACCCTCTGCCCGGTTTTAAAGCCTCTGACCTCAGCGCCGACTTTCACAAGCTCTCCCACCAGCTCGTGTCCGAGTACACGCTTGGCGCCTTCAGGAATCTTAAAATGTCCGAACCGGAATATGCGCTGATCTGTCCCGCAGATGCAGGCAAGCTTGATCTTTAATAACATTTCCCTGTCCGTAATATCAGGAATCGGCACTTCTTCTACCCGGATCTCTTCTTTGTCGCAGTAATACGCAGCTTTCATTTTGAAAACCTCCATTTTTATAATCGTTTATTGTTCTTTTGTTTCTTATTTTGTATTATGATATTACTTTTTTGTTATTTTGTCAATTGTTTTATATTGTTTTTTATTGTTTTCTAGCTTTTATTATTTTTATTTATTGACAACTATTATTTTTTGGTCTATATTTTTAATTAAACAGACAACAGAAAGGAGATGGAGTATCTATGAACCATTATATTCCCGCAACCCAGCCCACCATCTATTTTATAGGAGTGACAACCGGAAGCTCTTCCATTATGAAGGTATTTCCCAAATGGGCAAAAGCGCTCCATTTGGATGACGCCGTTATCAAAGGAATGGATTTTCAACCTCATTCAGACCCGGAGAGTTACCGCGAGGCAGTAACTTTCATAAAAAATGATCCCTTATCCTTAGGGGCTTTGGTAACCACGCATAAGATCGACTTATTTAATTCCTGCAAAGACTTATTTGACTATATTGATCCTTTTGCTGAGCAGCTAGGCGAAGTATCCTCTATTTCCAAAAAGGACGGCAAGCTCTGCGCACACGCAAAGGATCCGATCTCCAGCGGGCTGGCCCTGGAAAACTTTGTGCCTGAGAATTTCTGGAACGACTATAACGGCGATGTTCTGCTGATCGGCGCCGGAGGAAGCTCTCTTGCAATGTCCGTATATTTTACCCAGGAAAAATTCGGCACAAATGTCCCCAAACACATTATCATTGCCAACCGCAGCCAGCCGAGACTGGATTCTGCAAAGGAGATCTTAAAGGGCCTGAATCCCCAGACCAGCTTCGAATTCATACTGAATCCGACACCGGCAGACAACGACAAGACTCTCGCGTCATTGAAGCCGCACTCTGTCATCGTCAACGCTACCGGACTTGGGAAAGACGCCCCCGGATCGCCGCTGACCGACGGCTGCCAGTTCCCTGCCGACAGTTATGTATGGGAGATCAACTATCGGGGCGACCTGATCTTCAAGAATCAGGCCGAATCTCAGGCAGGCAGCAAAAACCTGCACGTAGAAGACGGATGGACTTATTTTATCCACGGCTGGACACAGGTAATCTCCGAAGTATTTCATATTGAGATCAAAGGCGCATTATTAGAAGAGTTAAGCAGCATAGCAAAGAATTGAAAGGAGTAATTCTATGAATCATTTTAATTGGGACAAGAGCTTTTTAGTTGACTTTGACACCGTAACAGGCATCTCCAAGACCGCAGAAACAACAAAACGTTACTTATCGCAGATGAAAGATATGTTTACTGATCCGGCGGCCGCAGAAGAGATCTTAAAAACCGAAGATCCTCTGGTCTATGAATTCTATGAGCTCGGCTGTCCTGAACGGGCGGGAGACCTGTTATTCGGCACGACCATCTTATACCCCGGAAAAGTCGGCAGCGAATACTTCATGACCAAGGGACACTTCCACACCCGTTTAGAAACCGCGGAAGTATATTATACCCTGGACGGAGAAGGCTATATGGTCATGGAGAATCCCGAAGGAGATACCATAGAGCTGCCCTTATCAAAAGGCCAGGCAGTCTATGTTCCCCGCCGGTACGCTCACCGCACAGTCAACACAGGCAGCAAGCCATTGATCCTCTTCTTTACATTTGCAGCCGACGCCGGACACGATTACGGAACCATCGAAACCAAGGGGTATCATAAGATACTGGTTGAACAGGACGGAAAACCTGCCGTCACCGACAATCCGAAATGGAAGTAACGGAAGCAATGCAGGAAACAAAAACAAAGCGGGAATTAATCTCCGTATGCGGCCCTATCTCTCCTAAAGAACTGGGTTTCTGCCAAAGTCATGAACATCTGGCTCTGAGCAAAGGAAGATCCTGGGAACTCAACCCGGACCTCTGTATCGACGACACAGATAAAAGCATTCTGGAAGCATGCCTGTATCGTGAAGCCGGAGGCTCTGCCATTCTGGAAGCACAGCCCGGCGGCTGCAACCGCATGACAGAAGAACTGGTGCGAATCTCCGAAAAAAGCAAAGTACATATACTCGCTTCCACAGGCTTCCACAAGCTATGCTTTTACTATGGAGATCACTGGATATTCTCCCGCTCCCAAGACGAATTAGCAGATTTTTTCATCCGCGAACTGACGGAAGGTATGTTTACAGATGCAGATACCATTTTCGCCGGGAAGCAGATCCGTGCCAAGGCCGGATTTGTCAAAACCGCCCTGGATTCCTGCAATCTTACGCCAGATTACCGGCGTCTGTTCCTGGCGGCCGCCGACGCGGCATTTTTTGCCGGACGTTCCGTTATGATCCATGTAGAAAAGGACAGCGATCCATTAAAGCTGCTTGATCCTCTGACCCGAAGCGGGATTGCTCCAACCCACCTGATCTTCTGCCATACGGACCGCGCCTGCCCCAACCTCGATATTCCTCTTGAACTTCTAAGGGCCGGGGCGTTTCTGGAGCTTGATACCATAGGGCGTTTCAAGTATCACGATGATCTGACCGAAGCTTCGATCTTCCAAGACCTTGTTGAAAAAGGCTATGAAGATCAGCTTCTGTTCTCATTAGATACGACCCGGGCAAGACTGAGATCTTATACGCCAAACGCTGTCGGACTCGATTATCTGCTGCTTGTTTTCCTGGAACAATTACGGGGATTCGGGATCACTTCCGAACAGATCAGTAAATTTTCACATGAAAATGTCCTGCGGGCATTATTATAAGAAAGGAATATATCTATGAACCAGACCGCACTATTACCTCAATTAGAAGCATACAAATTAGTTCCCGTTATCAAATTAGACTCCCCGGACGACGCTTTGCCGCTGGCAGAAGCACTGATCGCAGGCGGACTTCCCGTTGCAGAGATCACCTTCCGCACAGACGCCGCCAGAGAATCTATCTGTAAGATCAGATCCACATATCCCGATATGCTGACAGGCGCCGGAACCGTTCTCAGCCTCGAACAGGCAAAAGCCGCCGCAGACGCAGGCGCTTCCTTCATCGTGTCTCCGGGTATGAACCGGGATGTTGTGGAATTCTCGATCGAGAATCATATTCCTGTTTTTCCCGGAGCCTGCACTCCTACCGAAATCATGGCCGCTATGGAGTATGGGCTTGAGGTCGTCAAATTCTTCCCGGCTAAACAGTACGGCGGTCTGGATACGATCAAAGCCTTATCCGCGCCGTTTCCTTCCGTTCGTTTCATGCCTACGGGCGGCATATCGGAAGCCAACATTAAAGATTTCCTTGCCTTTCCTAAGATCATCGCGTGTGGAGGAAGCTTTATGGCTTCCGGCAGTCTGATCTCACAGAAGAAATTCGATGACATCCGGGAACTTACCGCCAATGCCGCCGCACTGATCAAGTCATAACCGGATAAAGGAGGATAATATTCATGAAAATACTTGTCACGCCGACCTCACTGCAGCCGGACAAAAATCCGGCGGCGCTTAAGTCTTTGCAGGATTTCTCCTGCGACCTGGTATTCAATCCCACAGGGCGGCCTCTCACCGAAGACGAGCTGATCCCTCTGTTAAAAGATTGCGACGGTTACATCGCCGGGTTGGACTTCATCACCAGGAAAGTGATCGATTCCTGCCCCGATCTCAAAGTCATCTCCCGTTACGGTACAGGATATGACCGCGTAGATATCAATGCAGCCAGGGAAAAGGGCATTATCGTCACAAACACTCCCGGAGTCAATGCGGAAGCGGTAGGTGAACTTGCTTTCGGATTGATCCTCTCTGCCGCAAGGAAGATTCCGCACCTTGACCGCAGCACAAGAGACGGTGGATGGATCCGCTCCACAGGAATGGAACTAAAAGGAAAAACTCTTGGAATCATGGGGCTTGGAGCAATCGGAAAAGTTGTAGCCAGATGCGCACGAGGATTCGATATGGATGTGATCGCCTACGATCCGTATATAGATCTGAACTACTGCCATGATCACGGTATTACAAGCCTTCCGGCCGACGAAGTTCTCTCCCGGTCTGATGTCTTAAGCCTGCACCTCCCCTTGACCGATGAGACGCACCATCTGATCGACCGGGAGACAATTGACAAGATGCCTAAGGGCGCCATCATCATCAACGCCTCGCGGGGAGGGATCATCGACGAAGCCGCCGTGTACGAAGCTCTGCAGTCCAGCCGGCTTGGCGGACTTGGTTTAGATGCCTTTGAGCAGGAGCCTCCTAAGGGCTCCCCGCTCTTAACACTGCCGAATGTCATTGCAACCCCTCATACCGGGGCTCATACGAAAGAAGCTACCGACCACATGGCAGCGCTTGCCATCTCTAACCTGACAGACGTTCTGTCCGGGCAGGAATGCGCCTATGTAGTAAACCGGTAAAATATCCCTCAAAAAGAGGAGGAGGCTGTCGGTTAATAGATAGCCTCCTTATTCGTATACCCACTACACCGTTGGTTCGGAGACGCAAAACTGACACGAATATCAAGCACTATTATTTCAAGATTAATGAAATGATGTACCGAAAACCGTGCGGACCAGAATCACAGATATATTATCTTTTTCCCCTCTGTCTATAACCAGCCTGGTAACCTCTCTCCCTTGTTCCGCCATAATCTCTTCATCCGTCAGTTTCTCTGGATCAAATGTCCGATGCAACTCCTGTTCATTGACCTTATGACGAAAACCATCCGTACACAGCAGATAAACCGCATCTTCTTTCACTGTCCCGCTGTAATATGCCGGTCTGACATACTTAGACGCTCCAATCCCCTGAAGCAGGACATGTTCACCAGTTTCAGCAGTAAGCTTCGTCTGGATCTGATCTTTTGTTAACTGTGATACTCCTTCTTTGATCTCATAGATCCGGCAGTCTCCCACATGTGCAATATAGTAATCTTTCTGCCATAAAAGCATTGCCGTAACCGTCGTACCTATCCGAATCCGGTGAAGTTGCCCATATTCTGTTATTTCCTGATGTACATTCTGCAAAAGCTCTTCCCATGAATCATACAACTCGTCTTCAAATTCTTCCATTTCCGCTAACTTCGGGAAATCCTTGTCAAACCAGCCGCCAAATAAATGTATTACCTTGGCGCTTGCCACCTCGCCGCGTTTTAAACCGCCCATGCCATCACAGATAACCGCAAGGACAATCTCCTCTCCCCGGTATTCCATCCGTCTGACTAACAGTGAATCCTGATTAACCGCCTTTCTTTTCCCTTTATCCGTACAGCACGCCAACAAATATTCCATTATTTTCTTCCTTCCCGACAGCTACTTTTCATGATAGATCATTGCCCTGCTTGTATATGGATCTCCAATTCTTCATCCCCCAGACGGATTCTTGAACCATTCTCGATCCTTCTCGGTGACTGTCCTGGTTCTAATTGTACTCCATCCACATATGTTTTATTTTTAGAATTATTATCTTCGATAAATAATTGACCGCCCCGAGAATAGAGAATCGCATGAACCCTTCCGATTCCTTTATTTCCCGATATACAGATCTCCGTAACAGCCGGACTTCTTCCTATTCTCATAATCTCTTCACAGATTCGAAAGCTTTCCTGCGTACTGCGGCGGTACAGAATGTATTCTGGCCCTGCAGCGCTCTGTTCCGCTCCTATTATGAATGTTTCATCATCATCCTCTTCCGCTCTGATAAATTCCGTTTTCCCAAAATCCTGTCTCTCAACAGCCCGTTTCTCTAACGCAATCCTTTGAGCCGGAATCGCAATCTCCTGTTCCCGATATGCCACATTTGAAGAATAATTTCCTTTATCACATTCATCTCCGCATGTCTTAACCTGCCCCGGCAGATCCATTCCAGGTATCGCAAATCCTCCAAGACCAGCATCCATATCAGGCACCTTCTCTGACGACTTCTTTTTACCTAACTTCTCCCAAAAACTTTTTTTCTCCGCCTTTTTTTCTTTTTCCGGTTTTTCACTCTTTTCTGATTTATCTTTCTTAAAAAAGAATCCCTTTTTCTCTTTCTTAGGAGCCTCACCCTCGCCCGAAAACAGAATATCAATATCATGCTCTCTTTTCAGGTCATGAACGATCTTCTTTCTATCCTCGTCGGAGATCATAATTGGACTGCCTCCCGCCGCTCCATCCGCTCTAAACGGCTGCGATTGCGGCAGCGGCAGCGGCGACAGGTATGACCGCGACTGCGATGGTATCTGGCTTGGCTGTGACTGCGGCGGTGCCTGATATGACTGCGATTGCAGCTCCTTTCCTGACATTGAGGAACGATTGCTTTCTTCTGTATTCGCTTCTGTCGTTCTTAATCCTGCCGTTCCCGATCCCGGCGTTTGTTTCCCTGATACCTTAAACTGTTCTATCTGCGTTTTAAATGACAGCAGAGAAAGGGATTCAAAGCCGCCAAATAAATTAATCAACGCTACAACATAGCTGCAGTCCTCCGTCTGGTCATATTGAATACTCATCAGCAGTTTTTTCAAAAACACATCTATACTCATCTCTTCACGCTTAACAGGAAGCACGATCATAGAAACTTTCCGTACAGACGGATCAATGTACATATAATCTGCATCCAGCACATAGGACGACAGGCTTAACATATAATCCTCCGCCGCCATAGTTGCATCCACAATCGATTCCATAACGGCCATAATCTTCTCTCTATTCACTACGCCTTTTAGAAATTCACGAAGACTTTTAAGGTTCGTAATATCATACTTCATATAAAACCTGTCATCGATCCTGATATGATTAGACGGAACAACACCGTCGATCCTGTTATTCGACATCATCTCCAGAGTCAGCGTATCAAGTTCAGTCTCCGCCTCCTTTTCATATACTAGATATTTCCTGCCTTCCTGCTCCTCATATGCAAATCCAACCATTTCCGCAAATTCCTCCCGTTTTTTGTATCGTAAACAGTTTCCACAAACATTCTGCGAAGGATCTATGAAAAAGTATGCAACTGAATCAGTTTCCACTCTTCTTCTCCGTCTTCTTCTATCTTGACCGCCGCCGTACCCGCTTCCGAAAAATGTGTTGTTTCAATAAATCGGGGAGTTATGATCAATTTGCCATCTGTATCGATATATCCCCACAAACCGTCTGCATACACCGCCGCTAATCCATTTCGAAATGACTCGGCGTCCTCATATGTATAATCAATGACAAGTTCTCCCTCGTCATCTACAAATCCCCATTTACCGTCACGGCATACGGCCGCATAACCGTCTTCCGTAAATGCTTTTGCATCGTCAAATACTTGTTTTCCAATCCTTTTTCCCTTGGGATCGATAAGGCGGTATCCTTTCTTATCCTTTACAAATATGCACTTCTGATTCGAGCAAAAACCACCGTCATCCATGATCACATCGTCATACTCCCGATCGCCTTTTGCTTCTCCCTTTTTATCCACCAGGACCCATTTCTTATCTTTCTTTCCCGCTCCTGTGCTGCCTTTGATTCCGGTCAATTCGTTCCAGGTAAATTCTCCGGCCGGTTCCATATTTTCATCAAGATATCCGTATTTCCCATCTTTGCATGCCGCCGCCCGTTCTGAACTGATCATACCAAGGTCACTGTATTTCTCATCCGGTACTTTCCGTGTCTGTCCGTCCCGGTCTATATACATATATGTGCCGTTTTCTTTCCGTGCCAGCGCAAAACCATCCTCCGAAAAAGGATATATTTCTTCGTATTTGATTTCTATGATCTCCTGCCCTTTTTCATCTGTGATCCCATAAAGACCGTCTCTTTTCACCACCATGGAATCATTCACGATCTCGCTCATCTCGTCATACCTGCAGTATAACTCCGTGTAACTTCCCTTCAGCTTGGCAAACCATTCCCGGGCATTCTCGTTATCTGGATAATTCTCTGTAAAATCCTCCAGATATTTTACAGCTCTATCCTCATAATCATTATCCAGATAATATTCCATAAGCATGTCCAACGCTTCTGCATGATCCTGATAGTTTTCTGCTGTATTTTCGCAAACAGAAGTAAACTTACTCGTGTTTCCGCTGTTCAGATATGCCTTGGCCATTTTTATATGAGCAGACACGTTGTCCGGAGTATATTCTAATACCTGCTCATATTCCGTTACCGCGTCCACATAGATCTCTTTTTCTTCTAATTCAGCGGCTTTTTGCATGTGCTCTCTTGCACGCTTTGGTCGATTTACCATATCCGATACCGCTGTATACCATGACAGCCCCAATAAAACTGCAAACATCAATATAATATATTTTTTCATCTGCATCTCACATACCAAGTGCCATCGTAAGTACCGTTCCTATGAATATAAACGGGGCAAAAGGTATCTCCTCCTTCAGTTTTATCTTCTTAAGCAGCAGCATCACAATACTGTAAAATGCACTGGCCGCAACCGACAAAAATGCAGCAGCCATGATACTTCCGCTGCCCATATATGCTCCGATCACCGCAAGGAGCTTGACGTCTCCCATCCCCACGCCGCCCTTGGTCAGAAAATGTGCAAGCAAAAACATACCGCCGCCAAGCAGCATCCCTGACAAGGCAGAAATCAATACTGCCAGTCCAAGTTTCGGGAACACCAGCCAGTCCAGAATAATCAGGATTCCTCTTATTCCCAGCAACACCTTCAGTATTTTGTTGGGAATACGCTTGTTTCCCTGATCGATCCAGGCTGTCAGAAAGAGCGCCGCATATAAGATCAGATAGCGGAGTATCTTTAGAATATTATAAGAAAAGACAGAAAATATTGCGGTCAGACCTATGCCTGATGCCAAAACAACAACCATACAAATTCTGAACTTCTTATCTGTCCATTGTTCCTTAAACCAAGATATATTCTTCTCCATCTGCCCTCCTGTCAGTATATTGCTCTCCTACCAAATTAAAGTATATGCGCACTGGCGGAACTCATATTGTCCAAAATCGAAATCCGGGAACAGGATATTTTCCATCGTATAAGTAACTACGATCTTGACAGTCCCTTTCCCTTCTGTATTATCAAGGCATCTTGTCATATCAAAATGAAGTCCTGACAATCCATCTTTGATTCCGATAACTTCCAGATATTCATCTGGATCATCCGACACAAGCATAAGTTCACTCTTAATATTGTTTTTCGTTATTTCACCGGCTACTGCGGTAATAGCTTTCTGTTCTGCACCGCTTTTTAACATACTGAATACGCCTTCTGCCAGGCCGTCCATATCACTGACCGCATTAATAAAGCCTTCGACAGAACTTGTTGCATCATCGATCGTTACTTTTAATTCTTCACTTTTTCTGTTCGTCTCCACTATCCTGCTGCTGATCTTTGTCTTCGTCAGCACATAACTATATGTGGAAATCTGCTTTGCTGTCTGAGTAACCGCGTGATGGATCAGCATCTCTGCCTGAACATACCTCGCCGCATTAATCAATGTACAAAACGCCATAATAAATGGTATCAGGAACAGAAGCGCTTCCACCGTCAGCGAACCTTCATTATAATCTTTTGTCTCCATCTCTTTTCCTCATTTTATCCCCTGTTTTCGCAGGAATCATTAATATCCCAGGATACTCTGATAAGATATCGTATATGTATCATCCGGGAATCCCCACGCTTTACTTCCGCTCCAATCTGATATCTTACGCATAAAAGTTGTCCTTGAGCTGACCTCCGCCTGTACGGACAGCATCGTATATCCCTCCAACAGGTTCATATTCGGTTGATTCGCCTGAATACAATCTGCGATTCTCCCCAATATACCTGTTCCGTTCCCCGTCAGCATAGACAGATTCAAAAAAATTCTCATATACTCAGAGTAATCCAATGTTAAATACTTTTTCTTTGTATTATCTCCCATATAAGGTGCAGTAGCCCACGAATCGGTCTTTTTGATAAGTACCACGCCATATCCCTGCTTGATCTTTGTGATATCGCTTGCCGTCTCAACACCGGCAAAACCAAGCTTGATCACAACCTTTATTATAGGCACCAGATAAGGCGCCCATCCCCCTGCAATCGTTGTTGCCATTGCGAATGCTATCCCGTCGATCTCATGATCAGTAAAAGCGAAAAATGAATTAAACAATAACCGTATTCCAAAGATCATCATAACCGTATTCAATACATTTATCTTCGATTCATCCTTCCCCCACAGGATATATTCACATTCTGCCTGATATGCGGCATGCTCCGACAGTTTATAGCCGCTGATACCGATAATCTCTCCTTCCGGCCTGTCTTGCCCGTCCTTCTTGTTCACTGTATAATAAGAAAACATTTGCATAGCATATTCAGAAATATATAGGTTTTCTAACCCCTTTGAAACAATCTCATCTACTTTATCCAGGAAAGATACGGCAGCATCCATCGATTCTTGAAATTTCTTTGTCGTCTCTTTTCTGGCTGATGAATTATTCACATCCCCGGAAGCATTCAGATCCGTCAACTGCTCTTCTGCTTTTGACGCATCTTTCCCAACCTTCGAAGACGGGAGTTCTCCTATGGACGACCATTTAAAGTCAGGATAATCATCCGCTTTGTTCGCCTCTTCTCCGGCCTTTTTACTCTCTTCCAGCCTGCCATTCGCTTCATTCTGTTCCTGTTGAGAGTCCTCTTTATTCGATTCTCTGCAATATTCCTGAAGCCTTTTATAAAACGGATGACCGCTGATTGACTTCGAAGCTCCCGCTTCGGATATATCCTTATGTTTGTAATGGTCAGGGAAATACTCTCTATCTCTTATCCGTTTGATATCATTGACGTATTCTGCCTTCGTTCCTTTCATACACGAATCCGCTGCTTTTTTATACTCTTCATACTGGTCAGATGCAGATACAGCTGCGATAGACTGTTCCCAGAATTTTTCACCTTTCAGTACATCTTTTAATTTGTGAAAATATTCCTGGTTCTGCTCCGTATCAGATATCAAGCTGTCCAATTCCTCAAAATCCGCTTTTCCATTTCCATTCGAGGAATAGAAAAAGTCTCTGTACAGCTTCACATCTGCATCCATACTCCCGGTATCATTTCCTGCGCCTTTCAATTCGCCGTTCGCTTTTTCCCATCCATCAAATGCCTCTTTTGCCTTTTTCAATTCTTTCCTTACGGCCGCTAATCTGTCGCATGCTGTCTTTGCCGCATCTTCGGCTGCATTTGCGCTGTCCAGATATTCTTTCAATTTGCCCGAATGCTCATCTATGCACATCTGGGCATATTGACGAAGCAGCTCGGGATATTTTGTAATCTCATTTACTCTTCTTTCATACTTCTCTTTTAACTCTTCAAGATCGACAGACGTCTCTTCCTGAGCATTATTTTCTGTGAGCCTCCCTATCCCGCCCATATCATTGATCGTATTTATATAATACAAACCGCTCAAATAACCGTTAAAGGTATGGTCCGCATACGGCTTTGACAAATCAATATCCTTTGTAGCTATAAAAAACTGATCTACCGTATCTTCCATTTTGCCCCAATCGTGTTCCTTCAACCTATCATCATATTCCTGAATGGCTGCCAACATCAGCAAAGCATTCGATACAATATTCTCATATTCTTCCTTCGTCAGTGACAGTTCTTGTCCTACTGCCTGTGATTGCATATGATTGATGACGCCATTCAGTGTATCTAGCGCTTCTTTTGCTTTTTGGAATTCATTATGACAATCTTCCATGGCTTCGCTGAATTCCATCTGCTTTTTCATGGCTTCCGCCATCTTTTTACTGTTTTTTAATTCCTTTATTTTTTCAACTACCAGTTCTGTTAAGCATACCGGCGCCCGATACTTCATGTATTCCAATATCTGCTGCTTCTCTACCTCGGTCTGGTATATTTCAGACCCCTGTACATTGATTGCATCAAATTTTTTCGTCAGCAGATCCAGTATCTTTTTATAATTCTCTTCTCCCGGCATCCCTGTCCCGTTTAATGAACCATTGAAGAATTTCTCCAAATCACTTTCCATAGCTTCCGGCGATCTGTCCATAACCAGTAATCCATATTCGTCGTGGAGTTCCTCATTATACTGGGCAAGGCCTGCATTCATCGCCATCTCCCCCGCATCCGAGATTACCGCCTTAGACATGCAGATCCGCGCGGCATCCGTCGTCAAACCTCCCAATAACAATACAGGCACAAGTATAATGGTTAAAAATACTGATATGGTTCCTTTATTCTTACAAAAAAACTTCAATGCCTTTCCTCCTGTCAGAGTATCATATCCAGAACTTTATTCGTCTTCTCTAAAAATGTATTATAGCTGTCCGCAAATCCAAATTTCTTCATAATATAAGAAATAAAATCCGTCGCCAAGTCTACGCTTCTGACAAATTCACTTGGGTTTACAGAATAACGATAAGCCGCGACCCGGATCGTTGCCCCGCCTTCATATTTAAGATATTTCAAAACTCCCGGTATCGGAAGCGTATGCCTGATCGTTACCTTGATATCTGTTCCCAGGAATCCTCTGTCAACCTGTATCTCTGGGTTACTGATATTCCCGAGCACGATCAGTGTCGATTCTCTTGCCGCGTCCGCGAATCTGGAATCATAATCTAACCTGGCGCCTTTTGAGAATGCTCTGCCGATTCCTCTGTACAGATCTTCCAGCCTGTTATGATAAGCCTTGTAGTAAGAAGTTACCTCGCCCGCTGACGGAACATTCCCTTCTCCCCAGGAGAAATCGATCTCATTGTCACTTCCCATGCCGAACTCTTCATAACCCAAATATGCCTCTTCGCGGGATACGACCGCCGCCACACGCTGCGCCTGGTACATCAGCAGGTATTCCTGCATATTGAATAATGCCAGATATAATAAGGCCATCACGGTACAGAGTACGAGAGGCATGTAGATAGTCGCTTCTACCATGATGGCGCCGTTTTCATTTTTTAATTTTTTCATATTATCCAATAAATTCTGTCAATTTATCGAATACTGAATTTACCGCACCCAATAACTGTGTTCTAAAAATACCTGCCACTGCCAATATAATTACAATTAAAACAATAACCGCTACAAGATTCGAATCCCCTTCTTCATCATTAATAAGTCCTTCCAATACTTTCCATCTTAAATTCCATAAAATTGTTTCCACTTTTTTTTGCATTGTGTTTTCTCCTCTTTTTCTGTTATATTTAAGTCAAACTGGTCCGCCAGTTGCTTACAGAGACAAAAACGCCGGAACCATGATCATAATCAGAATCCCAATAAAGATCATTGCCGTAGGTATCAGCAGCTTCGAATTCGCCGCCTCTCCTTTCCGCTTCACCAGATGCTTCTTCTCTTCCCACATCTCATCCGACATCTCCTTTAAAAAATACGAGAGCTCCGCATTTCCCTTCTGCATATTCTGAATCATCGTTGATGCAAACCTGCGTATCTGCTTCACCGAACATCGATCAGCAAAGTTCCGGTATGCATCCAATTCAGAGATTCCGTTCTTCATCTCCTGCACCGTCACCTGCATTTCCTTATAGAGAACCCGCTCGCCCCCATACGCCACCTTTTTCCATGCCTCTCGCAGCACCATACCGGAATTCACCAGCAAGGTCAGTTTGGACAACATCTGCGGCATATCCGCCAGAAGCTCATCTCTTCTCTCTTCCAGTTTGTCATTCATCAACTCTTCCACATACCACATCAGCAGGCCGGCAAGAACCGGCCCCATGAATACAGCCATCAAAGAATTACCCAAAGCGCCAAGCAGTATAAGCAGCACTAATATCGTGAATCCATAGGTCCATTTTGCCCCGTTGATAACATAGAAATAATATTCCGCATACCGCTTCCCCTGTACTTCGGCAATCTCTTTAATTCTTTTTCTCGCGCTCTTGCTCTTGCTGTCAATTTTTAAAATCTTCATCAGAGCCAGCCCGACACAGAACAATTCGGGATACTTATATTCCTTTGGATCAATGGACTGCACCATTGCCGCGTAGGTACTCTCATATTGGGTTGCCAGCATGATCCATGCAAGAACTAATACCGTTGCAAGGATCAATACGATCAATCTGCTAATCTCCATCCCTCACTCCACCTTATGAACCGTATACGAATCACTTTCTTATATCTTGATGTCTATAATTTTTCTTCCCATCACATATGCCAGTGCAAATATCCCTATGCAGACCATCTTCACAAGAACCGCTGCAAGACTATTGGATCCTGCCATTCCGCTTCCTAAGCCTTTCAGCATCACCACAACGATAACCGGCATGATCATCATAATATTCAACTCATTCTTGGAACCCGCGATCATAGTCTCAATCTCCATCTCGACCTCAATCTTGTCATTGATGATCTCTCTGGTATCCGACACAATCCTCTTAAGATCACTTCCCTGCCTGTTACAGATCTCAAATACATTGGCAAAGCTCATCACATCATCCAGGCTGCTCCGTGCAGCGAAATCCTTCAAAAGCTCTTCTATATTAACATTGTGTTTTAACCCGGTGCTTATAATCCTAACTTCTTGTACGATGTCCGCTTCTTCTCCGTATATGGACATCATATCGCTTACTGCGTCGCCAAATGCTTCCACCGTATTCTGCCCGGCAGAATACGATGAAGTTAAAGACTCCAGCAAGTCCTTGAACTGTGCACGCAATTCATTTAACTGCTTTTTCTTCTTAAATTCCCGGTAATACTTCGGCAGTATCTTCGCACATAGGATTCCGCCGACCACCGATAACACGGGGCTGTTAAAAAATGCAAACAATACGATCGACGCAGCCGCGAATCCCAGCGCCCATGCTGTCATAACATCCGGCTTAGTCATATGATAGACATGGTAATCCTTCCCATTGCCCATTATTCCTCGGTTTTCCACATATTCTTCTGTTTTTTTCTTCTTTATCAACTCCATATTCAGATAACCTCGTTAATTCCTGACATTTTCAGCTTAGAAACATTTTTAAACGGATTGTCGGTGCGCATAAGCTTCCCGGATACTTTTTCCATAGTAGAATTCTCATCCTCCGCAAACCGGTAGATCGGATTCACCTTGATCTTACCGTCTTCATATCCCAGGATCTCGCTGATCTCTATAGTTTTTCTTGTCTTATCCCGAAGCCTTGACAGATGAATGATGATATCCACCGCGGACGCGATCTGCTGCCTGATCGCTTCAAGCGGGAGTCCTTCGGAACCTTGGAGCACCATTGTTTCCAACCGGCTTAACATATCCCTCGTGCTGTTGGCATGGCCAGTGCTTAAGGAACCGTCATGTCCTGTATTCATTGCCTGGAGCATATCTAACGCCTCACCGCCCCGCACCTCTCCTACTATGATCCGCTCCGGTCTCATACGCAGAGAGGATTTGATCAGATCTCGGATCGTTACCGCACCGCTTCCTGACGCATTCGCATTCCTTGTCTCCATTCTCACCAGATTGTCGATCCCTTCGATCTGAAGCTCTGCTGAATCTTCTATTGTAATAACGCGTTCATCATGCGGAATGAAGTGTGATACTGCATTCAAAAAAGTTGTCTTTCCTGAACCGGTTCCCCCTGAGATGAAGATGTTATACTTCGCTTTGACGAGAAGTTCCAATACATGTGCCACTTCCGGCGTGATCGAACCATATATCAGCAATTGCTGAATCGTCATAGGAGACTTCGAGAACTTTCGGATCGTTACCGTCGCGCCGTTCAGTGATATCGGCGGAAGCACAACATTGACACGGGAACCATTCGGCAATCTCGTATCTACGATAGGATTCGCCTGATTAACCTCTCTGCCCGCCTGTCCGACGATCTTCTGAATAATATCTTCTAATTGTCTCTCATCATCAAATGTTTGATCCAGTTTATATGTGCTGCCCTTTTTCTCTACAAATATCTCATTCGGCCCGTTGATCATAATCTCTGTGATCTTCTCATCCTTCATAATAGAGTCCAGAATCCCAAACCCGCGGATAGAATCATACACGCGTTCCGTGATATCTATCCGTTCTTCAATCGTGACATACTCATCCCGGATCTCTTCGATCAGCAGATGTCTGATTATATCTTCCAGCACGTCATCCTCAATAAGATTCAGATCATATTTATCAAAAAGTTTTTTCTTTAAATCCTTTACAATGTCAGATTTTTTCTCCTCCGTCATCCGCCTCTCCCAATATTGATACGCCGGCCCGTTGATACCAAGCTTCAAAATCTGTAGCTTTATATACGGCCAAGCACATCCATCTGTGCAATTTTTTCCGACAATTCTCTTCCGCTAAGCCCCGAGATCTGGTGAATTCCTCCTAAAACCGGAACCGCCGCTGCCGCAAGCTGTACACCGCTCTTAGAACTAAACCGATTATAGAGAAGACAGGTTTTATCCAGAATACTGATATTCTGCCTTTTTTCAATCACATGAACCGTCTCGCAGAATTTCTCAAACTTCATATTCCCGGTCTGTCCGCCGTCCGCCACATACACGATCTTGTCTGCATAGTCTCTCATCAGCATAATCATCCGCTCTGTCATATCCCCTGAAATATCCACAATGATCTCCTTATATCTGCCAAGCTGCGCTATTTCCCGTATCAACGGCTGTATCTCATCATCTGTCAGCTCGAACATATCATAGGCGTTTCTGCATGTATGAAAGAAATCAACTCCTGCCGGATCCGTCTGCAGTACGCTTTCAAGCTTGATCGATAAATTCCCTTTTCTGCTCTTCAATGTATAGATCACGTCTGAAAAACTCAGTTTTCCTTCACCCTTGAAATACATGTCAGAATCCCCGAATTTCTCCAGATTAAGATAGAATACTTTCTTCCCGGAGCTCGTCCTCAGCGCGTATGCCGCTGCCGCCGTTGATGTACCGCTTCCTCCCTGAACAGAAGTAAAAAGAACCATTCTTGTATCTGAATCATTCTTTTTCATCTTTACTTCTGCTGCTTCTTCCGCATATAAATTCAGCATCATCTTATATATTTCTTCTGCCTTTTGATATTTGCAGATCGCAGGGATGCCGTCGATCGTACCGACGTCTGTCATAGCGCTTAAGTAGCCTGCCGCAACCCCATTCGGAATTCTTTCATTTTCTATCTTTATTGACTGGTCAAACAATACAAGATCTGCACGATCTTCACTTAAGCTCTGGTATAGAGAACCAGGACTTGAAAATATAGACAAATTAACTCGATCCGCATATTTTTGCTGGAATATTTTTGCAAGTCTATTCATAAACTCTATATTAGGATCTAAAATAGCCACCTTTATCTTCATTGTATTCCTTCTTCTTAATATTTATTGTAGTTATTATTATACGTTTTATCGAAGTAAGTTGCAATACTAATTCCCCTTATAATTAACAAATACTGACAACATTCATTTTTGGAGGTGATACCCTATTATGGACATATTAGATAAAATCACGCAATTCCGTCTGGAACGCAATTGGTCAGAATACCAACTGGCAGAAGAATCCGGACTCACACAATCAACAATTTCTTCATGGTACCGCAAGAATATGCTTCCTTCCATTACTTCTCTCGGCAAAATCTGTGATGCATTTGGAATCACCTTATCTCAATTTTTCCTGGAGGATGACGATAATACCACCCTCCTCACCGACCAGCAGCGTCAATTGCTCTATCACGCCGCAAAGCTGAATTCTGAACAGTATGAAGCATTAGTTCATTTTCTAAAACTTCTATAATATTCTTTCAATCTGCAAGGTGGAAACCGCAGTAATACCTGCAACTTCTGACAATGATATGTCTTATCAAATATTTTATCCAATCAATATAACCGAATAAATCAAGATAACATATCGCTCCATTCTGCCACCTTGCAGAATAACAGTACCAGAACGGCTTGGCTGAACTGTTGCGGACAGTTAATATGCTTCGCTCATCTCAACAATTTCCTCCAGCTCATAGATCTTCGATTCCCGTATGCTTCCCGCCGGATAATCAAAGATCAACGTCTCTTTGTCCACATCACAAAGATACGGCAATTCCGCCAATACCTCACAGTTGTTATCCATCAATTGCCCAAAACCAATCCCGCCCGCTTCCCTATACCGCGCAGCCAGATAATCGCCTGCCTGTGTCACATCAGTAAGATATGTGTCCTTCTTAAGCCTGGCAACTTCCCTTCCCGTCTTCGCATCATATACCGCCGGCGTCCCGTGCAAAGGTGATTCAATACGAAGATCACCGATTACAAATTCCTCATCCAGCCCGTTACTTATATTTCTTTTCTTGTCATAGCCTTCTCGCAGAAGACTCCCGTCACTCGCCGAATAGACGTCCTCTTTCCCATTGTCATATATCACCTCCAGCCAGGATTCTTTCCCATCACGGATAAACTGCTGATCAATTACCCGGTCTGCCTCTGGAATATCCGCTTCTTTGACCAGCTTTCCTGCTTTATCATAGATTCGGAACTGACGGTAAGAGAACAGCATCACCGTCTGCCTGTCTGCGCTGATCCTTGCCTCATCATGCTGATAACCCGGATCATAGGTAAATATCTCCGTTTCGGAATTCTCTTCATACTTCATAATCCTGACCGCCGGCCTGTCCATACTTCCGATTACAGCCGTACCGCCGGCCATGCCAATGAGATCGCTTAAGTATTCCTTTCTATAGTGAGAAGTCATCCTCGCATCCTTGTCAAAAAAGTATATCCCATCTTCCGAAGTCGCAAGCGTATATGCTTCATCCCTTACAAAACGTAATATATTCTCATCCATAGTAACCAGCGGCGTCTGTTCCCCCGTAACCGGATCTACCTTCACCAGAATATGATCCGACTGGACATAGATTCCATTCTCATCCGCCTGCACTCCAAAATCAGTCTCCCCCTGGAATCCTCCGCATTCTTCTCCCTTGGCCGCATCAATCACCGCAAATACCTCCTTTTCCTCACCGGATGCGGCAAACGCAAGATATTGGCCGCAAAACCCGCCTTCAAAACGTGTATACCCCGAATCTGCACCATATACCGTCAATTCATTACAGTACCCCTGATCATCCTCTCCCTCAAAATCATCTGTCCCGGAATATCCAAGCGTATAGATCTTAAGCGACCCATCCCGGAAGCTGACTCCCAGCAATGAGCCGTCTTCATTCAAAGCAAACAGATTATCCTTGATACCGATATTCTGGCTTTTCCCGGCAAAATCAACCTTGTATCTCACTGCTCCTGTCTTCGTATCATATACCGCTGCAAATGTATCTCCTTCACAGAGTCCCGCCGCAGTCTTCCCGTCACCGGATACACAGATAGATGAAGCGGCGCCTCCTGTCCATAGTTCACGTCCTTCCCTGATATCGTAGGCCGTCATGCCGTCTTGTCCGTCATACAGGATCGTATGTTCATTCAGATATCGTATCTGTGATATGGAAGATTCACCCGACGGCAGTTCTGCCGCTGTCTTCGCGCTGACCGTATCAAAGACGACCACTTTCTGCCCGCACAGAGCGGCGGCGCTTTTTCCGTCCGGTGCAGTTGCTATGTAATGAGGCGCTGACGGCAGTTCTATCGTCTTATATGTTTTGTATCCGTCTGACAAGTCATATGCCCCAACCGCTTCTGTGAGCACTTTCTGTACTCCGGGTATATGCTCCGGCACAAACCGGCCGGAAGACTCTGACAACACCTTTATTGAATAATCAATCGCATCTTCCACATCCCCTTTGTCCAAAGCCGACTGTGCATATTCCGTAAGCTTCAGCCAACTCTCCGTCATCTGCATGCCCTTTAACCCAGCGAATGCCGCAAGACCTCCCGCAAGAAACATTACCGGAAACACGGCAGCCGCTATCCGCCGATGCTTTCTCCATCTGCGCATGCGAGGATCATTGACCCGAAGATTCTGAAAATCCTGCAGCATCTCCCTGGCATTCTGATATCTCAGATCCGGGTTCGGATCCATGGCCTTGGTAATGATCTTAACGAGCTGAGGATTAAATAAATCATCTGATAACCGGACAACTTCTTTCGCATTTCTGGACGGCCGTTTCCCGCTGAGCAGGTGATACAATGTAGCACCAACACCATATATATCTGAACGAACATCCGGCGTTACCATCCTCTTCCGCGAAGAACTTACGGATCCTGACATACTAAAAGACCCCTTATCTCTTGACGTCCACCGTATATTTACCGGATCCGCATTATCTCCCGCCACCGTCACCGTCAGGGCATCATTCTCCGATACCACAGTCATCGTCAGATCCGTATCATCCGTACTGCCCGCATTCATTATGCGCTCATCTGTCCGCCTGTCGTCCTCTTCCTCATATTTAGACGAAAAATCAAGCCCATAATGCTCCGGCGACGCATATCCTGCGCTGCATCCGATCACACCTTCTTCGCCAAGGGCAAGCGCAATATTAAAATCTATCAGGCAGATATTACCCTTCGGCGCAAGCATAAGATTCGCCGGCTTGATATCACTGTGGACAAATCCCTTCGGCGGATGTCCGTGTACCGGACTGTGCAGATAGCAGAGTGCATCAAGAAGCTGGCATGCCCATCCGATCACCTGAGCCTGGGAGAATCTCACGCCTCTCTTTAATGCTTTATCAAGACTCTCTCCCTCAATATAGTCCATTACCGTACAGACTTCTTCTCCTTCCACGAAGAAATCATATACCCTTGGAATATATGGATGGCTTAATTCCTTCAAGATATCAACTTCGCGCCGCAGAAATTCCTTACTGGCAGACAGCTTGCGCTTGTCGATCTTTAATACTACCTTCTTTTTCAGGCGCAAATGCTGTGCAAGGTAGACATTACCGCCTCCGCCTGCACCCAATCTCTTAATTATTTCATATGTTGAAGCAATAATCTGTGACATACCAATCTTTCACTTTCTTATAAAAATTCATTCTTTCCGTATTCTTCGTCCAACCAGATATCTATACGGATTTTCCGAATATGCGAAACAACGAGATATATCATTGCCATTATCAGTGAACCTCCCGCAACGATGATTCCTCCATAAAATAAGATCTCATTCGTCAGCCAACCCATTCTTCAAATCCTTTCTGAAATTATGTTATTTCTTTAATTCGTTATATCGTTATTATTATACGATATATTTTATTATTCTGCAATTATTTCTTATATTTATATATGTCCATATATCTATACCCAAGGACACACCGTAATACATTAGGGTATAATAGTTCTGACAAACATAACGTTCCAGACAAGCTGCCCTGTTATCTCATCTCTTCAATCAGCTTCAAGTCTTCCCTGGACAGCGTCACTTCCGGCTGGTCATTGATCTTCCACCCAAGACGGCTCGTCCCTTCCTTTACATTCTCTAACATATGCGGTATCTCCGCTGCACGTTCCGCGCAAAATCTGGCGCTGTCCATATCATTAGCCTGCTTATAAAGCTCTGCGCAGTAAGCCAGAGAATTCAGGTAGTCCACATACTCCTCATACTGATACGGCGCTAAACGTATCGCCGTAAGCTTATATCTGACAAACGCTTCTACATCTCCCTGCGAAAATGCTGCCCGTGCCTTTGCACTATAAGCAACCGAAACATGACTGTTTCCCTCCAAGATGGAATCCGCCCTCTTCTCCATCTCCTCCGGGCCTTCCGACATATTCAGAAGTTCGATCTTTGCCATCGTATTACCGCCGTAAAACCGAATTGCCTGTTCCGGTTCTCCTTTGATATAGAAATAATCCGAAGCGCCGGCTATAACCGATAACACCGCGATTACAATCATAGATAATCCTGCCGCTATCTTCGTCAATATGGATATCTTTATCCTCTTAACATTTCGTATATCCAGAAACAACAGCAGCACAAAACACATCATCAAAAATTGAAAATCGTAGTCAAACAGGCTGTGCAGCAGCATAACCGCCAGGATGACTCTGTCCCTTTCAGATGTATTTTCAGACAGAAGGGAACGGATGACTGCGCCATATATAAGTAAGGCAGGAACAATTCCGATATCCAGCATAATCTGTAAAAATTCATTGTGAACACTTACGACAGAATATACCCCCGTCTGCATTTCCTGCTGTACAAAATAATAACCGTAATATCCCATTCCAAAAGGATGGGTAACGATCATTTTTATCGCATCCCTGTCATACAAAAGCCTGCCCCAGAATGTACTGGCATTTCCTCCCATAGACAGCAGACGGTCATAAATCCCTTTGCCGTATCCTCCAAAAGCCAGGACAGCCGCCAGAATTACGAATCCCCCAACGCATAATATACTGTATTTCCGCAATTCCTTCTTCAATATCAGCAGCATGAAGAATACGACTATCGTCATCACCATAACCGTCCGGCTTCCGCTCAGATAGATACCCGTCAAAGCAATCAGTATATGGATCGCTATCATCCAATCTGTCTTCTTAATGCTCATCCGATACACGGAAACCAACAGGCAAACTAACATAAACAATGCATAAGTATTCGGATACTGAAAGAAACCGGCCAATCTTCCTGCAACGGAAACATATTCCGAAAACGCCGGAAATTGCATCAACGCAAAAGAGAATACTGTCATCAGGCTCCCCATAACCGGCAAAGACTGTATCAATCGCTCTCTTTGCTCCAACATCTGACACATAACAAAAAAATATATTAAAACCGGAAGGAACTTAATTCCTCCCATTAAAGACATTCCTGAATCAACTGCCCACAAACCGGCAAGAAAATATCCCAGCGTCAAAGTTACGACCGCAGCAAGATTCCAGTCAAAAGAAATCCAAAATTCACCTGAACGTATCAGCAGACAGACTGCCATAATCATAAGAACGATCGATAACACTGCCGATACACAGCAAAAATATCCGCCTCCGGCTATACCGGATACGATCAAGATTATGAATAAAAAATAATATAGATAACTATGCTTTCCTTCCGGCATATGAGCCTCCTTATCCAAAATACACATTTCTGCCGTCTATACATGCAAACACACTTGTTTGAGTCACTGTCATTATAAATAGAGATTACTCAAAATTCGTATTATCGTTATTATTATACGCTTTATTTCATTGTATTGCAATAAAAAGAATATTGCAAACAAACTGCTGCTCAAATACAGAAAAACCGGCATGAATTCCTCCACGCCGGTTTTACCGAAAACTTCATTTACTTACTTAATATGTGCCTGCCAGAATGCACACCACAATCCAGAGCATGCCCGCATCATGCCGCATTTCTTCTCCTGCTTGCTGCAGTAACGCCGATTCCCGCTGAGAATACCGCAATCAGCATCCATAATACTGCCGCTGCCTGATCCCCCGTTTTTGGAGATGATACATTTCCAGTCGTACCAGTTCTGTTTGCCCCCGTCACGCTACCATTAGCGCTGCCTGATCCATTTGAGCCAGATATTACACCTGACGCCCCCGGTACTGTCGTATTGCTGCCTGTCTTTGCCAGTACATTCAATTCTGTGTCCACAGAACCATAGGTATAATTCATGGTGACCTTATGTTTGCCTACTGAGAGCGTGTCCAGATACTTTGACAAGAATGTCAGCACAGTTGATCCTTCCTTCAAAGTATAGTTACTCCGGTCTACTTCTTCGCCGTCTACGTGTACACTCACAAAATCCTTCAATTCTCCGGTACACTTGATTGTCGCTCCTTCACCGCTGCCGATAATGTATATGTTATCTGTGACCTCCGGGATGATCCTAAGCGGTTTGACCTTATCTGTCGTTGACGGCGGCTTCGGAGTTGCCGGTGATTTTGGCATTACCCAGCCCGCAAATTTACTTCCCAAGCTGTTTCGTATTTTCTCGGTCCACGTTTTACTGGCAATTGTGCAATAAGCAATCGCTGTTACATCCTCGAAAGGTTCAAGTTGAACCACTCTATCATCAAAAGTAATCTCTGGTGCCTCTCCGTCAAACGTAACCTTTTTTAGACCTGTACATCCTGCAAATATGCCATCCCCCACACTCTTTACACTGCTTGGAAGCGTTACCTCAGGAAGCGTTCCGCAATATGCAAAAGCCCGATAAGCTATCCTCGTCACTTTATTTGGTATGGTCAGGGCCGAAAGGTTGGAACAACCGTAAAATGCATATGCACCTATTTTCACAATACTGGATGGAATAGATACACTTTTTAAACCAATACAGCCATAGAATACATATTCACCTATTTCTGTCATACTGTTCGGAATTGTCACAGTAGTCAGCTCACGGCATCTGTTAAACGCGTGATTTCCTATCTTCGTAACACTATTAGGTATAGCCAGATCAGAAAGGCTTTCACAATTATAAAATGCATACTCACCTATTTCCGTTACAGTTCCCGGTATTACTACTGTTCTTAATCCTCTGTACCACTCAAATGTATGATTCCCTATTCCCGTAACACCGTCTTCGATAACCACCGAGGTAATCCCTTCTATTATCTCATCATCAAACGGCGATTCTCCTGTTTCTCCACTTCCAGAGATCGTAACCACTCTATCTGTCAACGTCCATGTAAGACCATTAGCATCCGTCTCCGTTATTGTATCCGTTCCTTCCCCGGGATTCACTGGCTCCGGGTCTCCCGATTCCGAAGCTGCCGGCTCCAAATCAGATGCTATATCTCTGGCTGTCAAATTCTCATCTTCTTCAGATCGCGCATCTGTATCAGAGTTTGTATCTTCGCTGCGATCAGCAACTGTTTCTGTTTCAGTCTCATCCAACGACGCAGCCACACTTTTCTTTACATTCGAATCTGTCCTTTCTTCAATATTGACTTGTCCTGCATCTTCTTCTCCCTCTGCTGCCCAAGCCATCGAACCGCCAGACACCACCAGGGCTGCCGCCAGAAAGACGGCTGCTAACTTCCTCTTCATTTTTTAATGCTCCTTCTCCATGATATATTTTGCACAATTCGTAATATCGTTTTTATTATACGTTATTACAAAGCAATTTGCAATAGTTTTATATTTTATCTCCATATGGTGCGAAGTTAATAACATAAACTATGCAAATTAGCGCAAGTCAAACTTTTCTAGTAAAATGGTTGATTATCTCAAAAAAGCCTTTCTATATGCAGCTTTACGGGCGCACTTTTGCCAGGTACATGGATTTATACCTAACCCCGGCAAAATGGCGTTCTATCACGTAACAAATCCACAACCAAAGTGGAGCAGAAAGCGGCTGCGCCGCCGGAACGCCCGGCGGACTGCTCCAAAAGGATCTCGTCGTATACCTTTTTCCGTCTCTCCTTGCGCCCTTTCCAGACTATCTTGATTGCCTCCCCAAAAGCCTTAAAGTCATATCGTGGTACTGGTCTTTTTGCCATATTCATTCACCCTGTTACATTTTACTGTTCACCTTTCTTTTTAGATATGTCTACACAGTTCTATCAGTTAGCCAAAATAATTTTCTTTATTTTCAAAAAGCAGCTTGAAGTTATTCGGTTGGACGTACATAATTATACTGATAGAGATCAGAGAAAAGGTGCATAAAGATGTTAGAGTATATTCCCGCCCCGGAAGCAGCAACAAAATGGGGCATTTCAGAAAGACATGTGCAAAAGCTATGTGAGGAAAACCGCATACCGGGCGTGGCAAAATTCAGCCGCTTGTGGTTGATACCAAAGGACGCTGAAAAGCCCGCTGACGGAAGATACAAGAAACGGGGTGAACGCATTGGTACGGATAGCGATATGTGACGACGATAAGGAAGCGATCAAATCTCATGGGGATATTGTGAAAGACTGTCTGCGCTCTTGCGGAATAGGTTATGAGATTGCAACTTATACACAAAGCAGCAATCTCCTTTTTGATATTACAGACGACCATTATGAAAATCAGTGACAGCATGGCATATCTCAAAAATGGCGAAACGCTTCCAATCAGCCGTTCCCATTTGCAGGAAGTAAAAAAGCAGATAAACAGGTTTTGGGGGGCGCATATATGATGACTTGGTATCAGATACTTTCATTCTTTTTTACAAATGGATTGCGGGTATTTTTAGGGCTGTATCTTGTTATAACATTGCAGCAATTAGCTGGAAACAGGAAAAAAGCAAGCGTCATTTCTGTGTGTGCAGCAGCCTTTATTACCGTGCTGTCCTGTTTCCCCATTCAGCAATTTTATATGACGGGTATAGAAATAATTTTTGTAATACTGATTGCATATTATCTATATGCGGCGCAGCCCAGGGTGAGCCTGTTTCTCATTTTCTTTTATGAAGCAACGGTTGCTTTGTGGGAATTTATTCTATCGGCTGGGCTGGGGGATATCTTTCAATCAGACCGTTTTCTTGATATGCGGTCAAATGGATATATAGCGGCAGTTTGGATTGTCCGGCTTTTTATGCTGGGAATTGCTTTTCTTACTGTGAAATCGCATAAAAGAAATGAAAATCTATCACCACGGATAATAGCCGGAATTGCGATAGCTGGTATGCTGGGAGCCGTTCTTTTATCCGGGCAGAATACCGTATCCATAAGTGACGACCAACTGACAACTTGGATCATCTTCTCAATGCTAATCCTTGTAGCAATCTTATTTTTCAACCTTAACCGCCAATATGAAATGGAGAAAAAGATTATGCTGCTTGAAAAAGAAAAAATGCGTTATTGGAGCATGACTATCAGACTCTTAAAAATGTTTATGCCGCTAACGCAAAATTGTTCCATGACTTCCAAAATCATATTGATGTAGTGTATCACTATCTATAAAAAAACCATACAACGGAAGCCGCCCGCTACATTGAAAATCTGCGTTTTCCAATACAGGAACTTACACAGACAGCATGGGTAGGCGACGAAGCCGTAGACTATCTAATCAACAGCAAGATTGCCCTTGCTGCTTCCCTAAATATACAAGTAGGTACAAACATTGAATTTCCACGCCGCACCAATATACAAAGTGTTGACTTAGTTGCGATTTTAGGTAATCTTTTGGATAATGCCCTTGAAGCGATAAAAAATGAGGAAGATAGATTTCGCTTTGTCAATTTAACAATCCGCCGCATAAATGATATGATGGTGATCAAGGTGGAGAACGGGTGTAGTGCTAAACCGACCGAAATGATCGGAAGTTTGCAGACTTCCAAAGAAGATAAAACTTTGCACGGTTGGGGCCTGCAAAGCGTCCGTGCCGCCGCTGAACGCTATGACGGGACTATCGAAACAGAATACAGCAATCAGATATTCCGCGCTGTTGTAACATTATCTTTTGAAGCAGTAAAGGCATAATCAATCTATCAGGAAAGCAGATCGTCCACGCTGGCGGTCTGTTTTTTCATGGACAAAAACCTACCGATTATGGACAAAGCGGAAGAAATGTCGCTTTTGCAGTATGCTATGACTGTAACAGAAGCTTACACACAAAACGAAATGCGTAATCGCTGGTGCTATGCCATTCATATTAGGGCGATTTGAGGGAGTAAATGTTATGCCGCTGGGGTTTGCCGTTCTATGCCTGAATACCCCAATCTGTATATTGCTTTCCTGTGATCCCGGTTTAGAACAGGCAGTCCGAACACTGCCGGGACAGGCAAAAATCATTACTGCGCTTATAATCGCGCTGCAAAGTACAATCTTGTCCGTCCTGTTGGAGTGGTTTTGTCCCGTCCGTAACTGGAGGATTGAAGATGATTTATGGCAACACCCGCGAAAGTATATTGTACCGCTGATTATGTTTTTGATTGCAGGGCTTATCGGTATGTGGTCTGTAAATATATAGGTTTTGCTCTGCATCGCCATAGCTGAAGTTTTAAGCTTATCACTTATAACTTCTCGGAATCTCAATGAATGAGATTCCAGCCGAAGATTGACAACTGAATATCGTTCAGGAAAAGAAATTAGAGAAAAATGGACATAAACATTGGACATAGCGGGTACTATGCCTTGAAAAATCTTATGGAAT
>ERZ808046.455-NODE-455-length-36492-cov-7.399204_pt1 | contig 36492 bp, 33 predicted proteins | sample MGYA00380196_ERZ808046 | MGnify/ENA primary metagenome ERZ808046 (study PRJEB31490, sample SAMN06133421) | mouse gut metagenome | isolation source: Z6_2 | host: mice | place: China: Chengdu | collected 2015-05 ...
GACAAATATATGGAGAACCTTGGTGCAGAGTTTGAGCAGCTCCGGAGGCAGAAGGTGACGGATGCACAGGTCAGGGATTATGTGGGGCAGCTCCTGCCTATGGAGAAGGAGCCTACCCCTATCCAGAGCAGGAACATCCTGCGGCTCAGGGAGGATATGATGGAGCGTTATTATGATGCCCCAGACCTTAAGAAGGTGGGGAACAATGCTTACCGTTTCATCAATGCAGTTTCCGATTTCGCTACCCATGCAGAGCCCCTGCGCAGGACAGCGAATTATAAGGAGAACCTGTTCAGCCGTACCATTGACGGGAACCCGCTGATTGACAAGGCCTACCAGCTTGTGAAAGCAGCTTAGATAAAGGCACCAGAGAGGAAGCATCCGGAAAGGGAGGGCAATGAAAGACAACAGAGGTTTTGGGATGGTTGAGGTAATTTTAACCTTATCCATCCTTATTGTATTGGTTCTTATATTCAAAGGAAAGATAGCCATGGCGTTTATGAGGCTGCTTATGTCAGCCGGGTAATGTCGGGAAGCATTAGGAGAAGGAGGATTACCATGTTTGAAAAGATACCATTAACGGGAGTTGACAATACCGGATGGCTCCGTTTAAGAAAATCAGGAATCGGGGGATCGGATGCAGGTGCGATCTGCAGCGTTAATCCCTATAGCAGTGCCATGAAGGTTTTTAAGGATAAGACCAGTGAAGAGGTCGAAGAGCAGGATAATGAGGCAATCCGTATTGGCCATGACCTGGAAGATTATGTGGCGCAGAGGTTCACAGAAGCTACCGGACTTAAGGTGAGGAAATCCAATTTCATGTACCGGAGCAAGGAGCATCCCTTTATGATCGCAGACGTTGACCGTTTGGTAGTCGGCGAGGATGCCGGATTGGAGTGCAAGACTGCCAGCGCCTACAATGCGGACAAATGGGCGGATGGGGATATCCCGCTCCATTATGTCATGCAGTGTTACCATTACATGGCAGTCACAGGGAAGCGTACCTGGTATATCGCGGCAGTCATTTTGGGAAGGGAGTTTACTTACCGAAAACTGGAATGGGATGATGGACTGATAAGCCGCCTGGTTGAGATCGAGAGGGATTTTTGGGATAACCATGTCGTACCGGGCATCATACCGCCGCCGGATGGGAGCAAAGCCTGTGATGAAGTGATCCAGCAGTATTTCCATACCGCAAGGAAAGCGAGCGCAATCAAACTTGTAGGGTTTGATGAGAAGCTGAGGAGGCGTGAGGAGATACTGGGGTTCATTTCTGAACTGCAGGCGGAACAGAAACAGATCGAGCAGGAAGTGAAGCTGTTCATGCAGGACAATGAGCTTGCAAGCAGTGAGGCTTTCCGTGTCTCATGGAAGAACATTGATTCCACGAAGCTTGACACGGCACGCATCAGGGAAGAGAAGCCGGAGCTTTATGCCGATTATGGTAAGATCTCCCATTCCAGAAGGTTTGAAGTGAAAGCGGCATAGGAGGGATGTGCATGGAAGAAAAAGAATTAAAGGAATTATTGTCAGAAAAGCTCCATGTCGAGCTGTATCTTTTCAAAGATTCCATGCTCTGTAAAACGAAAACGGAGATTTACGAATCTTCTTACAAGATTGAGGTATATGTAAACGTCTATGAAATCCTTATGGAGGAAGTGGAAAACCTTGACATAGAAAGCGTGCGCGGGGTGCTCCATTGGAGATACGGCATACTGGAATCGTTATATGAGGAATGGCTCGGACGTGATGATAACAGCTTTGATGAACTGAAAGCCTATGTGGGAAGTGAATTAGGTGTAATGGCACAGGAAGGAATATCCTGTAGAAAGGAAAAAGAAGATGGAGAAGAGCCTTGTCAGGCTGCTTAAGGCAGATGAAATTGAATGCAGGGTGTCGGTGATCAATGAAAAAGGGTTAAGCCTCTTATTATATAAGGATGCAAGGGTAGACCAGCGTATCCTTGACGAGACTTTCGGAGCTTTCGGATGGAAAAGGAGCCACCAATGCATTGACGGCAATCTCTATTGCACAGTTGAGGTATTTGATAAGGAAACCATGCAGTGGATCGCCAAACAGGATGTAGGCACGATGGGGTATACGGAGAAAGAGAAATCCCAGGCATCAGATTCATTTAAGAGGGCGTGTTTCAACTGGGGTATTGGCCGTGAGTTATATTCAGCGCCTTTTATCTGGATTCCAGCAGGTAAAGCCTCAATTCAGATGAAAGAGGGTTTAAATAAGGAGAAGCGTTATTACTGCAGTGACCGTTTCTCTGTCGTTTCCATTGAGTACAGCAAAGACCGGGAGATATCGGGCCTTATCATTAAAAATGAGAAAGGCCAGATGGTCTATGAGCTGAAAGCGAAGGCAGGTACCGGGAGCCAGAAGGGAAACACACAGCCGGAGAAAGGGCAGAAAAAGGAGCCTCAGGAGAAAGAGACACCGAAAGATACCCTTACAAGGGAGGAAATGGTGTCCTTACAGGGAGAGCTTGACAGGACAGGGATCACGATGGAGAAGGTAAAGGAACGGTACCATATACAGGATCCGGAAGCTATGAGCAGTGAGACCTATAAGAAGGTGATGGCGGCTCTTGCGAAAACAAAGCCAGCAAGGGTAGCATAGGAAAGGAAGAAGGAGTATGGATTTCAAGGAATTTACAGATGAAATATTAAAGGAAGTAACAGAGATGGCAGGGGATATCTTTAGGGCAGGGATTACCAGGAACCTTAAAAACAATGGGGTGGAGAGGACAGCCATAACAGCAACAGCCCCACAGTGGCGGGGAAGCCCCAATATCTATCTGGAAGAGTTTTATGAGGAATATAAAAGTGAGGACAGGGGAATCGGCGGGATTGCCGGGGAGGTTTACCAGCAGCTCATGGAGCATATGGATGACCTTAAGGGCGTCAGGCTGGACGGCCTGCAAAAATGGGATGAGGCCAGGCCCCGTATCTACGCAAAGCTCATAAACTTTGAAAACAATATAGAACTCTTAAAGTGGAAGCCTTACAGGAAGTTCCTTGACCTTGCAGCAGTCTATTACGTACAGGTGGAAGGGTTTAAGGATGGCGGCACGGGTGCTTTCCTGGTGAATGACAGCCATATGTCGGTATGGGGACAGACAGAGGAAAGCCTTTACAGCGCTGCTGTCCAGAACATGCGCCTGCTGGGGGAGCCGGTATTTGAGAGCATGGAAAAAATTTTAGGGCAAGAGTTCCAGCCCCTGCTGCCAGCCAGCGTACCGGCAGCCAGGATGTATGTGCTGACCAACCGGAAGAAGATATTCGGCGCTGCGGAGCTTCTGGATAATGGGACTTTAAAGCAGGTCAGTGACGAGCTGGGAGGGGATTTTATCGTGCTCCCCAGCTCCCTGCATGAGTGTATCATCCTCCCTGCAGATGGAACGTTATCTTACCAGAAGCTGGCGGATATGGTAGCAGACGTCAACATAAATGCGGTTTCCATAGAGGAACGGCTTTCAGACCATGTTTACCTGTATGGAAGGGAAGAAGGCGCGCTGAGGATCGCCGCATGAACCCCTATGAGCTATAGGAAGGAAGGCCGGGCTGTGGCAAGCCCGGCTTTCCCATTCTGCCAATATGGAAAACGGAGGGAAAGGAGCTGGCCATGGATGGAAAGACATATGAATGTGTCGGTATCTGTGAAACTGACGGACAGGGCAATACCGTAAAGCTGGAAAGGGAGTATTTCCGGCAGGGATGGATATTCAAGGATTGGGGGGCATTCAGGAATAATCCGGATGCACCGTGCTATGTGCCGGAGCTTAATGATACCGTTTATACGAAGAGGGACTTCCTGGCTCTCTGTAATAATCAGGAAGAGATTGCAGAAGAATTATTTGAACAGTTAGACTGGCAGAGCCCATCCACCCTTTTTAATGAGTGGGAGGATATGGCGCGTCAGGATCTGTGAATGGTGCTGAAAGATGATGGAAAAGCCTGTCCTTACTATGAGAGGAATACAGGGGGTAAGCAAGGCCGCTGGGCAGAGGCGTGCTTATCCCTGCCATTTTAAATGAAAACAGAGAGGAGAATGCCATAATGAAAGAGAAGGAAAAGAATGCCGGATGTGAGCACTGCGCAAACCTGGTACCGATAGGAGAAGGCAACCACATCTGTTATGAATGCGGGGAACCGGTGATGCCAGTCAGCGGATATATTCCTACGGACGATTACCTGAAATGCGGCGGCAGGAAGTATGAGAGGGGCTGAGCTTTAAGGAATCGGTAAAGGGTATTGGCGGTATACGGCAAAGCACAGCAGGAGTTTCAAAATCAATGGAGGCAGTCATTTATGGCACATATGGATATACGTTGCCAATCAGTTTCGGTAGAGAATGAAAATAGCCTTGGCAAGGCGCATCGGTTACGTGGATTACATTTACTATGACCAGTATGAGCTCGGGGCAGACATAACGGAGATAGATGGTGGCCAGTTATTGCAGGAAGAGCCGTTGAGGGACAAGTACTGCTGTATGGCAGGATGTATACCGGATGTACTGGATATGGCATATGGATATCTGGAAGGATTCATAATTCTTGCCTGAAACACTGAGGAAGGTGGAGGGATAAAACGGGAGGGACGGCCATATGGAGGAAGAAACCCACAGCTATGTACTAGTGCAATCCCGGTATCTGGTAAGCAGATAAGGAGTTTATGATGAAACTATCACAACTGAGGTGCGGAATGGAAGAAATATTGGTGAAAGACGGATTTTATACATGCCCGGAATGTGGGAGCAGAAGTATTACAGAGATATCCCAGAATATATTGTTGAAAAAGACGGATGCCAATACACAGAAATTGATCAACCCTGAAACAGGAAGGAAGTATTTCAGCAACAGGGACAAGGCACAGGCGTATGACAATGCCTCCCCGGAAGGGGTTGGATGCTGGCATTATGAATGCCGCAAGTGTGGATGGAAGAGCGGCCTGGTCTGCCAGTAGCCATATCCAATATCTGTTAAGTGAAAACAGGAGGAATGGGTGATGAAGATATCACAACTGAGATTTGAGAAGATTGAAAACTATGATCCGTTCAATAAACGTGCGGAGGACAACGGCATGGTGACGGAATGGGTGGCAAGAAATGAGTGGGGCAATGCAGTAGCTTTCGGTTACACAAAGGCGGAATGTATCATCGATGCACGGAGGTATTGTAAGCAATAGGATATGAAGAAAGGAGGGAGAGAAAATGGAGACAATTATTAAGGCAGTGGTGATTGGAGTCCTTACCGTGGCGATTGCAGCTCTGGAACAGAGTGGCGGGGATGAAAGTTAGAAAAGAAAAAAGAACCTGTCAGAGAAAAAATTGGGCACTGAATCAGTAGTGCCCAATTTTTTATGAAGAGAATAAAAAGAGGTAGAAAAAGGGTGATAGAGGAACTGATAAAGGCGAAGAGGGTGAAGACAGCATAAGGCTGTCATCTGTTTGGGAATACAGGCAAAGGCATCTGCAGGAAAAAGAACTAAAGAAAAATATAATTTTTATCCCCTATTTTTATGGTAATCGTATAAAATGCTGTTAGAATATTAATGATGGCAGATTTGGCAGGCGAAAATAGAAAGCGGAGAGAACATGAGCAAAACAGAGAAGATACAGAAGAAAACATATAAACCAGATGAGATAGAAGAGGAATTGAAGGTCAGGAATATTAATATTTTAAAGGATGACTATATAGAGAATAAAGATTTCCTTGAATTTGAAAAGGAATACGTTTTTGACCAGAGATATATGCAGGCATCATGGTGGATTGAAAAGAATTTAGTCGGTCAGAGACGGCTTAAAAAGATTTACGGGATATATGCGATGGGAATTGAGCATGAGTATACTGATGATGAGTTAAAAGACAGTGTATGGATGGCGGATCTGGCAGATAAGTATATGGAATCAAAGATTGATAATAAGGATTTTGTCAGGACAGTAAAGGATGTTGAGCAGTATTTTAAGCGTAAGGATAATAAAAGCGGCGAAGTGGGTCTGATAGAGCGCCTGAAAAAACTGGGGATAGATATAGATAAATTTGAAGGCCCGAAAGCAAAGGAACAACGGGTTAAGCTTTTGTACTTCCTATATGGGTTTGAGTTTAAAAATCAGGCAAAGCTGTCTGTCTTTTTATCTAATCCGTCTTTGGAAAATGTTGATAACAGAATCGCCGGCGATATAACCCGTAATGGGGAATTGATGGCATATTTGAAGAATAATGTCGAAAAGGAGTGTGATGAGAGTTATGTCGCTGAAGTTAAAAGGTCATTATATATAATAGCAGACGAGTGGGAAAAGGAGATACACTGCGTAAAAGGCAAAGTCCTTCCGGAGACTGACACAGGATGGTTCAGCAAGGTAAGTGATGATCTGGCATGGCTGCTTGGCAAGTCAGATGAAACGCCTGTTGTTTATATGGATTCCCTGATGGAGACCTTTTATTTAAAACTCTCACTCCATGAAATGATCGGGCGTGAAATGGATATGATACGCACAAACGAGGCAGAGTATAAAGAGACGGGAGAACCGAATGAATTTCAGAAAAAAATGTATGAGAGATTTTACAACGAACTTATCGAAATGGGGAAAGATGAAGAATCTACATATGAAAGAGTCAGGCAATACGTTGAAGAGAACAGGAAGAGTCTGGCTCAATGTGTGTATGGAAAAGAATCAATAAGTGGCAACGATTACAGGAAATTTGACCAAGCGGAAGAATACTTTAAAGAGTGCCTAGGATTTTATCTGGATAATACGCCAGCAGCCAAGGCTGGGGCGGTTCCGGTCATCCTGCTGGTTAGCCATATACAGGAGTACATATCCTCCAATGAAACGTTAGATTACAATTTTTACCGATACCAAACCAAGGATGTCGTATCGCTTAAGACAGAATTAAAAAACGGGAAAGATGCTTTAAGAATAAGCCAGCTTACCTGGCAGGAGAAAGTCAACAGACGGATGAATGCAATCCGCGGAATGCAGAAAAAATATGAAATGGCGGTGGAGGTGGAAAATAGGCTGGATAGGCTGTTGCTTAAAGTGTATGCCTGTAACAGCCTATGTGAAGTAGAGTATACGGCGGAGCTGATGCTGCAGTTTCTCAGGGCGTTTATCAGCAACAGGGAGACTGTGGAATGGCGTTATAATTATCTGGTCGGTTATCTGTCGGATATGTCTTATACCTTGTACTGTGATGACAGGGGGTGGATATACCAGTTTATGGACCAAGTGGATACACTTCATTTTTTCGAGTTCCTCAGTAAAATAAAAAGTCATATCAATTCGTCAGATGGAGATCAGAGTTTTACCTATGTATATGCGATAGAGCCGGATGCTTTGTACACAGAGGAATGTTTTGAAGGATATTTTGAAGTACAGATATTTGTAAAAAATAAGAGCGTGGATTTTGTTCTGCCTGGTGTAAGATTAAAAGAGATGAGTATATAATATTTGTTGTAGATAGATGTGGGAATAAAAGGAATTCATATGTTCCAAGGGCGGCCTTGGAACATATGAATTCCTTTTTTTACCCACATTTTTTCTGAAATTATCAGATTTTTTGCAAAATTACCGGGTTTTTAGATAAAAAAAGCAAAGAATCTAAAAATATGTGGGTTTTTCAATGAGAAGGAAACATCAATGAGATTATGGACGAATATGCAACTTGAATGTTTATAGTGTAAGAAGTACTTCTAGCCACTCACAGCAGAGGCTGTTTCGTGGTGAAGTACTAAGTCTCGCACTAGAAGCGGCATTCTCCGTATTGATTTAAGATTCCGCGGAGCGGAATCATGTTAGTATGAACAGCGAAAAAAAAAGGATTAAAATATTCATTTTTCAGAGGGCGCAAAAGGCATGAAGGGATGTTATGATTAGACCATCCGGATAAAAATGCATGAGTGCAGTTGTAAAAAATAATCAGGAGGAAATGTAATAATGGCAAATAATAATCGAGAATTAGATTTGTGGGAAATGAGCGAAAAAGCAAAAATCACAGTCGGTGCTGATGTAGAAAGGAAGGCAATGATAGCGGAGATTGAGGTGAACGGTGCAGTTCATAAGGCGGAAAGATTGGCAGATGTTAGAGCAAAAGAAGAGCTAAAAAGAACTGTTATATCGTGTACCACAGATGGCAGTGTGATTCTCCAGCGTGAGGGATTTGGGGAAGAGATTTCCGGGAAATTGCCGCTCAAGATCAGGGCCGCAAGATGCTACTGTCACATTGGAGATGTACAGCCTGCGGTATTGGTTCTTGTCGTGGAAAAGGAAAATGCAGAAGAGGTTGCCTTATTTTGGGATTTGGAACAGGTCGAAGATCGGCATATCCGAAAAGTTTTTGAGCGGCAGGGAATAATTTTGGGGTTTGCGGAAAAGAAAGAGAAAGAGGTGATGAGACAGATATTGCAGATGGCCAGAAATATTGCGAAAACGTGTGAGATTCCTGAAGAACATGGGTGGTATAGGAGTGGTGATGTATGGTCTTATGCGTTTCCAAAGGACATTACCTGGAAGGAGGTACGGGCATTATGCTAAAACGATACACGGAACTGATTGAAAATTTTAGTGAGGCAAATGCTGCAAAAATTTTTGCTCTCCAAGTCGGAGTTCGGTTTTACCCGATTTTGAAAATGGAAGGATTTGGACTACAGGCACCGCTTGGGGTAGTGGTGGAAAACGATGAGATGATAGAGCCGATCGTTAGAGAGCTGTGTGGTTTTGCGGAACCCAGAATGATTTCATTATGTGAGCGGAGAAAGGAGTTTGCCAATAAAATCAGGGAAATCGAATATGAACTTGTGGCAGTGCTATGTAAAATGCCAAGCCAAAATAACCGAGAAAACGCATCATTCTTGAACGATATAATGGTTTCTGGGTATGGTGATAAAAGGGTATTCAGGAAGTTGCCAATGATTTTCTTTATTGGCGGAGTACCGTTGGAAATGGCGGATTATCTTGCGGGGAAGATTGTATTTGAGGGAACAAGAAAAGGAGGGAGATCTGAATTTCAAGTGGAAGAGAACAAAAAAATGATACAATTGTTCAGCGATTACCTGCCGTGCATTCAAGAAAAATTTGATGGGATAATGAACGATAAAAATCGCGGAAATGTCTTTTTGGAAGCTTGTAGGGAAATTGCCTTAATATTTTTGAATCTTGAAGCAAAGAAATCAGAGGAACAACGTGTAATCCGAATGTTTGGTATATATGTAGATGCGATTAATAATGCATGGAATATCAAAATTGACTATTCTGATTGGATTGAAAAATTGAGGGAACTAATTCTAAAGGAGGGTAAAAATCTTACTGTTGCGGAAGATCGAACCAAGGCGAGTGATGGGAATCAAAATTATATGTTGACGGAAAAAAAGCTGTTTTTTGATGAAAAATACTATTACATAACAGAGAGTATGTTTGCACTAGCATGCAGCAAGTTGAGCTATTATGTGGGGACATGTGAAATGAAAAATGCCCTTGCAGAGGCAGGAATTTTGGTTGGAGAAGGTATAAACCGTAAATATTTTTCTGTAAAATTACCAATTTCGACACCGGAGGGGATAAAAGTAATTGGCCGCAGGATGCGGATTTTGCGGGAATGGATTGACCGACCGGGGGAGTTGTCATGGGCGGAACAGATTACGTCAAGAAGGGGGCAGGAGTAATGATCACATTGGGAAAGGTATTTGGTTGTGATTGTCCGGTCTGTATTGCGGAAACGGCTCATAATCAGCATATTCTTATTGAAGGAGACTCGGGGAGTGGCAAGACGACAGCGATAAGGCAGATCTCGAAAAATCTTTGCAGGGAAGGGAACAGGGTGTTGGCGCTGAATGTCAATGGTTCGTTTGGTGATGTAACGGATAAGGACGAATGCTTTTCGGTAGTACACGCAAAAAAAGATGGAATTCCACTTTCGCTTCTTGAATGTTTGGAGCTGTCTGATGGTACGAGAGAAGACCTTGATGATGTCGCCGAGGCTGTTGTGGAAGTATTTTCTCAGGCCGGACGGATGGGATATGAGCAGAGGTATCTTTTGTCACAGGCGGCAAGAAAGGCTGTTCTGTTGCGAAAAAGCTGCACCGACGATATGTCCTGCTTGAAAAAAGCACTTTTGGGTATGGATGATGATAAAGGAAAAATTTTGCTTGCAAAGTTTGCACCGCTTCTTGAACGTGTGCGCTTCCAAAGGGAATCTGGCTTATGGACTGAGGGCAGGGTGGTGGTTCTTGATTTGTCCAGCTATCAACAGTGGGTACAGCTACTCATAGCGCAGCTTGTCATGTCTATTTTGTGGCGACAAAGCAGGGCTGAGGGACAGCATGGGAGTAATGCGACATGGCTGGTCGTGGATGAATTCCAGAATTATTCCTTGCGGCAGGATTCCGTTTTGGAACAGATACTGCGTGAAGGGCGGAAGTTTAAGCTTTCCCTGATTCTTGCTACACAGACTTTGGCAGCCTTTGAAACAAAGAAACGTGCCATTTTGCAGCAACCGACGACAAAGCTGCATTTCAGGCCGGTCGAATCAGATTTACGAAGGATCGCAAATGGATTTCCAGACATGAGTCCTGCAGATGCCAGGGGTATATTGCATGGGCTGCGTGTGGGGGAATGCTTGGCAAGCGGAGAATTTACGATTGGGTGTGAAACGATACACAGAACCCTTAAAATCAATTTTTAGATTAAATACGAAATATAGCCTATAAGAGGAGGATAAAATGATGAGACAAACAATACCGATTCCACAAAAACTTCTTTTGACCGTAGAGGAAGCGGCGGAATACAGCCATATCGGAGAGCATAGGATCAGGGAACTTTTAGAGGAAAAGGACTGTGATTTTGTTTTAAAGAAAGGCTCATTTTCTCTAATAAAAAGGGTGCGGTTCGAAAACTACATACTTGCGAGAGAAGTAATATAGTGCCCTAGACAGTCACAAATTTGTGCGAGAGCGTTGTTTGTGTTACTATTTAATTACTTACAACGCTCTTTTCTTTTGGATTAAGAAAGGAGACTTTTTATGGAACGGAGGAAGGACAATAAAGGACGGGTGCTCCAAAAAGGAGAAAGCCAGAGAAAGGATGGATTGTACGTATTCCAGTATAAGGATGTTTTCGGGAAACGGAAATCTGTCTATGCGCGTGATCTTTCTGATCTGAGGAAACAGGAGAAGCAGGTCAGCAAAGACCTAGAAGATAATATAAATACTGCAGGGGCAGAAATAACGCTGAATGAACAGTTCGATATGTATATGTCCCTGAAAATACAGATAGCTAATTCTACCAGACAAAATTATATTGATCTGTGGAATAACAATCTGAGGAACAATGAACTGGGAAACAAAAGGTTGTGTGATATAAGGAAATCTGACATACTGCGGTTTTACAATTCCCTGTTAAAACGGGGACTCAAGTATTCTACGATAAAAGCCTTTAACTGCATGATCTCGCCTTGCCTGGAACTGGCAGTTGATGATGATGTGATAAGGAAAAATCCAAGTAAAGGCTGTCTGGAGGAATTTAGCAGAGACACAGAAGAGAGGATTGCGCTTACTGTCCAAGAACAGGAAGCATTGCTTGACTTTGTACAGCAGAGCAGGGTGTATTCTGCCTATTATCCCATGATTGTATTTATGATAGGGACAGCGGTCAGATGCGGTGAAGCGATAGGGCTTACCTGGCGGGACGTTGATTTCCGAAATAGGGAAATAAACATAAACCATCAGTTGATTTATAAGAAATCTGCCGGAAAATATGGGTTCTATGCAGACAGCCCCAAGACTGATTCAGGCGTGAGAATTATTCCGATGACTCACGAGGTTTATAGAGCGTTGGCAGATCAGCGTGAAAAACAACTGTCAAAAGGCTGGAGAACGACCGTTGAAATTGGAGGATACAGCGATTTTGTCTTTTCCACAAAGAATGGAAATCCGGTCATGCCAGGAGCAGTCAATAATGTTCTGCTGAATATTGTGAATAGTTACAACCGTATTAGGGGTGATAGAATAGCACTGCCGCATATATCAGCACATAATCTTCGGCACACCGGATGTACCAGAATGTCCGAAGCAGGAGTTGACCCTAAAGTATTGCAGTACATTATGGGGCATTCCCGGATAGCGGTAACGATGGAAGTGTATAATCATGTGTCTTCGGAGCGTAATCGTAAGGAGATGGATAAGCTGGAAAAAATAAGATTGATTGGTTAGCTTACGACTTTAAATTACATATGCTATTAAAAGATGTATAAGCCAGTCAGAATAAGCTGTTATTTCAATTTACTACTTCAAATCTACTTCAAATTTACTTCAAATCCATAAAAAATATGAGGCATTATGAAAAGATTTGAGAAGTTTTTGGAGTTTTATAATAGCTGAAATGCCTTAAAAATAAAGGTTTGAGAAGTTTTAGGAAAATTTTATAATTCGGCTGGCACTCACCTCTTGACAGTGCTAACAACTAGTGTTATATTCTCACTAGAACAGTTCCAACTGGAACAAAAAAGATAATTAAGTATTAAGCCGGACATACTGTAAAAGAAGAGCAGTTAAGGCTCTTGTGAAACATATTACAGGGAAGGCAGAGAGGAGTGCTTATGAATATATCAAAATTTACGCAGAAATCCATGCAGGCAGTTGAGGGCTGTGAGAAGCTGGCCTATGAATACGGGAATCAGGAAATCGAGCAGGAGCATCTGCTCTACAGCCTGTTGACAATTGATGACAGCCTGATTTTAAAACTGGTGGAAAAGATGGAGATCAACACCCAGTATTTCCTGAATAAAGTGGAAGAGGCTGTGAGCAAGCGGGTCAAGGTTCAGGGCGGAAAGGTCTATGTGGGACAGGATTTGAACAAAGTCCTGATTTCCGCTGAGGAGGAGGCCAAAGCTCTTTCCGATGAATATGTGTCGGTAGAGCATCTTTTCCTTGCCATGATCAAACATCCCAATAAGGCGATCAAGGCATTGTTCCAGGAGTTTGGCATTACAAGGGAGCGCTTTTTGCAGGCACTTTCCACCGTGAGGGGCAACCAGCGGGTGACGAGTGATAACCCGGAAGCCACCTATGACACGCTGGCCAAGTATGGGCAGGAGCTGGTGGAAAAGGCAAGGGAGCAGAAGCTTGATCCTGTGATCGGCAGGGATTCCGAAATCCGCAATGTGATTCGTATTCTTTCCCGGAAAACCAAGAATAACCCGGTGCTGATCGGGGAACCCGGCGTGGGCAAGACGGCGGTTGTGGAAGGGCTCGCCCAGCGTATTGTCCGGGGGGATGTACCTGAGGGGCTTAAGGACAAGAAGATTTTTGCCCTGGATATGGGAGCCCTGGTGGCAGGCGCCAAGTACCGGGGTGAGTTTGAGGAGCGTCTGAAAGCGGTTCTGGAGGATGTGAAGAGCAGTGACGGCCAGATCATTCTTTTCATCGACGAGCTGCACACGATCGTGGGAGCCGGGAAGACCGACGGTGCATTGGATGCGGGAAATATGTTAAAGCCCATGCTGGCAAGAGGGGAGCTTCACTGTATCGGAGCCACGACTCTGGATGAGTACCGCCAGTACATTGAGAAGGATGCCGCCCTGGAGCGGAGATTCCAGCCTGTGATGGTGGAGGAACCCACGGTGGAGGATACGGTTTCCATCTTAAGGGGGCTCAAGGAGCGCTATGAGGTTTATCATGGCGTTAAGATCATGGACAATGCGCTGGTAAGTGCGGCCGTACTTTCCAACCGTTATATTTCGGACCGCTTCCTGCCGGATAAGGCCATTGATCTGGTGGATGAGGCTTGCGCCCTGATCAAGACGGAGCTGGATTCCATGCCTACAGAGCTGGATGAGCTCCAGCGCAGGGTGATGCAGATGGAGATAGAAGAAACAGCCCTGAAAAAGGAGGATGACAGACTCAGTCAGGAGCGTCTTGGGGCGCTGCAGAAGGAGCTGGCCGACCTGAAAGAGGAGCTGAATAACCGCAAGGCTCAGTGGGAGAATGAAAAGGCATCCGTAGAAAAGCTCTCCAAGCTCCGGGAAGAGATTGACGCCGTTGGGAGCCAGATTGAGATTGCCCAGAGGGAAGGGGATTATGAGAAGGCTGCGGAATTGAGCTACAGCAGGCTTCCTGCCCTGAAAAAGCAACTGGAGATTGAGGAAGATCAGGTCAAAAACAAGGATTTATCGCTGGTGCATGAGAGCGTGTCGGATGAAGAAATTGCCCGGATCATTTCCAGATGGACGGGAATTCCGGTGGCGAAGCTGACGGAAAGTGAGAGGAACAAGACGCTGCATCTGGACGAGGAGCTGCATAAGCGGGTGGTAGGACAGGATGAGGGCGTTACCAAGGTGACGGAAGCCATCATCCGTTCCAAAGCAGGAATCAAGGATCCCACCAAGCCTATCGGTTCCTTCCTGTTCCTTGGGCCTACGGGTGTGGGTAAGACAGAGCTTGCCAAAGCCCTGGCGGCGTCCCTGTTTGATGACGAGAACAACATGGTTCGAATTGATATGAGTGAGTATATGGAGAAATATTCCGTATCCCGCCTGATCGGAGCGCCTCCCGGATATGTGGGATATGAGGAGGGCGGACAGTTGACCGAAGCGGTCAGAAGAAAGCCCTATTCGGTGGTGCTCTTCGATGAGATTGAGAAAGCCCACCCGGATGTGTTTAATGTACTTCTCCAGGTGCTGGATGACGGGCGTATCACAGATTCTCAGGGCCGCACGGTGGATTTCAAAAATACCATCCTGATCATGACCTCCAATATCGGGGCGTCCTATCTTCTGGATGGAATTGACCAGAATGGTCAGATAAGCGATGAGGCTGAAAAGATGGTTTTTGATGACCTGAGGGCCCATTTCAGGCCGGAATTTCTGAACAGGCTGGACGAAACCATATTGTTCAAGCCCCTGACCAAGGACAATATCGGCGGTATTATCCGGCTGATCATTGCAGACTTAAACAGACGGCTTTCGGATAAGGAGCTTACGGTGGAGCTTTCGCCCCAGGCGGAGAGCTTTATCGTGGAAAACGCTTACGACCCGGTTTATGGGGCAAGGCCCTTGAAGCGGTATATCCAGAAATACGTGGAAACTCTTTCAGCCAAATTGATTCTGGCAGATCAGGTCGGGCAGGGAGATACGATTTTGATCACTCTGAAGGAGGGAGCGCTTGCCGCAGAAGTGAAGCAGGAGATAGTATAAAAACCGACGGCAGACGTAAGCAGAAAGTCAGAAAGGAGGATTGGAAAATGCCAATTCCAAGTGACCCCAATATGCTCTTAAGCTATGTAAATTTAAAGCTTCGCGACTACTATTCCAGTTTGGAGGCTCTGTGTGACGATCTGGATGTGAGCAGGGCGGAGATCGAAGAAAAGCTGGGCAGCATCGGTTATTCCTATCAGGAGGAGCTCAACCAGTTTGTACAAAAATAAACGCTGTCCCGTTTTGTGGGACAGCTCGTTGTGGCAACGGATGTCAGGTTCCGCCAGGCATCCGTTGTTTATTTCCATAACCGTTGTCTGATTTCGCTTTTTAGAAATAATTTTATTTTATGCGTAATTTTAACAGGGTGCAATTTCCCTCTGCGCACCAGATCCTCTATATTTTGGCGTGAACAGTTAAGGAGCCCTGTTGCTTCTGTGGTGTCTATGACACGGTGGTAAATGTACTGCCTGAGATCCATATCGGTTAAAGGTATCGCCTGAGAGCTTTCATAGAGAACACTGTCCGGAATATTCAGATTCTCTCCCCAACAGACCCCATAGCCTCCTGTTTGAACCTCTACTGTGCAGAAGATTTCTCTGTTCTTTATCACTGGCGCAAATTGTCTGTTATTTCCAACCAATGCTTTTACATCACATTTATGAATCATTCCATCTCGGAAAAAGACAAGGAGCTGGCAGTCTGTGAGAGGTACTACATCCTCTACTCTTTTTTGATAGCGGAGCTCAAACGCATTCAGGAGAACCTTCTCTGAAACTTCGGTAAGGTAATAACTGTCCTGTGCACATCGTCCATCAGCCAGCATTAGTAATTCAAATTCATCATATTCTTTTAAACCATTATCTTTCAGTATTTGTCCGAGATTTTGTCTGTCTGGAGGTACAATGCGCTGCTGTACCCATATTTTACTCCAATAAGCATTTACCGTCTTAATACCACGTTTGGCAAAAGATGATAAAATCAGGGGTGTTTCCCAGAAATCAGCATCATCAGGCAATTCAATGTAAAAGCGCTTTTCCCGTTCATAGTAGATTAAATATGCCAGGTCTTTCGTTTCCTGAGCTTCCTCATCTCGAATTGCAAAAACTTTCATAATCCTTCCACCTGTTCCAAATCATATCCCATATTTTGTCTAACCATGGCTGAGACAATACTCCTTCGAGAGCTTCAAACAAAAAGAAACGATCTTCTTTTCGCAAAGCGTTCAACTCAGGCAGTTTATCCGGAGGTATCAGCTTCAAATTTTCTTTTGCAGACCGGGAACCAATAAAGCATTGAATCGGTCTGTCCGCGAGAACATCAAAAGCTGTGACCTCATCTATATTCTGGCAATTGAAGAGGAGTGACAGTCCCTGATCAAATAACGGAGCTAATCTCAGAGTTTTATTTTTGGTATTTCTGAGCACTTCTATGTTTGCTCCATGACGGTCACGGTTCAATATAAGAAAGTCTACAACCAGCATCTGATAAATATATTCTTCCCATTTTTATTCCTGCCTTTGGTAAATTGATTTGTATGCATATTATACAAAGCTGCATGACGCACGTCAAGTGTTTTGGAAGACTTCCTTATGAAACTTAAAAAGTACAGCAGACAGGAGTAGTTATCATATAAGGCGCATATAAATAGAATAAATGCTCTTGAAAGAATGTTTGCCATGAATCTGAAAAAAAGAATCATTTCCTGCGCCGTTCTCCTTCTTTTGCTGGGGCTTGTCTGCATGCTCGCACTTAACATAAGGGTAGTTCGCGAAGCGTGCTGCCCGTTGTTTTTTAAACAGGAGAAGCTCCCAGTGATGGGGAAGGAACTGGAAATGAAGGACGGCAAAAAAATCGCTCTTACCTTTGACGACGGCCCCCATCCGTTCTATACGGAGCAGCTCCTTAATGGACTCAGGGAGCGGGGGGCCAAGGCCACCTTCTTTATCACAGGAGAGAATGTGGAAACCTATCCTGAGATTGTAAAGAAGATTCATGAGGAAGGCCACCTGATCGGCAACCACACCTACAGCCACACCCAGCTTACCAGCCGGAATCAGGAAAAATTCAAACAGGAAATCATCAGAACCAACGAGGTGATTAAAGAGGTGACCGGAGAAGATACCATCTATGTCCGGCCGCCTTATGGCAGTTGGAACAAAGAATTTGAGAAGGAGCTGAATATGTTTCCGGTGCTCTGGACCATTGATCCTCTTGACTGGTGCAGCAATGATGTCTCCTGCATTGTGAAAAATGTCTGTGCCAAGGCGGAGGAAAATGATATTATATTGATGCACGACCAATATAAGTCCACCATAACGGCAGCTTTGAAAATTGTGGATGAGCTGCAGAGCAGAGGATACGAATTCGTCACGGTAGACGAGCTGATGTTTGACTAAAGAGAGAACAGGGACAAAAGAATTTGAAATCTGACAGGAGGAGACAAAAGAAAATGAAGATATTAGTTACCGGATTTGACCCCTTCGGAGGGGAGAAAATCAATCCTTCCATTGAGACTGTAAAGAGGCTTCCAGGGGAAATTGCAGGTGCAAAAATCATCAAACTGGAGATCCCCACCGTCTGCGGCAAATCTGTTGAAGTGATAGAGAAAGCGATTATCAGGTATGATCCTGACGTGATTTTGTCTGTTGGACAGGCAGGGGGAAGGGCGGATATCAGCGTGGAGCGCATCGGAATCAATGTGGACGATTTCCGGATTCCGGACAATGAGGGCAATCAGAGAACGGATGAGCCCATCGATCCCCAGGGGCCGGATGCTTATTTTGTGAAGGTTCCGGTGAAAGCCATGGCAGAGCGCATCCGGGAGAGAAATATCCCCGCCTCTGTTTCCAACACGGCGGGGACATTTGTGTGCAATCATGTGATTTATGGTGTGTGCCGCCTGATCGACGTCAAATATCCGGGCAAACGCAGCGGGTTTATCCATATCCCTTATCTGCCCCGGCAGGTTCTGGATAAAAGGAACACGCCCTCTATGTCTCAGGAGCTGATGGTGGAGGCCGTCACGGCGGCAATCGAAGCAATTGCTGAGTAAAAAAGTCTGATACCTCATGTCATTTGCCTGGACTGGGATATCTTTTTGTACTCCTTATGATAAAAGAAAATGGAAAGCCCTGTGGCGATGGTCCAGCCCACAGGCCATGCCGCCCATATGCCCGTTGCGGAATGGGTCCAGCCTGAAAAGAGAAAGGCAAGAACCACGCGCAGAATCAGGTCGGTAAAGGTGGCAGCCATAAACTGCCGCATGGCGCTGACACCCCGAAGGATGCCGTCTGCCACCAGCTTTGATGACACCACGAAATAAAAGGGGGACAGAATCCACAAAAACTGCCTTCCTGTCAGCAGAGCCTGGGCCGAGCCCTTTTCCAGGAAAAGGAGCAGGAAGTATTTGCCAAATACGATGTACAGCAGGCAGAAGGGAACGCACAGGCACCATACCATTTTCAGGCCGGCGCGGAAGCATTCCCTGATCCGTCCGTATTTGCGGGCTCCCAGGTTCTGGGCTGAGAAATTGGAGATTCCGTTGCCGATGGTGGTAAATGAGGTGATGACCATATTGTTGAGCTTCACCGCGGCGGAGTAACCGGCCATCACAGAGGCGCCGAAGCCGTTGATCACGCTCTGGATGACGATGTTTCCCACGGACACGAAGCTTTGCTGCAGGATGCTTGGTATGGCGATGATCAGGATTTTTTTGAGAACACTGAAGTCAAACAGGGCGGGCTTTTTCTGAACCTGAATCTGGGGGAGACGCTTCCATACCGTGAGCACCGCCAGGATGCAGCTCACTCCCTGGCACAGAAAGGTTGCCCACGCAACGCCTGCCACGCCCATGTCAAATGCCTTTACAAACAGGATATCCACGGCGATATTGGAGGTGGAGGAGACTGCCAGGAAGTAAAAGGGGGTTCTGGAGTCACCCAGTGCGGAAAAGATTCCGGTTGCAATATTATAAAAGAAGACAAAGGGCAGGCCCCACACATAAATATCCAGATACAGCTGCGAGTCCGCGAAGACTTCCTGGGGAGTACGGATCAGGTGCAGGAGGGGGCTGCAGCCGAATATACCGATGAGCATCAGCAGGCCGCAGAGCAGGGCACTGAAAATGCAGGCGGTAGTCACCGCGGTTTTCAGCATGACATAATCCTTTGCCCCGAAGAGCTGGGAGACGATAACGGAGCAGCCCATATTACAGCCGAAGGCAAAGGCAATAAATATCAACGTAATCTCATAGCTGTTCCCCACAGCCGCCAGGGCGTTTTCTCCGATGAATTTCCCGGCCACCAGGCTGTCCGCAATGTTGTAGAGCTGCTGGAAGATAATGCTGCCAAAGAGCGGCAGGCAAAAGGCCCACAGCACCTTTTCGGGTTTCCCTGTTGTCAGATCTCTGTTCATATCATTATATCCTCTCTGAATTTTCGTGCGCCGCCCTGCGGCATTTTTCCGTATAGGAAAGTGGTTTGCTTGAAAACAGTTTGCTTGAAAGCATTTTGCTTGAAAGCAGTTTGCTTTTTTTCAAGAGTGTATTATAATACCTCCTGCGGGATATGAAAAATATATATAATATATTGGAGAAATATAAAAAATATATGGATATCAATTTTGAATACTATAAAATATTTTATCATGTGGCGAAATACCAGAATATTACAAGAGCCGCCGCAGCGCTGGGCAGCAATCAGCCCAACGTGACCCGGGTCATGAAGCTGCTGGAATCCCAGCTGGGCTGCAGGCTGTTTATCCGGGAAGCAAGGGGGGTCAGTCTCACGGAAGAAGGGGAACTGCTTTATTCCCATGTGGAGGCGGCGTACAGGCATTTGATCAATGCCCAGGAAGAGATAGGCAGGCACAGGGAGACCCTGCAGGGGGGAACGGTGGAGATTGGAGCGACGGAAACCGCCCTGCAGTTGTTTCTGCTGAAAGCCCTTCATGATTTTAAGGAAAAATATCCGGCGATCCGGCTCAGAATCCACAATCACACGACGCCGGAGATCATGAAGCAGCTCCTTGACGGCAGGCTGGAGCTGGCGGTGATTACCGCGCCTTTCGAGATACCGGGAATAGTTTCCCATGAAAAAATACTGGATTTCGAGGAAATACTGGCAGGCGGGCTCCAATATGAAGCTCTTTGCGAAAAGCAAATGAAGCTGAAGGATGTCAGAAACTATCCCTGGGTGGGACTGGGCCGGGGAAGCGCTACCTATGAGCTGTACAGGAATTTTTTTATCGGGCATAAAATAGATAAGGAGCCGGATATGGAGGTGGCGACCTCAAATCTGATGCTCCCGCTGATCGAAAACAATTTTGGGGTGGGTTTTGTGCCAAGGGAGCTGGCAATGCCCTTGTTAAAAGAAAAAAGACTGGTGGAAATACAGATAGACTGTGCGATTCCGGCCCGCTCCCTTGAAATCGTCTCGGACAAGGAGAGGGGAAAAAGTCTTGCGGCAGATACTCTTTATAAGTTCCTGAGCTTAGCCGCAAAAAAATAAAATAAGGGACTGCATAACCTTGCCCGGTGAAGTGATTTTTGACTTGATTGCCGGTATCGCATTTAGTAAAATGAAAGGAAGAGAAGAACATACCTGATTGCCCTGCGGCGGCAGGCGGGGAAAGGTGAGACTATGGATGTCAGAGAATATGAGAAAATCTTAAATACGGTGCCGACCACCGGAGTATTTATCATACGGGAGGATAATCACGAGATCCTCTATTATAATAAGCGGGTGAAGGAGGTAGCGCCCCACGTTCATACAGGCATGGCCTGCAATGAGCTGGGAAACCATTCCTGCGCCAACTGTCCTCTTCTTACCATAGGAGATAAGCAGGAGAATCAGACGATCAGCTACAATAATCCCTTTGGCGAGACGGTGGATATTGTGGCTGTCAGGACGATGTGGGAGCAGGAGACTGCGGCATTTATTATTACTGTGGCGCCCCATATGCAGGCCATCAATCATGCCTATCACAAGATACTCCGGGTCAACCTTACGGAGGATACTTATGAGGTAGTGAAGATGAGACCCCAGGACAGAGCCTATGGATATGGCTCGGAGACATTTTCCGGCTGGCTTGGGCGGCTTGTCTATAACGGCGGCATCTATCCGGAGGACATGCAGAATTTTATCACATTTACCCGTCTGGAACATATGAGAACGGTGTTTGATTCCAGCAGCGAAATATTGACCTGCTGCTACCGGAGACAGTCGGGGAACGAATACCGCTGGAACCTGATGGAGATCGTACCTGACATTTCCTCTCCTGAGCAGGGAGAGTTTATCTTTGTGTATGTGAAGGATATCCATGATATTTTGCAGGAGAGCCTGGAACTCGATGATGCCAGCATCCGTATCCAGGAGGTGATCCGAACCCTGGGAGAGCAGAATTTCGGGATCTACAGTATAGACCTGGACACCGGCGAGGCCAATCTTGTGCGTGAAAACGGGCATACCCACACCGGATGGAAATCATGGACGATTCAGTGGGATGAGATCATGAATTCCCGCCTGCTGCGGCAGATCCATCCGATAGACCGGGAGAGAATGGGTGAAAATTTTTCTCTGGAAGGCCTGCGCCGGATGAAGGATACGGCTGTCTCCAAAAAGGATATGCTATGTCAATGGCGTGGAGAGGATGACCATGAGTACCGTTATATGGCTGTCATTGTTTATTTTGGGCAGAATCCGGGAACGAAAAATTACGCCATTCTGGCTTTGCAGAATGTAGACAGGCGGGTGCGTCAGGAGCAGACCTTAAGTCTCCGGGATATGCAGCTGGCCTCGATCCTGAAATCCAGATACAGTGTGATGACTACGGTCTACCTGGAAAACGGCCAGTGCGAGCGGATATGGATCAATGAAGACACCGAGATCAAAAACGTGGATACCGGAAATTATCATCAGTATTTTCAAAAAGCTCTGGACACAGTGGTCAATCCGAAGGATGCGGAAGAGTTTCGCAGGGTTATGAGTCCGGAACACATTTACAAAAAGGCGGCCGGCGTCCAGGACTATTATGAGGAAACCTGCCAGTACCGGATGAACGGAAAAGCCCTGCAGTGGCTGGAACAGCATGTGATTTATGCCCGAAAGGGAAAACGGATATCGGTAAATATCCTGGGGCGGGACATTACCCGTGAAAAGCTGGAAGAAGAGTTAAGGCGCAAGGAGGAACAGGAGCAGGACGACATTATCCGGACACTGGGAGGGATGTTCTTTGCTACCTACTATGCGGATCTGGAACAGAAGGTGCTGCGGAGCGTGACACAGTTGGATGAGGTAAAAAGACTTCTGGGCGAAAAAGCAGACTATGAGACCGGGCTTAAGCTGTATGCTGAAAAATTCGTCCATCCGGAGGACAGGGAGGAATATCTGAAGGTATTAAGCTGTGAAAATCTTCGGAGAACCTTAAGCAAAAAGAATCCATACGTGACATTGGCTTACCGTAAAGTGCCCAAAGATCCGGATACGAAGCCTGAGGAATACGGATGGATCCGCAGTACGGCTGTGATGGCGCAGGCAGACGCGGAGGGAAAAGCCAGGTCCATCGTCTATGCGGCTCAGGATGTGACGGAGAGCAAGCAGAAGGAAATGAGAGAGCATCTGGCGCTTCAGGCCGCCTGTGAGGCGGCGGATCTTGCCAATGCCTCCAAACAGGAGTTTCTCTTCAGCATGAGCCATAATATCCGTACCCCTATGAACGGCATTATGGGCATGATCAAGATCGCGGCGGATAATATGGATGATTCCGAAAAGGTAAAGGACTGCCTGGAAAAGGCATATGCCTCCAGCCGAAGGCTTCTTTTTGTGTTCAATGAAATTATGGATATCAGCCAGATTAAATCAGGAAGCTTTGACCTGAAGGCGGAAGCCTTTGGCCTGACAGAAGTGATGGAGGAAGCAGTAGATACCATTTTGCCGGAAACAGAAGCAAAAGGGCTGGAGATTCTGCTTCATCCCATGAAGGTGGAGCACGAAAATGTGCTGGGAGATCAGAGAAGACTTTTGCAGACATTTTTAATTATTCTTGAAAATGCCGTTAAATATACTCCTTCCGGCGGGAAGATTGAAGTGGAAGTTACAGAGCATGAGGCCAGGGAGTATGGCTGCAGTTCTTACGACTGTATCTTCCGTGACAATGGAATTGGTATGGAGAAAGAATTTATTCCCCACATTTTTGAACTCTTCAGCCGTGCGAACGATCCCAGGGTCAGCCAAGTGGACGGTGTGGGGCTTGGAATGTCCATTGCCCAGAATATCGTCCGCATGATGGGAGGAGCCATCCGCGTGGAAAGTGAACCCGGGAAGGGCTCCAGGTTTACGGTTACGGTTATTTTAAGGCTCCAGAATCCGGCTGAACATGTATCAAATCCGGCGCTTACTGCTTATGACGGCGAGTCCCGGGTTTCCTTCCGGGACTGCAGGATTTTGCTGGTGGAAGATAATGAGATCAACAGGGAGATTGTCATGGAGCTGATCGGCGAGGCGGGAGCCATGGTAGAATGCGCGGAGGACGGACGGAAGGGACTTCAGCGCTTTGCCGAGATGCCGGAAGGGTACTATGATATGATCTTTATGGATATCCAGATGCCGGTGATGAATGGCCTTGACGCCACCCGGGCAATCCGCAAGCTTCCCCGTGCAGATGCGGTAACCATTCCGATCATTGCCCTGTCCGCCAATGTTTCACCGGCGGATATCGTTGCCAGCAGGGAGTCGGGGATGAACGGGCATCTTGCCAAGCCGCTGGATATCCCCAAACTGATGGAACAGATGGGATATTGGCTGAACAGCTGACGTATTCCCGGGAAAGGAATTTGGATGAAATTTCTTCATATTTCAGATTTACATATCGGCAAGCGGGTCAATGAGTTTTCCATGATCGAGGATCAGAAATATATTCTCCGGCAGATTCTGGAGATTGCCAGGGAAAGCCATGCGGAGGGGATTCTGATTGCCGGGGACATTTACGACAGGCAGGCGCCCTCCGCAGAGGCAGTGCAGGTGTTTGACCGGTTTCTCACCGGCCTGGCGGATCAGAAGAAAAAAATATTTGTGGTCAGCGGCAATCATGACTGCGCGGAGCGGCTTTCCTTCGGGGCGCAGCTTATGCGGGAACGTCAGGTATACATGGCAAGAGCCTATGACGGGAATCCATTGAAGGTCAGGCTGGAGGATGATTACGGAGAACTCTTTGTGCATCTGCTCCCTTTTGTCAAACCTGCTGTGGTGCGTTATGCCCTTGAAAGGGAGGAAGGCTGTGATACTTACCAGGACGCGGTAAGACTTGCCATAGAGCGCATGGAGATCGATAAATCCGTCCGGAATATTCTGGTGGCGCATCAGTTTGTGACGGGGGCGGGACGCTGCGAATCGGAAGAGGTGGCGGTGGGCGGTATCGACAATGTGGATGCGGAAGTCTTTGATGACTTTGACTATGTGGCATTGGGGCACATTCACAGCCCGCAGTGGGTGGGCAGGGAGAGTGTGCGCTACTGCGGTACGCCCCTGAAATATTCCTTTTCGGAGTCGGAACAGGAAAAATCCGTGACGCTTGTAGAACTTAAGGAAAAGGGAGAGCCGGAAATCACCGCGGTTTCTTTAAGGCCTCTTCACGACATGCGGAAAATCCGGGGGACTTATATGGAGGTGACCAGGCCTTCCTTTGCCGCCGGAGCAGACAGAGACGGAGAGCAGGCAGTAGCTTCGCGTGAGAGTGCAGGGAAGGCGGACAGGGAGGATTATCTGCAGATCACCCTGACGGATGAGGAGGACATCATTGACGGCTTTATGAAACTGCGCACCTTTTATCCCAATCTGATGCAGCTTTCCTACGATAACAGCCGTACCCGGCAGGAGCGGAAAGTGGAGGCGGTGCAGGAACTGGAGCAAAAGTCGGAGCTTGAACTGTTTGAGGAGTTTTATGAGCTTCAGAACAACCAGCCCATGAGCGGGGAGCAGAGGGAGTTTGTGAGGAAGCTGATAGAAGATACGAAAGGAGCGCAATGAAACCGGTCAGGCTTACAATAAGTGCATTTGGACCCTATGCGGGTAAGACGGAAATAGATTTTGAGGCGCTGGGAGGAGAAGGGCTTTATCTGATCACGGGAGATACCGGGGCGGGTAAAACCACCATTTTTGATGCCATTGTGTTTGCACTGTATGGGGAAGCCAGCGGCGATGTGCGCAGGGCGGACATGTTCCGCAGCAAGTATGCCCCGGAGGATGTCCCCACCTTTGTGGAGTTCGTCTTTGCATATCGGGGGAAACGCTATACGGTGAAACGCAATCCGGAATATCTGCGCGCCAAAGGCAGAGGGAGCGGCACCACCACGCAGAGGGCGGATGCGGAGCTTTCTTTTCCCGACGGACGGCCCCCGGTGACGAAGGCCAGGGAGGTTACCCGGGCAGTGGCGGAACTGATCGGCTTAGACCGCAGACAGTTCACCCAGATTGCCATGATTGCCCAGGGAGATTTTCAAAAGCTGCTGCTGGCGGGCACGGAGGAGCGCAGCGGTATTTTCCGTCAGATATTTGGAACCGGGCTTTACCAGCGGATCCAGGAACAGCTCAAAGCGTCGGTGCGGGAGCAGTGGACGGAATATGATGAATTAAGGCGCAGCATGAACCAATATATGGAAAGCGTGGTCTGCAGGGAGGATCTGCCCTGCGGGGCAAAGCTGGCGGAACTGAAAAAGGAGCGGTTTGACGGACGGATCGGCGAGGGTCTTGCGCTTCTGGAAGAGCTTTGCGGGGAGGATGAGAGTCTTTTAAGAAAGCTGGATGAAAAGCTGGAGACCCTGGATGGGAAAATTCAAAAGGAAGACCAGCTGATCGGCAATATTCATAAACTCCGGGAACAGCGCAGGGAGTTATCCGGATGCGAAGAGCAGTTAAAAGACCTTTTGCCAAAGCTTGCACAGCAGGAAGAGCTTTACGAAAAAGCGGCCGGACAGGCCCGGGAAGGGGAGGAGCTGCCCATTCAGATCAAAGCGCTCCAGGATCGTCTGCAGTTGTTTGTCCGTCTGGAGCAGGAAAAAAAGCTCCTTTTGGAAAAGGGCGAGGAGATTTTAAAGGGAGACAGCCTGAGAAAGGGGCTGGGAGAGAAGCAGGCGGGGCTGGAGGAGTCTCTGAAGGCAGAGGAGGAGAGTCTGAAAAGCCTTGCCGGAATCGGGGAAGAAAGGGAAAGACTGGGCCACCGGAAAAAAGACCTTTCCGATCGGAAAAACCAGCTGAAAGACCAGCAGAATATCTGGAAAAAGTCTGTCTCGCAGTGGGAGACGCTGAAAAAGGAAGTATTACAGCTGCAGGAGCTCTCAGAAGTCCTTCAGGCCAGGGAAAAGGCAGAAAAGGACAGGGAAGCGGACAGAAAAAAGGAGCAGGAAAAGCTAAGGGGCGCCGGTGAAGCGGAACTTCGCTTCCGCCAGCAAAACCGTGAGGACAAAGAAAGACTGCATACTTATGCAGAGCAGGAAAAGGGGTTGCGGGCTCTGCAGAAGTCAGCGAAAGAGCTGGAAGAGCTTTGCGAAGGGCTGCGGAAACAGACGCAGGAGTGCAGGGCGCAGCAGGTTCTTTTGAAAGAAGAGTGGGAGAGCGTAAAGGGGGCGGAAGAGAACCGTCTTCTACTGGAACAGAAGCAGAAGGCATGGGAGGAAAAGAGCAGGCTTGGAAAGAAGCTTGGGGAGGAAATGGAAACCTGCCGCAAGCGGCAAAAAGAGCTGCTGTCCGCTCAAAAAAAATACCAGGAAGCGTCAGAGGAAAAAGAACAGGCAGGCAACGCTTACCGCAGGATGGAACAGAGCTTTTTGGATGCCCAGGCAGGAATGCTGGCAAGAGACCTTTCGGAGGGAGAGACCTGTCCGGTCTGCGGTTCCCGTCATCATCCGCATCCGGCGCAGATGCCGGAGAGCGCCCCGGAGAAGGAGCAGCTTTCGGAAGCGAGGGAGCGGCTCTCCCAGGCGGAAGCGGCGGCAGAGAGGTTCAGTGAGAGAGCGGGGCACCTTGCGGAGAGACTTAAGGAGCAGGGACAGAGAGTGAAAGCGCTGGCAGAGGAGCTTTTGGGGAACGGGAGCGGCAAAGACTTAAGCGGAGAGCGGATGGAAACTCTGGAAAGGCTCCTTGATGAAGCGGAAGAAGAATCCGGGAAAGAATTGGAAGTCCTGAAAAAGGAAAAAGACAGAGTGATGCGGCAGCTGCTCCGCCGGCAGGAGCTGGAAGGGCTGCTGAGTGAAGGAGAAAATCTTCTGAAAGAAAGAGAAGAGCTTTTGAAGGAAAAGGAGCAGGAGTCTGCCGCAGCAAGAGGGCAGAGGGAGGAAAAAGAAAGGCAGTGGAAAATATTTGTCTCCGGACTGCAGCTTCCTGAAATCCCGGAAGCTTCGGAGTGGAATCCGGGCAGAATAAAAGAACTGCTTGAAAAGCGTCTGGACGAAAGCAGCAGGCAGCATCAGCAGGCAGAGAAGGACAAAGAGCGCCTTACGAGGTTGGAACAGGAAGAAATTAAGGCGCAGGAGGAGCAGAGACTTTTAAGGGAGCAGATTGCAGGTCAGCAGGAGCAGGCCGCGAACTTAAAGGGGCAGGAGCTGGCGCAGAAAGCCCAGGCGTCCCGGGAGGAGGAGAAAGCCATAGAGCTGGCAAAAGCCGTAAAGGACTGGCTGATGCAGGGGAAGGAGGCTTCACAGTCATTGCCGGAGGTCGTTGATGAGCCGGAGGCCGACCAATATATACACGGCATTCTGGAAAAACTTGAGGAAGGCCTGCGCACAGTGGAGCAGGCTCTTTCCCGGAATCAGGAAGGGCTCCTCAAAAAGCAGGCGCTGGAAAAACAGATACCGGAAAAGAAGGAGCAGCTGCAAAAGCTTTTGGAGGAAATCAGGAAAGCAGAGCTGGCCCAGGCCAGGCTGAAAGCGGAGAGAGACGCCAGGGTGCAGCAGATGGAGTCTCTGGAAAAAGAGATTGGGGCGGAGCGGAAAGAAGAAGTGCAGGGAGCCATCCTTGCATTACAGAAGCGCCGGGAGGAGCTTAAGCGCAACCTGCAGGAGGCGGAGAAAAGCGTAAGCGCGTCCCGCACCGGAAAGGAAAGGCTGGAGGCGGCAGCCGAAGCCCTGCGCAGGCAGATCCGTCTTGCCGGGGAGGCGGGAGAGCTTTCCGAGGAGGAAGTGCTTGCAAGAAAATCCGGTTTGCAGCAGGAGAAAAAGCAGATAAACGCCGGAAGAGACCAGGTGAGCAGCGCAGTTACCACGAACAGGGAGCTTTACCGCAGAGTGAAGGCAAAGCAGAAAGACATTGAAGAGGTGGAGAAGAAATATGTCTGGATGCGCTCACTTTCCGAAACGGCCAATGGGACATTGAGCGGCAAGCAGAAGATCGAGCTGGAAACCTTTATCCAGATGACTTATTTCGACAGGATTATATTGCGGGCCAACCGAAGGCTGCTGACCATGAGCAGCGGACAGTATGAGCTCAAACGCCAGCAGGAGGGGGAAAACCGAAAGGAAAAGGCAGGATTGGATCTGTGCGTCATCGATCATTATAACGGAAGCGAGCGCAGCGTGAAGACCTTATCCGGCGGGGAATCTTTTCAGGCATCCCTGTCTCTTGCCCTGGGGCTCTCAGACGAGATTCAGTCTTATGCGGGAGGTATCCGCCTGGATTCCATGTTTGTGGACGAGGGCTTCGGCTCACTGGACGAGGAAGCCTTAAGCCAGGCAATGAAAGCGCTGGTGCAGCTGACGGAAGGAAAGCGTTTGGTGGGAATTATTTCCCATGTCTCAGAACTGAAAGAACAGATTGATAAAAAGATCGTGGTGACTAAACACAGAGACCGGGATGGAATTGGCAGCCATGCAGTGGTGGAGGCCTGAAAAAACAACGGACAGCACGCTTCGCGAACTGTCCTTATGTTAAATAAAAAGAAAGGGAAACGAAATGAATCTATTACCAAAACCCAAACAAACAGAAAAAAGGGAGGGGACTTTTGCCTTAAGTTATCAGAGCAGAATCGTGATTGCTCCCCAAATCAGGGAAAACGGAAGGGTGTATGCTTCCATTCTGAAAGAATGTGTGGAAACTTTTGCAGGATTTTCACCCAGGATCGTGGCGGGAGCGCCGGAAAAGGGAGATATTTTCCTCACCCTTCAGCAAAAGGAACCCCTTGCTGAAGGGTTTACCCTTACAGGAGGGCTTACGCCCCAGGAGTACTGCCTTGAAATCGGAGAGGAGCAGGTGATTATCTCCGGCGGTGACGGCGCGGGCGTACTCTACGGAGTCCAAACTCTCTGCCAGATCGTGGAGCAGTGCGGCCCTGTGCTGGAGAGTGTGAAGATTTCGGACAAGCCGGATCTTCTGCACAGAGGTTATTACCTGGATGAAACCAGAGGCCGTGTCCTTAAGCTGGATTATCTGAAAAAAGTGGTGGACCGGCTCTGCCGCTACAAGATCAATGAACTGCAGCTTTATGTGGAGCATACCTATCTTTTTGCCGGGCTGTCCGAGATGTGGAGGGATGAGACCCCCCTTACGGCAGAGGAGATCATGGAGCTGGATGCCTACTGCCGGGAGCGGCATGTGGAGCTGGTTCCTTCCCTGTCAAGCTTTGGCCATCTCTACACGCTTCTTTCCACCAAAACCTATGGGGAGCTGTGCGAGATGGAAAATTCCTGGAAACAGCCTTTTTCCTATATCGACAGAATGCGGCATCACACCATCAACGTGGGAGATGAGAGGGCGCTGCCTTTGATCAAGGGGATGCTGGAGGAATATATGTCGCTGTTTTCCACGGACAGATTTAATTTCTGCGGCGACGAGACCTTTGACCTTGGAAAAGGCAAGGCCAAACCCCTTGCGGATGAAAAAGGGGTACACCGTATTTATATTGACTATATTAAGGAACTCTGCGAATTCCTGGTAGAAAAGGGCAAACAGCCCATGTTCTGGGGAGATGTGATCTGCGGGGAGCCGGAGCTGGTGAAGGAGCTTCCGGAAAATGTGATTTGTCTCACCTGGGGCTACGCGCCCGACCAGTCGGACGATGCCGCCCGCAAAATGGCCCAGACCGGAGTGATGCAGTACCTTTGTCCGGGTGTTGCCAGCTGGAATCACTGGATGGCTCATATCCCTGATTCTTATCAGAATATTGTCAGGATGTGCGCCTATGCACAGAAATACGGCGCGATCGGCGTGCTGAACACGGACTGGGGGGATTTCGGACATATCGCCCATCCGGAATTTTCGGTACCGGGAATGATTTACGGAGCCTGCTTTTCATGGAACCACGAAGAGATTTCCTTTGAGGAGATCAACAGGCAGATTTCTCGGGTGGAATTTCACGACGCCTCCGGGGAAATCGTGGGTTTGCTTGCAAAGATCGCGGAGCAGGAGCTTTTTGACTGGCGGCTGACGGTCACAAACTATGAGATTCATGCGCTTGGAAATACCTTTGACTGGGCGCCTGACTGGCAGAATATTTCCGATCCTGATGGGAAGGCAGCGTTTAAGAAGGCCCAGGATACGCTTGAAGGGCTGAAAAGGCAGATGAAAGAAAACGCAGCGCAGATGGACAGCAGCAGCCGGGGGATGACAGGGATTTATGAGCACGTCATAGACGGCATTGAGATTTGGAATGAAGTAGGGGCAACACTCGCAGCAGGGAAGAGTGCGGAGGAAAGTTCTGACGGATGCCCGGCAGGAAGCGTATGTACGGAGGAGGATTACAGGCTGGCAGAGCGTCTGGAAACCTGGTTTATGTTCTATAAGGAAATATGGCGGCAGCAGAGCCGGGAGGGAGATTTGGCCCATCTTGGCGAGATTGTGTTCTGGTATGCGGATCTTCTGCGGGGGAGAGAGCGCGGGAGCAGGATGAGCTGAAAATAAACAGGAATGGTATTGATAAGACTCAAATGGTGCAGGAAAGGCTCTGCCAGCCGGAAGGGAGAGTGAGTCATATGCAGAAAAAGAAGCTGCCGGTTGGAATTGATGATTTTGAAAAGCTTCGTAAGGAAGATTTCTACTATATAGACAAATCTGATCTCATCCGTGATCTGCTGAGTAATTGGGGCGAGGTTAATTTATTTACCCGTCCGCGCCGCTTTGGAAAGACGCTGAACATGAGCATGCTCAAATGCTTTTTTGAGATTGGGACGGATAAGACGCTGTTTGACGGGCTGGCAATCTCACGGGAGAGGGCGCTGTGTGACAGATACATGGGGAAGTTCCCTGTGGTATTTATCTCACTGAAAGGTGTGGATGGACTGAATTTTGCAGATGCACAGAATATGTTGTGGGAGGTTATTCAAAGGGAATTCCGGCGTTTGCAATATTTGCTGCAGGATGAGAGTCTTTCGAAGTTGGATAGAGAAAATTTTGTGAGGCTTATAACCGCAAAAGCAAGTGACGTTGTGATACAAAGATCACTGTCACTGTTGACTGAAATGTTGTATAAGTATCACGGCCAGAAAGTCATCCTGCTGATCGATGAGTATGATGTCCCGTTGGATAAGGCGTTCCAGCATGGTTATTACAAGGAGATGGTATCGCTGATTCGGGGGTTGTTTGGAGAGGCTCTCAAAACCAATGCTTCTTTGCAGTTTGCAGTGCTGACGGGCTGTCTGAGAGTGGCCAAAGAGAGTATTTTCACAGGGCTGAATAACTTCGACATAAACTCAATCGTTGATGTGGAGCATGATGAGCAGTTTGGCTTTACTGATTCAGAAGTGCAGGGGCTTTTGGAAGATTATGGCCTGAAAGAAAAGATCGGTACCGTGAAAGAGTGGTATGACGGATACCGCTTTGGAGACGCAAACATTTACTGCCCGTGGGATGTAATCAAGTATACGAAAAAGCTGCTGGCAGACCCTTGCGCAGAGCCGGAGGCCTTCTGGATCAACACCAGCGGGAATGACCTGGTGAAACGCTTTATCGATAAAGCGGACAAAACGACGCAGAATGAGATTGAACGGCTGATTGCGGGGGAGGCGGTTGAAAAGGCGGTTCGTCTGGATTTGACCTATAACGAGCTGGACACCAGTATTGAAAATTTGTGGAGCGTACTTTTTACCACCGGCTATCTGACACAGACAGGCAGGGCGGTAAACGGTGTCTATCAGCTTGTGATACCCAACAGGGAAGTGCGGGAAGTTTTTGTTCTGCAGATACAGGAGTGGTTCAGAGAGCGTGTCGTAGATGACGAAAAGCCGATGCATGAGTTTTGTCAGGCGTTTCTGGAGGGGAAGCCGGAGGATATCGAGAAGAAGCTTAACATAATCTTAAGCCGGATGATCAGCGTTTTGGATACAAAGGCTCCCGATGACAAGAAAGAAAACTTTTACCATGGTCTGTTGCTCGGGCTGCTCAGAAGCGAAACAAAATGGCTGATCCTGTCCAATGCGGAGTCCGGAGATGGTTTCAGCGATATCATGATTGAGCCGGAAGATCCGGATATGGGAATTGTTATTGAGGTAAAGTATGCACCTGGCATTGCGGGGCTGGATAGAGCCTGTGGGGAAGCGCTGGCGCAGATAAAAGAAAAAAGATATGATGAAAAGCTCCGCAATGATGGGAGGACGGAAATACTGACCTACGGCATTGCTTTTTTCAGGAAGCGCTGCAAAGTAGTATGTGGGGAGCGGTTTACCGGCCTGTGAGGTACAATGGAACGGAAAGAAGGGTGAAGAGAATGTTTCATTTTACCATTTGTGATGACGATCAGACACAGCTTACCCTGCTTGAAACCTGTTTAAGAGAATGGTCCCGGGAAAGGAGATGCGAAATAGAGATTGAACTGTGCCAGAGTGCGGAGCAGTTTCTTTTCCGACAGGGACATGAGAGCGAAACGGACGTGCTCCTTCTGGACATTGATATGCCGGGCAAGAGTGGAATCAGCCTTGCCCGGGAACTGCGGGAAAAAGGGGATAAGCTGCAGATCATTTTTGTGACCGGTCTGGAGGACTATGTGCTGGACGGTTATGATGTGGAGGCGGTGTCTTATCTGATCAAGCCGGTGAAGAAGGAGAAGCTTTTTCTTTGTCTGGACAAAGCAAAGGAGCGGTGCGGGAGAGAGGAGTGCGCCCTTTTGCTGGAGACGGCAGGAGGAACGGCGAGAGTAAGGCTTAAAGATATCTGTTATCTGGAAAGCGATGCCCACGATACCCGGGTACATTGTGTCCGGGAAAAGGAGACGCTCCGTAGCAAAACGGGAATCCATGAATTGGAGGAATATCTGAAAAAATACAGCGGAGCTTTTTTTAAAATTCACCGTTCCTACCTGGTGAATCTCTCCTGTGTCAGCCGGATTGCAAGAAAAGAGGTGTTGATGGACACCGGTGAAGTGCTTCCTGTTGCCCGGGGAAGATGGGAGGCGCTCAATAAGGCTTATTTGGAGTATTATCGGGGGAAGCAGAGGTAAAATAGCAGCAAAAAATATCCATTTTATTGACGTATTTTAGAATATAGTCGCAAAGCGTACTATTCGCTGTCAGGGAAGTGGTTCATACCTGTATTTTGGAAAGAAGGGCTTCCTGTAACGTCCGGGAAAAATTAATTCCCATAGATACAGCACGGTCGTTTAACCATGATGGTATTGTCAGAGTCTTTTTGACTGCTTTTGTGTCTTTGTATTGATTGATGTCGCAGGACACAAGGGTAGAAAAACCATTTTCGATAGGAAGGGAAGAAATATCAGAGGGGGATGCAATAGTTTTGCCCTGTTCCAGTAAAGTGAAAAGATAAACAGACAGTGCTTCCTGCGCTGCTTCCATAGTATCAGTAATGGAAGTTCCATAGGTATGGCAGCCTTCCAGGTCAGGAAATTCAACCCAGTAGCTGTCCTCCTCCTTGTGAAAAATAGCGGGATATACAAATAGCATGGTGCAATCCTCCTTTAATTGATTTTATGATGATGCGGGATTTTTTAGTTCGGTCTCTTTTAAAATTTGGTTTAGTAATCCGGTAGGAACGTCTCTGCCATGTATAGGGATTACCGTTGTTTTTCCGTTTTTTTGAAGGACATGGTGGCTTCCGTTGATACGGACAATTTTCCACCCATTTTTCTTCAATAGTTTTAGCAGGTCTTTATCCTTCATGTTCTGCCTTTCTATATGGTAAGAATAACACGTTTGATACGTACGGTCAATGTTTTCGTTTAGGGGAAATAGGAAACAGAAATAAAAAATAATTTAGAAAAGAGTCATAGAATCTTTAACTTCTTCAAGTTTACATCAGGATTTGGATGAAATCAAGATATTATTTCAAAGACAGCAAATGAAGGACTATCAAATGAAAACACTAATCTTTCACATCATATGGCTGAGCCTATATTGGTATTACACAGAACAGGCAGGGGATCTGGAAAAGGGAGCAGGTAAGCGCGTGCTGGGATTTCTTCTCACGGCAGGTCTGCTGGTTCTTTCGCTTTGGCTGCCCTTTGCCCTGGTATGGATTTTGATTTCTGTTGTAGTGCTTTTGTATGACCTGTTTTTTGACCAGGAACCCTTTAAGAGACAGTGGCTGAAAATACTTCTGCCTGGAGTGGTGATCGCGTTGGGGTCTCTTTTTCCGGCGGTTAACGTCTTTGTGCGCCATGGCCTAGTGGTACTGATGTTTTTGCTGCTTCTGGCAAACAAACGGGAGAGTCTGCGCTTGGGAGGCGGAATCCTTACGGCATTAAGCTATTGCCTGATGTCAGCTTTTTGGTGGGGCTTAAGCGACAGGACGTTGGTGAAAATGGACGAAACAGTGAGAGGGGTTCTTCTGTGGGGCGGCGCTTTGCTGGAAATTTTGCTGTTTCTCGTGGTTGAGGGAACGCTGCATCACTACAAAAAGGGATTTGAGTTTCAGACCGAGCAGTTTCGCAAGGATCTGATGGAGCATCAGTATGAGGAGATCAGGAGCGTCTACATGGATATGCGGGGGTGGCGGCACGATTACCACAATCATATGCAGGTGATGAAGGCGCAGCTTGCCATGGGGAACCTGACAGAGATCAGGGACTATCTGGATGCGCTGGAGAAGGAACTTGACCATGTGGACACTCTGGTAAAGTCGGGAAATATGATGGTGGATGCCATCTTAAACAGCAAGCTGACTCTGGCGAGACGGCAGCATATTGCCGTAAACTGTAAGGTGAAAGTTCCGGAGGAAATTTCCGTGGAGGATGTGGATCTGTGTGTGATTTTGGGGAATCTGATGGACAATGCCCTTGAGGCTTGCGGGGTGATTGCAGAGAAAGAGCGTTTCCTGCGTATCTACATGACAGTGAATAAAAGCCAGCTCTACCTCTCTATCCAGAATTCGGCCAAAGAGGAACCGGATTTTGATGAGAGAAATTATATCACCAAAAAGCGGGGAAATCATGGTCTTGGCATGAAGCGGGTGCAGACGGCAGTGGAGAAGTATCATGGCTATTTAAACCTGGCCAATGAACCGGGAATTTTTGCAGCGGAAGTGACCATGCCGGTTTTTGTGAGTTATCATTCTGAATATCAACAGGTTCGTCAGTGATATACAAGTTTTTTCCTCCATAATTTCCGAGGAAACACTTTTCCGAAAAGGGAATTATTTAAAACAAATCGCTGTGTGTTCCTGTTCTTGTAAGATATAAGATCAGTTCTCCATTATCAATTTCATATACGAGAAGCCAATCGGGAGTAATGTGACATTCCCGGCAATTAACATAATCTCCACTTAGATTATGATCACGATTTTTTTCAGGTAATTGCTCTCCGTTAGCCAGCTTTTTAATTATATCTGTCAGTAAGGAAATATCATATCCTCTCTTTTGTACTCTTTTTAAATCTTTTTGAAACTTAATAGTCGGTTTTACTGTATATTTCATGCCAGCAAGTCCCTCATCATTTCATCAACATCTGTATAAGATTTCCCAACAAAAGGGTTCTGTTTCATTTGCCGCACTTCTTCTATCGCTTCTCTTGTTTCCTTATTAGGTATATCCATGGAAATTGCGAATGGTATCCTCTGTTCTCTTACCGCTTGTTTTGCTGATATTGTAAAAAAAGTAGTCATATCCATACCAAGATTAGAAACAAGTTCTTGAAGTTGAGCTTTTAAATCCTCATCTATCCTCATTGTTATATTAGTTGCTGCCATAGTATCAACTCCTTTCTTTACAAAATTATATAATTTGAAGTGTGCATTGTCAACACGATGTATATATGGAATCAGGGTTGTTTCACGAAGCACCTAAAATTATTTCTTATTACAAACCCGCTATTGATCCCAGTCAAAATCCCGTCTGATGAACGCTCTCCCAGTCTTTCTTCCCTGCCAGCT
>ERZ808046.456-NODE-456-length-36155-cov-17.344005_pt1 | contig 36155 bp, 44 predicted proteins | sample MGYA00380196_ERZ808046 | MGnify/ENA primary metagenome ERZ808046 (study PRJEB31490, sample SAMN06133421) | mouse gut metagenome | isolation source: Z6_2 | host: mice | place: China: Chengdu | collected 2015-05 ...
TCAGATTTATCCCAATTGTCGGTGTCACAGCATGAAAATATCACTCAGCATTTTGAACAGGTAAAGGAGAAGTGTGCGGCCTAATGAAGTTTACCGGGAAATTAAAGCAGCCGATCATCGACTTTATGACCCACAGACTGACAATCCTGTTTGAACCGAATGAAGACTTTGGACAGGCGTATGAAGAGTTGAAGGACTGCGATAAGCTGAGTCTGGAGATTAAGCCGTATAGGCGTAAGAGAAGTCTGGATGCCAATAGATATTATTGGGCGCTTCTCACGAAATTGGCGGGAATCCTGGGAACATCCAATGCAGAGCTTCACAACATTCTTTTATCAAAGCATGGATTTATGGAAATCGTGGACGGGAAGATGCTTCCAATTCCCATTCCAGATACGGATGCTGCCAGTAAGCAGGTAATGGAATCCCAGGTGTATCATTTAAAGCCTACTTCGGATGTTAGGATGGGAAATGATGGAGTGATGTACCGGACTTATATCATGCTCCGGGGAAGCAGTACCTATGATACGGCGGAAATGTCCCGGTTGATTGACGGGCTTGTGGGGGATTGCAGGGATGTGGGGATGGCGGATGCGGAGATTGCTTCGCCGGAAGAGCGGAGGATTCTGAAGGAGAAGTATGGGATAGATTTTTAAGCAGTTAAGTGGAAATTTTGGTTGGTCAGAGCGTAGGGAAGAATGCTTTTATCAATAGTATGGAAGAAAGGAAGGATAGGATATGAGACACGTGAATCTTGAAACACTGGCAAATGGCGCGTTCAGTGCACAAGTAAACCGGGCATTTAAGGAAGTGACGGAGAACATCCAGGATCCCAATACGGATGCCCTGGCAAAGCGGAAAGTTACGGTGACGATTACGTTTAAGCCAAACAAAGACAGGAATTTTGCTCCAATAGACATTCAGACTAAGACAGCCTTAGCGCCGGCTGCTGGAACGGATACTGCCCTTAGTATGGGAAAGGATCTCCGTACAGGAGAGGTGGATGTTGCCGAGGTTACGACGGGTCAGATTCCTGGGCAGATGTCTATAGAGGACGCACAGGCAGCGCAGGTATCTGCAGATGGCCGGCCGTTTGATGCGGATACGGGTGAGATCCTGGAGCCTGCAGGTGAGAAGCCTTCAGGAGAGAGAATTGTTGATATGAGAAGAAAAGCATAGCATAGGAGGAGAAGAAAGATGATGGAAGGATTAAGGGAAGCATTACAGTACGTTGTAGGATTGAAGGTTAATGGGATGGATCCCAAGATTGTAGAGATCGATGAGAAGACATATTGTGATAAGGATCTGAGACGCTACCATTCTTTTGATATGGCGGATGAGATCAGGGTGAATACATTGACGGCAGTCGTGGACTATATCAAAGGGAAGTCAGAGGAGCTGAGGGAGACCATGCTACTGCATGTGGTGAGCCCGACGGAGGTGAGGTTGTATTCTGGCCTGATCGACGAGAGGGACCGGGAATATCTGTTGAAGTCTTCTGCAATTGTGAATGAATTCCAGTTTGACCATTATTATGACCAGGAGAGGTTTCTGATCGAGCTGCAGTCTAATTTTATACCAACGGAAGACCTGGAAAGTATCATGAAGGTTGCGGGGAATATTCAGGCAGGCACTACGGCAAATTATGATGATGACGGGATCAGCCAGAAGACGACGATCAAGAGCGGTATCGCGAATAATACGGATGTGATCGTTCCGAACCCTGTAAGGCTCAGGCCATACAGAACATTTGGAGAGATCGAGCAGCCTGAGAGTGCTTATGTATTCCGGATCAAGGACAGTGAGAGGGGACCGGCGTTTAAGCTGGTGGAAGCGGATGGCGGACTTTGGAAGAATGTGGCCATGAAGCGGATCAAGGGATATCTGGAATCTGGGCTTGCTGAAGAACTGGAGAAATATCATATTACAGTGATCGCATAATTATAGGCATTCTCCCTTTTGGGGATTGTATCACGAGGAAACTATTAAATTAGGATTCATCCGCACAAATGTAACTGTACAATATGTAGCGTTTGTCGGCTTGCTGGCAGAGTGCGGACTGCCAGCGGAAAGGAGATACCGTGGAATATTTACTGACGATCCCCGGTACGCTCAACAATCTGAACGACTATATCTCAGCAGAGCGCACGAACCGCCACAAAGGCGCAAAGATGAAGGCAAACAACGGGGATATCGTTGCCATAGCGATCAGGCAGTGCATGAGGGGCGTGAGGATTGAGAAACCAGTATTCATGGAATATCTGTGGGTAGAGCCGAATAGACGCCGGGATAAGGACAATATAAGCTCTTTTGGGCGTAAAGTGATCCAGGATGCGCTTGTGCAGTGTGGCGTGCTGAAGGATGACGGATGGAAGTATGTTGTCGGGTTTTCGGACAAGTTTGATGTGGATAAAAAGAATCCACGGATTGAAGTTTTGATAAGAGAGGCGGACGGATAGTATGGCACGTCCTAAACAGGACGGATTGCTCTATTTTTCATTTGATACGGATTTCTTTTATGCGGATAAGAGGATCAAACGGCTTCATTCCAGATATGGAAATGATGGAATAATATTTTATATCTATCTGCTGACAGAAATCTATCGGAACGGATATTACATAAGGTGGGATGCTGAGAGTATGGATGATGCCATGGATGATCTGCATCTTACGGAAGGGTTTATTGAACAGGTAATGACATTCTTGGTTAGCCGGTCACTACTCGTAAAGAGAACACTTACTAATCCGGACACTATCATTACCATACAAAAAGAAGGGGATAACAGACCACAATGCGAGTTAGCCGAGGGCGGCAACGGACAGGAGAGGGCAGAGGTTATCACCTCACCGGGAATACAGAAACGTTATCAGGAGGCAGTTAAAGGACGTAAAAGGCAGTTTGAAGTGAATGCTGAAATCTGGCTTTTAGATGAAGAGGAAACTGCATCTTGTATTAAAGTCGCGAATAACAAGAGTTTTTCCGAGAAAAACCCTTATAAATCCGAGAAAAACAAGAGTAAATCCAAGAAAAACACCGCAAAGGAAAGTAAAGTAAATAAAAGTAAAGGAAAGGAAATTATGCAGGTAGTGCGCTTCGATGATTTTTGGTCTGTCTTTCCCAATAAACAGAGACGATATCTGGCAGAGACGGCTTACAGTGAGTTAGTTCTGTCTGGAAGTATTACGGAAGATCAGTTGATCCTGGCTGCCACGAACTACGCGTTGCACATAAAAGATTCTGGTGACAAGATGTTCATGCCGAACAATTTTTTAGAGAAATGTGTGTTTGAGGACTATTTGGAAGTGAAACATCCAGAAGCGCCGAAGGCAGAAGAGACGGATCCGAATCCAGATCCAGAAGAGGAGCTGATCGGTGAAGACGAAGAATGGTGGAAGTACGGTCCTAATGGCTGGGAGGAATAGGCATGTATGAGTTCAAAGAACAGGATGCGTATGATTTTGCAAGACATATTCATGCGCAGACAAGGGAACACAATGGAGAGCTGTTCTTCCGGCTATGCCCTTATTGTAATCCGAAGCCTTCCAGAGGTGATCTCAACACCTTCTCAATCAATCTGAAGACTGGCCAGTTTAAATGTTTTCGTTCAACCTGCGGAGTATCTGGAAACATGCTGACGCTTTCCAGGGATTTTGATTTTTCTCTTGGAAATGAGGTGGATGAGTATTACCGTCCAAGGCGGCAGTTCCGAAAGATGAAGACGCCGAAAGAGCCGATCAGGCCGAAGCCGGAGGCAGTAAAGTACCTGACTGAAAGAGGGATACCGGAGGATGTCATAAAGAGATATCAGATCACTGTGCAGACGGAGCACCCGAACATTCTGGTTTTCCCGTTTTTAGATGCTGCCGGACGGATGCAGTTTGTGAAGTACCGGAAGACGGATTTTGACCGGGAGAAGGATAAGAACAAAGAATGGTGTGAGGCGAACTGTAAGCCGATTCTGTTTGGAATGGCGCAGTGCAATGATAAATTTGACCGGCTGATCATTACAGAGGGGCAGATTGACAGTCTTTCTGTAGCAGCGGCAGGGATAGAGAATGCGGTGTCGGTGCCGACGGGTGCGAAGGGATTCACCTGGGTCCCGTATTGCTGGGACTGGATCAACCGGTTTGCGGAGGTTATTGTTTTTGGTGATCACGAAAAAGGCAGGATCACTTTGCTTGATGAATTGTCATCACGGCTGAAATGTACAGTGAAGCACATACGGAAGGAAGATTACCGGGGCTGTAAAGATGCCAATGAGATCCTGCAGAAGTATGGGGCGGAGCAGATCAGGGAATGTATTAAAAATGCAGCGGTGGTGCCGCTAAGGAGTGTGATCGACCTGGCGGAGGTGGAGAATGTTGATATATTTAAGCTTCCGAAGCTTCAGACAGGGATCCGGCAGTTGGACCGGCTGCTCTATGGGGGAATCCCATTCGGCGGAGTGGCGCTGATATCGGGGAAACCTGGGGAAGGGAAGTCTACGCTTGCAAGCCAGGTCTTAGTAAATGCGGTCTATCAGGGGCATAAATGTTTTGCTTACAGCGGGGAACTGCCGAATTACCTTTTCCGGTCTTGGATCGATTTTCAGATTGCCGGGTGGAACCATATCACGGAATACCAGAATAAATGGGGGGACAGGAATTATAAGGTGTCTGATACAAACAGGCAGTTGATTGCGGACTGGTACCGCGGGAAATGTTTCCTGTATGATAATCGGATCGTGGAGGGTGATGAAAAAGAGAGTCTTCTGGCTATTACGGAAAATGTGATCATGCAGTACGGCGTGGATGTGATCCTTTTGGATAACCTCATGACAGCGTTGGATCTGGAAGGAGGAAATGCCTTTGACAAGTATGACCGGCAGAGTCTTTTTGTCAAGAAGCTGGCGAGGATAGCCCTGAAATATAATGTGCTGATCCTTCTGGTGGCGCATAAGAGGAAAAATAATTTTACTGCGAATGAGAACGATGAGATCAGTGGAAGCGGGGATATCTCGAACCTTGCGACGATCACGATTGCCTATGAAAAGGGGAAGGACCTGCATCCGGGACAGAGGTTGCTGAAGGTATCGAAGAACCGTTTGTTTGGAAAGACGGAGACGAAAGGCTTTGTGTTGGATTACGATGAAAAGTCTAAGCGGATCTATGGTGATGGTGATGAGCTGGGATTTGATTATGGATGGGATAAGAATAACGATAGTTGGGTTGAATGGGAGTTTGAGACGCCATTTACATAATACCCGGGCATTGTGGGCAGAAGGTTCGTTGTGGAGGTTGGTATGCCGGATAAAATTAAACGGGTGAAAGATATGTATAATGCATGTGCGAAGAATTTCAGCCAGTATCTTACGGATCATAATATGGATGAATATAATAACCGGTCAATGAAGATCGAGTCAGAATATGGAAATAGGGCGGACATTGTTGATCTTCTCCTGTGGTTCGCTCCGCAGGTGCAGACGATACATGATTTATGGGAGAAGGAAAAAGGTGAGGATTAGACGTAATGATAGAAAAAGTGAGGATTGATTATGGAAGGTTATGTGCTGAGATCGCGAGGAATGGAAAGACGAAGGAGGGGTTCAGCCTGGAACTTGGAAGGAGCAGGTCTTATATCAGCAATCTGGCTAAGACGCGGGAGCAGCCGAAAAGCGTGGAGCAGGTGATGTGTATCCTGCTGGGATTGGAACCGGGAAGCCTTATAGAAGCGGATTCTGCCATATCGCCGGCAGAGGTCAAGGTAATCGAAAATATTTTTCATAAGCTTGGTGCAATCGAAGAGCTGCTGGATATGCTGACGGGGAGTACCGAGAAATTACTTACAAAGGCGAATGCAAACACGGTACAGATAGAGAAGATCAAGGACTGTCTAAAGGATCTGGGGAGATCGGATCACGAGAAAGCCTGTGAATTTTTGAAAAGTATGCTTGCCGGAGGCCGTATGAATTCTGAAGAGGTGATCCTAAAGAGTGAAGCAAATGGGATCAAGCGTGCGGATCTGATGAAGGCGAAGAGGGATCTGCAGGTGGATCAGTCAACGACAGGATATGGGAAGAACCAGAAAACCTGGTGGTTTATTCCGAACTGAGTGAATCGATGGGAGCGGAGGAAATGCTATCGGTATGGATTTGGGGATTAATAAATGAGTGATATAAGAACAGGACGCAGCGTATTTGACCCTTACTACTCACGGATCCAGGAGCTTTTATTTTCTGGTATGTCTATAAAAGCAACGTATGATTATGTGGAGAAGTATTTCAGGGTGTACAGCAGCTACAAAGTGTTTTGGAGATATGTGAAACGGCGGAAGCTGGATTGGTTTATGCCGGGGAAGGTGTGAGGGAAGGTGGATGTAGTGAAGGCGATTTTTAAGTATCCGGGAAGCAAATGGCGCATTGCAAAATGGATTATCGATTTTTTCCCAGACCACCACAGTTATCTGGAGCCCTTCTTCGGGAGCGGGGCAGTCCTGTTTAATAAGCCTCGAAGCAATATCGAAACTGTAAATGATTTGGATGGAAATGTGGTAAATTTATTCGAGTGGATCCGTAAAGATCCGGAGCGATTGGCTCATGAGATTTATTATACACCTTATGCCAGACAGATCTATGAAGAGGCGTTTACCGCGATACCGGAGGACAGCTTCGAGAGAGCGGTAAATTTCTACATAAAGCTGAATATGGGGCATGGTTTCCGAACGAACGGAGAAAAGGTAGGCTGGAAAAATGATGTACAAGGCCGTGAGCGCGCCTATGCATCACAGGGTTGGTGCCATCTTCCGGAAAAGATTATGCAGGCGGCTGAGCGGATCAGGGGCGTGCAGATCGAATGCAAGCCGGCAGTGGACGTGATAGAAAGGTTCAATCATCCTAATGTGCTGGTATATAATGATCCGCCTTACGTACTAGACACCAGGCACGGCAAACAATATAGATGTGAGCTTGATGATAAAGGACAAAATGATTTGCTGGATGTACTTTTAGCACATAAGGGACCAGTTGTTATAAGCGGGTATGATAATAATCTGTATAATGACCGGCTGAAGAACTGGCATAGAGAGGAGACCTTCTGTTATTCACAGGTATGCAGCAAGAAAAGGGAAGTGATCTGGATGAATTATGAGCCGATGAAGCAGATGGAGTTGAGGTTGGATTGACTGAAAGTTAAGTGGAGGTAACACATGGGAAGATGTATTTGTTGTGGCCAAGCTGTCAATAGATCGAATCCTAAAGGTGCATATAGATTACTTTGCATAAATAAAGGGACATATAAAAGAAATGGAGATAGTTGTCCGGATTTTTGGGATAAACAAGAAATGAAGGAATTTATAGATAAAACAATTCCTTTTTTTAAATAAACTCGGGCTTTGGGGAAGGAGAAAAGCAGATGAATAAAAAATATTCATGGACTGAGAATCAGACAGACGATATTTGGTATCATGGGAAATTTACCTCTGTTGAAGCATGTATAAAAGATGCTATAAGTTGTGGGAAAAGGCCAGGGGAGAAGATCGTTATAGGGCTTTGTGAAGAGTATACTCCACATTTGAATGCAGATACTTTACTGGATCAAGTAAGTGAAGATGCTTATGAGGAAGTCGGCGAGGTCGCGGAAGGTTGGCCAGAGTTTGAAGAACGGAAAGGATATAGATACGTTGACAAATTACAGGATAAAATTGATAAAGCATTCAATGAGTGGTTGGAGGAAACAAAGCAGGTACCGAGTTTTTATCATATACAACCATTAGCGGATCAGGTGATAATTCCGGACTTAGTAAAGAACTAAATGGAGGTTTAGAGATGGAATTCAATATAAAACTCTCACTTTATTTTGAGATAAAAGATTCATATATTTATGGCGGAGAAAATTCGATAGGCTATATATGTACGGCTATAGAACTCAATCATCTTAATTATGAGAAAGATAATCTGTTTAATAAAAAAGAGCTTATGGAAGTGTATATTTCAGAACAGACAGAAAATACAGCAAAGTTTTGTAAAATTCCGGTTGAGTGTGTGCGTGTGATTTCAAAGGAAGAATATGAAGAGAACACAGATGATGATTAATGGAGATAGAGTAGCAGATTCAGAAAATTAAAGACATAGAAAGGAGCCAGCCTCCGGCCGGGGTGACGTGTACACGGGCTTCTTTAGAACATGCAAGAGATATTAGATTTTCTTAGTGTAGAGGATGAAGAGATTCCAGTACCGGATAAAGGTCTGGAAGAATGGAAGAAACAAAAGAGCGAAGCCCGGGCCCGTATGGTTGCCATGCAGGGATTACCGTATGTAGTCAAGAAGAAGCGTTCGGAACTTCGAGCAAATGAGTTTGTAGAGCAGATGGATGAAAGAGGGAAGGAAGCGCATGTATCTGTCGGAGGATTGGACAGTATTACATTGCATGTATTCCTGAAATCTATCGGGATAGATGTCCCGGCTATCTCAGTATCGGGGCTGGAAGACAAGAGCATACAGAAAGTACATAAGGCACTTGGTATAACGATCCTGCAGTCGTACAAGTCAAAAGTACAGGTAATCAATGAGATTGGTTTTCCTGTGATTAGCAAACGCATAGCGGGAAAGATTGCACTATTGCAGAATCCGAGTGAAAAGAATAAGACGGTCCGTCATGCGATTATTACAGGTGAATGCGGGGAACTCGGTCATTATGCGAAGAATAGCCGGATGAGACTGCCTCAGAAATGGCTGAAGCTATTTGGAGGATATGAAAACGAGAATGAGGGCGTCCATTATCAAAGACCAAACTTTAAAGTGTCAAATGAGTGTTGTTATTGGTTAAAAGAGAAACCGTGTGATGACTGGGCGCGGGAACACAATAGCTTTCCTTTTCTGGGAATGATGGCATCTGAAGGCGGGCAGAGGGAAGAAGCGCTTACAGACCATGGCTGTAATTATTACGGAAAGACAGTAATGAGATCCGCGCCGTTTGCTCCGTACCTGCGGAATGACATCCTGATTCTAGCACAGGAGATGGACAAGTGGTACCACGAACACATAGAGGTATTTGAACGTTTATATTATGAGCAGCCTTATAGCAGAGATAAGAACGGGAACGTCATTCCTTACAGGCCGGTTGATAGTATTATACCGGAGATCTATGGGCAAATTGCCACAGATGGCAAAGGGAATCTGGAAACGACCGGAGCGAGACGGACAGGTTGCAGTATGTGTGGGTTTGGGATACACATGGAGGAAAGACCACATAGGTTTGATAAGCTCCGGGAGCGAAACCCGAAGGAATGGGAGTTTTACATGTACCGATGCTGTACGGATCCGGATACCGGGAATAAGTATGGATGGGGGGAGAGTATTGGACTATATTGGCGTGGATTGGGAGGATATACCAGGCGTACAAATGGATTTGGCTGCCTATTATCCAGAGGTGATGTTATGAAAGAGGGATTAATCATTGACTGCTTCGCTGGTGGCGGCGGGGCGAGCGTGGGAATAGAGATGGCATTAGGTCGGCAGGTAGACATAGCAATTAACCATGATCCAGATGCTATCCTGATGCATAAGACGAACCATCCCGATACACTTCACTTAACGGAAGATATCTTCAAAGTTGATTTACAGAAATATGTAAAAGGCAGACACGTATCTTTGATGTGGGCAAGTCCGGACTGTACGAGTCACAGCAAGGCGAAAGGTGGACAACCCAGGAAACACGGCTTGCGTATCCTTCCATGGGCGGTATATAAACATGCGAAGATGATTCTTCCAGATGTGATCATTATGGAGAACGTGGAAGAGATACAGCAGTGGGGACCATTGGATTCAGAAGGACATCCAATACCGGAGCGGAAGGGGGAAGATTACAAAAAATTTATCAAAGCCATGGAATCACTTGGCTACATATTTGACAGCCGGGAGCTGGTGGCGGCAGATTACGGGGCACCGACAACCAGAAAACGATGGTATGCAGTATTTCGGAGAGATGGAAAAGAGATTATCTGGCCAGAGCCAACACATAGCAAAGGCGGTGTAAATGGTTTGAAGATATGGGAGCCAATTTATAAATATCTGGATTTGTTGGATTTTGGGAGCTCCATTTTTGGCAGGAAGAAGCCATTAGCTGAAAATACCATGAAGCGGATCGCGAGAGGGTTGGAAAAGTTTGTGTTCAATAATCCGGAACCATTTATTATCAAAGTCACGCATAAATATGACCAGTTCCGGGGGCATTCCATACATGAGCCGTTACGGACTATAACGTCAAAAAATGATGCTGCATTGGTGACGCCGATGGTATCACCATACATGCTAAGGAATAACACTGGGGCACCGGGAAGTGATGTGAAAGAGCCGATGTTGACGATTACGACAGGTGGACACCATGGAATGATCAGTCCTATCATGATCCAGTACCATTCTGAGACCACAAAGACCGGGGTCAGAGGGCAGCAGGTCACAGATCCGATTCAGACGATAGATACCAGTAACCGTTATGGATTGGTGATATCCTATCTGACGAAGTTTTATAAGAGCGGAACCGGGCAGGATTTGAAAGAACCGATACACACGATCACCACTTCACCTGGACATTTTGGTACAGTATCCGTTCTGATGGTAGACTGGAAGGAACTGCAGGAGGCCGGGATAGATGAAGAGACATCACAGAAATGTACCTGGGTAAGCCAGTTCATCATGGAATATTATGGATGCGGAACCGGACAAGGGGTGAAAGAACCAATACATACCATAGTCACAAAGGAACGGTTTGCATTAATTACGGTATTAGGTGATGAGTATGTGATACTGGATATCTTCCTGAGGATGCTGAAACCAGAAGAATTGAAGTTAGGTCAGGGATTCCCGGAAGACTATATCATAGACCGGGATTACAATGGTAACAAATACCCGATTAGTAAGCAGGTGGCGCGGATCGGTAACAGTGTAGTCCCGATCATGGCGCAAAAACTGGTAGAGGTGAACTGCAGATACTTAAAAGTCGGGGATCGGATGCCGAACATGAGGATAGATGACAGTGGGAAACAATTAAGGTTTGCATAGAGAAAGGAGAACATTATGAAAGCAGAGAAAATGATTGTTGAAGTGGAGAAGGCAGCAAAGGAACAGCAGGGAAGCCGGTTAAGCGCATATGGAGACAAGCTGAGAGAGATGCGCAAAGACACAGCTCCTGAAATGGAAATAGCAGGTGATGCAGATGAGTCAGGGAGAGAATAAAGAATACTGTGACCGGGTGATCAAGGAGATCCTGAAGCACTGGGACAGGGATGTGTGCAAAACGACGAATCAGGAAGGAGACAGGGAGAATGAGGTTGATTAATGCGGATAAATTAAAGGAGGATATGAAGAGAACGGTTGGAATCCTTGAAGAGGTGGAAGCGGTTATTGATGCACAGCCGATAACCTATGATCTGGATAAGGTTGTGGAGGATCTGGAAGAATTGAGGGATGGGAATTATGATTTCAACTGCTGTCCATACACGAAGACAAATATCTCCTGTGACAAGTGCCATATGATCAGAGCAATCGAGGTTGTGAAGCGCGGGGGATATCAGGTATGAGGAAACAACGGAGAGACCGCCGCATGCTCAGCCAGGACCGCAAACGCCGCCTGGCAGATCTGGCAGAAACAAAGCCGGATGCCAAAGCGACGAAGGCCTTCATCAGAAAAGCTTATGAATGCTGTGATGTGTTGGGGTATATGGCAAAGAAGTATGACATAAAAGGGGAGATCGGGATTGGAGAAGAAAACATCAGAGAGGATCAAGGCATTCCTTGATTTTGTGGAGGAATGCCGGGAGCTTAACTCCGTGGCACGCAGCGGAGTCGGGGAAGAGGACAAGCGGCATCAGGATCTCATCCATGCAATCGAGTTTGAGGATGATCCGGATAAAATCGCCCGGATCGGCATACGACTCCATCAGAACCGGGTAGAGAGACGGGTGCACAAGGATCTGTTTGAGGTTACGGATCCGGTCGTACAGTTTGCCCAGGACTCCCAGAACAAGAAGACGTTAGACCAGATGCGGCAGCTCCTTGGGAAGGTGCGCAAGGTGGAAAAGTATCATGAAAACCGGGTATACATTCCAAGGATTAAGGAGGGAAGCAGCCATGGACAAGAAGATTCTGAATGATTACATAGATGCATGTAAGCTGATCAAGGAGACGGAAGCGGACATCCGGCGGTTAAAAAAGAAAAAGAAGACGGTGATCCAGACCAATGTGAAGGGCAGTAATCCGAGTTTTCCTTATCAGGAGCAGCACTTCAAAGTCCAGGGCACAACTTTCACTTATCAGGATGATGGAAATCTCCGCCTGGAAGAGAAACTTCTGGAGCAGCGGAAGGAGAATGCGGAGAAGATCAAGAGACAGGTGGAGGAATGGATGCTGATGATCCCGATCAGGATGCAGAGGATCATCCGGTACAAGATCTTTGAAGATCTGACGTGGGAACAGACGGCGGTGAAGATCGGGCGGAAGGCTACGGGAGACAGTGTCAGGATGGAATTTGAACGTTTTATGAGGGATTTATAAAATTTGTTCGTTTTGTTCACATTGTTCGTTTTCAAAATGCTATAGTATATGCTGAGATCAGTGATGATAGACGTTACGATTTCCTCCAAAATGCTTGGAAAGGGCGCTTTGCTTCGGCAGGGCGTTCTTTTTCGTTAAATAAATCTGACTAGAATTGAGAGGTGGTGGTATGCCGAGAGCCAGAAGCCCAAAACGAGACGAGGCATATAAGATATGGCTTGACTCGGGCGGAAAGAAAAAGTTAAAAGACATCGCTTCTGATCTCGGAGTATCAGAGACCCAGATCAGGAAGTGGAAGAATTTAGATAAATGGAATGGTAACGTTACTAATCAGTCGAAAGGTAACGTTACCAAACGAAAAAGGGGCGGACAGCCGGGTAACCACAATGCTACAGGCCCGCCTAGGAATAAGAATGCAGAAAAATACGGTTTCTTCTCGAAGTATCTTCCGGAAGAGACCGTTTCTATTATCCAGGAGATGCCGACAGATCCGTTGGATATCCTATGGCATGAGATACAGATCGCTTATGCCGCTATTATCCGGGCGCAGCAGATCATGTATGTCAAGGATAAAAGCGATAAGACCATTGAGAAGGTGGAGAAAAAGGATGGCAATGTAATTGGGGAGAAGTGGGAAGTACAGCAGGCCTGGGATAAGCATGCGAACTTCCTTAAGGCACAGGCAAGGGCAATGTCGGACCTGCGCGGGAGTATCCGGCAGTATGATGAACTGCTGCATAAACGCTGGGATCTTGCCACAGATGAACAGAAGGCGCGGATTGAACAGATGAAGGCCAATACGGATCGCCTTAAGAGGGATTCTTCTGAGGATGAAGAGGATGGAGTTGAGATCATTAATGACGCAGAGGAAAAAGAAACGGATACGGATATCGGAGATCATCATTCCGAAGTATCTGGGGATATTCAACAATAAATCATACAAGCATATCATTCTGACTTCTGGCCGTGCCGGTACGAAGTCCAGTTATGCGGCTATTAGGGCAAATTATCAGATTGTGGCGGATGCCTATGGATCTGTGGTGGTTCTTAGGAAGCATCATAACAAGCTTCGGAAGACTGTGTATAAGGAGATGCTCAGGGGAATTAACCGATTGAAGATCCCGAAAAATAGATTCAATATTACGAAATCACCGATGGAGATCACATATAAGAAATACGGTACCACAATCTATTTTTCTGGCTCGGATGGCATTGACGATACCAAAGGTATCATTGACGAGGATAAGCCAATCAAGTTGGTTATCCTGGATGAGCTGACAGAATTTTTCGATGACGGTGAGGGAGAGGATGAGCTGACCAATATCGAGGCTACCTTTGTCCGCGGGAATAGCAGCGGGTTTCAGATGATCTATCTGTACAACCCGCCGAAGAATCCGAATGCACCGATTAACCAGTGGTGTAAGAAGATGGAGAAACGTTCTGATTGCATCCATATTCACACGGATTATCGCGATGTGCCGGTGGGATGGCTTGGACAGGATCTGATTGACACTGCTGAAGAAATGATGCGGGCGGATATGAAGATGTATCGATGGGTATGGCTTGGGGAATCTGTAGGTATAGACGATCTGATTTATTACATGTTTAAGCCTGTGTTACATACATATGATCCGTCAACGTATGACGAGGAATCAAAAAAGGCGATCGGGGAAATTGGAATAGGCGTGGACTATGGCCAACAGAATGCAACTGTATTTGAAGCGGCAGGAATCGATTATGAATGCCAGGTATTGAGAGGGATTAAGGAATATTATTATTCTGGTCGCGATGAGGGAAAACAGAAATCTCCGTCCGATTTCGCAAAGGATCTAAAAAGTTTTTGCGATGAGATAGAGCGGGAATATGACAGAGTAGTGAGTTGTATTTTTATAGATCCTTCCGCATCTGGTCTTATTGAAGAAGTAAGACGGCAGCTTCCACATATTCCGGTTAGCAAGGCGAAGAATGACGTGAAACTGGGAATCAGCAGAGTGCAAAAATTCTTGTCCTTTTTTAAGCTTGTGATAGGTCAGGAGCAAAGGATGCTGCTCAAAGAAATGGGATTATACCAGTATGATCCAAAGAGTATCGAAAAAGGAAAGGAAGAACCATTGAAGGTAAACGATCATTGTGAAGACGCTATGCGCTATCTGATTATGGGGATGTGGAAACAGATTGTCCACATGCTCCCGATGTCGGAAAGGGGTGATGAAAGTTGATGCAGTATGAAAATATACAGAAGGCTATGGGCGTGGATATTGCCATATCTAGAAAGATGTCTTCTGCAATATATAAATGGGGAAAAATGTATATCAATGAAGCCCCTTGGCTGAAAGAGGGGGTAAGAAGCTTGAATCTTCCAGCAGCGATCTGTACGGAAATGGCCAGGCTTGTGACAATGGAATCGAAAATCAGCATCACCGGAGGTCCCAGGGCCGATATGATCGCAAAGTTTATGAGACCGTTTTTGATTAACCTTCCGAGATATGTAGAATATGCTTGTTCCACCGGCGGGATAACTTTTAAGCCATACATGGACAGCAAAGGAATTGCCATTGATGTTACAAAGGCCGGATACTTCTATCCAGTCTCATTTGACAGCGCCGAAAATATAACAGGCGTTATATTTCCTGAGTTTAAAAGAGTTGGAAAAAAGTTGTATACTCGATTAGAATATCAGCAATTTTCTGATGGAAAGTATATTATTATAAATAAGGCGTTTGTGAGTCGCAAAGCACAGGTGAAAAACGACAATGTAATTAATCTTGGGCAGGAAATTTCTCTGGTTGATGTGCCAGAATGGTCGAATATAGAGTCATATGCTGAGTTCAGGGATGCAGACAGGACATTGTTTTCTTATTTCAAGATTCCTGTTGCGAACAATATAGATCCGGAATCACCGCTGGGAGTATCCATCTATGCAAGGGCAGTAGAACAGATTCGGGATGCGGACGAGCAGTATGGAGCTGCTATGTGGGAATATAAATCCAAAGAAACGGCAATCCAGGCATCATCAGAATTCTTCAAGCATGACCGTCAGGGCAATGCAATCCTTCCAAGAGGAAAAGAGCGGCAGTATGTTGATATGGGCCACAGTGTTTCGGATGATAACGGGAAGCCCTTTTTTAATGTGTATTCACCGGAAATTCGTGATGCCAGTTTCTTTAACGGCTATAACAAAATTATCCAGAAAGTAGAATTTAACAGCGGTCTTGCTTATGGAACCTTGTCCGATCCTCAGGTAGTGGATAAGACTGCGGAAGAAATAAAGATGAGTAAGCAAAGATCTTATTCTACAGTCACTTCGATCCAGAATAGTTTAAGCGATGCAGTTAAGATGTTGGTAGATGCTATTGATGCCTGGATAACCATAGAAGATCTCGCATCACCCGGCAGTGTGAATCTTGCCATGTCATGGGATGACTCATTGGTTACGGATAAGAAAGCTGAGAGGGAACAAGATCTTCAGGATCTGGCTGCTGGGATTATGCAGGCATATGAATATCGGATGAAATGGTATGGTGAAGATGAAGCAACAGCCAGAGAAAAGGTCGGAACTCCAGCAGAGGTGATTGAGTAATGACTCAGGGAGGGTTAGAAGGCATCCCGATTCCCCTGGAAAAAACGATGTCTAACCTGGAGATGCGTATCATGGCTGATATCGTCCGAGCGATCAAGGTGAATGGGTTTTCCACTGCAAAAGCAGATCATCAGATACAACGAATGGTTCAGCTTGGCGAGTCTGAGATAAATGTAAAGAAATGGATTCAGGAAGCTCTGGAGGTTACGGATAAAGAGATTGAGAGTATTTTTTCTGATGATGTTTATGAGCAATATTATGGATATAAGAGAGTCTATGAAGAAACTGACAGGAGACAGATTCCATTTACAGAGAATTTGGAATTACAGGCTCTCTTGGAGTCAGTGAGAGCACAGACAAAAGCAGAATTCAGAAACCTCACGAATTCATTAGGTTTTGCAATACGTGCTCCTGGGACAGGAAGGATTTATAATAGTCCGCTTATGCAGTTTTACCGTGATACGTTGGATGGCGCGGTATTAGATATCCTGTCAGGGAGCGTAAATTATAATGTTGCAATTGGTCGTGCGATTAATGCTATGACCAATAGCGGACTGCGGACGATATCTTACGATACGGGACATAGTAATCGTGTAGAAGTAGCGGCCAGAAGGGCGATCATGACCGGGTTCCGTCAGGTTCAGGGAAAGATAAATGAACAGGTTGCAAGAGATCTCGGAACGGATTTCTATGAGGTTACTTATCATATGGGTGCCCGGCCGGAACATCAAGTCTGGCAGGGAAGGGTATACAGCTATGCACAACTGCAGGGTATATGTGGCCTTGGATCTGTAACAGGATTACACGGAGCCAACTGTTATCATGACTATAGTCCTTTCATACCAGGAGTATCAGTGAGAGCGTATACAGACGAACAGCTTGTGCAGATGATGGAAGAGGAAAATATTCCTAAGAAGTATCTGGGAAAGGAGTATACCGCATATCAGGCATTGCAACAACAGCGCCAGATGGAGAGGAATATGCGGAAAACCAGGCAGGATATCAAGCTTTTGCAGGAAGGTGGAGATAATGATAGGAGTGTGGTTTCTAAAAAAGCAAGATATCAGTTGCAGATGCAGCAGTATAAAGCATTTTCTAAGGCAATGAAGCTTCCGGAGCAGATGCAGAGGGTGTACCATGATGGATTAGGGAAAGTAGGTAACGGTAGTTCTGCAGCGTTGAAAAAGCAAGAGAAAATACAAGCCGTTAAAAATGCGGAGAAGGAGAGGAATGAAAATGTAAAGGCAAGATTTTCTAAGTTTTCGGACAGATTTCAGACCTATAATAACGGCCAGAAAGATATTATCACTTATCGTCGGTTGCTGAATAATCTGAATAAAACCAGTATTGGCAGGGAGACCGTGGAATATATTTTGGAGCATCCTGAACTAGAGATTCAGGTATGCTATGGTGTTGATCATCAAAAGAATACGCTAGGAGAACAATTAGGAGATTTGATAAGAATATATGCTTCCGATACAAAAACGGTGCAACGTACTGCAGAAGTTCTTATCCACGAAATAACACATCATAAATATAATATTGGTGAAAGTCAATGGGCAGAAAGTGTATGTAAAGCGCAAGAAATTAAACATAAAACTAATAAAGAGAAGTTGACCGGGATTGAATTGAGGGGTATAATCAAAATTGTAGAAGAATTGTATCCTACATTACCATGGAGGTGATGCAAGTGAAACACTTAACGCCGACTGAAACAAACGAGATGTTGAAACGTCTTAGGAATGGGGAGAGAGTTGTATGTCCATTTTGCGGAAAAGGAGAATTTAAGACAAAAGGAAATTATAAGACATCCCCTGGGTTTCAGTGTAATTATTGCCACGTTAGATGGAACATTAACTAATACCACCCATTCTTCGGAGTGAGTGGTATTTTGTTGCCTTTCTTTAGTAAAAACGGTATAATCAAGTCAGGATTCCAATGTAAGTATAGAGTATACGAGGAGGATACGGATGAAAAGAGTGTTGAGTATGTTGCTGGCAGTTTGCTTATGCTGTGGGTTGTTGGCAGGGTGTGGCAAAAGGGATGGGGGAGAGAAAGAAAAGAAGGCGGTAACTGAAAAAAAGGAATATGTAATTTTAGGAAAAAAAGCTAAAACAATTGAAGGGGTGTGTTCGTATCGAGTTCCTGAAAAATGGGAAGAGACAGAAACTGATTGGGGAAACGGGTATGAATATACATATTCGTTTGAAGATGGATATTTAAAAGTATGGTATGTTGATGTGTATGATGTCGAAGAGAATCGAAAACAATTAAAAGACTTAATTTTGGCATCTTATGCCTATCGAGCGGGTGAATTTAAAGAATACGATGAGATAGAGGGTTCGGAAGTAGTCATTTCAGGGCAGAGTCAATTGTTGGGGGAGTATAGTTGTAAAAACGAAGATGGGCTCGAAGGCACTTTTAAAATAATTTCTGCGGAATATAACAAAGGGTATATGGGTGTAGAATTAATGATTTATGATTCTGCGGAATATCTTTATAATAAAGCGTTTAAGGAAATTATTGATTGCGTTCAAATAGATATGGATACGCCTGAAGAGCTGACAGGCAATATATTATTAGATTCAGAGTCTGAAATAAAAGATTTGCTTAGTGAGACAGGTGAATTTGTGGGGAGACGTATTCTATATAAATTATCAAAGAGAGGTGTGCAGGCTGTATCACAGGAGCAGTTTGTTGAATTTATGAATGATAGGGTTTTGCAGCTTAATAATGAAGTGTTTAATTATGTTACAATAGATTTTGGAGATGGTACAGGACTTTTGTTCATGCCTGGCGTTGCGGCGGCGACTTATGGAGAGATTGATGAGACAGGATCAATAATAAATCAAATAGGAGTTGCAATGTTAGAAGAAAGTGGAGTATATAGTTATAGTCAAACAAATTAGCAAAATTGCCACCAGTCATTATGGCCGGTGGTTTTCTTATACTCATTTTTAAGGAGACTCGATATGAAGTTGATTGAATATAGGGGAGAACTCCTGTTAGGGTATGTTCCTAACCTCCCCAAAACGACTGGAAGGTACGGTGAAAGGCTGTACCTTATTTTAATTCCATAGGTAGGATGGAAATTTTTTCAAAAACCTCTTGACGTATGTTTATATGTTTGATAAACATATAAACATATGAGAAAAGAGGTGAGACAATGGAAAAGGAACGGAAAACGTTCACAACTACGATAGATAAGCCTTTACAAAACAAATTTAAAGCAAAATGCGCCGAAAACGGCATAAAAATGAACGATTTACTTGAAACATTCATGCAGATGTATATTGACGGAAAATTTGAATTGGTATTAAGGCTGAATGAGGAAAAAACTATCGTAGAAAGAAAATAAGAAACACTCGTTCACCTACCAAGTCAACCGAGTGTTTCAGCTTCGAGGAACTTCCTCTATGAAATATTGTATCATAGTTGGAGGCTCCTTGCAAATTAATTTTGAAATGGAGGCTAAGATTATGGATGGTAAAATTGTAGAGATTAACCAGAAAAGTTTACTAATTAAAGAGTTTCGAGGACAAAGAGTAGTTACATTTAAAGATGTTGATTTTGTACATGAAAGACCAGAGGGTACGGCAGGAAGAAATTTCAGAGATAATAAAGAGCATTTTATTGAAGGAGAAGATTACTTCCGACGAAATTCATCGGAAGCAAAACAAGAGTTTGGAATAACTGCTCCAAATGGATTGTATCTGCTTACAGAACAAGGATACCTTATGTTGGTTAAAACTTTTACAGATGATTTGGCATGGTCTGTGCAGAGACAGTTGGTGAATAATTATTTTAAGCCGCATCCAATCCATAACGTTACATACCAGTATCCAGTCTCACCAGCGGCAATGGATAGTGCAACGAATGCAGGAAGATTGTTTGAGAGGATCATGCGGAGTGAAGGTGTGCCGCCTTATGAGATCGCAATGGCAGTAAGGCTGTTATTCCAGCAAGCGGGCATTGATGTACCGGAATATGTTGTAAAAATACCAGCATATGAGCAGTACACGCTGGATATCGTGACAAGGTAGGGGAGGTGGCGTAGGATGAAAGCAGAGTATGAATTCTATTCAGCTTTAGAAGACATTCATTTCAAATACGAACGTCTTGAATCATTAATTGGAGTGTTGCAGATGTTTGTTCAGGAAGTTATAGAGATTGCTGGAGCTCCAGACAATGCAGTTGAGTATTCTCTGTATGAGATTGAAATGGGGATGCGGGAAAATAATGAGAAATTGAAAGAGATTATCTGCAATGGAGAGATAATAGAGAAAGAAGTCACAGAACAGAAATTAGCATAATACAGGACACCACTCAGAAATGGGTGGTGTTTTCTATGGAAAAATCAATGAGGAGGTGATTCGGATCTATCGGAGCTGTCCGTCAAACAGAAATAGGCATTGTGAAAACATAGTGCTATTTTTTCGCCCAAAACGGTTATGGCGTTTAAACTATCCCGATCACGCCCGGCATGGCGTTTAAACTGTACAGCTTCCGGAAGACACCGGCTATAAAAACGCAGGCGAACAACGGAATGGAAAGGAGATTACATGGAATTAAGAGAAGCTTTAGGAGAAGAGTTATTCACACAGGTAGAAGCAAGGCTGACGGAGATTAACGGCGCTGACAGCAGGAAGGATAACCCAGTCAGGTATGTGGACCTGTCAGAGGGCAGTTATGTGGGAAAGGAAAATTATACCCGCCTGCAGACAGAGTCGGCAGGGTATAAGAAGCAGCTGGACGATGCAAATGGGATCATCAAATCTTACAAAGATATGGACATTGATGGAATCAAGCAGTCGGCTAAGGATTGGGAGACAAAATACACGGAGGATACGAAAAAGCTTCAGGAGCAGATTGCCAGTCAGGAACGAACTTTTGCTGCCGAGAGGTATCTGGATAGCCAAAAGATCAAGTCTCCATTGTCGAGGAAGACGATCTTGAATGAATTCCTTGCGCAGAACATGGAATTTAAAGATGGTAAGTTCTCAGGCGCAGATGACTACATGAAAAAGATCCGTGAGCAGTATCCGGATGAGTTTGAAGCAGAAGAGCAGAAGGAAGAGCCGAAGAAGATCTTCACCCGTGCGACTAGCCGGACTTACAAGCCGACAACTAGGTCAGAGGAAGAAGCATATTTAAAAAAGAAGTATGGAAACAATAAGTATTCAAAACAGTAAAGGAGAAATGAGATTATGGAATATGGTGGATATAACGTAAGTGAAAAATACAGCCCGATTATTGAGCCGAATTTTTATTTTGATGCAGTATTTCAGCCGGGTCTGACATTCAGTGACCAGCATCAGGGAGATGCAGAAGGCGCCGGAGCAGTCAAGATTTTTAGACTGGCGGCTAAGGCAGCGAAAGATCCAAAGAAACCAGCGTCTGACTTTGAACACGGGGCTGCAAATAATGATTTGATTCCATTGCTGCTAAATAATCTGCAGCAGGAATCTACAAAGATTTACAATGTTCAGGCAGATGCAGTACCGTACGATATGGCCGATGCCCATCTGGCACAGTCTACTCAGGTATGTCGTGAAGGTTGGCAGATGTCTGGTCTTGCATGCCTGGTACATGAGGGAACGGCGATGGAAGATACCGAAGCAATCACGAAAGCCAATATTATCAGTAAGATCATCGTAGGCCGAAAGAGTATCCGTAAGCAGAAAGCATCTGCAAATGTTGTGATGGCATCCGTGGAAACATACAGCACTATGCTGGAGGCTGCCGGTGATAAATTCATTCCGGTAAAAAATGATGAGATTATCCGTACCGGGCAGATGGGTTACTATTTGGGTATGCTGTGGGTAGAGTGCAACATGCTCGATCTGTCTACCGCGGCAAAGTATTACGATTATACCGGAACCCTTCAGACAGAAGATCTATCCAAGGTAGAGTATATCATGTACGACTGGAGAGGACTTCACATTGTGGATCTTCTGGATATGGCACGGTTAAAGGATTCTGAGAATTTCAACGGAACTTTGGCGCAGGTGGAGATTTGCTCTGGATACCGCCTTGGTGATAAGAATTACGCTGTAGTGAAAAAGCGTGGAAATACGGGTGGTACAGAACAGGAAAGCGAAACAAGTGGAAACTCGGGGGAATAGTAAGGCATAGCTTGAGTACAGGTTCTGAAATATATACAGCTGAAGATCTGGAAGGGATGACAATATCTCAGATCCGGTCTTTGGCTGACAGCTTAGGCTATGCCATTACAAAGACGAAAAAAGCAGATATTATCAGTGAGTTTCTTGCCGGTCAGGAAGGGGTGTTGTAATGAAGATTTATACAGACACGGATTTTTATAAAAACCAATATCTTCTTGGCCGTGCACAAAAGATTCCGGATGCAGATTTCCCTTATTGGGCAATGCTTGCATCCGGGGAGATTCGGCAGCGGACGTTTCAGCGGGTGGAGGCCTTAGAAGTGATTCCCGAGGAAGTGGGAATGTGCTGCTGTGAGCTGGCGGAGAAGCTGTATTCGGTGGATGCTGCCAAGGATGAGAATGGGATGATCCTGCAGAGCTACGGCAATGACGGGGAGACGGGTACCTATAAGACAGATGACCTGTCGGAGTCGGGTGTTCAGTACAGTATTGTGAAGATTATTCGGAAATGGCTGGTGAATACTGATTTAATGTATTGCGGGGTGGTCTGATGAATCCAAACTATAACCAGATGATTACCATCTATAACTGTTTCCGTGGGACAGATAATCCGGTCAGTAAGAGTGATATCTGGCAGAAAACAGTACTCCATAACTGTTTTTATAAGAACGTGATTGGGCGCTCGGAGTATGCAGACAAGGAACCAAAGATGAACAGTGTCTATACAGTACGAATTCCTGCGTCTGAAAAATACATGCCCTACCGTGAATGGATACAGCTTTCTGAGGAGGAGCGCAAGGAATTCTTTACTTGTAGCCAGAAAGATATTGTGGTCAGGGGAGAGTGCAGCGACGAGATCTCCGGCACCTCCCCAGACACAGCATCGCAGATCTTGTCCAGAAATAAGCCGGATGCGTTTGTGGTTACGGCGTTTTCTGACAATACATCACATTGGATGGCGAAGCATTACCGGTTAGGAGGTTAGACGGATGGATGTTGATTTCAGATGGAATAAGCCGATTCCGCAGATTGTGAAGGAAGCCCTGGGTGGTGACCGGACACTGTTGTTTATGGCGAATGAGGCGAAACGTTTGATGGATCCTTATGTTCCGGCAATGAATATGGGTTTGTCACAGAATGTCAGGACTTATGTAGAGGGCGGCAGTGGTGTGGTGCACTACCTATCCCCCTATGCGAACTATCAGCATAAAGGAGTCTTGATGGTATCCAGGATCACGGGGAGTCCCTGGGCGCGGATGGGGGAGAGTAAGGTCACGGCGGGCAGGAAGTTAAAGTATAACAAGTCCCGGCATCCGCTGGCTACGTCTGAATGGGATAAGGCTATGAAAGCTGCCCGTATGAGTGATTTCACGGGTGCAGTGCAGCGGTTTGTGAATGGAGGGGGAGCATGATGAAGCATGAGATCATGAAGGCGTATGTGGAAGAGAAGGTTTCGGAGCTTGTGGGTTCGTTGACTTCTTTTAATTTTGCCAATGATTCTCCGGATTCGGTGTCGTTTCTGACGAATTATTCTGGTAAGATCGTGAAGAAGTTCCTGCGTGCCGCGGATAAGGAGTATGCGTTTTCCATTGTGCTCACCTGGCATTATTCTGCGGAGACGGATGACCTAAATATGCAGGCTATGAATCTTGCGCAGAATTTTATGGACTGGATCGAGGAGCAGAACCAGAAGAGGAATTTCCCGGATTTCGGGAAGAAATGCCAGGTTAAGAAAATTGAAAACTTACAGAACATGCCAAACCTTGCAACAGTAGACTGGGAGAACATGACCGCCCAGTATATGATCCAGTGCAGGGTTCTTTATTTTGAAAAGGAGTAGAAATTATGAAGGTTAGTGAATTGATGAAAGATTATACGGTAAATCCAGATTATGAAGGATGGGTAACAAATGATGATTATGTGTTTGCGATCGATGTTGCGCCTGGCGGGGATGCGGTTACGCCGGACGGGGATTTTGAGGTTGTGGAGATGGGGATCGCGGGTCTTGACTCGCAGATGAATCCGGTCACGCAGGATAAGCAGTATATCCGTTCCGGGCAAAATACTATGAAGACAGGAACACAGCGTTCCTTTGCAGTCACTGGAGACAGGTATGTCGGGGATCCTGCTCAGGATTACTGTCTGTCCCACAAGATGAAATATGGTACCGGTAATAGTGTTGTGACAAATTATCTCTACTTCAATATCCTGAATGGGAAGGGAGAAAAAGGGAAGGTATCTATTATTGTGAATTCGGATGGCTCCGGGAATGCGGGGGAATCTTCTGCGGTGGATATTGAGTTTAAGAAGATTGGGTCTAATCCGACGGAGTATACCTATGCGGCGAGTGGTGTACAGCCAACGAATAATATGCAGGATGACGCGGGGATGGAATAGGAGTGCGGCAGATTGAAGCTAGGAGGATGAGTGACTATGAGATTGATAGAGGTTGAGGTCTTGGGGGTGAAGCTTCAGGCGGGGCTTCTGAATCCTAAGGTTGCAAGGAAGTATGATGAGGGATTGGGGAAGGTCCTTAGGACGGTTGAGGATGCGCAAAGCTGTAGTGACGGGGCAAAGGGTATTGAGATGATGTGCGGCGCCGTGGTTGATTTTGTTGATGAGGTCTTTGGTGCGGGGAGTGCTGAGATGGTGCTGGGGGAGGAAACCGATCTTCTGACTTGCCTGGATGCGTGGGAGGAGCTGACGGAACTGTATGAGAAGCAGGTGCATCCGATCTTGGAGGAGCGTAACAGGATTGCCATGGAGAAGGCTGGAAGGATGATGGTGTAGGGTGAAGGAGGATTTTATTACCGGGAAGCTTCCTGAGACTGTGACGATTGACGGGGCTGAATATCCGATCCGGAGTGATTTCCGGGTCGGGATGCAGTTTGACCGGATCTGGGGAAGTGGGATGGATGAGAGGGATAAGGTCATTCAGCTGCTTGGGATGTATTATCCGAGAATTCCGGCGAATGTCCCGGAGGCGGTCAGCCGGATGTTGTGGTTCTACCGGTGCGGGGAGCCGGAAGAGAGGGAAGAGGATGGAAACGGCGGGAGGGCAAGATACCAGCGCAGGACTTCTAAGGAGCCTGCGTATTCTTTTGCTCAGGATGCGCCGTATATCTATGCTGCTTTTAAGGAGCAGTATGGGATTGACCTGACGGATGCAAGGATGCATTGGTGGAAGTTCATGGCTTTGTTTGAATCTTTGAATGAGGATACGAAGATGAGCAGGATCATGTATTACCGGAAGGTGAGCACGGCGGGTCTGCCAAGGGAGAAGCGGGCGTTCCTGAATGAGATGAAGAAGCTCTATCGGATCACGGATGCTTCGGCTGCCGGGCATAAGCTGTCTCTGGAAGCCCGTAACAGGAAATGGAGGGCGTATGTGTGCGGGAGGCAGAAGGAGGTTCATTCTGCAATGCAGTGCTAGGGTGGTGAGATAATGGCGAAAGACGGTACGATCAAGATCAATACGGAATTGGACAGTTCGAAAGCCCAGAGCGCCATGGCAAAGTTCTCCGGTACGGCGAAGAATGCGCTGAAAGGGATCACAGTTGCCGCGGGGGCTGCCGGTACGGCGATCACGGCGATGGCTGGATATGCGGTCAAGGTGGGTTCTGATTTTGAAGCGGGGATGTCGAAGGTGTCGGCGATCTCGGGTGCAGCGGGGGCGGACTTTGAGAAGCTGTCGGATAAAGCGAAGGAGATGGGGGCGAAGACGAAGTTCAGCGCTGCGGAGGCTGCCAGTGCGTTTGAGTATATGGCGATGGCTGGCTGGAAGACGGAGGATATGCTTTCTGGCATTGAGGGTGTTATGGATCTGGCTGCGGCTTCTGGCGAGAGCCTGGCGGTCACTTCGGATATCGTGACGGATGCGTTGACGGCATTTAGGATGTCGGCGGAGGAGTCGGGGCATTTTGCGGATGTGCTGGCTGCGGCTTCTTCGAATGCCAATACGAATGTAAGCATGATGGGGGAGACGTTTAAGTATGTGGCTCCTGTGGCGGGCGCGCTTGGTTTTTCGGCGGAGGATACGGCGGTAGCGATTGGGCTGATGGCGAATTCTGGGATCAAGGCCGGGCAGGCGGGGACGTCTCTTCGTTCTATTATGACGAGGCTTGCCAAGCCGACGGATGAAGTGGCAATCGCGATGGATGAGCTGGGGATCTCGATCACGAACAGTGACGGCTCTATGAAATCTTTAAATGAGATCATGGGGGATCTGCGAAGTGGTTTTGCGGGCTTGAGTGAAGCGGAAAAAACGAATATGGCGGCTACGATCGGCGGGCAGGAGGCGATGTCTGGGCTGCTTGCCATTGTGAATGCGTCGGACGGGGATTTTCGTAAACTGCAGACGTCAATCTATAGTTGTGACGGTGCGGCGAAGGGCATGGCGGAAACCATGCAGAATAATCTGAAGGGGAGCCTTACGATCCTTGGATCTGCGGCGGAAGGTTTTGGGATCAAGGTCTATGAGAAGATGCAGGTTCCGCTTAGGAAGGCTGTCGACGCCGGAACGGAAGGTGTCAACCGGCTGTCAAAAGCGTTTGATTCGGGCGGTTTGAAGGGTGTGGTGTCGGAAGCGGGGAAGTTGTTCCGTGAATTTGCGGATGAGGCGGAGGGAAGCAGTAAGTCGGCGGGGAAAATTGTGTCTCCGCTTAGGAACATTGCAAGTGCTGGTCTGAACCTGGGGAAGGCTGTACTCCCTCTGGCTGTCAGGGCTTTTAAACTTCTGGCTGAAAATCTGGATGTGGTGTTACCGCTTCTGGCTGCTGGTGTAGCTGCGGTGAAGGCTTATGCCGTGGCTGCGTCTGTGGCGGGTGCGGTTAAGAAGCTGTCGGCGGCGTATGCCGCTTTTAGTGCGGTGGTGGCTGCGAATCCGGTGGGGCTTGCCGTGGCTGCGGTTGCGGCTCTGGCTGCGGGGCTGGTGACTTATTCGGTGATTGCTGATGATGCGAAGGATAAGTCGTATGAGTTATCGGACAGTGAGCGGAAGCTTGTGGATTCCTGCAATGAGCTGACGGATTCTTTGAACAGCCAGAGGGCTGCGAGGGAGAAGTCGGTACAGGCGATTGATATGGAGTATGACGGTTATCAGTCCTTGCTATCGGAGTTACAGTCCATCACGGATGAAAACGGCAGGGTTAAGGCTGGTTATGAGGAGCGGGCGAGGGTGATCACCGGGGAGTTGTCGGATGCTTTGGGAACGGAGATCGCGCTGACGGACGGTGTGATCCAGAATTATCAGGAGACGGTAGCTGCCCTGGATGAGGTGATCGCAAAGAAGAAGGCGGAGGCATTGTGTTTGGCTCTTCAGGAGGAAATGGCGGTTGCGTATAAGAATAGTCAGGAGGCGTTGCTTGCTTATAAGGATGCGGTGGCAGTTGCAAAGGAGAAAGAGGATGCCCTTGCAGAAGCGCAGCGTAATCTGAATGAGGTAACAGATCAATACGGTAATGATACCAGTCCGAAGGCCATGGCGGCTATGATAGAGGCAAAGAATGCGGTAAAAGAAGCGCAGACTGCGTTTGATGAAGCATCAGAAGCCGTGGACGGTGCGAGGACATCATTGAATGAACTGTCAGCTGAGGTCAACAATTATGATGCCCTTGTGGAAGCGATGCAGAGCGGAACAGTGGAAGAGATTGAATCTGCAATGAATTCTCTGGTGAGCGGATATCAGGAATATACAAAGGAAATGCTGGCTTCTTCTCAGACAGCGCGAGATGAAATGATAGCCCAGGCACAAGAGACAACCAGCGCCCTGTCTGTATTGGTGGAAGAGGGCGGTCAGATGTACCAGGCTTTTGGAGATGATGCGGCGGATGCAGCAGCTAAAGCGGTATCTGAGTTTCAGAAGCTGCCTGGGGGAATTAAAACTGCGGTCAAAGAGATTGGCACGGATGGCGCTGCGGCTATGGTGGCCGCCCTTGCGCAGGCTGATTTTGATGGGAAATTGAGTGAGGAATCGATTGCTTCCTATGAGGCATTTTTGTCAGGGCTTGCCGATCTTCCGGAAGGAACGCGGCAGGCTCTTTCGGATGCGGTCGAAGGCGCTATGATAGGTATGGATGGTTTTGACCGGATATCGAAAAAGGCAGAGGAAGAGGGGATCTCTTTTCTGGATGCTCTTAGGGCGGCGTTGGATGAGCATTCGCCGTCTAAGGCTACGGAAGAGATCTTCCGTCTGGCGATGGAGGGCGCGGCGCTTGGAGTGGATGCGGGGAAGGAAGGCGTGTTGTCGAGGGCCGGTGAGTTTATCGCGGCTTTCCTGGGTGTATTTACGGAATCTGATCTGGGAACTACGCTGCAGAATCTGGGGTCTCAGTTTATGTCTTTCTTTGGGATCGGCCTGTCTTCTCAGCAAGGTGCGTCAAGAAATGCCGGTAAGGTAAATGCGGATGCCGCGAATGCCGGGGCGGGATCTGTGAATCCGAACGCTACGGGATCGCGGTTTGGTATGATGCTGGGGACCGGAGTGGCGGGAATGGCAGGTGCATTGTTCCAGAAGGGGAAAGGGATCGCTGACCGGGCGAAGTCTGGGGCGGGTACGGTGAACCCGACGGACACGGGCGGGAGATTTGGCTCTCAGTATGCTTCGGGTGTGGGCAGTAAGGCTGGTGAAGCGAATGCAAAGGGACGTGCATTGGCCAGTAATGCGGATTCTGGTGCGGGATCGAAAACGGGTTATCATTCTGGTTCTAACTTTGGAGCTGGTTTTGTCAGTGGGATCGGTGCGTGGCTTGGGCGTGCTGCTTCGGCGGCGGCCAATCTTGCGATGTCGGCGTACAATGCGCTGCGCGGCGCCCTGGCGGAGCGGTCTCCATCCAGGAAGGCGAAGAAGTCTGGTAAGAATTTTGACCTTGGGTTTGGGATCGGTATTGAGGAGAATGCAAAGGCTGCAGTTGATTCTGCCAAGGAAATGGCGGAAGGTGCGTTGGATGCCATTGATGTAGATGCGCTTTCTGAGAAGATGAGGAGTATGGATGTGCCGGATCTGATCGCGCGGATGGATCTGGCTGTGGAGGATAGGCAGTCCAGGGTAGTGGATAAAGTAGTTGGTGCTGTTATTGCGAAGGAGAAGAGCGGACTTGTGGATGAGGGTCGCGGAGGTAAGCTGGAGATTGATTATAAGCGTCTTGGACGGGAGCTTTCGAAGCGTCCGGTCGTTGTGTCTATGGAAATGGATAAGAGGGAGTTTATTCGGGCTACGGCTGCGGAGATGGAACGGCAGATCGAGGAGAATATTTTCCTGAAGGAGATGCTGAAGGGGAAGAGGTGACGGTGTATATGGGGTTGTCGGTTAAATTTAACGGGTATGAGTTGAATCAATATATTGATGTGTTAATCGGGTTCACTCCGTTCTCTGGTGCTGAATGGTCTCCGGAGCTTCTGGGGGATGCCGGATTAAAGCGGGGTGCAGTTTTCTCTTATACGACTTATAAGCAGAAGCAGATCCCGATGCCTTATACGGTGCTGGAGGATCTGGGGGAGAAGCATGATGAGCTTGCCCGTATTCTGAATGTTGACGAGCCGAAGGAGCTGGTGTTTGGAAATGCCCCGGACAGGGTGTTCTATGCGGTTCCGATGGGGGATCTTGATTTTGATGATTATGAATGTCTGGGGGAAGGTGTGATCACCTGGCTGGTCCCGGACGGCCTGGCTCATTCTACGGTGGAAAAGACGTTCCCGGCTTCGCCGAATGCGGAGGGGATTCTGGAGGCTGTGATCGTGAACCGGGGCACGGAGTCTGTCCCGGTGAGCTATGAGATCGTTCATAAGCATGAGAACGGGTATCTGGGTATTGTGTCGCAGTATGGCGTGATGCAGTATGGACGTGTGGAGGAGACGGACTGGGAGAATTATAAGCAGAATGAGAAGCTTGTGAGGCTGTCGGATCTGTCTGCCCTGCCGGATGATCCTGGAACGAACTATATGCATCCGAATCATGTGATGAGCGGTTCCCTGGTGACGGAGACCATCGGCGGGAAGCCCTGCCTTCGGCTGCGCTCGAAACCGAACGCAGCCGGGGCGGGGAAGTGGATCGGGGCCATGAAGACGCTGACGGTCCCGGCAGACTCGGAGGGGAATAAGGGGGCGAAGAACTTCTATTGCTATCTGAACCATTGGTTTGAGACGGGCCTGATGGGGCAGACGGCGGAGCAGTCTATTGCGTTCCTGACGGGGGATAACCATGTGATCTGCGGGTACAGCCTGTATAAGGCGGATCTGACGGGCAATACGGCGTGGCTGGAGTTCTGGCTGAATGGGAAGATCGTGCGGTCGATCTCGTTTGCCCCGTCCAGTTCGGACAATGCGAATCCGTTCAATAACGGCAGGGGGCATAATGACATCCGTAAGGAAGGGGACAAGGTGACCTTCTATTGGTTTGGGAGTTATCCGAGTTACCGCTCTTCTGCCATCCGGAATATGGAGTGTAAGAAGATCCAGGTTGCGTTTACCCAGTTTGATTCCCGCGGGCTTGGGAATGAGTATGTGACCCGGAATTATCTGCGGTCTCTGGAATTCCAGAAGATGGGCGTGGAGAAGTGGAGGGATGTGCCGAACCGTTACCAGGAGGGGGATGTGGTGAGTATTGACGGGGAGGCGGCGCGGGTCTATGTGAATGGGATGGCGAATACGGGGGATGAGATGATAGGGACCAAGTATTTCCATGTGCCGCCCGGGGAGACGAAGGTGCAGTTTTATTATTCGGGTTTCTGTAACCCGGCTCCGGTGGTGACGGCGAGGATTAAGGAGGCGTTTTTGTAATGGAGAATGTAAGGATAGCGATACTGAATGCTTATGATAAGGTATGTGGATTTATGGATAATGGGGCGCCGGATGCGCTGCATTATTATGGGGATGAGCTGCATTCTTACAGGGAGGGCTCTGCCAGTACCTATAGTTTTAAGGCTTCGGCGAGACATGCGGATGCCTGTTTTCTTGCAGAGGGGAATAAGCTGGCGTTCCGGTATGGGGGCAGGGATTATTATTTTAATATCATGAAGGTGGTGAAGACGGAGTATGTGGTGGAGGTTGTTGCGTATTCTATGATGTTTGAGCTGCTGAATGAGGATGCGGGGGAGTATAAGCCGCCGAAGGCTATGAGTTTTCAGGAGTATCTGGATGTGTTTGATCCGGAGCATACGTTGGAACTTGGGGTGAATGAGGTGGAGGATAAGACGGTCAGTAATGAATGGACGGGGACTTCTACGATTCTTGCGCGGATCTTTTCTCTTGCGAATGTGTTTGGTGCTGAGGCGGAGTTTGTGCCGGTGCTTGCGGATGATTATTCTCTGGAGAAGCTTGTGATGAATGTGTACCGGGAGCATGACGGGGAGAATCAGGGGATCGGTAAGGACAGGCGGGATATGACGCTTCGGTATGGGGTGAATGTGAAGGGGATCCGGAAGTCTTCGGACATCACCGGGCTGTATACGGCGATCCTGCCGGTGGGGACAGATAATCTGATGATCTCGGCGCTTGATAAGACGGAGCTTGACGCAGACGGGAAGGTGGAGTTCCGGTCGGCGCCTGGGGATGGGTGTATCCGTGCGGTGCAGGCGATGGAGCGTTTTCCGTCGAATCTTAAGACGAATGACCGGTATATACTGAAGCGGTGGTCTTATGATACGGCGAATGTGAATGTGCTGTATGGGCAGGCTCTTGCTGAGCTTAAGAAGGTGTGTGTGCCGCAGGTGAGTTATGAGGTGGACGGCTTTTTTGACACGGAGCTGGGGGATACGGTGGTGGTATCGGATGAGGAGTTTGTGCCGGCGCTGTATCTGGAGGCGCGGGTGACGGAGCAGGTCAGGAGTTTCACGGACCCGTCGCGGAATAAGACGACGTTTGATAATTTTCATGAGCTGAAATCTCAGGTGGATACGTCGCTTCTGGATAAGATGAATCAGCTGATCCGGGAGTATAAGGTCTATGCCTGTACGATCTCTACGGATAACGGGATCGTGTTTAAGAACGGGGAAGGGTCTACGACGCTGACGGCGAATGTGAGGGATGCGGGAGCGGATGTGACGAATCTGTTCACGATCGTTTGGATAAAGGATGGCGTAGAGCTTGCAGTAGGGAAAAATGTTATCGTAAATGCGGGGGATATCTCTGGAAAAGCGGTCTATGGCTTTGAGGCTAGGGATGCTAATGGAGCGGTGCGCGGATCGAATGAGGTTACAGTAAGCAATGTGACAGATGGAGCGAATGGAAAAGATGGTGTAAACGGTAAGGATGGAGCGACAGGGCCACAGGGCCCGCAAGGAGCGACAGGGCCACAGGGTCCGACTGGTGCAACAGGTCCGCAGGGACCAACGGGTGCAACGGGTCCCAAGGGGCCGGCTGGATCAAACGGGGCGGATGGCCAGATGTTGTATGCGACCTGCGGTACGGCTGCAGGTACGGCTGCGAAGGCGGCGACGCTGAAAGCGGGGACACTGGTGCTGAAAGCGGGCGCTACGGTTTCGGTGCAGTTTACTTATGCGAATACGGCGGCGTCTCCGACGCTGAATATCAACGGTACGGGGGCGAAGGCGGTCTATACACAGGGTGTGAGGTATGCGTATTGGGCTGCGGGTGCTACGGTGGTGTTTGCTTATGACGGGGCGAACTGGAGGGTTGCTTCGGAACCGGTGTATGCCAGTACGGCTACGATTGGCAATCCGGCTGGCAAGAATGTGTATATTGATGGTGATGGGGTAAATATTAGAAATATATCTGAGATATTGGCTTCGTTTAAAGCGAATCTGATTAATCTGGGCAGATCAATAAAAAGTGCCGGCGCTGGGGCAACTGCATCTATTAGTTTATTTGGCGGTGCAGGAACTATAAAGACAACAATAGGCGGTACGAGGGATACGATGACTCTGAGCGCGGGAGAGATTGTATTGCAAGGGTATAATTCCAATATTGCATTAGGAAATATAGTGAATGTGGGAGCATCGGATTTGGTACTTTCGGCAGGAGGCAGAAATGTCAGTCTGGCAAAGCTTAACAGTGGTTTTGTCTCAAAAACCTACTCTAACGTATCACTTGCTTCTGGAAGTTACCGGTATGAAACTGTGACTACGGTTAGTCAGAGCGGGATTTACCTCATCTGCTGCAGTTCGGTTACACAGTCTACTTCTACGAAAGGCACTGCGAAGGTTGGCGTCAGGATTAACGGATCGGCGTCACATACTCTTGGAGCGTGTCCGATCAGGGGAGATTATCCGGAGCTTCACGGGGTAAAGATCCTTTCATTAAGTGCGGGGGATTCTGTGCAGTATTGGAATTACCAGAACGGAGGATATGGAGAGACGATATCTTCCAGGGCGATCCAGATGATTATGCTGTGTCAAGCGTAGAACGGAGGGCGAGATGAGAGAAATCAGGGCAAGACCGTAGAGCGGTCTTATTTTGTTTGTGGAAACGATATAAGTGAGGTGTTATGTTATGCAGGATACGATTGTAGTTGCTATCCTGTCCCTGATCGGGACGCTGGCGGGGAGCTTCGGCGGTACGCAGTTGATCAAGTACAGGATAGAGCAGTTGGAAAAGAAGGTTGAGAAGCATAATTCGGTGGTGGAAAGGACCTTCCTTTTGGAGGAGAAGATGAAAGTAGCGAACCATCGGATTGAGGATCTGGAAGGAAAGGTGGAATAATATGGATCTTTCATACTTATTTGAATATGTGAACCTGTTGACTCTGGGAATCTGTTTGTGCGTAGGTTATGCTCTTAAGACGGCATTTGCATGGTTTCCCAATAAATATATCCCGTTGGCGGCGTTAACGATGGGATTCATTGTCAATATCCTGATCAATTTGGAGACTGGGATCAATGCAATGGTCGTACTTGGCGGTATGATCTCCGGTCTGGCCAGTACGGGATTGTATGAGATGCTGCGGAATCTGTTGGATCGGGATGGGAGTTTACCGGGAAAGAAATAAGGATTGCCAGAAGAACGGCAAAATGATAATATAGTAGAGAGATAACCGTGTTACAGGGTGGACAGCCTCCCGTACTTTGAGAAAAGAAGGGAGGTGGTGCAGATGGAAATGTTTACATTTCAGGATTTAATGCTGTTTGCAACATTTTTGATCGCGCTGCTTGCCTACATAGATAGGAAAAACAAGCGAAAATAAATAAACCTACCTTGTACTTGGCCGGTTCAGGTAGGTTTATCACTTATATCTGAGGCTAACCACTTTGTGGGCGGTTATCTCTTCCTATCTGTATTATAGAGTAAATTGAATAAGATTGCAATGTAAAATTTGGAGAGTCTGGGAAATGAAGCAGGCTCTCTTTTTTTAAACATATATTGACATTCGACGTCGAACGTGCTAGAATGTATCTGAAAGGAGGGACGTTCGATGACTGATGTCAAAAAAGTTTTTATCACTAAAGAAGTTGCTGATCAACTTGGACTAAATGCATCGTATTTGATTAAATTGGCAAAAAAAATGAATCTTTCTGATTCTGAGATGCGTGAAGCAGGATCAAGGAACTACTTATTTAGCGAAGAAGCTGTAGAGAAACTAAAAAATCGTAATGAAAACAAATAGAGATTCGCCGCACGACCAAGCACAAACGAATCTCCATACCAGAGGAACTTCCTCTAAAAATATTATAGCATTTAGAGGAGTTCCTTACAATCAAAAATGAAAGTGAGGAATTGAAAATGCAAAATTTGTCTGTGACAGAATATGAAGGAATAAGGGTATTAACATCTAAGCAACTTGCAGAAGCATATGGAACAACACCAGATGTTATAGGGTATAACTATCGTTACAATAAAGAACGATACAAAGAGGGCAAACACTACATAATGCTTGAAAAACAAGCGCTAAGAGAGTATAAGATAACAAACGTTGAAATTCAACGGTTGTTACCAAAGATAAGCAAATTATACCTCTGGACAGAGAAAGGCGCCCTGCTTCATGCAAAATCCCTAAACACAGACAAGGCGTGGGAAGTGTACGATTATCTGGTGGATTTTTATTTCAGAGTTAAGAATGAGGTTGTGCTAGCAGAAAAGTCAGAGCCGGAAAAGAGGAAATCAGGAAGGGCAGTTGTAGATGTGCCAGAGAATGCTGACATGCAGAAAGCAATACAAGACGTAAGGAAGTATCTGAATGCGTTGGATGTCATTATGATAGAGTACAATGTTTACAGGTGTGAAGAAAATTTCTTGAATTTAAAGGGAAATTTGGATATCATCTGGTTAGGGTTAGGGCATAAGATTGTTGATCTGATGGGCATGGAGCCCCAAGTAATAATTAAAGAAGGATATTAGAAGCTAAGAGGACGTGTAACGGCGTCCTCTTTTTGCGCCGGCGCAAGAGCCCGGCAGGAAGGAGAAGAATATGAATATTCAGAAACCAAGTTTACAATTTAGAAATTCGATGTCAGTAAGGAAGAGTACCAGATGTGTTGTTCTGCATCATGCGGATGCGGAGAAATTCAGTGTATATCAATGTCATGCATGCCACTTAAATAATGGTTGGGCCGGTATCGGATACCACTATTACATTACAAAGGATGGTACGATCTGGGAAGGCCGGCCGGATACCACTGTCGGGGCTCATGCGTCCGGCGGAAATTCGGATTCTATAGGGATCTGTTTTGAGGGTGATTATGATGTGGAGCGGACGATGCCGGATGCCCAGAAGAAAGCAGGTAAGGAACTGGTTGCACATCTGAAAGCTAAGTATAGCATATCGTCCGTAAAGAAACACAAGGACATTACGCCGACTACCTGTCCGGGCAATTTCTTCCCGTTTGATGAGATTGCAGGTGTTAAGGCGAACGGTGTAATACATGTGACGGCGGTCAGTGATAAAGTACCAGTCCAGGCTCCTGGATCTATCGCAGAGCTTCAGGCAGAGTGTAATCGTCAGGGATTTAGTGCGCAGAAGGTCGATGATATTGCA
>ERZ808046.459-NODE-459-length-35804-cov-4.201724_pt1 | contig 35804 bp, 29 predicted proteins | sample MGYA00380196_ERZ808046 | MGnify/ENA primary metagenome ERZ808046 (study PRJEB31490, sample SAMN06133421) | mouse gut metagenome | isolation source: Z6_2 | host: mice | place: China: Chengdu | collected 2015-05 ...
GAACCTTTGTTGTCATAGCGATAGGTAATCCGCCGCTTTTACTGTCCTCGTGAGAGAACAGCAGTCAGAGCGGATTTTCCCCCGCTTCGCACCGTGCGTGCGACTTTCACCGCACACGGCGCTCCATCAATGCAGATTATTTGTTGCGTGTATGTGAAGGAACCAGTTTTTCCCTATAACCGATAATTTTCTTCTGTGCTTTTGCATCAAACTCGCTTATACCATAGTTCGGGTTATTAACTGCGTCGAGGCATTTCTTGTGCAGGGATATCAGATTGTTGACACGATTTACCTTATTCAATGGGAGATTTGGGTTGACCCGGTGTGCCCATGGCATACTGGAAATAAGCCAGCCGCCGCAAACCCGGCACTTGAGTTTGTCACGGTTGAGCGCGTAGGCCCGATTCATGATAAACTCAAAGTTGTTAAGTTTTCCCCATTGCCCATATCTGGTTGCTCTGGCCGATTTTTCCGAGTACATTTCATCAAGGCGAGCGTGTATACGCTTCTTTTTCGTGCGCTCAAAGAAAAGTTGCCTGCCAGCTTCAGTGTAGGGCGTCTCTTCCTCCTTTTTGGGGATAGTTTTCTCCCATTTGCAAAAGGAAAGTACGGTAAAACCGATATAAATATCGCGATATTTCATGGAGGGTATCTTTTGCTTATACTGCTGATGAACACGGGGAAGATTTTGCGTTTGATTTGCAGGAATCCACTTTCCCTTGTACTGCGTCAGGCGGCGTCTGGCAACGAATTGTAGCCGCCTGCTATACTTCTTCATGGAAATGTTCACCCAAGTACAGCATTGATAATATTGGATAATTCCCCTGATTTGGCTGTTGATGCGATTGATTGCGTCCACCATTTGTTCCCGGCTGTAATAGTGCGGGATTTTCTTGATGTCATGAGCAATCTTGTCAGTTTTCCGCCTTAATCTGTCTCTTTCTGGAATCGTTCTTGGAATATAGCCTTTTCGCGCTTTTCCCGGAACCACCTTGTATTCATAGCCAAGGAATTTGATGTACTTTTTTCGGATATCTGTTGTCAGCGTTTTCTCTGGGGATAGTGTCAGCTTCATTTTGCTGTGGAGAAATATTTGCAGTCGTTTTTTCCAGTCCTCGGCATGAGCGCGTGTGTCTGTGATGATTATGAAGTCGTCTGCGTATCGGACGAGGAATCCTGGAATCAAGGCCGTTCTACGCAGACCTTTGTACTTGCGGTAGGGTTTTGAGAATGGATATTCTGTTTTCTTTATTTCCCACTGCTTGGTAATCCATTCATCCATGATGTCCAAGTAGACATTTGCCAATAGGGGACTAATTAACCCTCCCTGTGGCGTACCTTCCTCATTTACCTCACATTCATCCATGACCCCGGTTTTCAGCATTGCCTTGATGATTTGCAGTACCCGTCTGTCCCTTATCCCCATGTGATAAAGACGTTTCAGGAGAATAGCGTGGTCAATACGGTCAAAGCATTTGCTGATATCACCCTCGACAATCCAATGGTAGCCAGTATGATGAACAAGCAATTTTGCGCGTTCCAATGCCATAGGTGCGTCCCGCATGGGCCGAAAACCGTAGGAATGGGCAAAGAACTGTGCTTCGAATATGGGTTCTAACACAATCCTCATGCACTCTTGTACGATTCTGTCCCGTATGGTAGGAATGCCCAGCGGACGTTTTTCGGCTTTTCCTGGTTTGTCGATATACACCCGGCGTATTTTCTGCGGCTCAAAGTGCTTGAACGCGCTTTGAATATCTCGAATGACCCACGAATGGGAGTGTTGCAGGTAATCGCGCATGGTTTTGGAGTCCACACCGGGGGTTTCACTGCCGTGGTTACTTTTGATGTTGTGAATTGCTGTGATGATGGTTGCTTCTGCTGACATAATTTCCAGAAGTCCCTTGAGCGCTGGCCTTCCGCCCTCGTCATAGACCTTTTTGCTGTGCTGATACAGTTTATCTTGGAGCTTGCGTAATTCCGTTTCGGTTTTCGGGTAGTCGAATTGTTGTGCCATACGCACCGCCTCCCTTCGGAATTGGTGTTTCTGGTTTTAGTCAGGTATGCCTACGGCTTCCTCGACCTTCTGTTCACATACGAATCTGCACTGACTATGCCCCTTCGCTCCGTCCGCCTTATTATTGCGGACATCCTCGCTACTACGGGCTGCTGCCCCATGGATTAGCGGGTCATTTCCTACCCGCGCGGCGGAGGTGCCACTCCACTTACTTCAAAAAGATGAAGTGCCGTCCATGGTTCCTTTGTTCCCTATGCTTTAGCTTTACATATCGGTTTTAGCCCGTCCCTCTAACCCGGCTGCCATCTTTGACTTGTGTGATATTCTGCCAAAGACATTCGACCTTAATGGTTTTCTGCCGTTTTCCACAAATTCAAATTTCAACGGCGGCAGCACCCCTCATGGGGGCGGATGGCTGTATAATCATCCTGGCGTTTACGAGCCGTACTCTCAGGACATATGTCGGTTGCAACAAAACATACTGGACATGACCGATTTATAGCCTCCTGCGGCGCGATACCGTCTCAGATATCGCCTCCGCTCTTTACCGAGCTTCGCACGTTCCATATGACACTATGGACGCACGTCGGAGCATCAGAGTTTTGGTCACCCGTCACACCGGGTCAGGCAGGTTCTGCCCCTGCCGAATCAAGCATAGAGTTCAGATTTCTTGCGAAATCTGCCTTGTTTTATTGCGTATTTCTACGCAGATTGTCAAGGAACAAAGCGCGCGAACTTCACCCCATAAATTCCCTCTTTAGTGACGGAATTGATTTTGCCGGCTAAGTCGGCGGGATTACTCCCGCTTTCTCGCCTAAGAACCGTACGTGAAGGTTTCCCCTCATACGGCTCAAGCATTTCATCACGCTTTCGCGCGGCGTTCCATGAAAATTGTCTGGCAATGTTTGTGGACGTAGGCCATATTTTGAACTTCGTCCTTGCCGCCCATGGACATCGGGATTTTATAGAAAATATCCTTTTCGTCGCTGATGTCCATGGGAAGACCACAGTGATAGCAGCACCCTTTTTGGTTTTTCCAGACCTTTTTAAACCTTCCAGATAACCGTTTCATACCGTGTTTGAATTTCCGGTCGATGAAATACTGGGTGTCGAAATAGGGGTTTGCGTTCATTCGTACTTTTGTATGGCGGATAATAGGGATGTAGCTGAGGGCTATCAGCTCTGAGTTCTCTGAGGAAAATACCCAGTGCCGTGTCCCTTTTGTGTGCCAGTATCTGTCTTTTACCCACTTGCGCCCCTTTTCGGGATGGCGCCGTTTCGCCCACTTCCATAGCAGCTGGAAAAGCCTGTGGTCGATGAGGGAGAAGGTTTCCTGGGCGCAGACGGATTGATGATAATTGGCCCATCCTCGGATTTGCTGGTTCAGCTTTTCAATCAGCACTTCCTGTTTCCAGGATTTCCCCCGCCCGAGAACGGTTTCAGACAAACTGGCTATAAAGGCTTTTGTGGCTTTCTTCGACGGCTTAATAATGAGTTTTTCGTTGAATTTGCGGAAAGTCCATCCCAACATATCAAATCCATCGTCGATATGAGTGATGACCGTCTTTTCCTCCGACAACTCCAGACCTCTGGCTGCCAGAAAACCGCGAATGAGCTCTTTGGCTTCTTCCGCAATTTCCTTCGTTGCCGCTGTGACGATAAAATCATCTGCATATCGCACCAGGTTGACCTTATTGGCGTTTTTCTTTTGTACATTTATCTTCCCTTGGCTGTTTTTGTGGAAGCAGCTGGCCAGAAGTTCCTGCATTCCGTCCAGTGTCATATTTGCCAGAATTGGAGATATGACGCCGCCCTGTGGAGTGCCTTCATCCGTGGGGAACAATTCGTCTTGGAAAACGAATCCAGCCTTGAGAAACTGCTTGAGCACAGATTTATCCATAGGGATATGCTCTGTCAACCAGTCGTGGCTGATATGGTCAAAGCACCCTTTAATGTCGCCCTCCAGAATCCACTTCGGTGCGCATTTCTTGCTCAGCGCTCCAAAGATATATTCACAGGCATCCTGCGCACAACGTCCCTTACGGAAGCCAAAGGATTTTGGATCTGCCGTCGTTTCCGACACCGGGTCGAGTGCCAGCGCATAAAGTGCTTGCATGGCTCTGTCATACATACAAGGTATGCCAAGCGGCCGTTTGGCCTTTTTGCCCTTTTTCTCAATATATACCCGGCGCAGAGGTTTCGCTTTGTAACCAGTATCTGTCAGGGTCAGCACGCCGCGCATTTTTTCTGCTGGGGTATTCCATAATTCTTTGTCCACACCCGGTGTGTTTTTCCCTTTGTTGGTTGTCACTTTCCGAACCGCCAAAACTTTTGCATAGTACGAATGAGTTAGAAGATATTGAAGTCGCTTCACTGTGTTCCATTTCTTTTCTTGGGTCGCCTTAGCAATCCTGGCTTGCAGCCTATTAACTTCAGCTTCGGCCTTTTTCCAGTCTATCAACTTCCACTGGTATTCCAGCCGGTCTGTGTCCGGCAATCTCTCAGGGCTTTTCGGCCCCGTCGTTGAACAATTACCGTTCATAGGTTTGCCTCCATTTCTTGCCATGAAATACCATGGGATAAGTCAGCACCCTTTCAGGTTGGGGCAAATTTTAAACCCCTATCCCTCCCCATTACAGGGTGGGCCTTCGCTTTTTATCCCGTTCCTCTACCCTCTACGCCATTTCTTCCCCTTGCGGGGTTGATACCTCCTGCGGAGGGACGTATAGGGCTTACCACGTTCCACGTAACAAATAATTGCGTGTGCTTTAGGAGCCATCTATGAGCCGGGAGAGGCTGTGTCCATTTGCCGAGAGGTATCCACAACCCCCTCAGCCGCTCTCCGCACCTTTTGGTCCAGGCGTATCAGCCTTATTTCGCCTGCTCAATCCTGACGACTCTTACAATGATTCACATTACATTCTCCATGGCACACTTATCCTGGCAGTCCGGCTGAGTCAGGCTCTCAGCCTTTCCACGTTGTCCCGTGAGTTTCCAACCCGGGCGTTGCCACCCACGCAGGTCACGGTAGGATTGCCCCAAATGGATAGGGCAGCTGTTTACAGCAATTTGTTACGCGACTTCGTGTCGCAGGTGGATGAGGATGCCTGAGAAGGCCTTGTTGGTCACCACCAACGGGGGCGTTGTTTTGCCCGTCACCACCTCGAAATAGTGCGGGGTGGAATCCAGCTTGAATCCAGAGGGGCATTTTGTCTCCACCGCGTAATAGCTGCCCGCCTCCAGGGTGACAAACACCCGGCCATCCGTCCCAGTCGTCACAGTGTCCACCAGGGCATCGTCCATGCGGCGGATCTCAAAGGTGACGTTGGGGATGCGCTTGCTCTCGTTCCCTTCCACCACCTTCACAATTTCAACACCGCCGATGGGGTCGTTGTAAAACCACAAATGCTGCGTGTCACCACCGGGGTTGACCACAATGGTCTGGCTGCGGGTATTGGGGTCGATGGTATAGCCAGGTACGCTGGCCACCTCCGTACAGATGACGGTGCCTGTGATATTGGAGAGGATAATTTGGCCCTCCTTGTTAGTGGTATACAGCCCGTTGGAGGACAGCTTGCCGTCCTCGGCATCCACCACACGCCCATCCGCATAGGTGATCTTGAACTGGACCCCTTCCAGCGGCGTCTTCTTATCCGCCCCGGACAGTTTGTGGATGATCAAATTCCCCGCTTTGTGATTGATGAACTGGAGCCGTACCGTCTGCCCAGCTTTCACAACAGCGGTCTGGGCCACATCGTCCAGCAAATAGCCCGGTTTTGCCCTGACTTCCTTTACGACCAGCGTAGTGTTGGGGTCGATATCGGTCACCAGGAAGGTTCCGTCCGGCCCAGTCACAAACTTGCCGTTGGCGTCGCCCACCAGCGCTCCATCGGACTTGGTAACCAAAAACTCAACGCCGCTCAGGGGTTCGCCATTGTCCCCCACCTTGGATACCAGGAGGGCGCCCTTGGCAGAGTTGCCGAAATAGACCTGCACCACTTCCTGCTCCTCGCCGGAGAGATACACCGTCTGGGGCGGCGTGTCGATGACGTGCGTTCCATCACTGGACAATTCCTCGATGATATAAGTACCCTTAGCCAACCCGGTGACCGTGAAGCTTCCGTTGGCCGAGGTGCGGTAGGTGCCGATCACAGTGCCGCCCGTGCCGGAGGTGTTGCCAGACAGGTAACGGATCTGGAACACCGCCCCCTCGATGGCCTGGTTGGGGTGCTGCCGGTCATACTTCCAGACACAGATGGCGGACAGCGGCTGATTGCGGAACACGAAAGTATGGCCCTGACCGGCAGGCACGAACGCCTCCTGGGTGTCGGGGTCAGCCTTGGCGAAGCCCTTCAAAGGCTCCAGCTCCTGGACACGGAACCAGCCGTCCCGGAGGCCCAGGGTGCCCATCTTGGTGCCGTCCAGTTCGATGCGGCCATTTTCATCGGTGTAAAACACGCCCAGGTCGTTCATCTCGCCGGTGGCGGTGTTGTTGCTGGCATACCACACCCGGAAGGGCACGTTGGCCAACCGGTCGAAGGTGACGGCGTTCTCCTTGATGATCTCGATTACAGGCCGTTTATGGTTCTTGAAGTACGCCGTGTGATCCCGGTCGGGGTACAGCGTCACCAGCTGGCTGGGGGCATCCTTCAACCAGGGGGAGGGTACGGATTTCTCGGTGATCTCATAGACGCCGGGCAGGAGGTTTTTCAGCTCGGCACGGCCTGTGGCGTCCGTCTTAATCTCATCCACGGAATGGCCGTCTGCGGCGCGGACAGTAAAAACCGTATTGGCGATGGGCGATCCATCGTCCGCGTCATTTTTGTATACGTACAAATTGGGGCGTTTGTAGTTTTGCAGCACGATTGTGCTGATCTTCCCGGGGAACAGCTCGATATGATGCTCCTTAATGCTCAAAATGTGATCGTTCAATGTGGCCGTTTCCACCAAGGAATACACACCGGGCTCCAAGCCCTCCCACAAAATTTCACCTGTTGCCGAGGTCTTGCGATCCAGGTAGTGGGTGCCGTCCTCGATTTTGGCCAGCCGGAAGGAAACGCCCTCCAACGGGGAGCCGTCCGAACTGGTTTTCAGCAGATGCAATGAGGGCTTTTTGGAGTTCGTAAAGACGAACTGAGCCACCTCGTTGGGCTTGAGCTGGATGATGCGCTGGGCGTCGTCGATCACATAGCCCGGGCATTCCAGCTCCGTCACCACTGCGGCGCCGGCGGGTAGCTTGGACAGGTCGATGGTTCCGTCCTCCAGCGTGGTCATCTCCACCGGGCCCCAGCTTCCGTCCACCGCCTCGAATTTGAATTTCGCGTTGGCAATGGGCTTGGAGAGGTCGGCGCTGTCCACCTTGATGAGGTGCATCCCAGGCTTGAGGTCATTGAAGAACACCAGCTCCTTGATGCCGTCGCCTGCGTGAAGCTCCACCTGCTGGGGGGTGGTGACAGTGATGTGGGCGTCGTCGCTCTGCTTTTCCTGCACCAGGAAAGTACCCGGTTTCTGATCGGTGAGGACGATCTCCCCCAAGGCATTGGTCTTGAAATCGCCCAACAGCTCGCCATCCCGCCAAACGGTAAAGGTGATGTCGGGCAAAATTGCCATAGTGGTTCGGTCATATTTGATGATTTTGAGGCCGGGCAGCTCCTTGTTGGTAAAGGTCGCTGTGGACATTTCACCCGTCACCACGGAGACGGTCTGGATGGTCTCTGTATCCGCGATCCAGCCCTTGATTCCGGCGGTTTCGCGCACCTCGTAAGCACCCGGTTTCAGCTCATCGAAGACGGCGACGCCCCCCGGTCCGGTCTGGGCGGACTGGGTAGCGCCGCTTTCAATGTGCTTGATTTGTATGGTGACGCCCTCCAGGCCCTCGCCGGTGTCGCTGTACTTCTCCACCCGCAAAGACCCGTAGGGGTCGTTGTAAAAGGTCACCTCGGCCTCTTTTCCTTCCACTACAGTGACATTTTGGGCGGAGTTTTTGCAGAGCAGGTGAAATTTCGGAGCGGACCGCTCGTAAATGGTATAATTTCCGGGCTCCGCCTCGGGGATGACGATGGTTCCGCTCCCATCGGTGGCAAAGACGCCGATGGTGTCTCCGTTGGGGCCCACCACCTCAAAAACCGCCCCGGCCAGAGGAATCTCGGTGCCCGTCTCCAGCTTTATGATCCGCAGGGAGCCGGGACCGGCCGTGGGGGTGTCCGGCGTATCGGGGATGTCGGGGGTATCGGGCACATCCGGGCCGCCGGAGTAGGCGCTGATGGCGTTGATGCGGATGGGCGTGGTGGGGTCGGTTGTGGCCATGTATCGCTGTAGGTTGCCGTACTTGTCAGACTCAGCGCAGATGGCGTAATAGATGGCGTACTGGTACACATCCGCGTTCAGGGAGAGCTGGACGCTGCCGCTTTTCCCCTCCACAGCGTCGGCGGGATAGAGCACCTTGAACTGACCCACATAGCCCTGTCCCTGAACGTACTGCGTGGGGATGGCGGTGATGTCCTTGTTCTCCATGTCCACGATCCGAGTGCCGGCGGGCACATTGTCCGGGGTGGAGAAGCCCACGTTGATGTCGTAGTCGCACACCCAGGTCAGGGATGCGGCAGTGTAGACCTGCTGCTTGTAGGCTTTACCGTCGATGGTCACATCATAGGCAACAGGCTGATCCGGGGTGCAGGTTAAGCCAGGCTCCAGGTTAGAGGTCCAGCTGATGCCACTGTAGGCTTTTTTCACGGCGGCCAGCACCCTCTGGGCCGCCGCCTGATCGGAACAGCCGGGGTTCACCGACAGGGCGGAGATGTCCCAGTTGGACAGCAGATAGCACCACAGGGCGATCTTGGTGGCGTACCACGCCTCGTACTTGGAGTTGACGCCCAGCTCAGCCAGGGTCTTGGTGGGGTAGCCGTTGGCCACGATCCCCATGACCTTGGGGTCCTTGGACTTCTCATTGGCGATGTACTTGATGCTCTGGCCGGGGCCCACCGTCTCGGGAACGCCGTAGATGGTGGGATTGACGCAGTACACGGGAATCTCTACCTGCTCACCTTTGGAGTTGGTATAGAGGTAGTAGTCGTAGGGCTGCTCTTTCACCCGGCCGTTGACGCACAGGTAGTCCAAGGTCACGCCGCTATTGTAGATATTGATTTCGCCCAGAGCCTCCTCCGGGGTGGAGGCGGCGGAGGCGGGAAAAATGGCGCTGGGGATCATCCCCAACGCCATGGCCAGGACCAACAGCAGGGATAAAAACCGTTTTTTCATGTATACCTCCTAAAATGAAAGGGAGCGCCGGATGGCGCCCCCTTAGTCAGTGATTTTTGAAGTTTAGATAGCTGTTGCGATCTTGTACTCGGTATAGAGAAATTTGCCGTTCTTGAACACATCCCAGGCTTCCACGAAGTATTTTCCAGGCGGGCAGGAGTTGAAGTTGTTGGACAGCTCGCTCTCCCGCCAGGGCCAGAAGGAGTGGGCGGTGAGGTCGTCCGGGACGGTGAGACTGATGGAGACGTAGGGCATCCCCTTGGAGCCGTAGCGAAGCCGCCCGCCCTGGCTGGTGTCCGGGTGGGTCCCGGCCAGATTCATCAGGGTGTACTGCATCCGACGGGTCTCATAGAGGTTGCGCAGGAACAGGTACTCGCCGTCCGGCAGGGAGAAGTGGCGGGCCTCCGCTTGGGGCAGGACCATGGCAGGAAAGCTGCTCCAATCACAGGCGGCGGTGGGCAGGGGACCCAGAGGACCCTCGGCGAACATATTCGCGTCATAGCCACTGGCGTCGGTGACGGCGTAAACAGTGCCATCATTACAGGCGATCTTGTCACCATTTTTGGGGACGTACCGGGAGCCGTCTGTGGGGATGGTTACGGTGCCGGAGGGCTGCTGGGTGGGAACGGATGCCGTATTCCCCGGCGCCACGCCGGTATAGGGCTTATCGCTCTCAATTCGCACTGTCCCATCCCAGTAGACGTTGAAGCCCACAGCCTCGCCGATGTCCCGAAGCCTCACATAGTTGCTGCCGCCAATCAGGTAGGCGGTCATGGTCACCTGCTGGCCGTCAATGTAAATAGTCTGACTGCTGGGTGTAGCGGTCAAAACCGTAGATGCCGCCGCATACCCTCCACTGAGCAAAGCCATGCCCAATGCCATCCCTAAAAGCAGTGTAATAATCCTTTTCCTCATGATAAAATGCTCCTTTCATTTCTTTCTGATTTGAGCATAATCCCATGCGGTATAATTGTCAAAGGATTATTTGAATTCCCTGCGCCGATAAAATGATTTTGCGTTTCCACCTCCTCAAATTTCCCATATCTGGCCGGATTCAGGAACTTTTCTCTACCGCCTGCACGCAAATTCTTTTTGCGGGCTGGTTCTCCAAGCAGGTGGTGATGGTGATACGGTTGTCCGCCGTCCCTTGGAGATAGCTCCAGTCAGTGTTGGCAATAATCTTCACCATTGTCACTTGGTAGGTGCGGGTGCCGTAGATGGTGGTATAGGTGATGATATCGCCGGCCACCAGGTTTTTGATAGCGCCGATGTTATATTTTGCGCCCCGGTTGTGCCCACACACCCCGATGTTGCCGGACCAGCCGGAGGTGGAGCTGTAGTGGCCCAGACCCTTGGCCATGCTGGCGTTGGTCTCGCCCTCCCACACCTTCACATTGATACCCAGCTTGGGGATGGACAGGGTGCCGATGCTGCCGTCTTTGTAGGCCATGCCCTGCACGCTGGTGTAGCCGGGCTGCTGGATGCCGGGCGGAGCAGGGCTGACGCCCGAACCGGGGCCGCCGTCCCCGTCGATGACCAGCTCCGTGAGAGGGCTGCCACCTCCAACCCCATAGACGCCGGAACCGTCCGTGGTGGACACAGCTCCCTGGAGCCCGGGCAGGATGGTGCGCTCCATCACGCCGGTCATGGTGGTGCTCATGCGGCCATACTCCAGCTCGGGCACATCGTAGTCCACGGCATTCCTGCCGCCGTAGTTGTACTGGGAACCGTACACATCCTCATAGCTGGTGCTGCCGTAGTAGTCCTGGGGCGCGGTCGTCGCAAAGCTGTAATCCGAAGCGAAGGCCGGGATCGTCAGGGACAGCGCTGCGCCCGCCGCCAAAGCCAGTCCCAACAAGTTTCTCATCTTGTTCATGTGTCGTCTTCCTCCTGTTCATCGTCCGACTCACCGTTCCCTGCCCGCAGCGATTTGACCTCCAGGCGGGACAGAACCAGCAGCACTGTCAGTACCACCGCCGTAATGACGCCCGCGCCCCCCAGCACATTGCGCAGAAGGTTCGGGGAGGACAAAGCCCGCTGAAACAGGTTGGGATGTTCCGATCCAGGGACAGGGCTGGGCTCCGATTTGCGCTCCTCACCCAGGTACGTTACCCGATAGGTGACGCTCTCCACCCCCTCGTGGGTGATTTCACCCACATAGTTGGCGGTGGTGACATACCCGGTGGCGGCTTTGTAGTAGCTCTTGCCGCTGTAGGTGGCCACCGCCTGATAAGAGCAGGGGGCCAGCATATCACCCGTCAGATCGGTGCCGATGACCTGCCATTCCACATTGGACAGGTTCAGCGTCACCCCGTTCTTTGTCGTGGTGGCAGGGACATAGGACATATCATTGCGATCCAGCGGGCCGATGGTCTTGGTGGCAGTGATCGTACTGCTACCGGTGGTGTAGCCTGCCGCCTGGGTGTGGATACTAGTGTGATCCAGGGCCAGGGTGCCCGCCCAGGTGCCGTCGTCATACTCCATGGTAGGGGCCAGCTGCTCCAGGATCACATCCAGGTTCTTCTTGGCTGTCTCCACCGTCACTGTTTCGGAGTGGGTCTGGCGCTCGGCCACCCGGTTGTCCTGCTTCACGATGTCCGCGTAGGTATAAAGAAAGCCCTCCAACTGGAAGGGCTCCTCAATCAGTGTCTGGGCGTCCACCTCGGGGGAAACGGTATAGGTCTTGACCACCTGCTGGCTGCCGTTGAGGTTCTGCACCACCGTATTGGTAGGCACCTCCAGGGCGCTGGCGCTCATGGTCAACGCCGCCGTCAGCAGCAGACAAAGGCAAATCTTTTTCATTAGGTTCAAATACTCCTTTCGTCAAGTTGGGTGCTGGGATATCCGGGCAAGCCCTATGGGGGGCCCGCGAATGGGCGTATGCCGGTTCACAGCTTTTCCTCCTTCACGATGTACTCCACTGCCAGCTCCGGCCGCTCCCGCAGCCGGGCCAGGATGTCGAGGGACTGCTCCAGGGCCTGCATGGTGTCCCGGCTCTGCCGCTTGATGAAGCCATGGAGCAGGATGACCTCCCCGTTGGGCCGGATGGTGAAGATGACCCGCACCAACACACGGCCCCGCTCGCGCAGCTCGTAAAGCTCCCGGTACCGCTCCAAGGTGAAGTGCTTGTAGTGGGGTTCCCGGAGGTTGGCCCGCGGTGTGGTGGGCAGAACGATGAGCTGACGAATCAGCTTTTCCCGCAGCCGGGGCTCCAGGCCGTCGATGAACTGGGCCACGGGCGCGGCCCGCTCCGGGGGTGCGTAGACTTTGATACCCTTCATGGTCTCACCTCCTCCATCGGCGGCGCGTTATCAGCAGCCGTTCATAGCGCAGGGTTTTCGATGCCCACTTCCTGTTGGTATCCACAGGGTCGGCACGGACCCATCCCGCAGCGCGCAGGGCGGAGTCCGGCCTGTCCGCCGGCAGGAAGGCGATGATTTTCCAATAGCCCAGGGCCTGGGCCGCCCGTGCCGCCGCACCGTAGAGCATCCCGTAGGCGGCACGGCCCCCGGTGGTGTAAATGCGGTCGATCTGCACCGCCTGAGCGTCGTCCCGGCAGCGGCCCACGATGGCCGCGCCCACCAGCTCCCCATCCAGGGCACAGCCCACGGAAAATTTACAGCCGCGCATGGGCTGGCACCGGCGGATGTGCTCCGCCAAATAGTCGTTGGCCTCTTGCAACGAAGCCGGAACAATGTAAATCGCGTTGTCCTGTACCATTAGGTTCAACCTCCTGATGCTTCATCCAGCCGTTTCAAGTGGGCCAGGAAGCCGTCCGCGAAGGCCTCTGCAAAGGCCGGACTGCCGCTGAGCCACCAAACCGGGTCGGGCAGGGAGCGGTAGATGCTGTCATATTGCAGGCAGATCATCAGGAACTTTCCCTGGGGATTGCCGGTGTCCACGCCATCCACCAGGGGGGTGACAGCGGCTTTGACCGCCTGGACGTCGTCCTGGTGGTAGTCGCACAGATCGTCATAGAATTGTCCGGCGAAGATGCAGCAGAACACCGCCATGGCATCCCGCTCCACCGAACCGTCCGCCGTGGCCAGCCCCATCCGGCGCAGGCGGTCAATGGCGGTGCTGTCGAAGGGGCTGTGAGTGGGGCGATTGCTTCTCATCATTTCGTTGTCATCTCCAGTAATTTTTCAAATTTCTCTACCGCATTCCGCGCACTGGCCATCTGACGTCGGAGGGCGTTGACCTGTGCGGGCATCAGACAGGCAAAGATCTCTGAGCAACACCGTTCAGATGTTCGCCGGAGCACCTGCGCGAACTGTGACGCTTCAGCGGCCAAGGCATCCGGGGTCAGGGCAGGGCCGGGTTGCGGGACAGGCCCCGCCCGGACGGGGGGCGCGTACTCCTCTACCGACTTGATCTCCCCGGCGGCCAGCAGGGCGGCGGCCTCCGCCTGGGGGCCCGGCTCCAGCCGGGAGAGGGCCAGGGCCTGCTTCCGGGTGACCGGCGTATCCGCTCCGCGGAGGATGTCCTTTGCCTCAGAGGTCAGGTTTTTGGCGATCTGCACCTGGCGCTCCACCGTGCGGCGGCCAATGCACAGTTTCTCGGCGGTGTCCTGAGCAAAGGATTTTGTGGTCTGCGTCATTTTGTCGCTGACCTTCTGGTGCTGATTGCCGCGAAAGGGCCCGCCCTGGTTGGTTTGGACGCTCTCAGGGTGGAGGGCTTCGTAGACCTCCTTCCGGCGCAGAAGCAGCTCCCCGAACTCAAGAGGCGTCAGGTCGCTGCGCACAAAGTTCTCGTCGATCTCCGCCAGCTCAGCCCGCAGGCCCTCTAAGCCGCTGACAACGCACTCGATCTCCGTCCAGCCCAGCAGCTTGGCAGCCTCCAGCCGGTGAAGCCCGGCGATGAGGGTTCGGCTTTGACTGACTGTGACGGGATTCAGCAGGCCGACCTCGACAATGCTGTCCGCCAGCTCCCGGACATCGGCCGGCGCGGCATTCCTCCGTCCGGGGTTTACCTTGATTTCGCTGATAGGAATACGCATAGGGCCACCTCCAGGGCAAAAGAAAAGCCTGACGCCTTGCGGCGTCAAGCCTTTCTCCAGTATTTTTCGATTGTCAGTTGTCTGATCCCTTCGGGTCATCCGGCTGAGATTCGGCCACCTGCTTGATCATATTGGTGACCACGGTATTCAACTGCATGGCATTCTGAGCCGTGACCACCGGCGCTCCCGTTTCACTCTCTAACGCCTGACGGGCAATGTGGGCGACCCCGCCGCCCCGCTATGCCACTTCACGATTTTCTTCAGAACCCTCCGGTTGCTCCCTCTTGGAGATTGCCTTGGTAGAGTTTTCCGCCAGCATATTAAGAATGAGTTCAGTGGTGCTCATATTGTCCCGCAGGTTTTCGGAGATTTTAATTTCAGTTGCTTACAATTTGTAAGCAACTGATCTGCACCTTCATCCTTTAGCCGCTTTTTCAGCACAGCCCAATAGGTACTGGCATTGTGTTGCGTCGGCTGATCTGTTAGTACGCTCGCCACATCTACTACTGGAAAGGACTATTCTTCCTGTTCTGCATCCTACGCTGTTCAGATTGGCTGATCCTCAAATAATCGAATCTTGTCCTGTTCGCTCATGGCAATACCTCCGAGCACTTGTTTTTGATATTATACATTATCTCATCCGTTCCCGCAGGAACTCCAAAAACAGGGCCTCGATCTCCTTGTCGCTGCGCCCGTCCAGGTAGGGGGCAAACTGCTTGCGGGCAAAGGATATCTTCTTGGGCGGGGCGGCCAAACGCTTTTCGGCCCGCGCCCGGGCCTCCCGCCATGCCTCGTACATATCCTGGTGCTTGGCGGAAGGGGGTGGGCACTTGGAAGCGATATACTTCATAGCGGCCTTGTTGAGCGGATAACTCTCATTGCGGCACATCTCAATGAACGCCTGCTGGGATTCCGGGTCATAGTCCGCTATCATATCGGCGCAGGCCAAGTTCAGCTGCTTCGGGGCTGTCTCCAGGATGCTGACCAGTTCCGGGATGAGATAGGTGAGCTTGACCGCCTTGCGGATCTCGTACTCGGTGACACCAAAGAACTCAGCCACCAGCGCCCGGGCGTTGTACCTTTGGCGAGAATCGCCAAAGGTCCCCTCAGCGGCATTTCTCTGCCCATTTCTGTTCTTGGCATCCAGCAGCGCCTTATATGCCTTGCCCCGCACAATGATAGACAAATCATGACGGTGGATCAGGTTGGTGGAGGTGGCAATGACGACTGCCCGGGCATCGTCAGCCTCTACGACCTCGGCAGGGATTTCTGACCATCCGGCCAGCCGGGCGGCGGCGGTACGGTTATGCCCTGCCAAAATCTCATAGCGTTCCTCCCCAGGGATGGGCCGCACGATAATGCGAACCATCAGCCCATCCTCAGCAAGCTGCCCCGCAAGGGCCTGAAGCTGAGACGGGGTGTAGGGACGAAAGCCAATGTCTGCGGTGAAGAATGGTGTGAGCTTGTCCAGCCGTAAATTACAAATTTTGGCGCTCACCGCGGGCGGCGCTTTCTGGAACAGCTTCGCATAGGCTTCGTCTGAAGCCTGGAGCTCGGATGCCTGCTGCGTGGCGGACATTCGGCGCTTCAGCAAGTCGTCCATTGCCTTTTTAGCCAAGGGCCAGCACCTCCTCCGCCAGACTGCGGTAAGATTCGGCGGCGGCGTTTTTGGGGGCATACTCAAAAATGCTCTGTCCCGCCGCAGGGCACTCCGCCACTTTAATGGAATACTCGATGGGCCGCTGGAACACGTGGAAATCCTCGCCGTAGACCTCGGAAACGCTGGCTTTCACACTCTGGCACAGCTGGGGTCTGGACTGGTACATAGTCAGAAGGATCCCCGCAATCTTGAGGTTGGGATTGAATTTGGCCTGCACCGATTTGACCAGCTCCAGCACATCGGGGATCCCCTCGCTGGCCAGAAAGTGAGCCTGTACCGGGATAATGCAGTAGTCCGAGGCTGCCAGGGCGTTGACGGTCAAAAGTTCATGTTTCAATCCGCAGTCAATTATGATATAATCATATTGGTCTTGCAGTTGCTCCAGCAACACAGACATGACCTTCTCGCAGGCCCGGTTTACCTCGCCCACGGCATTGTACTGAGATAGTTGCATCACTTGAAGCCGTGCGGCGGCGTCAGCCAGCCGGCGGTTAGCCGGAAGCAGGTCGAGGCCGCTGTCCGTATGTATGATGGTTCGGCCAAGGTGCAGTTCCAGATCCTCCGGATAGTCGATGGCAGCCAGCAGAAGATTCGCCAAGGCATGAGATTGCTCTGCCGGGATATAGCCCAATGAAGCTGTGAGATTGCCCTGGGGATCATTATCGCACAATAGCACTCGCTTTTTCTCAGAAACAAGCGCCATTCCCAAGTTAAGGGCAGTTGTGGTTTTACCTACACCACCCTTAGAGTTTGTAATCGAAATAATAGAAGTCATACTAACCTCCTTGTCCGTATATGGGTATAAAACCAGGTGCCTTGGGGGCTGTATCGCAAGACGTTCATATACCGGAAAACAAGGAATTCGCAATAGCCCTTTGATCTGTTGCGAAATATGTTGCAAAACCGATTAATTTGAAATCAGGAATTGGTTGTGGCGCAACTGGTTGGAGACATTTGTGACTAAATCCTTCACACGCAAGAGGTCACAGATTCGAGTTCTGTAGTCTCCACCAAACCAACATAATCCGAACTTGTTCCCCATCGGGGACGGGTTCGGATTTGTTGTTTATTTGGACAATATCAACGCATAGAGAAGCAGCCCCTGTCAGTAGACGAGGCCGCTTCTGTTATGTATGCTCCTGGTTTCGCTTCCATTCTTCAAACGCCGCTTGCCCTTCCGGGCTATTGAATGGTCTGGGGCCGGCTTCTACAAGAAGCCGGCCCCAGACCAAACCGTCACCGCTTGATATCGTAGTTCATGTTCATCAGGTTGCGGATAGAATCCACGTCGTCGGTAATGTTGCCGTCTCCGTGAATGGTGTGCTTGATGACGCTGCTGGCCACGGCGAAATTTATCATGTCCATGGGTTTATAGCCATGCATCTGCGCGTAAATCAGACCGCTGGCAAAGGCGTCGCCCCCACCCACCCGGTCCAAAATATTAAACGTAAAGCGCTTGCTCTCAAACGTGTGGCCCTGATACCACATATAGGCCATCAGGCTGTTTTCGCTGCCACTGTGGGCAAAGCGCACGTGTCGGGCGATGCACTTCAGGTTGGGATAACGCTCCACAAAGCGCTGGAATACCTCGTCCTGCTGCTCATAGCTGGGCTGGAGGGGCACGCCGTCCTTCCAGTCCCCCCTGCTGTGGTCCCCATCGTCCCGCCACAGATGATATGGCTCGATGCCCAGCAGCACATCCACATAGGGCAGGCACTGGGTGCAGTAGTCCCTGGCCTGCTCCCAAGTCCACAGCTTACTGCGGAAATTACCGTCAAAACTGACGGTAAGGCCCTTTTCCTTCGCCGTTTTCAGGCAGTCTAAAATAAACTGGGCGCAGCTGGGGGACAAAGCCGGGGTGATGCCGCTCAAGTGGAGCCAGTCAAAACCCTCCAGCAAGGCATCCAAATCCACACCGGAAAAATCGTACTCGGTGATGGCGCTGTGCTTCCGATCATAGGTCACCTTGCTGGGCCGGATTCCGTAGCCGGTCTCCAGATAATAGGTGCCCAGGCGGTGTGTTGGCGTCTCCTCCGGCGTAGACAGAATCACAGGGGTGCAGTGTACATCGTTGCTGCGCAGCATCCGCACCGCGCTTTTTCCCAGGCTGTTGTTGGGCACGACACTGAAAAATGTGCTGTCAACACCCAAATTGGCCAGAGCCAGCGCGATATTAGCTTCGCTGCCGCCATAGCTGGCTTCAAAACTGCTGCTCACCCGGATTTTGCCGTAATTTGGTGGGGTCAGACGGAGCATAATCTCCCCCACGGTGATAAATTTCAGACTGCTCTGTCCCCGAAGCAAAGGATTACAATGTTCCATATCATAACCTCCCCGTTTTTGTTATGTTTCGCGCCCCCTTATCTCTGAATCCGGCCGGACCCATCGCCGCCGGCCAGCTTCTCCACCTCGGACACGGTGACCATGTTGTAGTCGCCCTCGATGGAGTGCTTCAGGGCGCTGGCCGCCACGGCGAACTCCACCGCCGCCTGGGTGCTCTTGCCCGTCAGCAGGGAGTAGATCAGCCCCCCGCCGAAGCTGTCGCCGCCGCCCACCCGGTCGATGATGTGCAGCTCATACTTCTTGGAGAAGCAGTACTCGTTGGAGGCCACGTCGTACAGCATGGCGCTCCAGCCGTTATCAAATGCGGAGTGGCTCTCCCGCAGCGTGATGGCCACCTTCTCGAAGCTGAACTTGTCCGCCAGCTGCTTCGCCACGGATTTGTACCCCTCGTGGTTCAGCTCGCCGCCGTAGATGTCGGTGTTCTCCGCCTCGATGCCGAACACGTCCTTGGCGTCCTCCTCATTGGAGATGCACACGTCCACATACTGGCACAGCTCCGTCATGGCCTCACGGGCCTGCTCCCTCGTCCACAGCTTGCCCCGGTAGTTCAGGTCACAGGAGATCTTCATGCCCTTGGCCTTGGCCGCCTTGCAGGCCTCCTTGCAGATTTCCACCACGTTGGGCCCCAGCGCCGGGGTGATGCCGGTAAAGTGGAACCAGTCCACCCCCTCGAAGATGGCGTCCCAGTCGAAGTCGGCGGCGACGGCCTCCTGGATGGCGGAGTGGGCCCGGTCGTAGATGCACACGCTGCCCCGCTGGGACGCGCCCTTCTCATTGAAGTAGATGCCCACACGGTCACCGCCCCGGACGATCATGCTGGTGTCCACGCCATACCGCCGCAGGGAATTCACCGCCGCCTGCCCGATGGCGTGGGCGGGCAGCTTGGTCACAAAGACCGCGTCCAGCCCGTAGTTGGCCAGGGACACCGCCACGTTGGCCTCGCCGCCGCCGAAGGAGAACTCCAGGTGGTCGGCCTGGACGAAGCGCTCATAGTTATAGGGCTGGAGCCGGATCATCAGCTCGCCAAATGTAACAACTTTAGCCATTGCTGCGGGCCTCCTTTACGATTTTCACAGATTCCTTGCACAGCTCGGTGATCTCATCCCACTTGTTGTTGTCGATCAGGTCGGCGGTCACCATGTAGGACCCGCCGCAGGCGCAGATTACAGGCGCCTTGATGTACTCCGCCAGATTCTTCAGCGAGATGCCTCCGGTGGGCATCACCTTGAACATGGGGAAGGGGGCGGACATGGCCTTGATTTTCGCCAAACCGCCGGACTGCTCCGCCGGGAAGAATTTGAGGACTTCCAGCCCCAGCTTGTAGGCGGTGTGGTAGTCCGTGGGGGTGGTGCAGCCGGGGTAGATGGGCAGGTTCTTGCCCTGGCAGTACTTCACAAGCTCCGGGTCCAGGCCTGGGGTGACGATGAATTTCGCCCCCGCCGCCAGCGCCTCGTCCACCTGCTGGGTGGTGAGGACGGTACCCGCGCCCACCAGCATCTCCGGGCAGGCTTCCGCCATCAGCTTGATGGCCGTGGCCGCCCCGGCGGCCCGGAAGGTGACCTCCGCCACCGGCACGCCGCCCGCGCACAGCGCCTTGGCCAAGCCCGCCGCGTCCCGCTCCGGGTGATTCAGCTTGATTACCGGCACCACGCCGATATTGCTGATCGCTTCGTTGATATTCATGATATTTCTCCTCCTTTTACACGTTCAACATCTCGCTAAGCCGGAAATTTGCCTTCAATTAGGAGCTCTCGAAAATCTCGTCAAACCAAGCTTTACTCGGTAACTCCCCGCATTCGCGGGGAGTTACCTTGAATTAGGAGTTCTTGAGAATCTCGTCAAACCGGAAATAGTGCAATGTGTTGTTGTAGCTGATGTTCTCCACCATCTGGCCCAGCCGCTCCAGGTCTGCGGGGTATTCCCCGTCCTCCACCATCTGCCCGAACAGATTGCAGAGAATGCGCCGGAAATACTCGTGCCGGGTATAGCTCAGGAAGGAGCGGGAGTCGGTGAGCATCCCGTTGAACGCCCCCATATTCCCCAGAGACATCAGGCTCACCATCTGGGCCTCCATCCCAGGCTTGTGGTCGTTGAACCACCAGGCCGAGCCCTGCTGCACCTTGCCGGGGATAGGGCTGTCCGTCTGGAACGCCCCCATAATGCTGCCGATGGCCGCATTGTCCGAGGGATTCAGGGAGTACAGGATGGTCTTGCCCAGCGCTCCCGCCTTCTCCAGCGCGTCCAGCAGACGGGCCAGACCCGTGGCATTTGGCTGGTCGTTGATGGCGTCAAAACCGGTGTCCGGACCCAGCTTTTTGAACATGGTGGAGGAATTGTCCCGGATGCAGCCGAAATGAAGCTGCATCACCCAGTCCCGCTTGGCATACTCCTGTCCCACCGCCAGCAGCAGGGCGGTGTGGTAAGCAAGCTGCTCCTCCCACGCGATGCCCTTCCCCGCCTTGGCCCGCGCGAAAATGTCGTCCAGCTTGGCCTCGTCCGCCTCCACGCAGAAGCAGTAGTCCAGCGCGTGGTCGGACACCCGGCAGCGGTGCTGGTCGAAATACTCAATCCGCTCCGCCAGCGCCCGGCGCATATCGCCCACCGTCTCGATGGGGTAGCCCACCACCTTTTCCAAACGGGCCACGTACTGGGGAAAGTCCGCCTTGTCCGCGCGCATCGCCTTGTCCGGGCGGAACGCCGGCAGCACCGCCGCCGGCGCGGCAGGGTCCGCGGCCAGCAGCTCGTGGGCCTTCAAATCGTCCGCAGGGTCGTCGGTGGTGCAGATCAGCTTCACGTTGGACCGCCGGATGATCTCCCGCACCGACAGCTCCTTGAGCTGCTCATTGCACTTCTCGTAAATCTCCATGGCGTTGTCCCCGTTCAGGGGCTCGGTGATGCCGAAGTACCGCTGGAGCTCCAGGTGCGTCCAGTGATACAGAGGATTGCCGATCAGGTTGGGCATGGCCTCCGCCCACTTCTGGAACTTCTCCGCCGGAGATGCGTCCCCCGTGATATACTTCTCCGCCACCCCGCAGGAGCGCATGGCACGCCACTTGTAGTGGTCTCCCCCCAGCCACACCTCCGTGATGCTGTCGTACCGCTTGTCCTCATAGATCTCCATCGGATTGATGTGGCAGTGGTAGTCGATGATCGGCATCTTCGCCCCGTGCTCGTGGTACAGCCTCTTGCCGGTCTCGGTTTTCAGCAGGAAGTCCCGGTCCATAAAAGCAGTCATGGGATTCACTCCTTCATAATAATTTATCTGCCTTCCGGCATGGATTCGCTTTGGGATTCCGCCTCCTGGCGGCGGATGCTGCGCACCACTGGGACGGCCGCCGCCGCGGCGGACAGCCCCGCGCAGATGTTGCTGATCATCATTGTCAGCCCCACAGCCTCCGTCCCCAGAGCGGTAAAGTTTTGTAGCACCCACAGCACGGGCACCCGAAACAGGAATACCCGCGCCACATTCAGCGCCAAGGTCAGCTTCGTGTAGCCGTACCCCAGCAGCAGGGCCAGGGTGGCCGAGTTCACCCCCAGGGTGAGATAGCCCAGCATCTCCCAGCGGTGGATGGAGACAATCATCTCACAAAACCCTGGGTCAAACTGCTGCTTGGACTGGGCGAACACCTGGGCCATCCAGGGCAGCGCCCAGGACATTATAGCCAGACCCAAAGCGCCGATGGCCACATCCACCAGCAGCAGGCAGCCATACAGCTGCAAGGTGCGCCGGTACTTCCCCGCACCCCGGTTCTGGCTGATGAGAGCGCAGGCCCCATCCAGCATTCCCGCGTGCCAGCCGGTGGTCAGCCCGCCGATGTTATTGGAGATGCCCAGCGCCCCCACGGTCAGCTCCCCATACCGGCCAGACATGGAGTTGACCATTACCTTGCCCGCAGCAAAGAGCATCTTTTCCATCGCCACCGGATAGGACAGGTTCAAAATGGGCAGCACAGTGGCCCCCTTCAGGTGGATGCTCCCAGCGCTAAAACGAAACACTCCGCTGTCCCGGGCCATGCTGAATAGGGCGTAGCCCAAAAGGGCCAGCTGGCTGATGAGGGTGGCCGCCGCAATCGCCGTCACGTCCCCATTCAAACCGTAAATGAACAGGGCGGACAAACCCAGCTTGACCACAATGACTGACGCATTGATGACCAGTATTTTCTTGGCGTGGCCTCGGCTGCGCTCAATGGCGATATATACGGTGTTAAAGAAATTTACCACCAGGCACAGAATTTCCACCCGAAAGTACCCCGCCCCGGCGGCAATCAGCTCCTCGGGGGTCTGAAGCAGACGCAAAAAGCGCTGGGCAAAGGGAATCAGGATGACCGCCACCACCAGACTGACCAACGTGGCCATGGCATAGAGGGTGGCCGTGCGCTGGTGCACCAGTTCATACTCCCCTTGGCCGTAGGCTTCCGAGATCTTGATGCTTCCGCCCACGGCCAGACCGGAGCTCAGCGCGGTAATCATCAGGGTGATCTGGCTCAGGCAGGCCACCGCCGACACCGCGCTGGAGCTGATATGGGCGGCCATCAGCGCGTCCAGCATCTTGAAGATGGACTGTAATGCTTGATAGAGCGCCAGAGGAGCGCACACCGTCAACAATGTGCGCATAGGCGGGGCGGTAAGGGCATACTGGCGAAATTCCTCGTCCCGCTTGGAAACCTGTGCCATGCCTTACAGACAGGCCGCAAAAGCGGCGGCCGCGCCCTGTCCCCGGATAAGCTTCAGATCAGCGACCACAGCCTGCTCAAACCCGGCAATCTGCGTCAGGTCCTGGCCCCACATCCGCTCATTCGTCATCACGGCATGGACCAGCTCCTCCACACTATCCCCCCGGTGCTGATAGTAAAACTCCAGGGCCCAGCGGTCGTCGGAGCACACGTACTCATTCCCTTTCGGGCGGCGGCACACCAATCCATTTTCGTTCAGCGCCTGGATATCGCTGGAGAAGAAAGCGATATAGGCGGCGAAGCTGGCGGTGAGGCAGGCGGGCAGCTCTCCCTTGGCCTCCACATACTCCAGGAGGGAGGGCATATTCCGCGCCCGCCATTTGGAAGTGGAGTTCAGCGAGATGCTCATCAGCTCGTGATCCACAAAGGGATTGTTGAACCGGTCCTGTACCGCCCCGGCGAAATTCTCCAAGTCTTTTTTGTCCAGAGGCAGGGTGGGAATGACCTCCTCATAGAGCATTTTGTTCATAAAGCCGCGCACCGTGTCGTCCTGCATACAGTCTCGCACAATGTCAAAGCCCGCCAGGTATGCCCCCAGCACAAAGCCGGTGTGGGCGCCGTTCAAAATGCGCACCTTCCGCTTTTTATAGGGGGTCACGTCGGGCACCACGGGGCAGTTCACCCCAGCCGCCTTGAAGGGCAGCTTTTCCTCCAGCCAGGCCGGCCCCTCGATGTTCCACACGCCGAACACCTCGCCCACGTCCATGAGCTCGTCGTGATAACCGTTGGCCTGTTCCATTCGGGCCGCCTCGTCCGCGTCCTTCACCCGGCCGGGCACGATGCGGTCCACCAGGGTGGAGCAGAAGGTGCAGTCCTCGTTCACATACTTCCTGAAGCCGTCTTCCAGCCCCCACTGGTCCACGTACTGGTTCACGCACTTGAGCAGCTCTTTGCCATTGTTGTCGATGAGCTCACAAGACAAAATCACCAGTCCCTCTTTGCCCGCCTGCCAGCGCTTGTAGAGCACCTGGGTGAGCTTGCCCGGGAAGGAGGACGCGGGGATGTCGCCCAGCTGGCAGGCCGGATCGTACACAATACCCGCCTCGGTGGTGTTGGATACCACGTACTCCAAATCGTCGGAGACCGCCACCTCCAGCATCGCGTCAAATCCTTCCCGCTCATAGGGGTTGAGGCAGCGGGACACGGAGGAGATCACCCGCTTGGCGTCCACCTTCTCCCCGTTCTCCCGCCCACGGAGATACAGCGTATAAAGCCCCTGCTGCTGGTTGATGAGCTTGGACAGACCCTGGGCGATAGGCTGCACCAGCACACATTTGCCGTTCCAGCCCGCCTTCTCGTTGGCCACATCGAACCAATAGTTGACAAAGGCCCGCAGGAAATTGCCCTCCCCGAACTGAAGCACCTTCTCCGGCGCACATTCCAACGCATAGCCCTGATAGCCGGTCTCCTTCAGGGTTTGATAGTTGAGCTGTTTCATGGTGATTGCCCGCCTTTCTTATAATGTTACGCCTTGTTTGAAAATTGCCATGTCGTGGAACCCAGCCAGCTCCGCCTTGACCTGCCTGCCGGACGCCACCTCCAGCACAAAGTCAAACAGCTTCTCCCCCAGCTGGTCCACCGAGCCCTCCTCCACCAGCACACCGCAGTTAAAATCAATCCAGTTCCCCTTCCTCTCCGCCAGGGCGGAGTTGCTGGCGATCTTCACCGTGGGCACCGGCGAGGCAAAGGGCGTACCCCGTCCGGTGGTGAACAGCACAATATGGGCCCCCGCCGCCGCCAGAGCGGTGGACGCCACCAGGTCATTGCCGGGAGCGCTGAGCAGATTCAGCCCCCGCCGCTCCACCGGCTCGCCGTAGGCGAGCACGCCGGACACCGGAGCGCTGCCCGACTTCTGCGTGCAGCCCAGGGACTTGTCCTCCAGGGTGGAGATCCCCCCCTTCTTGTTGCCGGGGGATGGATTTTCATAGATGGTCTGGCCGTGGCGGGTGAAATAGTCCTTAAACCCGTTCACCAGCTTCACCGTATCGGCAAAAATCCGCTCGTTTTCACAGCGGTTCATCAGCAGGGTCTCCGCGCCGAACATCTCAGGCACCTCGGTGAGCACCGTAGTGCCTCCCTTCGAGATGAGCAGGTCGGAAAAAGCCCCCACAGTGGGGTTGGCCGTGATACCGGACAGCCCATCCGACCCGCCGCACTTCATGCCCACCACCAACTCGCCGCAACTGATAGGCTCCCGGCGAAAACGGCCCGCGTAGGCGGCCAGTTCTTGCACCAAGGCCACGCCATCGGCGATCTCGTCCTCCGAGTCCTGGCACACCAGGAACTTCACCCGGTTCTCATTGTATTGGCCGATGTAAGGCTTCAACACGTCAATATTGCTGTTCTCGCACCCCAGCCCCAGCACCAATACCCCCCCGGCGTTGGGGTGGTGGATAAGCCCGGCCAGGATTTTCCGGGTGTTCTCCTGGTCCTCCCCCATCTGGGAGCAGCCATACGGGTGGGGAAAGGCGTAAATGCCGTCCACCGTCCCGGTTTTGAACCCCTGGGACAGCCGCTCGATGGCTCTGGCCACATCGTTGACACAGCCCACGGTGGGGATGATCCACACCTCGTTGCGCACCGCCGCCCGGCCGTCCTCCCGGCGGTAGCCCTGAAACAGCGCGTCGTCAGTGGGCACCAGGGGGACGCTGTCCGGCTGATACGAGTAGTCCAACACATCGCCCAGGCCGGTTTTCACGTTGTGGGTGTGCACCCATCCGCCGGCGGGAATGTCCGCCTGGGCGGCTCCGATGGGCGCGCCGTACTTGATCACTGCCTCGCCCCTCGGAATGCCCGTCAGGGCAAACTTGTGCCCTTGGGGAATATCCTCCAGCAGCGTCACCGTCTGTCCGGCCACCTGAAGCGCAGTCCCCGCGGGCAGCGGGGCCAGGGCCACGGCCACCGAATCGCTGGGATGGATTTTGATAAAGGTTTTCATAAAAAACGCCTCACCCTCTCATTCCCAAATAGGCAGGCCTGCGGTCAAATTGCTCGAAGCAATTTGCGATCCACGTATGCTGCCTGCCATCAAATGTAAGTTCTTACATCGGATTCATCATAAAACACGCTCCCCGAAATGTCAACGGCCTCGAAATTTTTCTGGGATTCTCATCGCATTTTTGTCGTTTTGCACAAAAACGTGGTTGCGAGCTTGTGCGAAAAAACATCTTGAAATGGACGGCTCAGCGGTTTATCATAAAGCTATGTAAGCATTTACACAGCGGTTTGGAATGGGGGCACGCCATGAACATCTACGATATTGCAGAGCTGGCCGGCGTCTCCATCGCCACTGTATCCCGGGTGCTCAACGACAGCCCCAACGTGGCGGAAAAGACCAAGCTGCGGGTGCGGGAAATCATGGCGGCGCAGGGCTATGTCCCCAGCGGCTTCTCCCGCGGGCTGGGGCAAAACGCCATGAAAACCATCGGCCTGGTGTGCCCCGACGCTGCGGACGACTACATGGCCAAAGCCGTGGCCTTTCTGGAGCGCAGCCTCCGGGACTACGGATATGACTGCATCCTATGTTGCAGCGGCTACGGCTATGAGGACTGCCAAATTGCAGTAAACGCCCTGCTGCGCTGCCGGGTGGACGCGCTGGTGCTCATCGGCTCGGTGTACGCCGACGATGACCCGGACGGCCAGCGGGTGAATTACATCCGGGAGGCTGCGGCCCACACCCCTGTGTTCATGGTAAACGGCTATGTCCGGGGCGAGAACATCTACTGCGCTGTGTGCGACGATTTCGACGCTTCCCGCTCCGCCGTAGGCGAGATGATCGCCTCCGGCCGTCGGAAGATTTTGTTCCTGGCCGACACGGATACCGTTAGCACCAACCTGAAGCGCCAGGGCTGTCAGGCCGCGCTGGCCCAGGCCGGGCTGGAGCTTCAGGCGGACGTAAGCGTGGGCTTGTCCAATCAAATTAACCAGACCCGGGACTATCTGCTCAAGCTGGCGGACCTGGATGTGGACGGCATTTTCGCCGCCAACGACGCCCTGGCCGCCGGAGCGGTGAAGTACGCCAAGCGCAAGGGCTTGTCCGTCCCCGGCGACCTGTGTGTCATTGGCTACAACAACTCTGAGCTGTCCGTATGCTGTGACCCAGAGCTGTCCACCATCGACAGCCGGGAGCACCGCCTGTGCCAGATCGTCATTGATTTTCTGAAGCTCCACCTCAGCGGCAGACAGGGCGGTACACGGGTATACGCGAAGGGCTATCTCATCCGCCGGGGAACCACGGACTTTTAAGAGAAGCGCGGAGCAGGCGGTTGCGAGGGAGCCTGGAGCGTAGTAAGGCTGAAAAACCAAGATTTGCAACACAAATCTGTTTTTTATCTGAGTCGCACCGAAAGCGACCAAGCGTCTATCCGGCTGCGCAGCGTGACAGCGTCGGAGCAAGCTTCGTATCCCTCGCTTAGCCGCAAGCGGCAAAGCTCACTCACTGCGCTGCTCCTCCTTTCCCCACAAAGCCTGAAGAACGGCTTTGCGGGGCCCCGAAAAAAGCGCAGAGAAGTGGTCAGCGGCGGGCTATCCAATCGCCTTTACCCACTCCACCCGGCCCGTTACCGGGGGTTCCTCATAAAAGCGGGCGGTCTCATCCCGATTTGTATCGTTCCACTTGTCAAAGCCCAGAGGAGAAATATGGGGGCCATAGATACAGTTTTCAAATCTGCACAGCCCGTAATCCCGCCAGGGCCGGGCCAGATAGATGGAGCCGGGACTCACCCCCTCCTGCGCCGTAAAGCGGCAGTTCAGAAAGATGAACCCTTCGGTCTGCTCCAGCGCGTGGGCAGGGGCGGCGGCATAGCCGATATCCCGCGCGTCCGCCAGGGAGCGGATTTCACACCGCTCAAACAGCGCCTCTCCGCAGCCGAAGATAAAGTCCACCGTGCCCTCGATGAGACAGTCTGAAAACCGCTGGCGGCAGGGTTTGTCCCGGCGCAGGTTATCGGGCAGAAATCCGTTGTACCGCTTGATGAGGTCGGCAGGCAGCGGCCCCAGAAACAGGGTGTCCTGGGTGGAACTCAGCCGGCAGCGCTCCATGGAGAAGTCGTCCCCATACACCGTAAGGGCCACCTCCTGCCCCTTTTCCTCAGGGTGCAGGGAGTCGTTGACAATAGACAGCTCCCGCATACTCACTCCGTCGGCGCATACCGCCAGCGTCCAGGTGCGAAAGGTATTGTACTCCACCCCTTTCTCGTCCAGCTTTTTGGCAAAGTCGTCCCAGACAATGCGTGTGCGCTCCGCCCCCGCCCCAATCAGGGTGAGGTTCGGAGTGGTGATGACGGCCTTGGCCCGGTACTCCCCCTCGGCCAACTCAATCACATCGCCGGGACGGGCATGGTCCAGCGCCTGCTGAAGCTTGCAGCTGGAATCAACTTGAATCATATCAATTCCTCCTTACATAAGAAACGGCATAGCGGGGCATTTGCCTGCAAATGCCCCCGCGGCGGGCTCGCCGCGGCCAACGCCCCTATTATATCCGATAGAAAGGCCCGTGCCTATCCCCAAGACGGAAAAATCCGCTCTAACTCTCAAACGGCAAGGCAGGTGAGCCCAATGAAACGGCAGCGCACATGGAAGGAATACCGGGCCATCGATCTGGCGATGATGGGGCTGGCTTTGGCAGTGTTTGAGTTTCTCATTGTCCGGGCCGCCAACTGGTGGTTCCCCGGCCAGCCCTTTACCGTGTCCCTGGCGGCGGCCATAGCCTCCATCGTCTATATGCGCTGGGGCTTCTGGGGGGCCATTCACGCCGTGGAGGCGGGGCTTGTATTCTGTTTCTTCTCCGGAGCCACCCCCCGGCAGTATGTTATATACTGTGTGGGCAACCTGTTTTCGGTTCTGGCCGTGCTCTTGCTCCGGCGGGTGGGAAAAGAGCGGGTGCGCACCGGCCCTCTGTCCCTCATTTTCCCGCTTTTGGTGCAGGTGCTGATGCAGGCGGGGAGGGCGCTGACCGCCTTGGCGCTGGGCTCCGGCCCGGCAAGCGTGGTGGGCTTTTTCACCACGGACAGCCTCTCCCTCTTATTTACCTTTGTGATCATCTGGATAGCGCGAAAGCTGGACGGTGTCTATGAAGATCAAAAACATTACCTTCTCCGCGTCCACGCGGAGAAGGAGTAAAAAAGGAGGTAAACTATGAAAGATAGGGCAGCGGATTTCCTTGAGTTCGACAGGGAAGCCCAGGTCTACCGGATCAGCCCCGAGCAGGTCGTCCGGGACGATGTGGAAAAGCATTACTGGCGTCATGTAGGCGTGACCATCCTGAAGGATTGGCGGCTTTACATCATGCTGGTGCCCATGCTGCTGGTGTTCCTGTTCTGGCGCTATTTCCCCATGTACGAGCTGCTGGGGTGCTTCAAGGTGTCAGACGATGTTGTGCCCGTCTCGCAGCAGCTGTTTTCCGGCTTTTCGTATTTCAAACGGCTGCTGGCCGGCGGTGACCAGCTCTCCACCGATTTCTGGCGGGCGCTGAGAAACACCTTTATCCTCAGCTTCTATGGGTTGTGTTTCGGTTTCCCCATCCCCATCATCCTGGCGCTGTTTTTCAATGAAATCCGCTCAAACGCCGCCCGGAGCGTCTACCAGGTGCTGACGTACCTGCCCAAGTTCATGTCCACCGTGGTCATGACCTCGCTGGTGACTATGCTGGTGAAGCAGGGCTCTCTCACCACCGGCATGGGCATCATCAACCAGGGCCTGTCAAGCCTGGGGCTGATCAGCAATGAGGTGGCCAACGCGGGACTGCTGAATAACCCGTCGTTCTTCCGCTCCATCTATCAGATCAGCGGCATCTGGGAGAGCGCAGGCTATGACAGCATCGTGTTTTTCGCCGCCATTATCGCCATCTCCCCCACCAGCTATGAGGCCGCCCAAATTGACGGCGCGGACAAGATGGCCCAGATGCGGTACGTGGTGCTGCCCAGCATCCTGTCCACCATCGTCATCATGCTCATCACCCGAATCGGCTCGCTGCTGAACATCGGCTACGAAAAGGTGCTGCTGCTTTACAACACCAACACCTATGTCACCGCCGATGTGGTGTCCACCCTGGCTAACCGGGTGGGCATGGGGAACAACCCCCTCCCAGGGGTGGCAGCCGCAGCGGAAATGATGAACAACGTCATTGGAATGCTGCTGGTGATTGGGGCCAATACCATCGCCCGCAAGGCGTCCAACACCTCGCTGTACTAAATGGGAGGCGCGTATGAAACGGAAACTTGAAATCTCCGAGCTGATCTTCAAAATCATCAGCTACACGCTGCTCACGGTGTTCGCCCTGTGCTGTCTGTACCCCTTCGTGTACGCGGTGTCCGCCTCCATCAGCGGCCGCTCCGCCGTGGAGTACGGCTCCATCGTGCTGTTTCCCAAGGATGTGCAGTTCGACGCCTTCGCCCGGATGTTCGGGGACAATATGTTCTGGAACGCCTATTCCAACACCCTGTTCCTCACCCTGTACGGCACCCTGTGGTCCATGCTCACCGCCATTCTGGGCGCGTACGCTCTGTCCAAGCGGCGGCTGCTGTTCCGCAAATTCTTCAACTTCTTCCTGGTGTTCACCATGTGGTTCTCTGCGGGCATCGTGCCCCAGTACCTGAACTACCTGGCCACCCGGGACGTGTTCCGCGTGGTGGGCATCCAGGACGACAAGTGGCTGGTGGTCATCGCCATGGGCATGGCGGCCATGAACATCATCCTGCTGAGAAACGCCTTCGAGGGCGTGCCCTCCGAGATCGAGGAGGCCGCCATTGTGGACGGGGCCAGCGAGTTCCAGGTGCTCAGCAAGGTGTACATCCCCATGAGCAAGTCCACCATCGCCACCGTGGCTCTATTCTTCGCCATCTCCCGCTGGAACGGCTACTTCTGGGCCCGGCAGATGATCTCCAACTCCAACGAGCATCCCCTCCAGGTCTTTATCCGGCTGCGTCTGGAGCAGTATACCGATCCGGAGATTATCGCCGGCTGGAGCGAGACCTTTGCCTCCGACTCGGTCATCTACGCGCTGATCGTGTGCTCCATCGTACCCATCCTGATCATCTATCCCTTCATTCAGAAGTACTTTGCCAAGGGCGTCAACGTGGGCGGCGTCAAGGAGTAACTCCTCCCGCCCCGATGATGATAACCGCACCAACACAAGACATATTTTGTTAGGAGGACATTATGAAAAAGCTAAAATCTTTTGCCGCAATGCTGCTCGCGGTGGTTATGACCGCATCCCTGCTGGCCGGCTGCGGCCCCAGCATCCAAGTGGAGCCGAGCACCGCTCCCTCCGCCGCCCCCACCCAGTCCGGCAGCGAAACCCCCAGCGACGCCCCCGAGCAGGGCCTGAGCTATGCCCCCGGCACTAAGCTGCGCATGGCCACCGGCTATAACAACGCCAAGACCGGACTGTTCTTCGACCCGGAGACCGCCGGCGAGGGCGTGACCCTGGCCGACGGCAACACCTACCACACCGGCGAGCTCAAGCCCACCTGGGTGGAGGTGCAGAACCAGCTGAACATCGTCTTTGAGGACCAGTACCAGGGCAACAGCGCCTCCAAGGAGTTCGACTTCTGGAAAGAGCGCCTGGGCGATGTGGATATGGTCAGCGGCACCGCCACCAAGCTCACCGAGAACGGCGAGGCCGGCAACATGGTGAACATCGCCGAGTACCTGGACCTGATGCCCAACTTCAAGGCCTATCTGGAGGCCAACCCCATCGTCCGCCTGTCCATCACCGGCAACACCGACACCGGCGCCATCTACTTCAGCCCCTACTTTGACGGCGTGGACGACATTGAGCGTATGCCCCTGATGCGCACCGACTGGGTGGAGAAGCTGCTCAACGGCGAGGGTGAGTTCACTGCCACCGCCAGCGGCAAGACTACTGCCCCTGTCTATCAGCCCTATATGCCCACCTCCGGCAAGGTGGAGATCGATGTGGTCAAGGCCGACGGCTCCGGCGTGGAATCCGTGACCAAGGACTACGACACCGCTGGCAACATCGTGGCCAAAATGAACGAGGCCGGCTCCATGGACGGCGTGACCGCCGTGAATATGCTGCGCACCTACATCGACGAGGCCTACAACGGCTATTACGGCACCAACCGCGCCGACCTATTCGTGGGCCAGAACGCCGCCTGGGACGCCGACGAGCTGGTGGCCCTGCTGCGCTGCGTGGTGGCCAACGCTCAGGCCCTCAACGGCACTGATACCATCCAGGGCCTGTTCACCCGTGAGGACAACAACAACCAGCGCCGCGTGGACCTGTTCCGCTTCGCCGGCACCCTGTTTGGTGTGCGCGGCCTGGAGTCCCGCCAGGACTACCTGTATGTTGGCGCCGACAATCAGCTCCACGATGCCCGCCAGGAGGCCGACACCTACGAGGCCATGGAGCGGATGCACGCCATGGTTCAGGAGGGCCTGGTTTCCAAGGCCTTCGTAGACGGCTCCGAGGAGAGCTCCAAGACCTACCTGGAGAACGACCTGGGCTTCATGCACTATGACTACAACCAGACCCAGACCATCCTGAACGCCACCGCCCTCCAGGCCGACCAGGGCGAGAAGTACATGGCCGCCATGGTGCCCGTGGCCCGCTGGTATGACGGCACCGATGACAACGGCGTGTATATGCGCTTTACCGAGTCCTGGCGCTCCGTCAAGACCGACGGCTGGGGCATCTCCAAGGCCGGCGTGGGCAACGACACCGACAAGCTCAACGCCTGCCTGGCCCTCATCGACTACGCCTACTCCGAAAAGGGCCGCATCCTCATGAGCTATGGCCCCGACGCTTTCATCAAGACCGATGCCAGCGGCAATTACGTCACCTTCAGCTTCAACGGCGAGCCGATGCCCGAGATCGCCGACGCTACCCGTGAGGAGCTGTGGGATAAGGCCAACGGCAACTACACCAACTACGCCCGGTTCTATCTGGGCTCTACCCTGTCCTTCCTCAAGAGCCAGGCCTTCGAGTACCAGTGCACCCATGAGGTGGGCCAGCAGGGCGCGGGCTACATCTCCACCGCCATCGGCCTGGGCACCATCAAGCACCCCGAGCTGGGCATGGCCTCCAACCCCTGGTACACCATCGTGCCCACCGTGCTGCCCACCACCAAGGTGGAAAACGACACCGTGAACGGCTACACTGAGCTCACCGACCGCTTCAACCAGCAGAAGGACGGCGACAATATGCTGCTGAACATCGCCGTCAACGGCTACACCGACACCGGAATGCAGGACGCCGCCAGCACCGCCGACACCGTAACCAACTCCTGGTCCGGCAAGCAGTACCTGGCCATCAAGCAGGGCGCCTGGGAGAAGGACATCGCCTACTTCGAGACCCTGAAGTAAAGGCGGGCTTCGGCCCCGCCGACGAAACTATCTGAATGATCTCCGCCCCGCCCGGGAGGCAAGGCTGCCCGGGCGGGGGGAGGCATGATTCCCCCGGGAGGAGGTCGTCATGTATAAAAAGCAAATGACCGCGCAGAGAATTCTCTGTCTGGCGGCTATCATCGTAAGCGCGATCTTTTTCCTCTATTCGCTCGGTATCATGACCGACTTGTATGATAGTCTCTATGACACCATGCGCAACCCCAGCAACCCGTTCCAAACCGATGTGGAGGGTTCCATTGTCTACTACAATATGCAGGAATTCAATCGGATGTTTTTGATGCTGAGCATTGTCCAGCTTCTGCTGGGCGCACTGCTGTTCATCACCAACACCCACAGCCGCCGGAAGTACTACATCGGCAACTATGTGGCCACAGGCCTGTTTGTGGCGGGCGGCGTGTATAACGCCGTATTCGCCCACCAGTACATCGAAATCTTCAAGGCTCAGTTTCTCCAGGTGGACTTCGCCGCCCTCAAGGAACACGCTGAGATGTGGGGCACGCTGTACACCGAGTCCACCTTCTGGTTCGACCTGCACTATGCCGTGTTCGGCCTGGTGCTCATCGTGTGCGCTCTGCTGACGGCCAACGCCGTGTGGAAGGCCCGGCTTATGAAAACCGAGCAGCACCTGCTGAATGAGGGAAGGAGGAGTGCCGGATGACAGCGGAAGATCGCGCCATACAGCGGGACAGAATGCGGTTTATCAAAAACTCCCTCTCCGCGAATCTGGCCCTTCTGGGCATTCTGTTCAACGTATTTTACTTTATCAGCATCTGCAAGTCCGACGTGGGCACCTGGTACTACACCATCCTGATTGGCGCGTCCATCGTGTATAACCTGGTGTTCATGCTGGCAGTGTTCTTGTCCTCCGAGGGTGTGAAAAACTATAAGCAGGGCTATTCTTACCTGCTGGCCGCCCTGGGCGTGTTCCAGATTGTGCGGATTTTCATCATCCCCGCCCGGGCTCACGCCGCCGAAACCCTCATTAACGGCGAAACCGCCCTGGTAATGCAGAACGGTCAGTTTTATCGGGTGACGGCCTACCTGATCATCTCCGCGGTATGCCTCATCGCATCGGCGGCGGTAAATCTGATCCGCTGCCGGGAGCTGGCGGAGCACCTCAAAGCCCTGGACAGCCAGGGCGCATAAGGAGGCGAAGACATGGCGACACTGAATTTGCAGCATATCGACAAGATATACGACAATAACGTGCAGGCGGTTTTCGACTTCAACCTGGACGTGAAGGATGGCGAGCTCATCGTCCTGGTGGGCCCCTCCGGCTGCGGCAAGTCCACTACGCTGCGCATGGTGGCCGGCCTGGAGGATATCTCCGCCGGCAAGCTGCTGCTGGACGGCCGGGACATCACCGCCACCCCGCCCAAGGACCGGGATATGGCCATGGTGTTCCAAAGCTACGCCCTCTATGGCCACATGACCATCTATGAAAACATGGCGTTCTCCCTCACCCTGCGCAAAGAGAACCCCAACGTTATTCACAAGAAGGTGCTGGCGGCGGCGGAGATTCTGGGTCTCACCAGCCAGCTCAACAAAAAGCCTGCCCAACTGTCCGGCGGACAGCGCCAGCGGGTGGCCATGGGCCGCTCCATCGTGCGCAACCCCAAGGTATTTTTGTTTGACGAGCCTCTGTCCAACCTGGACGCCAAGCTGCGCGGCGCCACCCGGCGGGAGATTCTGCTGCTCCACAAGCGGCTGCGCGCCACCATGCTCTACGTCACCCACGATCAGACCGAGGCTCTGACCCTGGCTGACCGCATTGTGTGTATGTCCATGGGCCATGTCCAGCAGGTAGGTACCCCGCTGGAGCTGTATGACAGCCCGGCCAATGTGTTCGTGGCCAGCTTCATCGGCCTGCCCCCCATGAACTTCTACGACGTGCGGGTCAGCGGCGACAAGCTGGTGGGCGAGGGCTTCACCGTCTCTCTCTCCCCGGAGGAGCAGCACACCCTGCGCGGCTACAACAACAAGGAGATCACCCTGGGCGTCCGGCCGGAGAACATTGTGGAGGGGGCGGACGTGCCCGTCACCGTCACCACCAACGAGAACCTGGGCATGAACACCCTGGTCCACGGCTACGTGGGCGGGAACAAGGCGGTGAAGATTTCCGCCAAGCTGAAGGGCTGGCGGGACTACAAGGTGGGGGACACTGCGTCCTTTACCTTCAACCGCAAGCACTTTTTCGACAAGGAGACCACAAATGCCATCAAGGGAGGCGAGGGATAATGGAAGCCACTAAGAAAAAAAGCGGCGGCCTGAAAGAAGTCTGGCGCAAATTCCTGGTGTCCCTCAAGCGCCGGCCCCAGATGATCCCTCTGGCGGCGCTGGTGGTCGCCTTCGTGTTCTATTCTCTGAACCTGATGCACATCTCGGACACCACCGCCCGCATCCAGGGCCCCGACATGGGGCTGGACG
>ERZ808046.460-NODE-460-length-35654-cov-6.219158_pt1 | contig 35654 bp, 34 predicted proteins | sample MGYA00380196_ERZ808046 | MGnify/ENA primary metagenome ERZ808046 (study PRJEB31490, sample SAMN06133421) | mouse gut metagenome | isolation source: Z6_2 | host: mice | place: China: Chengdu | collected 2015-05 ...
AGCATCTCTTCATAGTTGGAGGCGTTATAGGTAAGGCAGGTCAGGCGATTTTCTGCTGTTGGAGCTGCCTTTTGCCGTTCAAGGGCGGCCAAAAGGTCATCAATTACCACCGCAAAGCCAATTGCGGGAGCGTTCTTTCCAAAATAGCCCAGAAGATTGTCGTATCGTCCTCCCTTGACGATGGGCTCTCCCACCCCATAGGTGTAAACCTTAAAAATCACTCCGGTATAATAGTGATATTTGCTGAGCATTCCCAGGTCAAAGGAGACATAGCGCTCCACTCCATATTCGCAGAGCACATGGTAGAGCTCATGAAGGCGGTCTATGGCGGAAAGGGAACGCTTATTTCCGGCCAGAGCCCTCGCTTCATCCAGAATCTGGACGGAACCAAAATGTTCTGTGACCTTTAAGAGCATTTCCGCACAGGAACTGGAGATTCCCTTTCCGGTGAGAAGCTCCTGTGCGCCAAAGAGATTTTTGCCGGAAATAAATTCCCGCAGGTCACTCTCCGTCTCGTCATCCAGTCCGGCCTGCTCGCAGATTCCCTTGAAATACTCCATCTCTCCCACGCTTACCTGGAAATTTTTGAGTCCGGCAGCAAGAAGGGACTCTGCGATCATGGCAATCATCTCCCCGTCCGCCTGGGGGCTGCCGTCACCGATCAGCTCTGCTCCCATCTGGGTCACTTCCTTTAACTTCCCCTGCAGGCTGCCGGTGTTGGTAAACGTGTTTCCCGCGTAGCAGAAACGGATGGGAATATCCTCATCCATATAGTATTTGGCGGCGCATCTGGCCATGGAGGGAGTGAAATCCGGCCGCAGAACCAGAGTATTTCCCTCCTTATCAAAGAATTTGTACAGTTCCCTGGAAGGGGTGGTTCCAATTTCCCGAGAAAAAACATCGAAAAATTCAAAGGTAGGCGTCTGGATATCCTGATAGCCGTACAGATTCAGCTTTTGGTGGATGGCTTCCTCCACCCACAGCTTTCCGGCATATTCTTTCCCGTAAATATCCCTCACACCCTCCGGTGTATGTAACAATTGCCGGTTAACGTTTTTACTGGTTGATGGTTTCATTTTTTATTTTTACAGCTTTTTTGCCAATGGGTTTCAGGCAAAAAAGCTGCCCTCCTGACTTTTGCGGTTTAAAGTGATAATTCGTTACTGTATGAAGCGGCAGACTACTTGGTAGTATATAAAATGAAGATTCTTTTGTCAAATGCTTTCTCTTTCCTCCAAATCCCTGCTGAGCATATCCAGATAAGGCACGAAAACACCGTGTTTTTTCGGCAGAATATATTCCGGGTTAAGCTCCTCATAGAGAAAGCTCTTACGCCCTCCGTTCATTGCACGCTCCCAGAACAGATAAAAAATTTCAAAGGGAAGGTAATAAAACTCATCCCTGTGGGAGAAATATATGAGAAAAAAAGCCACGCCCTGCTGCTGTTCAAACTGCTTCATGAAGTTAACCTGATGCTCATGGATGTTCTGAAGGGCAAAACGGTCTATGGCGCATTCCTTGGCATCAAAACAGACGGGAATCCCCTGAACCACCCCGATATAGTCCACGGTACTCTTCTGCTCAAAGTAGGCGAGGGTGATATGCCTTGACTCCTTGTCAATGTTGATGGGAGTGATTGGGGTGGGGATTTTCTGGATGAGCGCAAGGCCGTTTTCCAGATATTTTTCATTGGTTCTGTTGATCAGATCCTCCAGCGTGGATCCGCGAAGTCCTCTGGAACTCCATGTTGCCATAATTTTTCTCCCTTATGATACAGGATTGTTTTCCATCAGTCTCAAAAACTCTTTTGGGAGAGGAACTTCTGTCTTCCTCCCATTCAGGCCCTCAAAGGGGGCTTCCATCTTTGGAAACTCCAGACGGCAGGCGCACAGAAGCTGCGAATCAATGTGATAAAGTCTTTTATATTTTTCATTAAAGCTTCTGTCTCCATATTTGTAATCGCCTACAAGAGGATGGCCGTTTCCGGCCAGGTGAATACGGATCTGATGCGTTTTTCCGGTGATCAGCTCTGCCTCCACCAGGGTCATATCGCGAAAATACGCAAGCGGATAATACCGGGTATTGATATAGACGGCATCGGGGTCCTGCTCATCTGTCAGCCGGACCTTGTTGCTGCTTTTATCCTTGACCAGACAGCCTTCCAGGTTTTCCTCATGGGAGATCCGGCCTTTCACCAGCATCCGGTAAAATTTACGGATACGTCTCTCTCTCAAAAGAGAGCCAAGCATCTGTCCGCCGGCCATGGTTTTGGCGCCCGTCACAAGGCCGCTGGTGTTGCGGTCAATGCGGTTGCAGACAGAGGGCTTAAAGGCGGCCGATTCCTCCGGATTCCAGTCTCCTTTGGCCAGAAGATAGCCAAGCAGCCATTCGTTCAGGGACAAATCCCCGGGAGCGGCTTTCTGAGACAGAATCCCGGAGGGCTTGTTCATAATGATTACATGAGAGTCCTCATAAATCACCTGAATGCCTTTGAGTTTTCTGTAAGCCTCATCACAGGAAGAAAGAGGATGAGACGTTCCCCGGGAAAGCTTTCCCTGAAAAAGCTTTCCCTGAAAGCTGCTTATGGTATCCTCCGAAAGAAAAAGGGTGAGGGTATCTCCTGATATAAGCTTTTCTTTTCCCTCCGCCTTTTTTCCGTTTAAGGTGATATTCTTTTTGCGCAGCATTTTATAAAAAAAGGAGGAAGGCGCATCGGGAAGGAGCTTATGAAGATATTTATCCAGCCTTTGCCCCGCTTCCTGTTCGGTGACGGTAAATTGCTTCATGGTAAACTTAAACCCCGCTTAAAGAGAAATATCATAGAGCACCACCCTGACTTCATCGTCTTTTTCAGGGGAGCCCCCCGGCGTCATCTGATTTAAATTCTTAAGCTGCTCACAATATTTGGAGAGCTGACCTGAGATTGTGATGGTCATGTCTTTAAAGCCCCCCTGCCGCAGCATGGTCTGCAAATGCTCCTGACAGGCAGGCAGGTCGCAGGAGGAGTCCTCGGTATAACCCAGAATAATCTTTCCGTCCACCACCATATGGCTGATGGCAAAGTTTTTCTGGTAGGAAGTAAAATACATATCGTACATTCCGATCAGACGTCCCTCCAGAGGGTGGATGGCCTCTCTGGCCTGGCTGCTGCAGCCGCTGGCACGAAACAGCATGATGGTATTCACCATGCTTTTACAGGCGGGAAGACAGCCCAGGACAGCTACGATGGTAAGCAGATTTTCTTTTTTGCCGGTGGTGATATAACCTGCAGCAAAAAGCGCCAGGGATATGGCGAAGAAAATGACGGTTCTTATTAACACGGTAAGCCTTTTGGCCCTGAGATATCCGAAATTACCCTTTACTGCTCTTGTCAAAATAAATGCCTCCCAAAATTTCAAAATAATCTTTGATATAATAATCTGCAAGTCTTTTCTTTTCCTGCTCCTGGTGGGAAGACGCGGCGTCCTCCACGGCACAGACCGTCATGCCTGCCGCCTTTCCGGCTAAAATTCCTGAAATAATATCCTCAAAAACCAGACATTTTTCGGGACATACGCCGCACCTTTTGGCAGCCTCCAGGTAGACGTCCGGCGCGGGCTTTCCTTTGTTTACGTCACAGGAGGTGACGATGCATTCAAAACAGTCTGAAAGGCCATGGACATTTACCACATTTTCTACCAGCTCCCGGGAATTGCTGGTAGCAATGCCCAGCTTAATGCCCCGCTCCATGCAGTATCTGATGAACTCTCCGGCTCCCCGCTTTAAAGGAACTTCATGGGTATATTTGTCCCAGGCCATCCGGTTCCAGTCTGCTTTGATTTCCTCCACGGAAGCAGGCAGCCGGAACCTGTTTTTGAAGTAGAGAGCCCCTTCGGAAAAGCTCATCCCCTCAATTTCATCCTGAAGCCCTTCGGGCACCGCGATGCCAAAGCCGCCAAGATATTCCCTGTCAATCTCTCCCCAAAGCCACATGGAGTCCACCAGCGATCCATCCAGGTCAAAAAGTACCGCGTCTATCTTTTGGAGCATAATTTACCCGCCTCGTTTCATAAATATAATAACATCTCATTATACCACAAAAAGGGGAAAGAGCCTATGCGGAAACTGAAATTTTATCCTGGAAGTACCTTCTGCAGAAGCGCCGTCTGCTATCCATTATCTGCCATCCTCCTTACCGCAGTCATTCTCACCTTTCCGGCGGACTGTCTCTCTCTTGCCTTGAAGGGCCTGACACTCTGGTTTGAGAGAATGATTCCCACTCTTTTCCCCTTTATGGTGCTTTCGGGAATCATGATCCGAATGAAGCTTACAGGGGCGTTTGTAAAAGTATTAAAGCCTGTCCTGGGCAGAGTGTTCCGCGTAAGCGACGCCTGTCTGTATGGGATAATCATTGGTTTTCTGTGCGGCTTTCCCATGGGGGCCCATGTGGCGGCCCAGCTCTGTGAGCAGAAGCAGATTTCAGGAAAGGAAGCCTCCTTTCTGCTCTCCTTCTGCAACAATATAGGGCCGGTTTATTTCATCAGCTTTGTGCTGCCAACGCTTTCCCTGAAAGCAGCGCCCGTCTTTTTGTTTGGGATGTACGGCATTCCTCTTCTCTATGGGCTTGTCATGCGCCATACTCTTTTTTCAGATTTCGGGCGGCGGGTCTTACCGGCCAGGGAGCGGATTGCTGCCGCGGAAGTAAAATGGGATGCAGAAGAGCCGCCTTCGCTTCTTCAGGCGCTGGATGATTCTGTCTTCAACTCGCTTTTCAGTATTGCAAAGCTGGGCGGGTATATGGTTTTCTTTAACCTGCTTTTCATTTTACCTTATCTCCTGGCCCGGCTTTTGGCTCTGCCCTCCCGGGAAGAGGAATTATTTGCGGGAGGAATCGGCGCTCTTCTGGAAATCACGGGAGGAATCGGCATTCTGGGAGATAAGGCTCCTTATCTGGTGCTGTGCCTTTTGCCTTTCGGCGGGCTCTCCTGTATTGCCCAGACCTACAGCATGATCAGAGATACCGATCTTTCCATCAGGGAATACGTCATGCACAAGATGATTCTTACGGCAGTTACCGTCTTTTATTATCTCTTTTTAGCAAAAATATCATTTTTGCCGTAAAGAAGGACAACAGAACCATGAGCAGCAAAATCAGGCCGATGATAAGGGCAATCTGCCAGAAAGGAGGGGCAGAGCCAGGGAGAACAGGTTCTGTCTCCAGACTTTCATAATGGATTTCCTCATAGTTTTTCTGCGCCCTTCGCAGAGCTTCCCTGGATTTTTCCCTGGCCGCTTCCGCTTCTGCCGCAAGCCTTTCCGGATCCGGGATGGGGGGTAAGGAAATACAGTTGCTTTCGGTATAAAGGTCAAAGCCATTGTAGGCCTTTGCCGTAAGAAGCAGCTCCTGGTCAAAAGGCACTGTGAGGGTGAAATCATATTCCCTCAGAGATTCGTCCCATCTGTCAGGCCGCGGCCATTCCTCCAAAGGCAGCCAGTTTCTTCCCCCGTCAAGGCTGACGCCATAGTACAGGATATAGCTGTCAAAATCCTCCGCCTCCATATGTACGGTGATTTCACCGGTATCCTCTCTGATTTCGCCGACCTCTATCCGGCACAGCTCAGGCTCCGTCAGATCAGGCATTACCTTAGAGTCCGGCGTCTGGGTTTGGGGAACGGGATAATCGCTGTAATCGACTCCGAGACTTTCCGATTTCAGCCTGAAATACTTCGCTGCCGCGGCGGCATCGAGACGTCCGAATTCCTTCAGCTGCTCTTCCCCCTGCTGATAAAATTTCTGATCCTTTTCGTGATCCAGATGACAGTGCTCGATCAAAACGGAAGGAATATTTTCCTCCGTACAATATCTCAATATGCCGTAGTAATCCTTTCCGGCATTGTTAAGCCGGGTCTTGATGCCGCGGGAGTAAAGCCCAAGGTCTGTGAGCGCCTGCATTTCAATCCGGGCAAAGGAAAATACCTTCGCGTAATATTCATCACCCGACGGGACCCAAACCTCTGCCCCGAAATAATTGCGTTCTTCCGAAGTATTGAAGTGCAGGCAAAAGAGAAAATCGGCATTCTTTTCTGCGGCAAAGGCGGCTCTGTTTTTGATGCTCATATCTTCATCACTCTCATGGGTTAAGTAGACCTCCACCTGATCGTATTTCAGCAGCTCTTCTTTCATTGCCTGCGCTGCCACAAGGGTCATCTCCTTTTCGGTATAACCGTCATAGAGGGCTCCCTCGTTTTTTCCGCCGTGACCGGGATCGATGACGATCACCAGGTTTTCTTCCGCATAGACACTCATGCTTAAAACTCCTCTTATTACCGGAAAAACCCGGCTTTCCATGAAAAAGGCAAGCCGGGTCGGACTACAATAAGCTGGCTCGCGGAGCGGGACAGCGTTTGTTTTTGTTCGATAGCGCTTATTTGATGAGATCCAGATTGATGCTGTCCGTGTCAGAGCCTGGTTCCTGCTTCGGTGCAGCCTCCAGGGTATCGGTATACTCATCTGCCTCCGGCGGATTGAGCTCGATCCGGTTGGCGTTGACCACATCACTGTAATGGTTAAGCGCACCGTAAAAGCTTTCATAGTGCTCCGTAGTGGTACGCATGGTCTGGGAGAGCAGATTTTCGATATTGGCCAGAATATCATCCGTATACTGCATGGCAGCCATCCGCATGCTATTGGCCTCCATTGTGGCATTGTCCAGAATCTCCTGTGCCTGCTGGGTCGCCATCTTCACCACCTCATTGGCCTGGGCATAGGCCTGCTGCATGATCTCATGTTCGTTAATCAGCTCATTGGTATGCATGGTGGCATCGTTAATCAATGCCTCCGCCTTGGCGCGGGCATCGCTTAAGATTGCCTCTTTGTTGCTGATGATTTTCTGATACCGCTTGATCTCATCCGGGGTCTTCATGCGCAGCTCCCTGAGTAGCTCGTCAATCTCTTCTTTATTTACGATTATTTTGCTGTTGGAAAGAGGCTGATATTTACAGCCGTCTATGTAATCTTCAATTTCGTCAATCAACTGCTCTATTTTGCTGCTCATGTGCTGTCCCCCGTTTACTTCTTATCTAATCCATATTTCTGATATACAAGCTCAGCTACAAATTCAGGCACGCACATGGAAATATCTCCGTTAAAACTGGCAATTTCCTTTACACTGGAAGAACTCAGGTAAGCATACTCCAGACTGGTGGTAAGAAAAATGGTATCCAGCCCTCCGTTTGAGAGCTTGGCATTGGTCTGTGCGTTTTGGAGCTCATATTCAAAGTCGGTAATCGCGCGCAGTCCCCTGATGACTACATGAACATCTCTGGACCTGGCATAATCCACAAGCAGCCCGCTGAAGGATTCCACCTCCACATTGGGGATATCCCTGACTGCTTCCTTTAATATCTTAACACGTTCTTCCACAGAAAACAATGGAGTCTTGAGTTTATTATTCAGAACGCTGACCGTTAATCCATCGAAGATTTTCGCAGCCCGTCTGATCACGTCCAAATGTCCGAAGGTTACCGGATCAAAGCTTCCGGGATAGATTGCTGATTTCATAAATCGCCTCCATCTGCATGCCTTTTGATAAATACATGCTTGTTTGTTTTGTAGTTCTTTTCCCTTATGACCTGAAAGCCCGCACTTTCCAGGAAGCCCGGCTCCCTGTGAACCTCGGCCTCCAGGATCAGCAGGGTTTCCGAAGTTACATAGGGCATGGAATAAAGCGCCTTGAAAAGCTCCTGCTCATACCCTGCCTGATAAGGAGGATCGATGAAAATGATATCCGCTTCCTTTTCATGAATCAGGGGAAGTACGCTGAAGGCATCCCCTTTCAGCAGAGTGGCTTTATCTGCCAGCCTGGTAAAGTTGAGATTGGAGGAAATACAGGAAATCGCCTCTTTGTTATTCTCCACAAACCAGGCATGCCTGGCGCCTCTGCTTAAGGCTTCAATTCCGATTCCGCCGCTTCCTGCAAAAAGGTCCACAAACACACATCCGGGGATATCTCCCTGGAGGATATTGAACAGAGTTTCCTTGATTCTGTCTGTGGTGGGTCTGGTGCCCTCCCCTTCGGGAACCTTTAGTTTCAGGCTTCTTGCACTGCCGGCTATTACGCGCATCTGAGTTGTTCCTTCCTTAAAAATATTCAGGCTGTTCAGAACTTTGGTTTCGTTCCCCGTCCGTCCCGTTTGGCGGTTTTTAGTTTATCCGAACTGATCATATACTCTCCATAGGGAATCTGAGTTTCAAAATCGCTTCGGGTATAGTAGACGCTCTCCACACAATCGTTTCCGGTGAGCTTCATTCCCCGCACACCCACAGCGTTTTTCTTCTTTTCGGGTATTTCCTCCAGATCAAATTTAAGGAGATACCCTTCCCGGGTTTTCAGTATAATCTGCTGCTGGCTGCCTAAAACAGCAACATTTACCACTTCGTCGCCCTCCATCAGTTTGGTGGCGGCAACCGTCCGTTTGGCTACATCAAACTCACCGCCGCTTACCACTTTCATCATGGCCTGGCTGGTTATAAAAATCATGCGGTAAAGATTCAGGCTGGTCTGGCTGCAGACTTCAACCACACGCTCTTTTGCACCGTCAAAGTTGCTGATATTGTCGATAGGTACGCCTTTATCTCTGAATTTTCCGTAGGGAATGTCCATGACCTTTACGGTATGGAGCTGCCCCGTGTTGGTAAAAACGCAGATCCTGCCGGTGTTTTTACAGGAGAAAACGAATTTATTTTCGGCAAGAACCGCCTCTTTATTTCGCTCAAAGGCGGATACATCAATGGTTTTGGCGTAGCCAAAGCGGTCCATCAAAAAGACGACGTCCATCTCATCTGCCTTTTTCTCCACATAAACGGCTTCCGCCACGTTTTCAATCTGTGTTTTCCTTTTGGCGGAATAGGCTTTTCGTATCTCCTCCAGGTCATTGATAATTACCTGGGCCATGGAATCATGGCGGTCAAGGATATCCTCGTAGCGGTAAATATTGGCGACTGTCTCCTCGTGCTCGCTTATGAGGGCTTCCAGCTCCAGGCCGATCAGCTTGTACAGACGCATTTCCAGTATGGCATTTGCCTGCTTCTCCGTGAAATTAAGCTGGGAAGCCATGACCCTGGATTCCCTTGAGCGGAATTTGATACCGGTGGTTTTACCCTCCACCAGACAGGCTTTTGCCATGGCCCTGTCCTTGGAACCCCGCAGGATTTCGATGATCAGATCAATCACATTGCAGGCTTTAATCAGGCCTTCCTGGATTTCCCTTTTTTCCTTTTCTCTGGCAAGCAGAGTGGTGTATTTCCTTGTAGTTACCTGGAACTGGAAATCCACATTATGTTTGATGATCTGCTTAAGGCTCATGACCTCCGGCCTGCCGTCTGCAATGGCAAGCATATTGACGCCGAAGGTGTCCTCCAACCGTGTCTTTTTGTAGAGCATATTGACGAAATTGTCCACATCTGCGTCTCTTCTCAGCTCTATTACAATTCGGATGCCTTCCTTGGAGGATTGATTGGAAATGTCAACAATATCCTGGGTTTTCTTGCCCTCGGCGAGAGCTGCCACATCCATGAGGAATTTGGATATGTTTGCACCGATCATGGGATAGGGAATCTCACTGATGACCACACTTGTCTTTCCCGCTTTGCCCTTTTCAATGTCCACTTTTCCCCGAACCTTGATCTTACCTGTCCCGGTTTCATAAATGTGCAGAAGCTCGTCTTTGTTGATGACGATGCCGCCGGTGGGGAAATCGGGGCCCTTGATATACTTCATGAGCCCTTCCGTGGTGATGCTCTCATCCAGCATGTAGGCCCTGACAGCGCTTATCACCTCTCCCAGATTGTGGGGAGGAATGCTGGTGGTCATACCTACGGCAATACCCTCGGAGCCATTGACCAGAAGATTGGGTATTTTTACGGGGAGAACGGAAGGCTCTTTTTCCGTTTCGTCAAAATTGGGAACAAAATCCACAATATCCTTATCCAGGTCTGCCAAAAAAGCCTCCTGGGTAATCTTCTCAAGCCTGGCCTCCGTGTAACGCATGGCAGCCGCGCCGTCCCCCTCGATATTTCCGAAATTTCCGTGACCGTCTATGAGAGGAAGGCCTTTTTTGAAATCCTGGGTCAAAACCACCAGCGCATCATAGATGGAACTGTCGCCGTGGGGATGATACTTACCCATGGTATCGCCTACGATACGGGCGCTCTTCCGGTAAGGCCTGTCATAACGGATTCCAAGCTCATGCATATCGTACAGGACTCTTCTCTGCACCGGTTTGAGGCCGTCCCTTGCATCCGGCAGGGCCCTTGCAATAATCACGCTCATGGCATAGTCGATGAAGGATTTCTGCATGATGTCGGAATACTCGGTTTTAATGATTTTTTCTTCCATAGCTTACTAACCATGCCTTTCACAAACAATTCTTAAATATCCAGCTCGGCGTCGGTGGCGTGCTCATAGATAAACGCTTTCCTGGGAGGTACATCCGTTCCCATCAAAAGCTCCGTCACCTCGGAAGCCATTCTGGCATCCTCGATCTCCACCAGCTTTAAGATTCTGGTTTCCGGGTTTAAGGTGGTTTCCCAGAGCTGCGCGGCGTCCATTTCCCCAAGTCCCTTGTATCTCTGCAGGGTAAAGGGGCCTTTATGGCGTTTACGGTACTGCTCCAGGGCCTTATCATCATAGAGATATTCTTCTTCCCCTTTGCTTGGCATAGCCTTATAAAGGGGCGGCATGGCAATGTACACATGCCCCTCGTAAATCAGTTCCGGCATAAAACGATAAAATAAGGTGAGAAGAAGGGTGGAAATATGGGCGCCGTCCACATCCGCATCGGCCATGATAATAATCTTATTGTAGCGCAGTTTAGAAATATCAAAATCATTGCCGTAGCCTTCTGAGAAGCCGCAGCCAAAGGCATTGATCATGGTCTTGATTTCCGCATTGGCCAGCACCTTGTCAATGCTCGCCTTCTCCACATTCAGGATTTTGCCGCGGATCGGCAGAATTGCCTGATAGGACCGGTCCCTTGCGGTTTTGGCGCTGCCTCCTGCGGAATCTCCCTCCACAATGAAAATTTCACATTTTTTGGCGTCTCTGGATTCACAGTTAGCCAGCTTTCCGTTGGAGTCAAAGGAAAATTTCTGTTTGGTGAGCATATTGGTCTTTGCTTTTTCCTCGCTCTTACGGATCTTGGCCGCCTTCTCCGCACAGCCGATAATCTTTTTCAGTGTATCCAGATTCCGGTCAAAATACCGTACCACCTCATCGCCGGTAATTTTGGAAACCACTTTGGCGGCATCCTGATTGTCCAGCTTGGTCTTGGTCTGACCTTCAAATCTGGGATCGGGATGCTTGATGGAAATCACTGCCGTCATGCCGTTGCGCACATCCGCTCCGGTGAAGTTGGCGTCCTTTTCCTTTAAGATTCCAAGCTCTCTGGAATAGGTATTGATAATGTTGGTAAACGCCGTTTTAAATCCGGTCAGATGAGTGCCGCCCTCGGAATTGTAGATGTTGTTGCAGAAGCCCAGCACATTTTCGTGGAACTCATTGATGTACTGGAAAGCGCCCTCCACGGAAATTCCTTCGCTTTCCCCCCTGAAATAAATCACATCGCAGACACTTTCCGTGGATTTGTTCATATCCCGGATAAATCCTATGATACCGTCCGGCTCATGGTACTCCACATGTTCCGGTTCTGCTTTTCGTTTATCCTCGAAGATGATAGTCAGTTCGGGATTTAAATAAGCCGTCTCATGCATCCGGCTTTTGATTTCGTCTTCCTTAAAACGGGTCTTGTCAAAAATCGTGTCATCCGGCAGGAAATTAACGGTTGTGCCGCTCCCTCTGCCCTTGCCTACTACGGGGAGAAGCCCGTCAATCAGTTCCACTACCGGATTGCCGCGCTCATATCTGTCCTCATATATAAGGCCGCCGCTCTTGACCCGGACGGTCAAGTAAGTGGAAAGGGCGTTTACCACCGAAGAACCCACGCCGTGAAGTCCGCCGCTGGTCTTATAAGCGGAATCGTCAAATTTTCCTCCCGCATGGAGGGTGGTAAACACCAGTCTTTCCGCGCTGATTCCCTTTTCATGCATTCCCACAGGGATTCCGCGCCCGTTATCCTCCACGGTGGCGCTCCCGTCCGCCTCCAGAGTAACAATAATTTTATCACAATATCCTGCCAGATGCTCATCCACCGCATTGTCCACAATCTCGTAAATCAGGTGATTGAGACCTCTGGTGGAAACGCTGCCGATATACATTCCCGGCCTTTTTCTTACGGCTTCCAGCCCTTCCAAAACCGTGATGCTGGAAGCATCATAAACTGCCGTCTTTGCCATCTTGCCAAACCTCTTTTTCTAATAATATCCACAATATACGCAAAACAGATTACCCGTTTACTATATTTTTTTGCAGCAGGCAACTGCCAGCGAGCCAGGGCCGATGTGGCAGGCAACGCTCAGAGAAAGAGGATTGACCACCAGATCAAACCCGGGGAATTCCTTTAAAAGCTCCTCCGCAAACTGTTCTGCCGACTTCAAATCTTTCGTATATGCAACTTCCAGCCAGATATTATCCGCCCTTGCCCCGCCGAAGCGGTTTTCCATATCGTTTCGGATGGCATTCACCATAATGGATTTTCCCTGACCGGAGGTTCTTGCCTTGGCAAAGGCATCCAGTTTATCCCCCTGAATCTGAAGTACCGGTTTCAGCCGCAGGATTGTTCCGATGGCCGCCGCCGCAGGAGTGATTCTGCCGCCTTTTTTCAGGTAATACAGGGTATCCAGCATGATATAGATACTGGAATTGAATTTATCTTTTTCGAGAAAATCTTTGATTTCCGCCGCAGACATTCCTTTTTTTGCGAGCGCAATTGCATCCAAAGTGGATTGTCTTTGGGTGACGGAAATTCGCTGGTTGTTTACCACCTGCACTTTTTGGTCAAAGTCCTCTGCAAGCATGAGAGCGCTCTGGCAGGAGCCGGATAAGCCGCTGCTCATGGGGATATGGACAATCTCGTCATATTCTGTGAGAACTTCCCGCCAGAGATCCATAACTGCCTCCGGGGAAGGCTGGCTTGTAACCACATCCGCCCCGCTCTCCAGCTTTTCGTAAAATTCATCCTGTGTCAGGCTGATATCTTCAAAGTATGTTTTTTCGCCTATCATAAAAGGCATGGGAAGCACTCTGATTCCAAGCTCTTTTGCCTGTGCCTGTGTAATACCGCTGTTTGAATCCGTAATAATCGCTACTTTCTTATCCAAAACTGTCACTCAATCCTTTCTTATATCAAAGCGTGCAAATATATCTTACTTTCAGATTGTCCTAAAGTCAATAAAATTTCCGGCATTTTCATCCAGGTACCGCCTGAGAGGCGCATACTCTTTTGTTTCAGGTAAGCCTCCGGAGAGCAGGTGATCCACGGAAATACTGATTTTCTTCAGCAGTTCGCTGTCCTGATAAATGTCGGCAATTTTAAAGTCCATGTCTCCGCTCTGGCGGATGCCGAACAGATCGCCGGGACCCCTTTGCTTTAAATCCTCCTCGGCAATCCGAAAGCCATCGTTAGAGTGGTTTAGAATGTCAAGTCTTTCCATGGATGCTTTGGAGTCCGAACTGTTCATAAAAATACAATAGGATTGATCGCTTCCCCGTCCGATCCTTCCCCTGAGCTGATGGAGCTGGGCCAGGCCGAACCGTTCTGCGTTTTCAATCATCATGACCGTGGCCCTGGGGACATTGATCCCCACCTCAATCACGGTGGTGGATACCAGAACATGGACATCTCCGGCTGCGAAGGCATCCATCACCCTTTTTTTGTCGGCAGGCCGCATTTTTCCGTGAAGAATCTCCACATGGATATCCTCCGGCAAAGTACTTTTCAGCCGCTGTCCGTAGTCGGTGACATTTTCAAGTCCTTCTGTTTCCTCCTCGCTGGCTTCCACCATGGGACAGATCACATAAGCCTGATTTCCTCTGCGCACTTCCCGGGTAATGAACTCATAGGCCTTGGGGCGGTAGGAGGTTCCCACCACGCAGTTTTTTATGGGGAGCCTGCCCACAGGCAGCTCATCGATCACCGACAAGTGCATATCCCCATAGAGAATAATAGCCAGGGTTCTCGGAATGGGGGTTGCGCTCATGACAAGCACATGGGCGCCGCCGCCCTTTTCATTCAAAAGCTCCCGCTGGCGGACTCCAAAGCGGTGCTGCTCGTCGGTAATTACCAGCCCCAGCTTATGGTAGCTTACCTTTTCCTGGATCAGGGCATGAGTTCCGATTATGACATTTACCTCTCCCTTTTGAATATCCTGATACAGCTTTTTTCTGGCAGATGCACTGACTGAACCGGTCAGAAGCGCCGGATGAAAGGGAAGCGAGTATTTTTCGGTGAGCTGACAGAGCTGCTCAAAGTGCTGAGAGGCCAGAATCTCGGTAGGCGCCATCAATGCGCCCTGATATCCGTTGCTTACCGCAAGCAAAAGAGCAAGAAAGGCCACAATTGTCTTGCCAGAGCCCACATCCCCCTGAACCAGCCGGTTCATGCAAAAACCGCTGGTGAGATCGCTTTTGATTTCTTCCCATACCCTGAGCTGGGCATTCGTCAGGGAAAAGGGAAGGCGTTCCAAAAGCCGCCCCGGCCAGGCCGTTTCGATCATGGGATAATCCGTGTGGGAAGACTCATTATAATCTTTCAGCTGGCGGACGGATATGAGAAAGAGGAAAAACTCATCGAACACCAGCCTTTGCCTTGCCGCAAGCAAATGCTCGTAATCTTTTGGAAAGTGGATCTGCCTGAGCGCTTCCTGCCTGGAGATCAGATGGTATTCCTGCCGCAGACGATCCGGAACATATTCCTCCGCTGATGCCAAATCCTCTGATTCTAATGCCTGGCTCACCGCCTTTAATACCGTCCTGTTGGTGAGCCCTGCCGTCAGGCCATAGCAGGGCCACAGCCGCCCCATCAGCGCCTCGTATTCCTCCCGGGAATAAAGTTTGGGCTGATCCATGGAATATCTGACTTTTTCATTGGAAACAGTTCCTCCGTTTCCAATTTTAAGCTTTCCGCGAAAAAGGTAGCTGCAGCCGGCGCTCATCCGCTTCTTCATATAAGGGGCATTGAAATAGGTAATGGAGATTCTGTTCTGGCCATCGCTGCACAGGCCGGCGCCCACCGAGAGATTACGGACCTTTTTCCATTTAAAATCCGATACCACGAAAAGCTCTGCGGTTATGATTTCCTCCGCCCTGGACTGCGCAAGCTTTTGGGGCGGAGAAAAGCTCTGATAACCTCTGGGATAATAAACAAGCAGCTCCCTGACGGTTGTAATTCCGATTCGCTGAAACAGTTTCGCGGTCTTTTCACCGATTCCCTTCAGACATGTAATGTTATCCGAATCTTTCATCTCCCCTCCCCCGTAACCATAGCATCTGGTTTTCGTTACCAAATTCCGCACTATGCAAAAAGGACGGTAGTCCGTCCTTTTTTATATAATAACATGAAAAGTTCCCGTATAGCTATTCTGCGGATATAATATAATAATAGATCGGCTGCCCTCCGTACTGGAGCTCGATATCGCAGGAAGAAAAAGTCTCTTCCATCCGTTTCTTAAGTACTTCCGCTGCCTCCAGTGAAATGTCTTCCCCATAGTAAATGCTGATCAGCTCCAATTCATCACTCATCATTTCCTCTACCATCCGGAAAGCAACTTCGTGTACCGCTCCTCCTACCGACAGGATTCCGTCATCTCCGATCCCCATGTAATCGCCCTGTTTGATCTCCTTATCATCAATCATGGTATCACGCACGGCATAGGTTACCTGGCCGGTTTTGACATTCCCCATTTCGCTTTTCATGATCTCTTCATTTTCGGCGGCGGACAGATCGGGAACATAGTTAATAATGGCTGTGATTCCCTGAGGTACGGTTTTGGTAGGGATCACAATAATATTTTTGTTTTCCACCATCATTTTTGCCTGATTTGCCGCCAGAATAATGTTCTTGTTGTTGGGAAGGATAAAGATTGTGTCCGCGTTCACCTTCTCTATGGCGTTTAACATGTCCTCCGTACTGGGATTCATGGTCTGTCCGCCCTCGATAATATAGTCCACGCCCAGGCCGGTAAAGATTTCATTGATTCCTTTTCCCACGGAAACCGCAATAAATCCCACTTCCTTGTGGGGCATGGCGGGCACGTCCTTTTCTTTGGCGGCCTCAGGGGCTGCCGTCTCCTGACCTTCCTTAAAGAGCTTTTCCTGGTGTTCCAGGCGCATATTATCGATCTTCATATTGGATAAAGCGCCGTATTTGAGCGCCTTCTGGATGGCAAGACCGGGATCGTTGGTATGAACGTGAACCTTAACCACATCGTCATCTGTCACCACCACGATGGAATCGCCGATGGATTCCAGATATTCCTTAAAGTCCATCTCCGTCTTAATATTGAAGTTCCGGCTTAACAGAATGATAAATTCCGTACAATAACCATATTTAATATTTGTTTCTTCCCTGGCCGGAACCGCGCTCTCAGTCCTAGGGGTTTTCGTCTCGGCGGGGATACTGAAATCAATTTCCTTTCCGAGGAAGGAATCGTACGCTCCTTTGAGAACCTGCATAAGGCCCTGACCGCCGGAGTCAACAACGCCCGCCTGTTTGAGAACGGGCAGCATTTCGGGAGTCTTTTCAAGAACCTCGTCTCCCCGTTTGACGATCTCGCCAAAAAAGAAAGAAAGATCGGCACACCCTTCCTCTGCCAGCTCTCTTGCTCTGATGCTCATTCCTTTGGCAACGGTCAGGATTGTCCCTTCCTTTGGCTTCATAACAGCCTTGTAGGCGGTTTCAACAGCCTTCTCAAAGGCGTCTGCAAATACCGGGATATCCAGGCTTTCCTTTTCTCTTATGGACTTGGTAAAACCTCTGAAAAGCTGGGATAAAATAACGCCGGAGTTTCCTCTTGCACCTCTTAAGGAGCCGGAGGAGATCGCTTTACAGAGAGAGAACATATCGGGCTCTGTCATGGCCGCTACATCCCTGGCTGCCGACATGATCGTGAGGGTCATGTTTGTTCCCGTGTCGCCGTCAGGTACGGGGAAAACGTTTAAGTCGTTGATCCACTCTTTTTTGGATTCGAGATTCTGGGCGCCGGCTAAGAACATCTTTGCAAGTATCTTAGCGTCGATTGTATTAGTCACAGCAAGGTCCTCCTTAATCAATCACTCTAACACCTTCAACAAAGATGTTTATTTTTGCAACTTCTATTCCTGTGAATTCCTCTAATTTGTACTTTACATTACTGATCAGATTGTCGGTGACCGCAAGTATGCTCACACCGTATGCAACAATCACGTGAAAATTGATCGTCAGTTTATTATTCCTGATAGAAACATTGATACCTCTGGTCATGCTTTCCATCTTGAGCAGTTTCACAAGGCCATCTTTTACATTAATGCCTGCCATTCCAACTATACCAAAACATTCCATGGCAATACTGCCTGCATATTGGGCGATCACGTCGTTCCCAATTGCCACATTACCCATATGAGTATTCATGGAAGTTTCCTTCATGGAAGAATTTTTCATAGGCTGCCTCCTTATTTAAGAACATATATATTGTATTATAACCGTAAAACGAAAAAAAAGAAACAATAATTTTTCTTCAAAATAAATGAATTTTCTGCTTGTCATTCCGGGGGTTTTCTGGTAATATATGATTGTTGTGTGTATCTATAATCTGAATTGTCAGGAGGTGTAAAGATGGCTAAATGTGATATTTGTGGTAAGGGCGTTCATTTCGGAAATAATGTAAGCCATTCTCATAGAAGATCTAACAGGATTTGGCATTCAAACATTAAGAGAGTTAAATGCATGGTAAATGGAGCTTCCAAAAGAATGCACGTATGTACCAATTGTTTGAAATCAGGAAGAGTTGAAAGAGCATAATTTCAGTAAAAAGCAAGTTTGCAGTGCAGACTTAAAAGCTGGCCTACGGGGTCAGCTTTTTTTAACATAAGGGCAGTTCGCAGAGCATGGTGCCCGTTGTTTGATTATAGATAAAAATTATATCCGAGAAGTAAAAGAAGGGCGATAATGATCAGTGCGATCAGATAATGATGAGCCAGAAAAAGCATAAGCAGCATTCCCACTGCAATCCAGAATGCAATAAATCCTATCAGTCTTTTCATGGGGTAAATCCTTCTGCTTATGCTTCTTACCTTATCTTATGCAGCTGCCGCCGTTTTATTGCGTGTCCAAAAGCTGACCGTGCGTGTCAGCTTTTTTCCTCTTCCGTTTCCGGAAAAGCAATATCCACCGCCTCATCATCTTCCATCATGTCTTCTTTGGGCGCGGTAAATTTATCCACAATATCCGGAATCAGATCAAGCACCTTGGTGACGGCATCCTGGTTTTTGATGTTTACAAGCTTGACGTTGCCGTTTTTGATTACCAGAACGGCGCTTGGCGTCAGTTTCCCGGAAAAGCCTCCTGCCCCGCCGTTCTTTTTATCGCCCGCGCTGGCGCCGGCTCCCACGCCGAAGGTCACATCCACCAGCGGAAGGATAATGGTATCGCCGATACTGGTGGCTTGTCCCACTACCGTTCTGGTGGATAAAACGGTGCTCATCCCCATCATCAAAGAATCGATCACTCCTGAAAAGTTGTTTTCTGCCATTTATGCTGCCTCCCTTTTTAATAGTTGGATTAAACGACGAAGATCCTGATTGAAATAAATCTTCCACACGGCTTTTAATCCTTTAAATACGGTTATTTTTCCCCTGAGAAAAAGCTCTCCCTCCACAATCTGCCGCTCAAAATCCGGTGTGACTCTTATTCTGTCTCCCAGCAGCGGATACAAAATACCATAGACGGCAAGCACCTGGCCTGTGCTGGCCGGGTCTCCCGTGCCGATCACAAGGCTCCCGCGCACTTTCCCGGGAAGGATGCTTTTCAGAAGGGAAAATGCCTGCCCCGAGCACAGAGCCCATGCCCGGCTGAAGGTATCGCTTTTTATTATTTCCAGGTAATATTGAATATTGTTTACAATATGCTTTATCTTATCACATATTCTGGTAATTGTGTACCGGATATTTTGAAACAGGGACAGGAGTTTTGAGAAAAACTCCTTTATTTTAACATATAGACGGTTCGCGGAAGCGTGCTGTCCGTTGTCTGTGAAAATATTTTTTTCCTGCCCCGGCTCCTTTTGGGAATGGGACTCTTCTCTGGCAGCTCCTGCCGGGATTTCCGTTTCTTTTTCCTGATTATCTTCGGCCTTTTGTGACGGTGCTTCATCCGTATCTTTTCTTTCGGAGTCTTCTTTTGCAGGAACCTGCTTTTTCCGGTCCGGCTTTTCTTTTTGGGCAGAGCCGGAGTCTTTCTTTTTCCTGTCTGATCTGAATACGGTAAAGCAGAAAATCCTGACGCGCAAAAAGGCGGCCTCCGGATAGGAAAAAGCAACACCCATCAGATGCAAAAGCCATGTGACTTTGATCTCCACGGCAGCCAGAATTCCATCTGTCTCTCTTCTGCGAAGAACAATCCGATATCTTACCGGAACAAAAAGCACCAAAAGAAGAAGCGCTGCTGCCGTTATGAGCAGGATAAGGAGAAGGATTCCCACAACCTTTAAAATTGTTAACAGTATCGCAATCATATCAAACTCCGCGTTTGTCCATTTTACACTTTTGCTTCAGATACTCTTTCAGATTACAGCCGTTCGTTGCATCAAGGCACTCCTGGGTAATCTGCAGTACAATCCCTACGGCTTCGGAATGGTCGGAGGCGATTCCGATAATCACAGGGGGGTGGTATCTGTAATATTTCTGCTTCAGATATCCGCCATGAAAAATTTCAAGCTGGTCCGGGCCTTCACAGAGGGCAATCACATAGGCGGACACGCCTGCATGGAGCTTCAATTTCCTTTTTATTTTGGCCGGGTTAGTAACAGTATCACCAATATAAAGGTGTTTATAAAATCTCATTGCATTTCCTTTCCACTCTCAGAAAGAATTGTTGCTATAAGCGGCCTCTGGGCCGTGAATGGTAGCAAAGAATTTACTGGAAATAGGCATCAAAAATTCTCTTCGCGATGGGCACCGCATAATCGCCTCCCGCTCCTGCCCCCTCTATGATGATGGTCACGCAGATCTGAGGCTCCTCGGCAGGGGCATAGCCGGTAAACCATGCATGGGAATCGCCTTTTACCGTTCCATATTCCGCAGAGCCGGTTTTGCCTGCAGCCGTATAGGAAAGTCCCTTTAACCTGGAAGCGGTTCCCTCCTCCACCACATCCTTCATCAGAGTCCCAAGGATCTGAGCTTCCTCCGGCTCCATGAGCTTGCCGTAAGCGGCAGGGGGGAAGGATTTCACGGAGCTTCCGGCACTGTTTTCCACACGGTCCACCACGTAAGGCTCCATCAGGGTTCCCCCATTGGCAATGGCGCAGGTGATCATGTTAAGGAGCAGGGGGGTGATGGAGGTGGTGCCCTGGCCGATGGAAATCTGCATCATCTCAGAGTCTGTAGTGTCTGTTGACATATCCACACGGCTTGCATTGGAGTTAAAGGAAACCGGGAGCTTCTGATTGAACAAAAGTCCCTCCAGGGTATCTCCAAAGGCAGCTCTGTTTAAGGTAAACCCCATGTTGGCAAAAGAGGTATTACAGGATTTGGCAAAGGAGGTGGTAAAATTCACGCCGCCATGCACGGTTCCATGATAACACTGGATCCTGTCTTCTCCTCTGGTGAGAGCGCCGCTGCAGCTGTAGCTGTAGTTTGAGTAGGAATCCGGATTTTCCCTGATGTATTCCAGGGCCGTCATGATCTTAAAAGTGGAGCCGGGCGGATAGAGCCCCTGAGTTGCCCTGTTTAACAGGATGCTGCTGTCCTCATCGGCGATGAGCTCATCCCACATGGCAGAAATCTGCTCGGGATTAAAATCCGGCTTGGAGACCATGGCAAGTATTTTTCCGGTGGCAGGCTCAGTCACAAGGATTGCTCCCTGATAAACCCCGAGAGCAGTGGAGGCCACCTGCTGGAGACCCACATCAAGGGTGGTATACACGTCGTCCCCGGGATATTTTTCTCCGGCCAGTTCCAGTCCTGCTTTCTGGGACAGAGGAGCGCTTGAATTGATCAGGTAATAATTGGCCTGAGCCTCCACTCCCATCCGGCCATTGGTGGCATACCCGACTACATGGGAAAACAGATTTTGGTAAGGGTATTCTCTTTTTTCATTTCCCTCGTCGTCCTGGAGAGTCCGGGCAAGAATATCCCCGTCTGCGGAGAGAATCCGCCCTCTCCTGTTCTGGGCGATCAGCATCTGCTGCCGCCCGTTGTAGCTGTTATCCATCAGCTCCTGCTTATGCGTTACGGAATAGTATGTGATGTAGCCGGAAAGTCCCAGAAAGAGCAGGACAAAGCTCCAGGCCACCATTAAAATTTCTTTATTTTTCTTCTTCGCTTTCTTCTTCGTCTTCAATCTCATCTCCTGCCGGATAACTTCTTCGCTTTGAGCCCCCTTCTGCCTGCCTTCTCAGACGCTGCTTTTTCAGACGTTTTTTCCTGAGGGCTGTTTTTAAGGCTTCCTCCTCGTCCTGGCGTATGATGTGCAGTCCCTGGGCGATGGCGAACATCACGATTGTGGTAAGGATAGAACTGCCGCCATAGCTTATAAGAGGAAGAGTCACACCCGTAAGGGGGATAAATTTGGTGCCGCCGCCAACGGTGAGAAACACCTGAAAAATATAGGTGATGCCCAGCCCAAAGGCGGTAAGCTGATAAAATTTATCGTTCATGCCCGAAGCGATATTCATAAACATAAGGAAAGTGCTGACGCAGATGAGAAGCAGACATATGGCAGCCACAATTCCCAGTTCCTCTGCGATCGCGGAAAAAATGAAATCCGTTTCCACAAAGGGGATGGAGTTTGGCGTTCCCCTGTACAGGCCAAGCCCGAACAACCCTCCGCTGGATATGGCGAACAGCGACTGCGTGATCTGAAAGCCATTGGAATCGATCACGCTCCAGGGATCCCGCCACGCCTCCACTCTGACCTGCACGTGCCTGAATACCCGATAAGCAACATACGCCGCACCCGAGCCGCCCACAGCGCCTGCCAGCAGATACAGAAAATTCCGGGTTGCCACAAACACCATCAACACATACACAATAAAGAAAATCAAAGCGCTCCCCAAATCTTTGGATATTACCAGAGAAATCACATGAGCAGCCGCCACTACCGCTGTGGTGAAAACCTCAAAAAAACCTGACGCTTCATACAGAGAACTGGCAATATAGAACACAAACAAAATTTTTACAAATTCCGAGGGCTGGAAGGTGATGCCGGCGATGGAGTAAGAAAGCTTACTTCCATAGGTAGTCTGTCCGAGAATCATCACAATCCCCAAAGCCGCAACGCCTGTCAGGGCATAAATCCATTTCATCCTTTTAAGCAGCTTAAACTTATGAACAAAAAAGGGAATTACCAGGGCAACCGCCAGGGAGCCCGCGGCAATAATAAACTGTTTGATGGCTTTGGACATGTCAAGCCTTGTCTGAATTACCAACCCGATGCAGAGAAGCATGCACATATTGTTGCTCACAAGGCGGTTGGATTTGGGATACAGCATCCGGTACAAAACGGTAAAGGCATACAGCACAATCTGCTGAAAGGCATAAAAAAACAGATAATTGATATCTCCTGTCTCAAAGCAGATGGTCACAAAACAGCAGAAATGAAAGGCAAACATCAAAAAGCTCTGTCTGGTATAGATGCCTTTCCGTCTTTCCTCCTGCGCAAACCGGAATACGGCAAAGCTTTCATAGGTATATAAGATCATCAGCAGCGTGGTAACATATCTGGAAAATTCGCTGATATAAATTTCTAGCTGACTCATTCAACTCCCCTTTTATAATGTCCTGTTGTGTATTCCCTGTAAACGGGATCCGGAATTTTCACATCCCCTGCCCCTTTCTGGCCTGAGCAGGCGGCAAGGCGCTGAAAATAGCGGATAATCTGCCGCGTTTCCTCTTCCTGTTCCAAAGTGAAATCCAGGCGGTAATCACCGTCTGAAGGCATCTGGCCTGCAAACTGCCTGTGAAGAGATAAGGGAACGCTGTTATAGATTACATTATAACAGCACAGACAGTCCGAATAAACAGGAAACCTCTTTCCATAGCGGTCTTCCATTAGGGTAATTCCTCTTTTTTTGCCGCATTTCCCCATGGTTTTTCTGACACAGTTTGCCGTGACCATCATGGGAAGCCTTCCGTAAATCACAGCGCCTGCCCTGAGTCTGCGGTCCGGACAGGCATCCAGGAGTTCTCTTAACTCCCGCGCGTTGCATTCCGCGGGAAGGTAAAACGCCCCGGCACGGGCTTCCCAGAAATGCAGGGCCTCCCGGTTCCAGATGTACAGATTGGCATCCAGAACGATTTTATTTTTTGAGATATTATCGGCAAAAAAGGCGGCGCTCTCAGGGTTTCTTACAAGTACGCCCTTTAAAACTCCTGATAAGAGGAGTTCAAGGAGCTTCTCCAAATATTTTTCATCTTTTTCACGCACGATATAAGGCGTTACTCCGTACAGTTCTGGGTGCGGCTCCGTTCCTTTGGGGAACACTTCGCCGAGTTCATCCAAAAGTCCGTAATCCACATAGATCCGTCCGATCTCTTCCGAAAAAGCCGCTTTCAGCTGTGCGGAAGTAGTCACAGAAGCATGAAGGTTCTTTTGAATGGAAACACGACCCGGGCCGGCGGAGGAAACAGCAGGGGCGATATCAGCGGCAGGGGTCATGGCTTTTCCGGCAGAAGGAGAAAAAGAATCAGACAGGGCTGTCCTGTTGCCCTGGTCAGATATCTGTCCCTCCCGTATCTGCGCATGCAGAATTTCTTTTTCCAGAGCCGCTGCTGCGCTTCTGCGAAGCTCGTTAAGCGAACGGATGGGCATAAAAATGTTCTCCGCGCCCTCTATGGTTACCTGCTCGATACCAATCAGGCTGTTTCCGCTTTTTTTCAGCTGTTCTTCTATCTTCTCCCTGCTCAGGGGCTGCTTTAAGGCAGCCTGAACCTGCTGCCCTGTGACACAGACCTGGAGCCTTTGCATATTCAGAGTCATTTCCAGAGAAAGCCTTGCATTTTCTCCCGCTTTCAGAACGATCTTGGCCTCTGCTCTGTGACTGAGCGGGCGGTCTGTATATTTTTGCCGGATGGAAGTAAGCAGGGCTTCCTGCGTAGGAGAATAGGCAGGGGAAGAAAGACTGATCATTTCCCGGCCGTTTCTTCTGTGGTAATAGCCGTCTCCCGTTTCGCTTCTGATGTACAGAGAGCCAAGCAGCTCCCTGTCCCTGCCGCTCACCTGATAATGTTTTTTATCCTGATAATATAAGTCAATATATTTGTGGTAGACGGCGGTGACCCCCGCGGCATAGGCCGGATTTTTCATTCTTCCTTCTATTTTAAAGGAGTCAATCCCGGCTTCTATCAGTTCGGGAAGTAAATCAATGGTACACATATCTTTCATGCTTAAAGGATAACGCCCTCCATTGCTCTGTCCGGGAGAAGTCTTTGAAGCGGGCTGTCTGCCATTTTCGCCCTGAACCTGATAGGGAAGCCGGCAGGGCTGGGCACATCGGCCGCGGTTCCCGCTTCGCCCTCCAAGAAGGCTGCTGAAAAGGCACTGTCCCGAGTAACAGTAGCACATGGCGCCATGGATAAAGGCTTCAATTTCCACACCGGTCTTTTGTTTGAGACAGATCAGTTCATCAAGAGAAAGCTCCCTTGCCGGAACAATTCTGGAAATTCCTTCTTTTTTGACCAGAGCGGCGCCCAGCGGCCCTGTAATTGTCATCTGCGTACTCGCGTGAAGGGAAAGTCCCGGAAAATAATGCCTTAAAAAGCGAAGAACACCGAAATCCTGCACAATCACGCCGTCCAGCCCTTTTTCATAAAAAGGAAGCACAAAATGATACAGGCCGTCCAACTCCTTTTCCTTGACAAGGGTATTGACGGTCAGATAGATTTTCCGGCCGAAAACATGAGCGTAATGAATACCCTCACAAATTTCGTCCGCTGTAAAATTATCGGCATAGGCGCGTGCGCCATAGCGCTCCCCACCTAAATAAACGGCATCCGCCCCGGCGCTTATGGCGCCCTTTAAGGCATCAAAATTTCCTGCCGGAGATAACAGTTCCACCTTTCCCATGCCTGCTCCTTTGGCCTGTATTCGATCGGATAGGGAAGATGTTCTTCCCTGTCCGCCGCGCGGGGCGCGTGCTGCCCTGGCAGCAAACTTCCTTACGCGCCCCTGCGCACAAAAAGCTGTCTTATCAGGACAGCTTAATTTTATCCGTTGTTTTTCAGTTCCGTTTCCAGCCTTACAATCTTTTTGGCGTTTTCGTTTGCCTCTTTTTGAAGAGACTTTACGGTCTTCTCTGTGTTTTCGAGCTTGATCTGTGAAGCAATCAGCTCATGCTTGAGGTTATAGAGCTCTTTTTCTTTATTTTGAATCTCCTCCTCCAAAAGATTGATCTGTCTTTTGGCCTTAAAGTAATCATCCGCAATATTCAGCTGCAGCAGAACGCTCTGGGTATCCAATGGCTGCCGCTTAAAGGACTCCACCTTCGCGTATTCCGCTGTCTTATTGTTGATGTAGGACGCAACCTTCTGCAGATATTCTTCACTTTCATAACCGCTCAGTGTAAATACTTTGCCGCCAATAATAACTTCCGTATCCGTTTTAACTGACATCCGGCTTATCCTCCGTCTACAAAATATACAGCTTGTCCAAAGCTACCTATACGAAATCTATTATAATCAGATTATTCAGGAATTTCAAGCCCTAAATGATGATAAGCCAATTCAGTTACCACTCTTCCCCGGGGGGTGCGGTTGATAAATCCGTTTTTAATCAGGTAAGGTTCATATACGTCTTCAATCGTTCCTGAATCCTCTCCGATTGCGGCTGCCAGGGTGTCAAGGCCTACGGGGCCTCCTCCAAACTTCTGCATCATGGTGAGGAGGATATTTCTGTCGATGTGGTCCAGTCCCATCCGGTCCACATCCATCAGATCAAGGGCCGTCATGGCCACCTCCTCGGTAATAATGCCGTCATGCTTTACCTGAGCGTAGTCTCTGACCCTTTTGAGAATTCTGTTGGCAAGCCTTGGAGTTCCCCGGCTTCTTCTGGCCATCTCCATGGCTCCGGAAAGCTCCACGGGCGCATCCAATATGCGGGATGAATGCATGATAATCGTCTGCAGCTCCTCCACAGAATAAAACTCAAGCCTGTGAATGATGCCGAACCGATCCCGCAGAGGCGCGGTTAAAAGCCCGGCCCTGGTGGTTGCGCCTACCAGCGTAAAGTGAGGCAGTTCCAGCCGGATAGATCTGGCGGTAGGCCCTTTTCCTATCATGATATCGATTGCAAAATCCTCCATGGCCGGGTAGAGAACCTCCTCCACCTGGCGGTTCAACCTGTGGATCTCATCCACAAACAGAAGATCCCCTTCCTGAAGATTATTGAGGATTGCCGCCATTTCTCCCGGTTTTTCAATGGCAGGGCCGCTGGTAACCTTCATATTCACCCCCATTTCATTGGCGATAATGCCTGCAAGGGTGGTTTTCCCAAGGCCGGGAGGGCCATAAAAAAGTACATGGTCCAGGGAATCCTCTCTCTGCCTTGCCGCTTCAATATAAATTTTAAGACTTTCCTTGATTTTGGATTGACCAATATAGTCATCCAGCCTTTGGGGACGCAGGGAACCTTCAATCCGCACGTCCTCTTCCTGTAAATTGGTTTCGATTGTTCTTTTTGCCATTGATGTTTGTATCCGCCTTCAATTAAAACATATTCTTAAGTGCCAGCTTTAAGAGTTTTTCCACATCCATGGACTCTCCGCCCTCAACGCTCTTGACGGCCCTTAAGGCGTCTGATGAGGAATATCCAAGGGCAATCAGCGCTTCCACCGCTTCATTTCTGGCCTTGTCACCCGTAGAAAGAACATCTTCCCCGGATATCTGAGTTTCCTTATGGATTAAGGTATCTTCAAGGGAAATCTTATCCTTGAGATCCAGTATCACCCTCTCGGCGGTTTTTTTGCCAACACCGGGCGCACGGGCTATGGCCGCCGCATCTCCGGAGAGGATGGCAAAGCGAAGCTCGTCCGCACTCATAACGGAGAGGATTGCCAGACCGCCCTTTGGGCCGATTCCGTTTACGGTGATCAGCTTTTTGAAAATGAAAAGGTCGTCCTGCGTCAAAAAACCGTAAAGCTGAAGGGCGTCTTCTCTGACCAGGGTGTAGGTGAAAAGTTTTACCTGTCTGCCGATACCGGGGAGGAGCGACGAGGTTCTGGCGGAAATTTTGATATTGATGCCGATATTTCCCACATCCACCACCACGTTTTCCTCTGAAATATCTTCAATCTGTCCTTTTACAAATGCAATCATTTTTTAATCCTTTCATGAATATCCCGAACAATATCTTTGATAAATCTGTGTAATATAAGGCAGTACCAAGGATGCCGTAATTCCAATCAGGATTCCGGTGACCATTCCGGCAACCAAAAGTATCGGTATGTAATAGAGGATTCCGTAGGTTTCCACGGCAAACAGGGCAACCAGGAGCTGCCCCATATTGTGGGAGACTCCTCCGGCGGCGCTGACTGCCGGGAGATGAAATCCCCCTGCTTTCTTAAGAAGGATCATGACAAAAGCGCTGATAAGGGCGCCTGCAAGGGAGTATAGGATCATGAACAGGCTCCCAAAAAGAAATCCGGCAAGAAGAGCCTTGACGATGGTCAGAAGAAGGGCCTTTTTCCATCCCATAAGGTAAAGACATAAAACCACTGCCAGATTGGCAAGCCCCAGTTTGATACCGGGAATTCCGGGCTGAAAAGGAATCAGCACCTCCACATAGGACAAAATAAGAGCCAGGGCCAGCAAAAGTCCCATACAGGTATTTTGACTGACATAGGAGCGTTTCTCAGCGCGTTTCGAAAGATTTTTAACTGAGGGATTTTTAACTGAAGGATTACTTTCTGAAAGAACCTTTTCTTTTTCAGTAGGTAACTGCATCCATCTCTCCTTCCTCTTCCCCTTCGATCTGCAGTACCAGCCTGTGGGGAAGGCAGATAATACTCTCGCCGTTTTTGGAAATCGCTCTCTGCCTCATGCAGAGCTGGTCAGGACAGGTCGCATCTGTGACGGAAGCCGCCCCGTTCTCGATCAAAAGCAGATTATAACCGTTCTCTTCCCAGGGGATGGCTTCTGTCAGATCGTCCGTGAGAGGATAGCTGGCCAGAAGCTGACCGTCCTGATAGACACTGACAGCGGCAGGGGATTTTCTGTTTATGCTGTTTAACAGGAGGGGAATCAGCCAGAACAAAAACGCTGTCAGGAGAATTCCCCCTATAAGTATCGTATCTTTTTTTATTTTATCCATGAGGTCATTTTAACATAGCCGAACATGTGTATCAAGAGATAGTTTTGGCTGATTACGATAAACGAATAAACATTAAATCCTGCCAATCTAAGGGTAATTTTATCGGAAGTGACAGGGATTACGGATAGTAAGGGCGAAAAAAAGGCGCATGGTTTACAATTTAGCTTTCCAAGCGCCTTTACGCTGTTTTTTTATAAAGACATATTTTTTGTGCTGGCCTTGCGGCTAAACTACATGACATTGGTTATGAAGATATAACTCAAGCTACCCCTCATTGCATCATAATGAAAAAATTATCAAGTGATTTTTGGTGTGTAACAATTGTTTTAACAGAAAAACCAAATTTTTGATACAAAGAAATAGCACGCAGATTAAAACATGCTACAGTAAGGCGCATCGGTATATCACCATATATTTTTTTTAGAAATTTCATTCCGCAAAACATGAAATCATATCCCATCCCTTTACCACATAAGTCAGGACGCAATCCAAGTCCTATGTCTAAAATTCCGTCATTATAATCATAATCTTCTACGGTAGGTATATTCGCTGAATAGCCTTTACAAAAATATCCTATCAATCTGCCCTCTTGATCAAGACAGGAAAAGTAGTCTCCACTGAGTAATTCTTTTAGTGTACCTTCACTCTTGTCAAAACTATAGATAGAATATTCATTTTCATATGTCCACTGAGAAATTTTTTCTGCCAATTCAAATGTCATTATTTCAATATTATAAAACATAATTAACACTCCCTATTCAGTCAAGTCTTTTTTCCTTATTTTTAAAGGATTTTTCAATTTTTTCAATGTCCTTCGCATAAGTCCTCATAATCTGCTCATCATCAAACAAACTCATCATAATCGTTACTACCTCCACTTCCCTGCTGCTCAGATACTGTTTTAAGATGTTCCTGTCTTTGCAAATGCGGATTGTTTCCGTAACCGCCTGTTTCGTCATTCCATGCTTTTTTATCTGCTCGTTAAAAACTTTGCAAAAAACAATGTACTCATTGATTATATTGTCCTTATCGCTCTCATATATGACTTTGGCTTTTATTTCAATATCAATATCTGCACCCTCAAAAAACTCTTGCGATAAGGATATTGTTTTTTGCGGTACGCTTTGCCATGGGACGTGTCCCATTGACTTCCTGCGTCTGTTTTGTATTGTCCGACACCTTATCACCTCAATTTCTTAAAAACAGTGGCATAAGATATGATATAACCTTCTCCTGCCACACTTTCATTATACAAAGAAAAACGCCTGTCTTTACAATAAAATTCACATTAAATTAACGTACTGACTGCTTATAAAAGTAAGGATTGAAATCTTGATTGATACATTATAGAATTATAATTGTTGCAAAGGTACAGACAAAGGAAAAGGAGTTTACAAGCATGAGAATTATTTTTGTCCGCCACGGCGAACCTGATTATACCCGCGATTCCCTGACTGAGAAGGGCTGGCGGGAGGCGCGTTTTCTTTCACAGCGTATCAGCAAGTGGAAAGTGACGCAATTTTACTGCTCGCCTCTTGGGAGAGCCAGGGATACAGCCTCCTGCACGCTGGAAAAAATGAACCGGACGGCCGTTACTCTGGACTGGATGAAGGAATTTGCCTATGATATTGAGGATCCGTTAAATGGCAGGCGCGGGATTCCCTGGGATTTTGTCTCTTCCTGCTGGAGTTCGGATGCATTAATGCTGGATCCGGAAGGGTGGCCGGAGTCTGATATTATGAGAACCAATCCTCAGATTGCCACGGATTATCGGATGGTATGTCAGAATTTTGACAATCTCCTTGCTTCCTACGGTTATGTAAGAGAAAATCACTTTTACCGTATGCCGGGAGCTAAGGAGCGGTTTATTCCCCACACATATTCCCCTTCCCGTCCTGATGTGCTGGACGAGCTTCCTGACTCCTTGGAAGAACCGGTGATTGTGATCTTCTGCCATCTGGGAATTACCTGTCTGGTACTCTCCCATTTGCTCAATATTGCATTCCCTCTGCTGGTTCACGGATTCTTTCTCCCAACCTCCTCGATCACCGTGCTCTCCAGCGAGGAGCGCTGGAGCAATGAAGCGTATTTCCGGGTTCAGACTATAGGGGATGTGAATCATCTTCTGGTTAATAATGAACCCATATCCTCCGCAGGTTCCTTTACCAGGGCTTTTCAGGGGTAACTGAAAGATAAGAAAAGCGGCGTCATGGTTTAAGTGCCATGACGCCGCTCTTTCTCATTTAACTGCATTCACTTCGTGGAGCCTGCTGCCTGTTGGTCTGTGCAGATTACTCTCTGTCTACTCTCCATCGCTTTCAGTATCAGTACTTTCAGATTCCGCAGCGCCCTCTTCGCTGGTTTCTGTGTTTTCTTCTGCCTCATCCGTACTTTCGTCAGAAGCTTCGTCTTCATTGTTAACAGTCAGATATTTCAGATTACCCTTTACGTCTTCCACCGGATAATTTGCAATCAGGCCGGACACATACTCAGAAGTCCTTTGACTTGCAATGGTGTCGGAAATAGACGCATTATCGGCCTCATCAAAATATCTCTTAATAAATTCCACTACATAATACCGATGGTTAGCTTCATCCTCCAAAACAGTGATATCGCCTTCTGCCCGGTTTTCTTCAAAAAGCCAGTCGGAAATTGTGGATGCAACGCCGGCGTATCTTCTGCCTTCGCTGAGACTGTACTCGGTTTCCGCATCTTCATAATTGGCCTTATCTTCCTCAGCAGCATTCTGAATGCAGAGCTCTTCAAAATCCTCGCCGCCTTTACGGGCTTCCATCATAGCGTCAGCTTTTGTCTTAAGCTGTTCCATAGCGTCGGCAATCTCATCCTCGCCGGCGTCATCAGCCAAATCGTTCTTAAACACAAAGCTTCTGTAGTCCACCCTGTCATAGCTTTGCTGATTTTCTTCATAATAAGCCTTCACATCATCCTCAGAAGGAGCATTATCCTCCACCAGTTTGTTATAATAGGCGCCTGCCAGAAGATTTTCCCTGATAATGGGCTCCATATTCTTTTCGGTGGCATAGTCGCCAAAGCTCTGCTTATAATATTCCTTAACAGTTACCCCGGCCGAGGAAGCGGATTCCTTAAAGCTTTCCCTGAAAGCATCGTACTCCTCATCAGAATTGTAGTCAAAGTTATTCTTCTGCGCTTCATCAACGGTTGCCATTACCTGCTGAATCTGTTCTACGGTCATCTCGTCGAACATATCCTTCAGGGTAAGACCGTCCGCATAAGGCTGGGCTTCCAGATCCATGGAAGCGTCAATTCCCATATAAGCCCCATAGGTATTGACAGCGGAATTGAAATAATAATTATATTCAAGCTGGGAAAGCTCATGATCTCCCACCCTGATATAGGCGCCATGGGTGATCGTCCACTTGCCGGCAATGGAAACGCCAACAGAAATGACCAGTGCCGCCACCACGAGAATACCGATGGCGCCCCCAATCAGTCTGGTCAGCTTTTCCTGCTTGGCCTCTTTTATTTTTTGCTGTCTTCTGGCCTCCATTTTCCGGTCATATTTTGTCTGAACCTTTGGTTCTGTTTTCGGTTCTGCCTTCGATTCTGTTGCTGCTTCAGGCGTAGTTTTTTTAGCCATTTAAAAAGTTCCTCCTCATGTTAAATCGTAGCAATGTACCGCAAGAGCTGCGGCAGCAAACCGCGGCGGCATAATGCGCCGCGGCACAAAGCCTATTTTATCAGGAATTTGTGTTTTTCCTGTGAATACCTTTGTTATTCTACTACATTTTTAAATGAAAAGAAAGAGCTTCCTTATTTTTGATTGATATAATTTACCAATCCTTCCGCCGCAATAATCTTCTGCATGAATTCCGGAAATGCCTGCCCCTTGAACTGAGTTCCCTTTGTAAGGTTTTTGATGATACCGGAGTCAAAATCCACCTCCACCTCATCTCCCGCTTCAATTCCCCTGGATGCCTCCGGGCACTCAATGATGGGAAGGCCGATATTGATGGCGTTCCGGTAAAAGATTCTTGCAAAGGTTTCGGCGATGACACAGCTTACCCCGGCCGCCTTAAGGGCGATGGGGGCATGTTCTCTGGAGGAACCGCAGCCAAAATTCTTCTCTGCCACGATAATGTCACCCTTTTTTACCCTGTGAATGAAATCTTTATCGATATCCTCCATACAGTGAGCTGCCAGTTCTGCCGGGTCGGAGGAATTTAAGTATCTGGCGGGGATGATAACATCTGTGTCCACATTGTCCCCATATTTAAAAACAGTTCCTTTTGCCGCTTTCATATTTTTCATACTCCTTTCATTTCTTAACATAAGGATGTCAGGCTGTGCCTGCCATCCGTTGTTATAACTGGCAGGGGCAGGAAATTTTTCCTGTCACGGCGCTTGCCGCCGCTACCGCAGGGCTTGCCAGATAAATTTCGGATTTCACATGCCCCATACGCCCTACAAAGTTACGGTTGGTGGTGGAAACGCACCGCTCTCCTTCCGCCAGGATCCCCATATAGCCGCCCAGGCAGGGCCCGCAGGTAGGGGTGCTTACCACGGCTCCGGCTTCAATGAAGATTTTCAGAAGCCCTTCCTCTATGGCTTTGAGATAGATCGACTGGGTGGCCGGAATAATGATGCAGCGCATACCGGGGGCAACATGCCTTCCCTTCAGTATTTCTGCGGCAATGCGCATATCGTCAATGCGGCCGTTGGTACAGGAACCGATCACCACCTGGTCGATTTTAATGTCCTCTTTGATCTCGTCAATGGTTTTGGTATTTTCGGGAAGATGGGGAAAAGCAATGGTGGGGCGAAGGGTACTTAAATCAATGGTATACTCTTCATCATAAACCGCATCCGCATCCGCTTCATAAATGGTGTATTCCTTCCGGGAATGCTCCTTCATATAGGCGATTGCCAGATCATCCACCGGGAAGATACCGTTCTTTCCCCCGGCTTCAATCGCCATATTGGCAATGGTAAAGCGGTCATCCATGGTCAGGTTTGCTACCCCGTCTCCCACAAATTCCATGGATTTGTACAGAGCGCCGTCCACGCCGATCATCCCGATAATATGCAGGATCACGTCCTTGCCGCTTACCCATTTGGAGGGCTTTCCGGTCAGATTGAATTTGATGGCGGAAGGAACCTTAAACCATGCCTTTCCGGTAGCCATGCCGGCCGCCATATCCGTGCTGCCAACTCCTGTTGAAAAAGCACCCAGGGCGCCATAAGTACAGGTGTGGGAGTCGGCTCCGATTACCACATCTCCCGCTACCGTCAATCCTTTTTCAGGGAGAAGGGCGTGCTCAATTCCCATCTGCCCTACCTCGAAATAATTGGTGATCTGATTGCGGCAGGCAAATTCTCTCAGACATTTGCAGTGTTCTGCGGATTTAATGTCCTTGTTGGGGACAAAATGATCGGGGACAAGAGCGATCTTGTCTTTATCAAAAACCCCCTCCACATTCATCTTCTCCATTTCCCTGATGGCAACCGGGCTGGTGATATCGTTGCCCAGCACGAGATCCAAATCCGCTTCGATCAACTGTCCGGCTTCCACCTCCGAAAGTCCGGCATGTGCTGCCAGTATTTTCTGGGTCATTGTCATTCCCATGGTCGTTACCTCCTTTAAATTCTTCTGGAATTAAAAATCTGTTCCAATGCAGTGGCGCACCGGAAAACGGTGCATGAATATTTCGTATAAAAAAGTGTAACACATATTTCATGAAATGAAAAATAGTATCTGTTCATATTATATATAACTTGTAGTTATGATATTATTGTGATAAAATTACAAAAAGTTATCAAATGCAAGAGGAAGCCAATGGAACAGAATCTGAACCTGTATCAGGTCTTTTATGAGGTGGCAAACTGCCGCAACTTTTCTGTCGCAGCAAAAAAAATGTATATCAGCCAGCCTGCCATCAGCAAAGCGGTTTCCAGGCTGGAGGAAAGCTTAAATACCGTTCTTTTCAGCCGCTCATCCAGAGGGGTAACTCTGACCCGGGAGGGGGAGATGCTGTACCGCTATGTGGAGCAGGCGCTTGACGCCATAAGATCCGGGGAGGAACAGCTTCAGCTTTCATCCTCCCGGAAGGTCAGCCATCTGTCCATAGGGGTGAGCACCATGCTCTGCAAGTATATTCTTCTGCCTGTGCTCAAACGCTTTATGGAGGAAAATCCCAATATCAAAATTTCCATCTCCTGTCAGTCAACTTATGATACGCTGGCGCTTTTGCAGGAGGGTTCCATCGATATCGGCCTGGTGGGGCTTCCTCTCCTCGCGGATATGGAAAAAGACCGCTCCGTCACCTATTTGCCTTTAAAAAGAATAGAGGATATTTTTGTAGCCACGGACTCCTACCTGATCTCTTTTCAGAATGGATATAAAGAGAAAATGCAGGAAAAAGAAAGTTCCCTGAAGGATACTTTGGAGAAAGCCTCTTTTATCATGCTGGACAAGGAGAATATTTCCCGCAGGCATGTGGATACTTTCCTTTCGGAGCATCAAATTGCCCTTCAGAATGTGATCGAAGTGAACAACATGGATCTGGCCATTGAGTTTGCAAGAGCGGGGCTTGGAATTGCCTGTGTGATCAGCGATTTTGTGGAAAAGGACATAAAAAACGGGACTTTGCGGGAACTGAAACTGGGCCACAAAATCCCGAAAAGGCAGATTGGGTTTGCCTGTCCGGCAAAGCTGCCTGTTCCTGGAACTGCCGATGCGCTGATGCAGTATTGCAGGTTTCATTATGATGATGTTTAGGATATATCCTTTTCGTCCAGTTTCCGGAAAAAATCTGTGGCAGACAGCCCGATCAGACATACCAAGATACCCGAAGGAATTAATACAAGCTCCACCGTCCCATGTAATCTGTCAAATAATAATCCATATACCATCTGTCCAACCGGCTGGGCGCACATCGTAAGGGCAGATGTATAAGCCATGATCTTTCCGATCAGTTCGTCCGGTGTGTTCTGTTGGATTATGGATACCGCAAAAATAGAAAAAATACTGATTGCAGCCTGCATACCACAGAAAGAAACCACATTCACCGCATATCTGATAAGTACGCCGGACGGAAAAAGAAATACGGCCCCTGCCGGAATGATACAGGCACCGATCGCCGCAAGCACATAGGATAATCTGCCGGATTTCAATTTCCCCGTAAGAAGCCCTGCGGCAATACTTCCCATAATAGTTGCCACCGCCAGCGCACTCTCCGCCCCGC
>ERZ808046.467-NODE-467-length-34970-cov-11.758146_pt1 | contig 34970 bp, 29 predicted proteins | sample MGYA00380196_ERZ808046 | MGnify/ENA primary metagenome ERZ808046 (study PRJEB31490, sample SAMN06133421) | mouse gut metagenome | isolation source: Z6_2 | host: mice | place: China: Chengdu | collected 2015-05 ...
TGCCTGTACAGATCCGAAAGGATCCGGCAGATTCTTTTCCGGGCTTCCTGATAGGAGGTCTCCTTTACCTTGGCAAAGCTCAGCGCAATCACCGGGTATGTCCCCTGGAGCCGGCGGTACTTTTCCTGCTGCCAGACGGAAAGCCCCTCAAACAGGTCCCCGCGCCCGACATAATCCACTGAGAAGAATTGCTCCAGCATACTCATATTCAGCGTCTTGCCGAAGCGTCTGGGGCGGGTGATCAGCGTAACACTGTCTCCGTTTTCCCACCATTCCCGTATCAAATTAGTTTTATCTACATAGAAATACCCCTCTCTTCGGATTGTCTCAAAGTCCTGATTGCCGATTCCCACTGTTCTGGCCATGCTCCACCTCCCTTTTTAAGCCCCAAAACTGTCCCCAAAATCCCGAAGCAGCAATTCCATGACCCGGTTCTCCCTTTCCAGCATCACCTGAAAGCCGGGATTTTCCGTCTTTTCCCCATGAACGTGACTGCGGTTTACCTCCATGGCCTGAACCGGCGTCACATACACCAAAGTAAACTGTTCCTCATCTTCATAATCGTCAAGCTGCTGCTCTCCCGATTCCTCTCCGGCATCACATAAATAATAGAAATTATCCTGAATAAATTTGTCTTCCGTCTTGCCTTTCTGAACGCGGTGGGCATAACCATAGGGCTCAATAGACTCCCGGATCACATCCAGTCCGCTCTCCTCTTTCACTTCCCTGATCAAGGTATCCTCATGGCTCTCCCCCTGCTCAATGCCTCCCCCGGGAAACTTATAGTAGTTGTACTTGCGGCTGTAAATCATGGCCAGCTTACCCTCTTTTCGGATGATTCCCCGCACAGAAGGGCGGATACACACTGTACCGTCCTCCCTGTAGTCCTTCTTATCAATTTCAAACAACAGTCTCATTCGAAAGCCCCCCTGATACCATAATCTTTCCATGTCTATGTGCAGATAATTATTAATTTTATCATATTAACAATTCTATAACAATATCCACCCTCAAATCATTTAATTATCCGCTTTCTCCTCTGCCTGATCCAGGATTTTGCGAAGCTGCGCAATATCCTCCCGGCTCAGAGACTGCTCCTCCACAAAGTGATTCAGCAGCAGACTCAAACTCCCATGATATACCCGGTCCAGAAAACTTTCCGTCTCCTTCCGGGCTGCCTCTCTGCGATCCAACAGAGGGCAGTAAACTTTCATATTATCTCCCTCCTGGCAGACGATCAGTTGTTTGTCCGCCATTCGCTTTAACATGGTCAGTGTGGTACTGCGGCTCCAGCCCACGCTCTCTTTCAAATCTGTCACGACCCTGCTTCCCACTTTCGGGCTTTCTGCCCACAAACTCTCCATCACATACCATTCGGCTGTACTCAGTTCTTTCATACTTCCCTTTCCCCCTCATGCCCCTTTACTCTTATGCCTTTTTTCCCTCATGTGCTTTCTTCGGACTGGGCAAATTAATGGGCTGAATCCCCTTATTGATGTAATTATTTGTGCATATTAAACATATCACAGAATGTCTACTGTGTAAACATAAAAACATATGTTAAAGTGTCAAAATTCCTATTGACTGTCCTGCAGGGGGAAGGTTTATAGTATATTGAAAGTACACGGGAAAAGGAGAACTGATATGAACCCTACGGCATACGACATTACTCTGCTCTTTTTTACATACTCTTTTCTGGCATGGCTGGCGGAAACCACAGTGGCAACCTTGAAAGAAAAGGATTTCAAGAACAGGGGTTTTGCCTCCGGACCATTCTGCTTTATCTATGGCTTTACCGGAATACTGCTGACCATCGTGCTCCAGGATCTGCGCGGCAATGTGTTTTTCCTGTTTCTGGGATGTGTGGTAGTGGCCACTGCCGTGGAATGGTTTACGGGAAAAATTCTGGAGGGAATGAAACAGAAGAAATGGTGGGATTACTCCCGCAAAAGGTGGAATCTGGACGGCTATATCTGCCTGCAGTACTCCCTGCTCTGGGGTGTGCTGGGCTATGGGGTAGTGCAGTATGCCAATGATATAATCCTGAGCCTGTACGGGGTCCTGCCGCTGCTTTGCAGGCAAATTATGGTCTGGGGACTTGTGGCCATTGGCCTGCTGGATCTGTCGGGTTCTTTTCTGTCCGTCTACCATATGGAAAAAATGCTGCCCCGGCTGTTCAGATGGAGCCAGAAAATGCAGCAGTGGACGCTGGCCCTTGGCACCCGAATCTCTCAAAGGATGGAAAATCGTATCCGCCGGGCCTATCCCGTCACTGCCGGCAGGGAGGACGCCCCGGAACAGGAGACTGCCGAAAGATGTACTCTGGTTCACCTGTTCTGGCTTTTTCTCATCGGAGCACTGCTGGGAGATGTGGTGGAAACCTTATTCTGCCGTATCACCATGGGAGTATGGATGAGCCGGAGCAGCCTGGTGTGGGGGCCCTTCAGCGTGGTATGGGGGCTGGCCATCGCCCTGATCACGGCCCTGCTGTATCGGGATCGGAACAAAAGAGAATCCCGCCTCTTCCTGGTAGGCACCTTTTTGGGCGGCGCTTATGAATATACCTGCAGCGTGTTTACGGAAATTGTATTTGGCAAAGTGTTCTGGGATTACAGCGGCATCCGTTTCAATCTGGGCGGCAGGATCAATCTGCTGTACTGCTTTTTCTGGGGCATCGCCGCCGTGGTATGGTTCCGGCTCCTGTATCCCCATATCGCAAAGCTGATTCAATGGATTCTGAGGAAAACAGGGCGCATACTCACCACGGCGCTTCTGCTTTTTATAATCGTAGATATTTTTGTATCTGTGCTGGCTCTGATCCGGTATGACTCACGGGCCAACGGATCTCCTGCGGAGCATCGCTGGGAACAGATCATGGATGCCTGTTTTGACGACTCCAGGATGGAACGGATTTACCCCAATGCTATCCCTCAGTAATTTGCACCGGGTAAAAATCCTTCAAGACTGCTGCCGCAGCAGCCCGTACATGGCGGTACGCGATATGGGTTTTTTATACAGCAGCAGGGACAGACCATATTGTAAAAGACTTCCCAGCACTGCGCAGCCAAGCCCGACCGCCATGGCGGTCGGCATGGTGATCCCGGAGATCCAGGACAGAAGCAATGTGCCATTGTCAGCGAAATGCATCAAATTGTAAATGCCTACTACAAATACCACCATAGCCAGCATGGGAATCACAAAGTTTTTATACGCAATACCCAAATAACTTTGCAGTACCAACAACATCAGGCCGCAGAGCAGCACGGTCCGAATATTGTGCCCCACCGTCTCCGGCTTCAGGATGGACCGGGCCCCTTCCAGAACCAGCACAGGCAGGTACATTATCATGCTGCTGCAAAATGTAACCACTGTGGGTATGGAGGTCATCATGCTCTTTTTATATGGGGAGGACTGCACCAAGTCGGAACCGCAGACAGAATAGAGAAGCTGAGCCGGATACATGGCCACCGTCAGCAGCATCACTGCTCCTACGCCGCTGACGGAATTACCCAGTTCATATACCAGCCCCATGACGCCCAAAAGTCCGGCGGCAAACAAACTAACTTTCAGATTATAAGATAATTTGATACATTTCACGGCAAAGCGCCAGCTTTCAAAGATTCTCATTTTTATACCTCCTGTGCGCTTCAGCGCACACTCCAACTTTACCTATGGTTTCCTGTGAGTCCGCAAATGTCTCATGCCATTTTTTCATCCCGATCCCCACCACCAACACGCTCAGAGCGGCAGCCGTCAATGCCAGCAGCCCATCCGCCGCCCACAGCCACGAGACAGGAAGCCCGCTCACCAGAATCAGAAGGATTACGCCTGCTGCGGCACAGCCGTAGGCCGTGTACAGACATAACAGAATGGAACGGGTAAAACGGGAAATGAACAGGCCCAAAGTTTCCAGAGAAAATACTGCCAACACCAGGCCCAGCCCCCGGGCCAGACCGCCGTCCAGAGTCAGAACCTTTGTCACCCAGACCGCGCAGGCACAGGCTCCCGCTGTCAGCATCCTCCTGACCAGGTCTCCCGTCAATCCCTGCCATAAAACTTCCCGGCCCCGGGGAGATGTCTTTAAAAAATCCAGCTTATACCCTCTTTTTGACTGAATGCCGTTAAAGACTGCCTGATCCGACAGGATCTCTATAAAAATCAGCAGCATTGCCGTCAGAATACGGAATCCTTCTGAGCCGGAAAGATGACTGAAAATATGAAATCCCGGCCCTCCCCCGTTGGAAGAAACACCCGTAAAGCTGCGCCAGAGCCATCCCCCTGCAAGCACTGCTCCAGGCAGCCCCAGAAACATCACCAGCTTGTATCTCCAACCTGTAAAAAGCAAGTAGGCTCTAATCTGTCTCATATTTACCTCCCAAATGATCCTGAATATTGCAGCCGGCTATGGGATTTCATCACCGCCACGCAGATCTGGGACAGGGAAGGAGTCTCCACCGCCACATGCATCCCCGCCAGCCGGTCCATCCTCTCCGCCAGACAGATACCCTCAAACCCATAGCGGTTCCGAGTCTGGGTCACCAGCAGAGGAGCCGCTTTCTCGGCATCCTCCGCATCTCCCTTTACCAGCACATATTTTTCCTTCAGGTTTTCCACAAAGTCCTGTTCCACTATCCGCCCCTGCTCCATAATGATGGCGTAGTCCGTCACATTCTCCATATCCGCCACATTGTGAGTGGAAAAGAAAACGCTCCTCTCCCCCTCCCGGCTGGCCAGATACTCCCGGATCAGATCGCACAGTTTATCCCGCATCAGAGGGTCCAGGGGGGAAGCCGGCTCATCCAGCAGCAAAAGTTCCGTGTCCCTTGACAGAACCGCCGCCAGCATCAGCTTCATGCGGTTGCCATCGGAAAGATTTCGGGCCTCCTTACCCCCTTCCCCGGGAATTGCCAGCTCCCTGCACAGCTTTCTGTAATCTTCCTGCCGAAATCGGGGGAATAACAGCCGATTGGCATCTTCCACCTGTTTTACTGTCCAATGTGGCAGATAATAACTGCCCGGGCCGGTGTAACCGATGCGGTCCCGCACCCCCGGATCGTCAATACCCGCTTTCTCCTCAAAGTACTGAATCTGTCCCCGATAGTCCAGCCGGATGCCCGACAAAAGGTTCAGCAGCGTGGTCTTTCCCGCGCCGTTTTCCCCGATCAGCGCCGTGGCAAATCCCCGGGGAATCTGCAGCCGGGGAATGTCCAACGCAAATCCCTTATATTTTTTATGGATATCACTTCCCGTAATCACATATTCCATGACAGTTTTTCCTCCTTATTCTTTTCTCTTCCATAGGCTTTGTCGATGCCGCCCGTCACACAGAATTTCCCTATAGGGTTTAGTCAGCGCGCTTTTCCCACCGACAGCAGGGCCTGCAGCGTCTCCAGCAGTTCCCGGTCGGAAAGCCCCGCAATCCTGGCCGCCGCAATGGCTTCACTCAAGGCGTCCTCCACCCGCCGCAGGTGCTGCTCCCGCAGCATCTCGCTGTCCTGGGCATTTACATAGAAGCCCTTGCCCTGCATGGCCGTCACCAAACCCTCCTCCGCCAACAGTTCATATGCCTTCATGGTGGTAATCACACTGATCTTAAGTTCCTTTGCCAACCCTCTGATGGAAGGCAGATACTCCCCCTCCCGCAGCTTTCCTGACAGGATATCTTCTTTCAGCTGCTCCGCAATCTGTTGATATATGGGGACTCCCGCATTTTGTAACAATATCATTGTCTCACCTCTTCTGCGCAAAAGATGCTTTACTGTTTATATGTTATATATACACCATAAACACACTGGTGTCAATACCCTGCAGAAAAAAAGACTGCCGCAAATAAAATTGCTGCAGTCTTGTATGCATATATGAATGATTCCTTATTCCGCGGTATCCACAATGGCTATGCCGGAATCCCCCCGCCGGGCCTGCTCCAGCACCGCCGCCGCCAGTTTCTGGAATGAACCGTAGGAGGAAGTGGCCCCTGTCAGAACATCGATTGCCTCCTCTCCCTGCCCTTCCAGAAGCTGTCCGGCATAATAGCGGGTATAGGCGTTGGGATAGGTTCCGGTACCATGAAGCATATTCTGCATGTAGGCATTATCCCAGCTTTTTATGAAGCCGCTGAGGTTTTCCGCATTGTACTCCACGGAAACAATGCTCCCCCCTTTGACCATAATGGTGATATATTCTTTCCATCCGTGGCTGAACTGGGCGGCCTGAGCCGTATAATAGCCATCCTGCAGGCCCTGCTCCCCTTCGCCGCAGCCCGACAGCGGCAACGCCAGCATCACCAGAAGCATCATTATAATTATGATCCGTCTCATCTGCCACGCTCCTCCTTCAAAGCAAATTTTACCACCTGAGATTTAAGGGCTTCCGCCTCCCTCTCCAGCAATCCGCTGGATTTCTCCATGCCTTCCGCATTTTGCAGATTCCGATCCGCAATATCGGAAATGGCTTCTATGCGCTCCTCCATTATGGCCAGAGCGCTCTCCTGTCCCTGCACCGCCGCTACCAGCCGGTCGGAGATACCGCTGATCTGATCGGAGACGGCTGAGATGGCCTGCAGGGAACCGGCGGTATCGGCAGTCAATTCCACACCGTTCTGTATGATGGTCCTGGTGCTAGCCATCATCTCAGTGGCATTTTTCGCCGCCTCGGCGCTCTTGGCGGCCAACTGCTGCACCTCGCCGGCCACCACGGCAAATCCTTTTCCGGCGCTCCCGGCCCGGGCTGCCTCAATGGAGGCGTTGAGAGCCAGAATACTGGTCTGGAAAGCAATATCTTCTATGGCCTTGGCGATCTTGGTGATCTCCTGGGCATTGGCGCTGATGTCCCCCATGGCGCCGGAGAGAGATTCCATCCTCACATTGGCCTCCCGGATACACTGGGCGATCTCTTCCGTCTTGGCACGGGTCTGACCACTGCTCTCCGTGACGCTGGACAAACGTTCTTTCACATTGGATACCTCATGCACCAATGCCTCCGTGGATTGATTCTGCTCAATGGAAGCCTGGTGAAGCTGACCCGACTGGCCGTTGAGTTCCAGGGACATACGGGCCAGCCGTGCAGCCGCATTTTTAAAGCCCGCAATGGTCTCGTTCATGGACTGCAGGATGGTTTGCAGACTTGCCCGGATCAGGGCAAAGTCACCTTTATAATTTACCTGCGGATCCACGCATAAGTCACCGTCCGCCACATGGGTCAGTACCTGCTGGATATCCGATATATAATTATTGACGCTCTCCACAGTGTCACCCAGGGTCCGGGTCAATACCTCCAGTTCATCTCCTGTATGAACCGAAGCCACCTCTGTGCGCAAGTCGCCGTCGGAAAGGGCCACCATCCGCCTGGTCACGCTTTTTACCGGCCGGGAAATGGATCTTGCCAGACGCAGAACCAGCAGAATGGACACCACCAACACCGCCAGAGTACACAGAATGGCCACCAGCATTGCGCGGTTGATCATATTGTCATAATCTGACTTGGGGACCTGGATCACCAGGGACCACTGGGTGCCCCGGATGGGAGAAAATGCCACCAGCAGTTCTTCACCGTCAACTATAAATTCCGCAGCCCCCGTCTCGCCGGTGGTCACCCGGCTGACAGCTTCCTCATTTCCGCCGCTGAGTCCGGCCAGCGTACTGCCCTCCCGGACCCGGGACTGATCCGGATGGCCCACCACTGTTCCCTCCCGGTTGACCATGTAAGCCGTACCATGTTTCCCCAGGTTAATGCTGCTGATCACATCATTCAATGTATCATATTTATAAACGCCCACCACAAAAAGAGTAGTTTCTCCATCCTCCTTTACCGGCATCCCCATGGTGATACCCAATTTCTCCTGGAATACTGTGGAGGAAAAAGTGGTGAGATTATCCGTCTCCTTGAGAAGCTCCAGAAATCCGGCATCCAGATTTTTCGGCGCATTATCATCTCCCTGAAACAAACGGCCCTCAAGATCATATAGGGCGATGGTGTAAAACTCATAGGTCTCGGCGGCCTCCGTCAAAAGCATTTCCCGGTTGGCACGGGTGGCCGAATCATCTCCCTGCCTGCTGCCGGACACCGCTCTCATGTGGGAGTCCCCTGCAATCGTCATCATACGGTCAGCCAGCATATGTATATTGGCTTCCACTGTCTTGGCTGACTGCCGTACCATGGGCTGCAGACTGTCCAGAAGGATGCTGTTGGCCAGCGTCTGCATGGATTTGGCCATGATGGCGCAGCACACGATTACCAATACCAAGATATTGAGGGTGGTATTCCTCAAAATTCTGCCGTTAAGGCTTCTTCTGATCTCCCGGCGTCGGGAGTTCGTTTTGTTCCCGGTCACTTTCTCATCTCTCCTTTTCCGTATCTTTTTCTACAACATAATAAAAGCCCTCTCCTTCGCCGTGAATGAGGATTGTCATTCCACTGACGCATGAGATGCTTCCTTAGCCGTAGTATACCATATATATTTTTAGAATTAAAGCCCCCTTTTGCAAAACGGGGAACAGCCGGATTAACTCTGCTCTGCCATATACATGCTCACCCGGCTTTGAATGATTTGTGCAGCATTATTACCATATAAAAATAGATTCGCTATTTCACAGGACAGGAAATCTCCATGATCTGCTCAATGGTCTGGTGCAGCAGCCTGCTCTCTTCCGTGTCCGCCGCCCTGTAATAAACCTCTTTGCCCTCCCGGCGGCTGACAATCAATCCTCCTGCCTTAAGCTGCCGCAGGTGATGGGACACGGCAGGGCTGGTCATATCCACCATGGCGGATATATTGATCACACATTCCTCACAATGGCACAGCAGCCAGAAGATACGCACCCTGCTGGTGTCGTCCAGCAGTCGGAATGTATCGGCCACGTTTTGAAATGTGTCCGGCCTGTCCAACTGATCTCTCAAATATTCTTCCCTTTGTCCTTCGCCGTGACAATGCGGCAACGCAAATTTTTCCATCCGTATATAATTCCTTTCCGGGTATACTTCCTGTCATCACTTTGCATTTACTGCCTGGGTTATCCTGCATACTCACTCTAAATACATTATAGACAGACGTCAAGGGAATTACAACCGCTTTCTGAAACAGCTCTGTAAAAACAAAAGCCTATTGACAATTCAAGAGAGATAGATTATACTACGATTAAACAAGTATTTAATTGTTAAATATTTGGGCAGATCATAAATGCCCGAATGAATCATTTAATCAGGAGGAATATTATCATGAAAAAAACCTACAAGATCGAAGTTGACTGCGCAAACTGCGCCAATCTGATGGAAGACGCCGCCCGCAGGACTCCGGGCGTAGCCTCCGCCACCGTAAACTTCATGACCCAGAAAATGAACGTGGAATTTGAAGAGGGCCAGGATCCCGGACAGGTGATGAAAGCAGTTCTGAAAGCCTGCAGAAAAGTGGAACCTGACTGTGAGATCGAACTTTAACCAAAGATGGAAACCCAAGTTCAAAAGTGGAGGTTATTATGACGAAAAAGCAGAAAAAAATGCTGGCCCGGATTCTCCTCTCCACAGGGATGCTGGTCCTGTTAAACTTTTTGCCTGTCACAGGACTGATTCGGATGGCTCTGTATCTGGGGGTCTACCTGCTGATTGGCTATGACATCCTCAGAAAGGCCGGCAAAGGTATTATAAACGGTCGGGTATGTGATGAAAATTTCCTCATGACCGTGGCCACCATTGGGGCCATTGCCCTGGCTGTCTACACCGGAAGCGGAGACTACAACGAGGCCATCGCCGTAATGCTCTTCTACCAGGTGGGGGAATTTTTCCAGAGTTATGCGGTTGGAAAGAGCCGCCGCAACATCAGTGCCCTTATGGATATCCGGCCCGACTATGCCAACATAGAGCGGGAAGGCAGACTGGAACAGGTGGATCCGGATGAAGTGGCTGTGGGCAGCGTGATAGTGGTACAGCCCGGTGAGAAAGTCCCCATCGACGGCGTGATTCTGGAGGGGAATTCCGATCTGAACACCAGTGCCCTCACTGGGGAAAGTCTGCCCCGGGAGGCCCATGCAGGGGATGAAATCATCAGCGGCTGTATCAATATGACCGGCGTCCTCAAGATTCAGACCACCCGGGAATTCGGAGAATCCACGGTCTCCAAGATACTGGAACTTGTGGAGGAATCCAGTTCCCGCAAGTCCCGTTCGGAGAATTTTATCTCCCGGTTTGCCAAAATCTATACTCCCGCAGTATGTATCGCCGCTCTGCTGCTGGCGGTGCTGCCCCCGGTGTGCAATCTGATTCTGGGACATTCCCCGGGCTGGGAAAACTGGATTTACAGCGCTTTGACTTTTCTGGTAATCAGCTGCCCCTGCGCTCTGGTGGTTAGCGTGCCCTTAAGTTTCTTCGCCGGCATCGGCGGCGCCAGCAAGGAAGGCATTCTGATCAAAGGTTCCAACTATATGGAGATTCTATCCCGGACCAAAATTGTGGTTTTTGACAAAACCGGAACCCTGACCCAGGGGGTGTTTGAAGTCAGCGGCATCCATCACAATGAAATGGAAGATGACCAGCTGCTGGAATATGCCGCACTGGCGGAGTGTTCTTCCTCCCATCCCATCAGCAGGAGTCTGCAGCGGGCATACGGCAAAGAGATTGACAGAAACCGCGTGACAGAAATCCAGGAGATCGGCGGCCAGGGACTGGTGGCAAAGGTGGACGGCAGGCAAGTGGCGGTGGGCAATGCCAAGCTGATGAAACAAATGGATATCGCCCATAGAGATTGCCACAGCCTGGGGACTATAATCCATGTGGCCATAGACGGCAGCTACGCCGGACACATTGTGATCTCCGATCTTGAAAAACCTAATTCCAAGGCGGCCATCGCCGCTTTGAAAAAGGCAGGGGTAACCAGGACTGTGATGCTCACCGGAGACGCAAAATCCGTAGCGGAAAAAGTAGCCGCAGATCTGGGGGTAGATGAAGTACACAGTGAACTTCTGCCCGGCGACAAGGTGGTACAGGTAGAAAAACTGCTGGCAGACAGAGATACCGCAGTAAAAACTTCAAAGACCGGAATCTTCCAAAGGAAGCAGACAGAAAGCAAAGTTTCCGGGGCCAGGCTGGCCTTCGTGGGAGACGGCATCAACGACGCGCCGGTGCTGGGCCGGGCAGATATCGGTATCGCCATGGGAGCCATGGGTTCCGATGCCGCCATTGAGGCTGCGGATGTGGTGCTGATGGACGACGATCCCATGAAGATCGCCAAAGGCATCAAAATTTCCCGGAAATGCCTTTCTATTGTATACCAGAACATTATCTTCGCCCTGGCGGTGAAATTTGTATGCCTACTGCTGGGCGCAGTGGGTTACGCCAACATGTGGCTGGCCATCTTCGCAGATGTGGGCGTCACCGTGATCGCGGTGTTAAATGCCATCCGTGCCCTGCGGGTACACAAGCTGTAGAATGAGAGAACGCAAGTCCCAGTTTTTATGGACTTGCGTTCAGCATTAATGCCAATACCGTTTCATATCCCGCCTTGGCCGCCATCTGCATGGGAGTCATGCCCTCCTTATTGACCCGGTTGTAGTCAGCGCCTTTCCTGATCAGATAGCAGGCCGTCTCCGCATTGCCACATTTCAGGGCATAGTGCAGGGCAGTGTTGCCATGGTTGTCCGCTTTGTGCAAATCGGCTCCGGCCAAAAGCAATTCCTTCACTGTATCCTTATTTGTTCTAAGCATCATAAAGGTCTGTCCCTGCCTGTTGGCATGGTTTATATCTGCGGCTTTCTCGATAAAAATGGGAAGCAGTTCCCGTATATTCCCTGCATCCGGCAACAGCAGCAAAGGCGTATTGCCGTCCTCATCGGGGAGATCCACATGAATCAATTCCCTCAGCACATCTGCTCTCTCCTGCCCGGTCAGTTCCCTGCCGCCTATTCTTTTCTTTTTCAATGCATAATGGGCGGGAGTTTTCCCATCCCCATCTTTCAGGGTGTCGTCCGAGCCTGCTGCCATAAGCATTTTAACCACCTCCACATGTCCGCAGGCACAGGCTTCATGAAGGGGCGTCACGCCGGCCTCCCCGGGCCGGTCCTCCGTCAGGTTCACATCCACCCCCATCCGGATCATTGTCTTTAACATACCGGTATGACCGTTCCGAACTGCCAGATGAAGGGCTGCCATGCCCTCATTGTCGGTCTGTTCCATGGACTCCCGGGAGAAAAAGGCCGCAATCTCCTCAAAAAAAGCCTCTTTCTTTTCCCCCTGCCCCTCCATGGACGCTATGATATGAGCGGGCGTCCGCCCTTTCACCACCACACTGTTCAGATCCACCCCCAGTTCCAGCAGTTTCCTGACAGCCTCCGTCCTGCCGCCGGCCCCCAGGCATGCATCCCGCAGGCAGACGGTGTCGTCACCGTCCCACACCGGGGCGGTAAAGTCCATTCCAGCCTCTCTGCACAGATCCAAAATACGGCAATCCCTGTCCACTTTCAGCACATTTCCCACAAGATCAATAATCTGGGCCAATTCGTCATCATCTTCCATATCCGCCTGCCAAAGCAGCTTTCTGGCCGCGTACAGGGCCAGACCCAGGCCGTCTCTCTTATTACTGCTGACCCGGCCAAAAGCCCGGTTGGTGATTTCACATAGTCGTTCTGTATCCGGCCGTCCCCTCTTCACAGGCTCCGCCCCATGGTCGGCCAATGCCAGTTCCAGAGCTTCCAGGCCGTATTCCGCAGCGTATCGGATGGGGGTCATCCCCTCCCTGTCCGCCATATTCACCATCTCCCCGCATTGTTCCATCAAGACCAGCGCAGCGGTAAAATGCTCGTTTTTGATTGCCAGTAACAGAAGGGAGCTGCCGTTTTGATCCACAAAGTCGGTTTTTGCGCCTTTTTGCAGAAAGACTTCCGTCAACGGCCAGGTAAAATGAGGATTATTGGATCGGGACAACATACAGGCAAGAGGCGTCAGTCCTTCTCCATCTTGCCGGTTTATATCCAGATCCAACAGCCGGGCAATATCCGCCCTCTGTTCCAGGCTTCTCTCCTTGCTGAAAAAGTCTGCCGTCAGACCTTCAAATGCGGGGTCCGCCAGATAATGATAAGCATTCCTGCCTCTCCTGTCATAGGCAGCAGGATCGGCCCCATGGTCTAAAAGCAGTTGTGCCATGGCCAGATTGCCGCGCAGACAAGCCAGCAGGAAAGGAGTGACACCATATCCTTCGCAATCAGGCAGATTTACCTCCTCTCCCACCCTGCCGTCACATAATATTTTTTCCACCATGTTATAAAAATTGTGCCATACCAGAAGATGAAATAAGGTGAGACCATAATGGCCCGCGGGTTCCAGCAAATCCCCTGTCCCGCAGGTTTCCAGACATACCTCCGCCTCCCGCACCACTTCTTCCCGGAAAAAAGGATTTCTGTAAATCTCCCCTTCCCCGTTGTTATCCCACCAGGGAATATAGCGGTCCTGATTGGAACTTTCGCTGGATATCACCAAAAGATCCGTCAATTCTTTTATACCCATTGCCGCCTCCTTTTTTCATCACAGGCAATCCACTCGTCCAGCGTCAATGGTTCATAATCGGAATACTGGCAGAAGCAGTTGATCATATTGCAGGGAATTGTCCTTTCATGGCCCTGGGCATTTCTTACCACAGTGGCCCGGGTTATCTCCTGAAACCGCTCCACAAGCCGCTGGTCCCGGCTGTCATGGACATGGCCGTAAAGCATATAAGTTCTGGGATTGCCATCCTCATCCAAGCGATATTGTCCGTTATAACAGATAATGGGGTAATGACAGAGCACTACTTTGCGCTTATTATCGTACAATTCTTCATAGGGCTTCACCCACTCAAAGCGGCTCATATCCATGGTGGTTTTGGATACAAAATCATCGTGATTGCCCTGGATCAGATATAATCTGCCGTTTAATCGCCTGGTAAGCTGGCTGGTCTCCTCCGCGTTTCCCCAGGACAGGTCTCCGATGATAACTACCTCATCATTCTCTCTGACCTTCCCGTTCCATTTACCGATCATGTACTCGTTCATTTCCTCCACACTGGAAAATCCCCGGCAGTCCATACGATCGTTCATAGCCCCATGGTAAAAATGCAGGTCCGCAATATAATACCTCATAACATACCTCCATAAAATCAATAACGGATTTACCGGCATTGACAAATGGGAAACATAGTCCTGCTTTATACGCTATGGGCCCTCAGACAGGCTATAATCTCTTCACGGTACTGCGCATGATGAGGCATGCCTCCGCCAAGTCCACCCCTCTTAGGAAACATAAGTTTAAAGTAGTCTCCGTTTTTCATTGTTATATTACACTTTACCGAACCCATCCATCCCTTTTTGATTTTACAATTACGAATCTCTTCCAAAGGATAGCAGTTACCTATTTCCTCGAGTGAAATTGTATCATGAACCTCTGTGACCGCCACCACATTGGGATCTAAGTCCACATCGTACTCATAAAGGTGCTTGTAGCCCTCACACTCAGCAATAACCAGATGCTGCGAAGAAATACCCAGATATATGTCATAGGTGGAATACTTACTCTTTCTAACTCCCATTACGCCTCCGTCTTCCGATGGAACAAGCGTATTATCCACAAGTACGCCTCCCGAGAAAATGCGGTTTACCTGTGATTCGTAAGCACATGCATATATCCCCGCACTTACTTTCTCCCCGCCGGGAAGATTCCGTTCCAATGCATACACCATACTTTTTTCGTCAAAAATACCGGACATATCGTATTCTCCTTTTCATTTTCCGATACTGTTATTGTGACCATTATAGCACGGCCGATTTGCCTTGTCCATACTGCCCCGGCTCCTCGGGCCTGGCATAATATTTCTTTTGGCACCAAATTGCGCAAACTGGTACGGCATTACGATTTACAGGTAAAAATGCCCATTGTGATATGAAATCGTAGACAAGCGCTTTTCCAGGGAGATTAAGTATAAGTCTTAATGATTTCTTCAGCAATTATTTGTTTTGTAATGCAGCGATCCATTGCCTGTTTCTCGATATAACGGTGAGCATCAGGTTCGTTCATTTCTAATTTGCTGATTAAAATCCATTTCGCTTTGTTGACAAGACGGATCTCTGCCATTTTTTCTTTGATAGACAGGGATTTTTTTTCAAATTGTCTCAGTCGCTCCCTGGAGCTTTCCATCCAGCTAAGAGCATGAATCATGATTGGCTTTGATGTTGGCTTTGACAGCGTGAACACACCGTATTCAACAACCTTGTCGTGAATTCCGGCATGTATGTCGCTTTTTACCAAAAGCAGCACAGCGGATTGCTTACCGGTACAGGTGTCAATCGCAAAACGAGTACCGATATCATCAGGCAAAGGCGCATTGATAATGACAAAATCAAACGTTTTTTCGGCGAGTATCCGTTCGGCGGCGTTGACACTGGCAGCAGTTTGAATCGGGGAATATCTTGTTTCGGGGAGCAGGTCGGCAAAGGCAGAGGTGAAATTATCTGTTGCAGACACAATGAGTATACTGTAAACTCGTTCTCTTAAACTCATTTTGCACCTCCTTCTTTTTCTTTGGCTCAAATTATTTATTACAATAGATGTCTAATATAGCATTCGGTATGTTTTTCTTGATAAAATTACTGTTTGCAGCTATTGCACAGGCGTATTTAAGATTGCCGGGCAACTGTTTAAAATTGGCAAGGGTATTTTCATCTGCTTTATACAGATTGATATCCGCAGGAGCCGGCAGCTCTAGTTTATTCTCAATCCCGTCAAGAATGGCATAAATGATCAGGGCAAATATCAGATAAGTATTTGCGGACGGATCAGGAGAACGAAGTTCAACACGACGGTATTCACCGACAGCGGCAGGGATTCTTACAAGCTGTGAACGGTTCTCGCCGGACCAGGAAATATATTTTGGCGCTTTGTTGCTCCCAAAACGACGATAGGAACTCTCGGTTGGATTTAAAAAAACCGTCATATCAGCAACTTTATCCAAAATCCCTGCAATCAAGTATTTCATATTGTCTGCATCATAAGATGATTTGACTGACAGATTAATATGGAAGCCGTTTCCTGGTTTGTTTTCCAATGGTTTCGGGCTGAAATCAGCGTAAAGACCATTCCGCCTAGCGATTGTTTTTACAACCGTCTGGAACGTCATGGCGTTGTCTGCGGCAGTCAGAGGATCCGAATAGCGAAGATCAATTTCGTTTTGTCCTGGTCCTTCTTCGTGATGTGAACTTTCCGGCTGTATTCCCATCTGCTCCAGAGTCAGGCAAACTTCGCGGCGGATATTTTCACCTTTGTCTTCCGGGGCGATATCCATATAAGTTGCGTTATCATAAGGTTCTTTGGTTGGATTTCCATTGTCATCCAGCATGAACAGGTAAAACTCCTGCTCTGCGCCAAAGAAAAACTGATGTCCGGAAAGTTTCGCTTTTTGAATCGCGTTTTTTAAAATAGAACGCGTATCACATTCAAATATTTTGCCATTCGGATAAGTAATATTACAGAACATTCTTACTACACGTCCATGCTCCGGTCTCCAGGGCAGAGGCGTCAGTGTGTCTGCTTCAGGATGCAGAAACAGATCAGAATGGGTTTCATCGCCAAAACCAGCGATAGCGGATGCGTCAATAGCAATGCCATATTCAAAAGCACGGGAAAGTTCCTGTGGCATAATGGATATGTTTTTCTGTTTGCCGAATACATCGCAGAAGGCGAGGCGGATGAATTTCACATCCTCTTCATGCACATATTGGATAACTTCTTCTTTTGAATATTTCATAAGCCTACCTACTTTCTTTTAATTTGCTACATACATCTGTTTGTATGGGTTCTTACTGTCTGGCGTGATGACTGTAAAAGACTCGGATAAAAGTTCTTCAATAGAATAACCGAAGTCTAAGCAGTATTCAGACAGATACTCCCGGATTTCATCTAACTCATCTGCATCCGCAGATCTTGCTGTAACCTGTTTTGGGAAATGAATATCCTCACAGCTGCTGCGCAGGAATATTTTACCTCCATGCATTCCGGTACAGGGGAAATTGCCTACAATGCATTTGTTATCTTTATGAAATCCAAGGACGATGATCACGCCTCCTGCCTGATATTCTCCAAGGAAGCTTCCTGCACATCCGCCGATGATCATAACAGGAATTTTTTCTTTGTAAGCCTTCATATGGATTCCGGCGCGGTATCCGGCGTTGCCCTGTACATAGATTTTGCCGCCGCGCATGGCATAACCGGCAGCGTCACCGATATTGCCATGAATCAGAATCTTTCCTTCATTCATGGTATCGCCCACAGCGTCCTGTGCATTCGCATTTACCGTAATATTGGCATTGTTTAAGTATGCGCCCAGTGCATTACCCGGTATCCCGTTAATTGTAAGATTCTTGTCGGACATACCGGCAGCAATAAATTTCTGGCCGCAGCAGCCTTCGATGATAAAATCACTTCCTGCTTCACGCAATTTTTCATTTACAGCTCTATAATCTAAATCTGCAGCATCAATGGTTTGCATATTATACCATACCTCCCAAAAGTTTTTTATGTTTTTTTCTGTCATTCTCCAGCGTGAGAGATATCGAGTATCTCCAATTCTTTTTTCGTTAAGCCGATGCCGCGAAGCATCAGCCGGTTTCCGCGTAAAGCCTCAATGGAATTGATTCCCATACCGCCCATGAATTCTTTTATTTCGTGTTTCCATGCGGTCATCAGATTAATCAGGCGTTCACTGCCCATTGCCGGATTAAGCCTTTTCACAAGCTCCGGGCGCTGGGTTGCAATGCCCCAGTTACATTTACCGCTTTGGCAAGTACGACACAGATGGCAGCCCAAGGCAAGCAGGGCGGCAGTAGCTACATAGCAGGCATCTGCACCGAGAGCAATGGCTTTTACTACATCTGCTGCGCTCCGAATACTTCCGCCGACTACAAGAGAGACATTGTTGCGGATACCTTCATTCCGAAGTCTCTGATCAACGGCTGCCAGCGCCAGCTCAATGGGGATACCTACATGATCTCTGATCCTGGTAGGCGCAGCTCCGGTGCCGCCGCGGAACCCGTCAATGGCAATGATATCTGCTCCGCTTCGGGCAATACCGCTCGCGATTGCCGCAATATTATGTACGGCAGCAACTTTTACAATCACTGGTTTTTTATATTCCGTAACTTCTTTTAGAGAAAAGACAAGCTGACGCAAATCTTCGATGGAATAAATATCATGGTGGGGCGCAGGGGAAATGGCATCGGACCCTTCCGGGATCATACGGGTACGGGATATATCTCCTACGATTTTTGCACCGGGAAGATGTCCCCCGATACCTGGTTTTGCGCCTTGTCCTATTTTGATCTCAATAGCTGCGCCTGCCTTCAGATAATCCGCATGGACACCAAAACGTCCGGAAGCTACCTGTACGACGGTATTTTCTCCATAGCAGTAAAAATCTTCATGCAGTCCGCCTTCTCCGGTGTTATATAAAATCCCAAGTTCTGTTGCTGCAAGTGCGAGAGACTTATGAGCATTGTAGCTGATAGAGCCGTAGCTCATGGCTGAGAACATAACCGGCATAGACAATTCCAGCTGCGGAGGCAGTTTACAGTCTAAAGCTCCATCCTTTGTGCGTTGTACTTTTGACGGTTTCTTTCCGAGATAAACTCTGGTTTCCATGGGTTCCCGCAATGGATCAATGGAAGGGTTCGTTACCTGTGAAGCATTGATCAGGATTTTGTCCCAGTAAACGGGAAGAGGTTTTGGATTACCCATGGATGACAAAAGAACGCCGCCGCTGTTTGACTGTTTATAGATCTCTTTAATCGTTTCGGCTGACCAGTTGGCGTTTTCGCGCAGGGTACAATCACTTTTTACAATCTTTAAGGCTCTTGTAGGACAAAAGGAAACACAGCGCTGGCAGTTTACGCATTTTGAGTCGTCACACGTCATTATTTTGTGTTTTTCATCGTAGCTGTGGGCTTCATTGGCGCATTGCTGCTCACATACATGGCAGGAAGTACATCTGTTTTTATTTCTGATTATTTCAAATTCGGGATAAATAAATTCGATACTCATTAAAACGCACCTTCCTTTACTTTAACGATGACAGGCTCACCGCCGGCGGGAGACCATATGTTTTCTGCATTTGGTTCCATGGTCCGAATGGCGGCTTCTTCACTTGCAATGAATACTTTATCATCTTTTTCACCGACTACCATTGAACGCAGCTTCAGACGGTCATTCAGGGCCATCAATCCGCCTTCAAATCCCAAAACGATGGAGAAAGGACCGGTAATCAGAAGGCTTGAAAACATAGTTCTAAGGTAGGTATGTTTCTTTCGGTCGTCCAAATCTGTTTTTGCCCCAATGGTACTCCAGAACGGAGCGGCGATTACACTTGCGGCTTCGCCGAGCGTAAGTCCCTGTACGCGGAGCAGGTAATCCATGATATAGGTAATGACTTCCGTATCGGTCTGGAGAGTACATTTATAGCCGAACATCTCGATAAATCGACGGTTGGCGTCGTAGGAAGATATTTCTCCATTATGCACGACGGAATAGTCAAGCAGCGTAAACGGATGCGCGCCTCCCCACCAGCCGGGAGTATTTGTCGGATAACGGCCGTGTGCCGTCCAGGAGTATCCTTCATATTCTTCCAGTTTATAAAAGACGCCCACATCTTCCGGGAAACCGACCGCTTTGAAGGCGCCCATGTTCCTGCCGCTGGAAAAGACGTAAGCGCCGGGCATTTCGGCGTTGATCTTCATAACTGCTTTGGCGACAAAATCCTTTTCTTCCGACTGTAAGGATACAAGAACAGATTTTAACGGCGCAACAAAATATCTCCATATAATCGGCACGTCTGTGATTGCCGGAATCTTTCGAGTTGGAATGATTTCCGATTGGACAATTTCAAAGCGTTCCTTTAAGAAAATTTCGCATTTCTTACGCGTGTCGCGGGAATCAAAAAACATATGGAATGCATAAAAATCTTTATATTCAGGGTAAATGCCATAACCGGCAAAACCGCCGCCTAATCCGTTGGAACGGTCATGCATGGGTTTCATGGAATTTGTGATCCTTTCACCGGACATCTTACTTCCATATCTGGATATTACTGCAGAGATTGCACATCCGGAGGGGATTCTTATCTGGCCCTCGATTTTCATAAATCTTGTACCATCCTTTCAGAATAAATCAAAAAAACAAAGGCATCCGTTTTCAGGGCAAGTGATTCCTACTCTGAAAATGAACATCTTTGCTCATCTTTTATATTATACAGTGGATGGTGTGCTTTGTCAATCTTTTTTGGACGTCAGAAGCACGATAGAAAAAATAAAAAAAGGTTGACAAATAATATTGAAAGGTGTATTATCCAACACGTAAAGGCAAGGGAGTCTTTTGCGGCGCAGAAAGAGCGTCATGAAAGTCTTCCTTGTCTTTTTATTTTCAAATTAGAAGGAGTGAGATCATGAAGAATGTATCGGATTTTTTTGGATGTAAAGTATTTGATGACAGAGTGATGAAAGCAAATTTATCGGCAAAGGTATATCAGTCTTTGAGAAAAACGATTGATGAAGGCGCAAAGCTCGATATTAGCGTAGCAAATGCAGTAGCGGCAGCTATGAAAGACTGGGCTGTGGATCATGGCGCTACGCACTATACACATTGGTTCCAGCCACTTACCGGCGTTACAGCAGAAAAGCATGACAGTTTTATTTCTCCATCCCCCGATGGCGGTGTGATTATGGAGTTTTCCGGAAAGGAACTGATCAAAGGAGAACCAGATGCTTCGTCGTTTCCCTCCGGCGGACTTCGGGCTACTTTTGAAGCGCGGGGATACACGGCATGGGATCCTACATCTTATGCGTTCATTAAGGGCAATACATTGTGTATTCCTACCGCGTTCTGCTCTTATGGCGGAGAAGCGCTGGATAAGAAAACGCCGCTGCTCCGTTCTATGGAAGCGTTAAATAAGCAGGCAATCCGTATTCTTCATCTGTTTGGCAATGACGATGTTAAATGTGTCCGCACGTCCGTAGGGCCGGAACAGGAATATTTCCTTATTACGGAAGAAATGTATGAACAGAGGAGGGATCTTCGATTTGCGGGTCGTACTCTTTTTGGCGCGAGGCCACCAAAGGGACAGGAGATGGACGATCATTATTTCGGAGTGATCAAGCCGAGGGTCGCGGCTTATATGGAAGAGCTGAATGAGGAACTCTGGAAGCTGGGCATTCTGGCAAAAACAGAGCATAACGAAGTTGCCCCGGCGCAGCATGAGCTTGCCCCTATCTATACAACAACAAACATCGCGACAGACCATAACCAGCTGACAATGGAAATTATGCAGAAGGTTGCGGCAAAGCATGGGCTTGTGTGCCTGCTTCATGAGAAACCCTTTGCCGGAGTAAACGGAAGCGGAAAGCATAACAACTGGTCTCTGACTGCGGATGGAGGCGTGAATCTGTTGTCGCCGGGCGAAACGCCGTATGAAAACGCACAGTTTTTATTATTCCTTTGTGCGGTTATCAAAGCTGTGGACGATTATCAGGATCTGCTCCGTCTTTCTGTGGCGACAGCAGGAAATGATCACAGACTTGGGGCAAACGAAGCGCCTCCGGCAGTCATTTCTATTTTCCTTGGAGAAGAATTGAATGCCGTACTGGAAGCGATTGAAAAGGGTACTCCCTATGCGGGAACCGAAAAAACACAGATGAAGCTGGGTGTGGACGTACTTCCAAAGTTTAACCGCGATACTACAGACCGCAATCGTACATCGCCCTTTGCATTTACCGGAAATAAATTTGAATTCCGTATGCTTGGTTCCTCCAACAGCATTGCGTGCGCGAATATCATGCTGAACAGCGCAGTGGCGGAAAGTTTGAAAATCTATGCGGACAGACTGGAAAACGCGGAGAATTTTGAAGATGTACTGCATGAAATGATTCGCAAGACTATCAAAGATCATAAACGTGTTATTTTCAACGGGAATGGTTATGACAACACATGGATTAAAGAAGCTGTGGAAAAGAGAGGGCTTCTTAACTATCGTACAACACCGGATTGTATGCCGCATTTACTGGATGAAAAAAATGTACGGATGCTGACTTCTCACAAAGTATTTTCAGAAGCGGAACTAAAGTCCAGATGTGAAATTATGTTGGAAAACTATTGTAAGACAGTTCGGATTGAAGCAAATACCATGATCGATATGGCAAAGACAGAGATTGCCCCTGCAGTAAGCGCATATGTATTGGAACTTGCAAATACTGCGGCGGCAAAAAAGGCGGTCGATGATTCATTTTCACGCAGTTATGAGACGGAGCTTATGAAAAAACTTGTAAGATTGGAAGATCTGATTGCAGCCAAGACAGATGAATTGGAAGAAGCAGTGATGAAACTCCAGGATGCGGAAGATGTGGCGGCAGAATCTTATATGATTCGAGATGCTGTTTTAGGAAAAATGGGAGAATTAAGAGCTGCCTGTGATGAGGCAGAAACAATGACGGCAAAGAAATACTGGCCATTTCCAACTTACGGCGATTTACTGTTCGGCGTAAAATAGGTTGATAAATTTAAATTGCGGAACTTCTGATCGGAGGAAGAAGATATGGATGAAGCTATGAAAGGACTCGTGCAGGAAGCAGTATACGGCGAAGTGTTCGGAGTCTGGTTTTTAATTGGCGCTGCATTGGTGTTCTGGATGCAGGCGGGTTTTGCAATGGTAGAGGCAGGTTTTACCAGGGCGAAAAATACAGGAAATATCATTATGAAGAACTTGATGGATTTTTGTATTGGAACCGTAGTATTTATACTTATTGGTTTTGGTTTTCTGATGGGAGAAGACCTGTTTGGATTTATCGGAAAGCCGGGATTTGATTTGTTTACTGCATATGCGGAGTTTGATTTTTCGAGCTTTGTATTTAACCTTGTATTCTGTGCTACAACGGCAACCATCGTATCCGGTGCAATGGCGGAACGTACAAAATTTCTTTCCTATTGTATTTATTCCGGTGTAATTTCTGCATTGATTTATCCGATTGAAGCACACTGGATATGGGGGGGAGGATGGCTGGCGCAGCTTGGCTTCCATGATTTTGCCGGTTCCTGTGCGATACATATGGTAGGCGGTATTTCCGCATTGATTGGTGCAAAAATTCTTGGTTCCCGTATCGGAAAGTTCACCAGAGATAAGAGTGGAAAAGTTGTGAAAGTAAATGCGTTTCCGGGACACAGCATTGCACTTGGAGCGCTTGGGGTATTTATTCTTTGGCTCGGTTGGTATGGATTTAATGGTGCAGCCGCAACTTCCATTGCACAGCTTGGTTCTATTTTCCTGACAACAACAGTCGCACCTGCTGTTGCAACGGTTGTCTGTATGGTCTTTACGTGGATAAAATATAGAAAGCCGGATGTGTCCATGTGTCTGAACGCATCATTAGCAGGGCTTGTGGCAATCACGGCACCATGTGATGTGACAGATGCATTCGGTGCGGCTGTAATTGGAGCAGTTGCAGGACTTTTGGTCGTGTTTGGCGTATGGCTTCTCGACCATGTGCTTTATATTGATGATCCGGTCGGAGCAGTTGCCGTACATTGCATGAATGGGATCTGGGGTACACTGGCAGTCGGATTATTTGCAACAGATACGGCTCCCGGGTACAGTATTGCAAATACTTCGGGAGAAACTTTAACCGGTTTGTTTTATGGCGGCGGTTTTGACTTATTAAAACTTCAGATTATCGGCATTGCCAGTGTTGCAGTATGGACAGCGGTTACGATAACTGTTACATTTCTTGTAATCAAAGTAGCTGTAGGTCTTCGTGTAGACAGAGAAGAAGAAATGATTGGCCTTGATGTGACAGAACATGGTCTTCCTTCCGCATATGCAGGTTTTGCAATGCTTTCGGAGTATATTGAAGAAGGAAATGATTTTGTGGCGGTATCCGGTGATACTCCGGTTGCAGAAGCGATTCCGATTAAGAAAGTTCCTGTATTTGAAGAAGGTATTCCGAAGTTTACAAAAATTGAGATTGTCTGCAAGGAATCCAAATTTGAAGCATTAAAGAATGCAATGATGAAGTTGGGAATTACTGGTATGACAGTATCCCATGTCCTGGGATGCGGGATTCAGAAAGGCAAACCGGAGTACTATCGCGGCGTACAGGTAGAAGCGAATCTTCTTCCCAAAGTACAGGTGAATATTGTAGTCAGCGCGATTCCGATTCGTAAAGTGATTGACACGGCGAAGACGGTACTTTACACAGGACATATTGGAGATGGAAAAATTTTTGTCTATGATGTAGAAAATGTGGTAAAAGTAAGAACCGGAGAAGAAGGATTTGATGCCCTTCAGGATGTGGAATAGTGAGAGCCGCATAGCAGAGCCTGTATAAATAATACTTTTTGAGCTGCAAGCTGAACGGGAATTCTTTAGTAGATGCGACGTTTGTCAGGCGTTATGGAGGTACATTCCTATGTGTTCTATTATGAGTTATTGCAGCCGCAGTGCTGCTTTTGATGTTTTTATGGAAGGCTTTAACAGGACCATATCAAGAGGTCCGGATGACAGCCGGATTGTTAAAACCGAAGACGGACTGCTTGGATTTCATAGATTATCGATTATGGGGCTGGCTCCGTCAGGGATGCAGCCATTTAGACTGGGTGACAGCTATGTGGTGTGCAATGGAGAAATTTATGGTTTTAAGAAGCTGAAAGAAAAACTGTCAGAGAAATATACATTTAAGAGTGAATCGGATTGTGAGGTTCTTTTACCGCTGTATCAGGAATATGGAACAGCAATGTTCGCCATGCTGGATGCGGAGTTTGCCTGTATTATTTATGATGGAGACGCAGGGGAATTTATTGCGGCAAGAGATCCGATTGGAATCCGGCCATTGTATTATGGATATGACAAAGAAGGAGCTGTTATATTTGCCAGCGAGGCAAAAAATCTGGCAGGGCTGACAGATAAGATTATGCCGTTTCCGCCGGGATACTATTATAAAAGCGGTCAGTTTATCCGTTACTGCGACATTGCTAAAGTAGATCGTATCTGCCGCGATAATCTGGAAACTGTATGCAAACATATTCATGATAAACTTGCAGCCGGAGTGGAGAAACGTCTTGCAGCTGACGCAAAGGTAGGGTTTTTGCTTTCCGGTGGACTGGATTCTTCTCTGGTATGCGCGATTGCGGCAAAGAAAAGCAAAGAACCAATTAGGACCTTTGCAATTGGTATGAGAGAAGACGCCATTGATTTAAAGTATGCAAGGCAGGTGGCGGATTATATTGGAAGCGACCATACAGAGGTTTATATGACACCGGATGAAGTGCTTTCTTCGCTGGAAACAGTCATTCAGCTACTGGGAACCTATGATATTACGACGATCCGTGCATCTATAGGAATGTATCTGGTGTGCAGATCAATCCATGAACAGACAGATATCCGTGTTCTGATGACAGGTGAAATTTCGGATGAACTCTTTGGATATAAATATACAGATTTCGCACCGGATGCAATGGCATTTCAGGTGGAGGCGCAAAAACGAATACGGGAACTTCATATGTACGACGTCCTTCGTGCTGACCGTTGTATCTCCGTAAACTCACTGGAAGCAAGAGTTCCCTTTGGTGATCTGGATTTTGTAAGATATGTGATGTCCGTAAATCCGGAATTAAAAATCAACACTTATGGAAAAGGGAAATATCTGCTGCGCCGCGCATTTGATGATGGTGATTATTTACCAGAAGAGATTTTGTGGAGAGAGAAAGCAGCATTTTCAGATGCAGTCGGACACTCCATGGTAGATTACTTAAAGGAGTACGCGGAGCGTAAATATACAGATGAAGAGTATGAAAGTATGTGTGAGGAATATGTGTATGCCAGACCGTTCACAAAAGAATCATTGCTATACAGAGAGATTTTTGAAACATATTATCCGGGGCAGGCAGAGATGGTCGCCGGCTACTGGATGCCGAACAAGGAATGGGAGGGATGCGACGTGAAAGATCCTTCCGCAAGAGTGCTGTCAAACTATGGAGACAGCGGGAAATAGAATTTTCTGTAGGAAAAATGATAACAGCGGTGGAATTTGAGTAAGGAAGCGGAATAATTATGACAAAATATATATTTGTGACCGGAGGTGTTGTATCGGGTCTTGGAAAAGGGATAACGGCAGCTTCTCTTGGACGGCTTTTAAAGGCGAGAGGATTGAAGGTAGCAGCTCAGAAATTAGATCCATATATTAACGTAGATCCCGGCACCATGAGTCCCTATCAGCATGGCGAAGTGTATGTGACCGAGGATGGGGCTGAAACAGATTTGGATTTGGGGCATTATGAAAGGTTTATAGATGAGGATTTGAATCAGTATTCCAATCTGACCGCAGGAAAGGTCTACTGGAATGTATTGAATAAGGAGCGAAGAGGGGAATACCTTGGTTCTACGGTTCAGGTAATTCCTCATATTACGAATGAAATCAAGGATTTTGTGTATCGTGTGGGGAAAAAGACAGAAGCGGATGTGGTAATTACAGAGATAGGCGGAACCATTGGCGATATGGAATCACAGCCTTTCGTAGAGGCGGTACGCCAGATCTCTCTGGAAGTGGGCAGAGAGAACAGCCTGTTCATTCATGTGACATTAGTTCCGTATCTAAGCGGTTCCGAGGAACATAAATCAAAACCGACGCAGCACTCAGTTAAAGAACTCTGCGGGATGGGCATTCATCCGAATATCATTGTTCTGCGTTCCGACAAGCCGTTAGAAAAATCTATTTTTCAGAAAATTTCTCTATTTTGCAATGTAAAACCGGATTGTGTCATTGAAAACCGAACATTGGAGAACCTTTATGAAGCACCCTTGATGTTGGATAAGTCAAATTTTTCCTCCGTTGTGTGCAGGGAACTGAATATGAAAGCATCGAAACCGAATTTGACAGATTGGGAAAAGATGGTGGAACGTATCCGTTTACGTTCAGAAGAAGTACATATTGGATTGGTTGGAAAGTACGTAAAACTCCATGACGCATATCTGTCAGTGATGGAGGCGATGAACCATGCAGGATATGAACAAAATACATTCATAAAAATTCACTGGATTGATTCGGAAAATATCACGAAAGAAAATGTAAATGACATATTAAGAGGAATGAATGGGATGATAATTCCAGGCGGATTTGGAAATCGCGGCATAGAAGGGATGATTTTATCGGCGAAATACGCCCGCGAAAACCAGATACCTTACTTGGGAATCTGCCTTGGTATGCAGATTGCAGTCATTGAATTTGCAAGAAATGTATCTGGAATTGCGGATGCACATTCCAGGGAATTTGATGAACAGTGTAATCATAAAGTAATCGATTTTATGCCGGGACAGAGCGAGGCGATTGACAAAGGCGGAACTCTGCGTCTTGGAAGCTATCCTTGCAGGATTAAGCAGGGAACAAAAATGGAAAAATGCTATGGCGCAGAGATGATACATGAGCGTCATCGCCATCGCTATGAATTTAATAATATGTATCGTACAAAACTGGTCGAAGCCGGACTTGTGATCAGCGGCACATCGCCGGATGACAGTCTGGTCGAAACGGTAGAGCTGTGCGGGCATCCTTTTTTTGTAGGCGTGCAGTTTCATCCGGAATTCAAAAGCCGTCCTAATCAGCCGCATCCGCTGTTTAAAGGATTTATTGCGGCCGCTCTGGAGCAGGCAAGGAGCTGCCGCTGTGATTTATGAGCAAAATACTCTGTATTTGGCAGGAGGGAATAAAGTTATGGCGATTCATGAAGAGTGCGGCGTATTCGGAGTGATGGGGACAAAAAAGGAAAATGCTGCAGGCATCGTTTATTATGGGCTATACGCCCTGCAGCACAGAGGGCAGGAGAGCTGCGGAATTGTTGTGAATGACGATGGTGCGTTTTCGTCCTATAAAGACCTGGGGCTTGTCAGTGAAGTATTTTCGAAAGATACATTAACTCATTTACCCATGGGAAATATGGCAGTGGGACATGTAAGATACGGAACGACCGGAGGAAATACAAGGAATAACTGTCAGCCTATAGAAGTCAATCACCAGAAAGGAAAAATGGCGCTGGCCCATAATGGAAATCTTACCAATTCATTGGAACTTCGCGATAAGCTGGAATTATCGGGAGCAATTTTCCATACAACCAGTGATACGGAAACAATCGCTTATGTGATTACAAGAGAAAGGCTTGTGTCACCAAGCATTGAGGAAGCGGTCAGCAATACGATGAATTTACTGGAAGGCGCTTATTCGTTGGTGTTGATTTCTTCTACAAAGATGATTGCGGCAAGAGATCCATATGGGTTTCGGCCGCTTTGCTATGGAAAGATGGCGGACGGGGCATATGTGGCTGCATCCGAAAGCTGTGCATTGTCAGCGGTAGGAGCAGAATTTATCCGTGATGTGCTGCCGGGAGAGATTCTGGTGTTTACAAAGAACGGTGTGGAATCAAGGAGAGAACACTGTGAAAAACAGCACAATAGAACCTGTATTTTTGAATACATTTATTTTGCAAGGCCGGATTCTGTTATAGATGGCATATCCGTACATGAATCACGTATGAAAGCCGGAGAATTACTGGCAGAGAGTTATCCCAAATGCGCGGATATTGTGATTGGTGTTCCCGACAGCGGATTGGATGCTGCATTGGGGTATGCGGGAAAATCCGGAATTCCTTATGGGATTGGGCTGATAAAAAATAAATATATTGGAAGGACATTCATTTCTCCGGGACAAAATGAACGTTTGGATAAGGTCCGAATTAAGCTGAGTCCTGTCAAGAATGTAATTGATGGAAAAAGAGTTGTACTGATTGATGATTCCATTGTCAGAGGAACGACCAGCAAACGTATTGTAAAGCTTTTGCGTGATGCCGGAGCGAAAGAGATCCATATGAGAATTTCTGCGCCTCCGTTTTTATATCCCTGTTATTATGGAACGGATATTGATTCGGAAGAAAACCTGATTGCATGCCATCACAGCGTGGACGAGATTGCACGGATGATCGGAGCAGACTCTCTGGGATATTTACCAATTGAGAAACTGAATAAACTAATAGGCAGTAAGGAGTACTGCGCTGCCTGCTTTCAGGGAAACTATCCCACGAAAATCCCGGCAGATTTGCGTAAGGACCGTTTTGAAAGGAGATTGTCTGAACGGGTTTGAGATAAAGAGGCGGTCCACCCAAAGGCAGCATCAAAGCCTGCAGGATATGCCATAGAGCTCATGACAATGGATGTTTACGCCGATATATAAAGATATTACAGCGGATGCGGTGCTGAAAACTGGGGAATGCATGACAGAGCAAAAGAAAAGAACAAGCGTTTGGAATTTCTGTACTTTTAAAAATGTTTGTGATATACTGAAAAATAATGGCTGAATGGCTTTACCTGTGGTTTGTTCCTGGTCTGTTCGGATGGAATTACAAAGGGGGCTGTTATATGCTAAATTTTCACAATATGTCTAAGAAGGAAACCAGCTCTGAATTGCAGGAGATCATTTGTTTTATTCCCGCGAGCAACGAGCCAAGTGGCTGCTTGCAGCGGGGGCTTTGATTCAAAGAGGTAGACGACATGGAATTAGATAAAATAACAATCGACCCGATTCTGCTTACTTACGTTGCCCAGGCCCTTGGCAGGGTGCCAGAGAATCTTTACGACTTTCAGAAAATAAAGAATTTGTCCTGCGGCGGGCGCCCGGTTTATCGAAAGCTTATTGATCCCTTTCACGATCCGCTTCCGGAGCGGCTTGAGATCGTAAGGGGAGACTTCCGTGTGATCGGAAAAATGTCACGGCTGAAAAAGCTGGCTATTTCCGCCATGCAGGTCAACGATTTTTCCTTTTTAACGACCTGTACCGCCCTGGAAAGCCTGGAGATCTCAGCCTGCGGAGTGATTGACTGCGCATTCCTTAAGAATCTGGTAAATTTAAAAAGTCTCAGCCTGCTCTGCTGTCCGAAGCTTTTACATATGGAGGATATTCGGAAGCTGTTTCATCTCACCCGGCTTTCGCTGGAAGGCAGCGAAAGCTCCGATGCCAGCTTATTTTTGGACTGCGGGATCAAAGAGGTTCATTTGCCGGAACTTTGCCTTAAGGCAAAGGAACCGGAAAAGAAGGCGGTATCCAAAGCAAAAAAGGCATACAGACAGTCCTGTATGGGCGTGCCCTTTCGGTCAGCCAGACGAAAAGCTGGGCAGCATCCCTATACGCTCCAGGAGTTTGATTCTGTCTTATGGGAAACTTACAGAGGCGCTTATGGAGATGTGAGCAAGTACCTGACTATTCTGATGGGAGAGCGGGAGGACGCCCACGAAACCTTTAAGCTGCGTCGTCTGGACAATGCGCCGAAGACCAATTATGAGCTGGCCTTTGACAATCTCTGTGAAAACCTGTGGCATCAGATGAGTTTTTATCCCGCCACCTGGCTGGCTGTTCCTTATTTTGCCAGACTGATGGAGGGCTGGGAAAAGGAGAAGGATGCAGAGTGGATATTCCGGGGGATTTTGGCGGTTGGAAGCTGCCTGGCCACAGATGTGTTTGGTGACAGGCCAGAGGAGGACGATGTGCGGGAAAGCTATGAAAATGCCATCCTGCAGATCCGGGATATGACCACCGATTTCCTGGCGGGACATATGGATGTTGTACGGGAGAAACACATCAGCTTAAGACGAGGGTTTGCCTTTGCCGTGACGGCAATCCTGGGGGAGAGAAGGCTTGCGTTTCTTTTGACCATATCGGGACTGGAATCCTGCTATATCGTCTGTCCAGACTGTGAAAACTGCGATGAAGAAATTGAATTCGGCTACTTTGATCCTTCCACGCGGATTGAAAAAGCGGATGTACCCATAAAGAAGTGGGATGGTGAAAGCCTGGCAGATGTAAGCTCCTGGCTGTTCAACCTGTTTGCGCTTCTGGGTGATACAGAAGGCGTGGAGCGTCTCCGCTATTATTATGGGACTTACACATGTCCGGAATGCGGCGAAAGGACAGAGGTGCTCACAGGGATGGCGGGGTATTTTCTGCCGTAATCAAAAGGGCTGTTTTGACACGGAGGCCTTTATGAGTGATTTTTCTTTTAAGGAAACAGAAGAAACAGGGAGGTTCTGATTACGCGATTATCAGAAGTATTCGAGGAAGTGGATGCAGAACTTATGTTCTGACTGCGAGATAGATTCTATATACGGATAAATAGAAAAGGGAATGAAGCTTATATGAAAAAAGAACCATCTTCTTTATTTATTGTTTTTCGTAATATTCTATGTACTACTCTTGCTTTACTGGTTCTATTCGCTGCTCCCACCGGCTGGCTGTATGATCTGCGGGCCGGGGAGGGGACGGGGCAGGGCCAGCGTCCCACCAGGGATGTTCAGCGGCTTAGGCGGCAGGAGGATACCGAAACTTTCTTTTTAAACCGTATTCCGGCCACCATAAACGGCGGCGAGCTGGTGGCTTGTCCGCTGGCCCGCCTGCGGGATGGGGCGCAGGCGGGCGTACATACGCACCATAACAGCGGGGTGAAAAGGTCAGTGAATGTTTCGGAATACATCAATGCCGACTACCCGCTCCCGCTTTTCCAGCGATTGATCCAGGGCTTTGCGGGCGGCTATTATAACCGCTATCATCTGACGGAGCTGGCGGATGGCTCCTGGCTCTGTGTATATTTTGATGACTATCTGGCATTGACGGGGGAGAACCATTATCCGACTGGCTATGTCCGCTATACTACCACCGAGGAGCGCCGGATGCTGAACCAGATGGCGGAGGATTATGATGTTAATTCTGCCTATGTGCTGGATATGTACCAGCATGGAAAAGTAAACTGGATGCTTGATGTGCTGCTCCGCCTTGCCGTGTGGGCGGCCGCTGCCGTAATTGTGTTGGGGATTAAAAAAGCTGTTTCAAAACGTGGATGCCTCACCCGGAGCGAGTGAGTTAGCCTAAGTCTATTGGGTGAAAAATTTGATTGGTTTGTACATGGGGGCATAATTATGTATGCAATAGAAAAAGAACTAAAGATACTCCGGCAGTTTATCAACCCGAAGCTTATGGACGACCTGAAAAAATGGAATTGCTATTCGGAGGATGAAATTTCTGCGGCAGAGAAGCGGCTTCATGGGAAGCTGCCTAATCCTATCCGGGATATTTATCTGCACATGGCAGACCTGTTAGTTACCAGCGGTTATTTACGTCCATTAGAACTCCTTCACTGGGAGGGAAAATATCTGGGATTTTTTCTTGCTCCCGGAGAAGGCGATATGATCGGGATAAAAAAGGGGAAAACTTCCGGTGATTTATACACATGGGAAGAAAATGATCCAAAGGAAACAGCCTGGGAATATGAGGATGAACTGGTAAGTGCCTATGAGGAGGGGGATGAAGACGGGAAGCGAAGGGCAGCAGGTGCTTATCAGAAATACTGGAAAAGGCGGAATATCCCTTTGATTCACGCTCCTCTGAACGTTCATAAGCTGGAACAGGAACCCAGGTTTAACCATGTCCTGGATGCATATGGGCTGTTCCTGGTAATCCATTCCATTCGTGAATGGGAAGAAATGACATGGTGTGAACATGCGGATGATCGAACCTGCCTGTTCAGTGATTTTTTCCCTGGGGAGTCTTCCCAGGAGTATTTCCAAAAGATAGCTGACCGGATCAAGGATGATTTTAAGCCCCTTTCAGACCATCCGGAACTGACCTGTCTGGGCGATTTCCCTTTGCAGATGGCATATGTTCACAAAGATCAGGAAGCTCTGCTGGTTCTGGGGCAGGAGCCGGTCTGTTTTATGCTGCTGACGAAAATGGCTGCCAAAGACAATCTTCTGGAAAAGGTTCAGAAACAGACGGGTCTGGTTTTTCATGTGGGATTTTAGGAACAGGCTGGACGGACAGAAAAATGATATAGCTGGCAGCGCTGATATGATCGGTATGGAATAAATGGAGAATGCGCCTTTGAAGGTTAGAAAGGTATTGCTATGATAATAGAAGAACTGGAAAGGATTAAATCCTTTGGCAGCAACATGGAAAGTTCTGTCACACTGGAGGATATTGCGGACAAGGAGAGAGCGCTGGGGGTTACGCTGCCCAAGGCGTTAAAGGAATTATACCTGACCTTTCACCCGGATGATCCTGCCTTTTCAGGAAAGGGAAACCTGATCCCTTTTGAGGAACTGAAAATTTATAAACGTATCTGTTGGACAGATATTGTCATTACGGTTCTGCCCTTTTGCCGGCATGAAAGATATGGTTATGGCTTTGAAGTAAGCCGGTATCACAAAAGTAACGACACCATAAGCAACCATGATCTGGAAGATCCCCCAATGTGGGGCCTCTATGTATCGCCGGAAACACGCAAGGAAGAAAAGCACCTGAAAGGCCATGAAGTGCCGTGTAATCCGTCCAATCTTTCCAAATGGATTGTAGAGTGGCTTGCATACCAGCAGATCCTGGCCCAACCCAGTGTCATAGCCGTCAACCGGGATAAGACGGAAGACTATTGGAAAAGACTAAGGGAACTTCCGCTGAATGCTTTTTATCATATCCCATTAGGACAGCTTTCCAGTGTCAGAACGAATTTCGATGTGAATTTTATGGAAGAGCCATTCAGGTTTCTATGCGGAAACATTCATTATTCAAGAACAGCCTATTTTGGCGGCAAAACCGATCAAGAATTGGAGCTGCTTATGAAACAGATGGGGTTTAAATATGTCTGGATAAAAAGTCAGGACGGGCATCCCATCTTCAATTCGGCTCCGCCCAGGCCGCCCCAGGAACGGGAACTGGAATCCATTGCCCCAGTATTACAGTTTCTCTGTGAATTTGCCGGAATTGAGGGCAGGGGAGCGAAGGAGGAAAGCGTCGTCCGGGCAGAAGTCCGCCTGGGAAATCCGCTTCCGCAGCCGATGGCAGAGTTTTATCGCTGTCTGCCAAGCAGATTTTACCATAGTTATAATATGGTTCGTCCTCTTTCCGGCCTGAGACGGACAAAGGACGGCAAGCTGAACTTTCTGGAAGAAAACCAGGCAGTATATCACTGGGCGGCAGAACTTAACAGTCCGTTTCTGTACCGCCGTGCCAATGATGGCGTTTCCGGATGGAACACATATGGTATTTTAGATGGTTTCCTTGCAGCAGAATTTCTATGGGCGCTGGCCTGTGATGAGGAACTGGATCTGATCCTCTGGGAGTTTCCAGATTTTGAACCAGCAATGCGGTTGGAAGGAGGAAAGCTGTATCCATACCTGTCCCCGATTGCGGGCATTACGGACAAGATAGCAGCAGGCAATACCCGGACGCTTTATCAGGCCATGAAAGGACAGGCTGTCGGGCTGTATGACAGCGAAGAATGTACCTTTTGGTTCGTCACAAAGGATGAATCGGCACAGGAACGGTTAGAATCACTGTTTGCCATTTGAAACAGGGAGATTTTTGTGACAGCCGCAAGAAAAATAGCTGTATTTCTCAGCCTGAATTTGACATTGGCCCGACGGTTGAATGTGAGTGGCATGGACATCTTATAAACCTGCTGGTGATGACCTGACACATACTTTAACGGCGTTTTTCCATACACAGGGAATGGAATATCGGGAAATTTCAGAGGTTGTCCGCAAAGAAAAACCATATATCGATTGCAGCAATTATGGAAGTTGGTGTAAAGGCGGTTGAATATTTTATGAGGAAGAATTACTGAAAGCGCTGAACTATTATTTAGATGCAGATACTTTTATCAAGTTATGAACCGGGCAAAAAGCATTGTAGTATGTAGGATTTTAAGGAGCCATCAGAGGACCGGATGATGAGAAGACCCACGGATGATATTGCGAACTGGCGATTACAGCAGGAGAATACATCAAAACCATTTCCATATGTTTTTCCACAGATGCCGCCCCGGTTCCGGCGGTGCTGTGCCTTTGCGAAAGCAGTATTTCTGATACAATGGGGATGCTTTGCCGCTTTTGGTGTCTGCAGTATGGTGCT
>ERZ808046.468-NODE-468-length-34939-cov-8.495382_pt1 | contig 34939 bp, 30 predicted proteins | sample MGYA00380196_ERZ808046 | MGnify/ENA primary metagenome ERZ808046 (study PRJEB31490, sample SAMN06133421) | mouse gut metagenome | isolation source: Z6_2 | host: mice | place: China: Chengdu | collected 2015-05 ...
GCTGCACCCTTCCCACTGCCGGGCGGGTCAGGGACTTTCACCCTTTAGAACGTGCGCCCGCCGGGCGCACTAACAAAAAAGGGGAGCCGAAACTCCCCTTTTCCCTGGCCATTAAACTAACCCGTAAGTGTAACAACATTTGATGTCTATGCGTTTCGTCTATACGACCAGAAACAACGGATGTCAGGCTTCGCCAGCCATCCTTATGTAAATAATTATTCCTGATTTGCGAAGTACGCTTCCATATCAGCCTTTTGTTCTGTATAGATCTCATTCGCCTGAGCCAGAACATCCTGAAGTCCCAGTGCGTCTAACTGCTCAATGTAGGCGTCCCAGTTGTCGATGCTCTCAGAACCGGCAATCACACCCCACAGGAACTGATTCTTCTCATCCTCAATATCGGTCTGATGGTCAAGCCAGGTATCAAACTTGGTGATATCCTTCCACTCTACCAGGGAAGCCGCATAGTCACGGCTTTCCTTACCGGACTTATCAAACAGAGCCTGCATTTCAGGCGTATTGTCAAAGTTGCACTCGTCTTTTCTGTTCATCAGGTTATCGAACAGCTTCAGGCCGATGTTCTGATTATTGTTCTCATCACCATCGTTGGAGATAATGAATGTTACACTGCCATCCTCATCACGTGTCCAGTGCTCGCCTTCCACACCAAACCTTCTGTGGATGTAGTTTTCTTCGGAACACATATCATCCCAGATTGCGTATGCTCTCTCAGGATCGGAGCAGTTCTTGGTGATTGCAAAATGCGCCCATGCGGAGCTTGTTGCGGGATCCTCCTGAGGATTTCCGTTTTCGCCCTTAACCATATCGATTGCCACCCATTTCCCTTCGGGATGCGCTGAGTAGAATGCGTTCATAGCGGAAGAGTTGCCCTTCGTTGTTGTCCATGCAATCCAGCTATAGGTAACGCCAAAGTTAGCCTTAGCCATTTCCTCATCACGGTCTGTATCGGTGGTGATGTTGGGAGTGATATACCCCTTCGCATACAGGTCGGCAACGTCTGCCAGCCATTTCTTTGTATTCTCCTGTGCCGGTCCGTATCCAATGGTTCCGTCCTCGTTGATACAGAATCTGTCATAGTGGGTATTGCCGTAAGCCTGGATGAAAGGCCAGAAGCTTCTGAAGTCATATCCGTCGCCGCCCAGTCCATAGGTATCGTTCTGTCCGTTTCCGTCCGGATCATCCTCTGTGAAGGCGCGAAGAACTTCCTTTAACTCATCGAGAGTCGTAGGGGCCTGGAGCCCAAGATTATCCAGCCAGTCCTGTCTGATCAGCAGACATTCGCAGGAAGGCTCTGCCACATCGCCGGGAATACGGAACATTCCTTCTTCCGCTGCTTCATAATACAGAGTGTTGGGATCCATCTTGTTATAGTAGTCTACAATGTTCGTGTGCTTCTTCTGGTACTCGCTCACATCAACCAGAAGGCCTGCATTCTTCCATGCAGTATACTCGGTGTCCATGCTCCACCACCAGATAATATCAGGGCGCTCATTGTCATCCGCCATCAACAGACTGATTTTCTGCTGTCCGTCTGACCAGCCGGGAAGTACGACCATCTCAATGTCAATGTTGTACTTTTCTTCCAGCCACTGCTCGATCTGGCTGTCGGTCTGGGTAAATCCCGTCATGCATGCAACCTTAAGGGTCATCTTTTCTGACTGGTTTAACACGTCGATCTTTTCATCGCTTACGGGTGCTGCTGCGCTGCCTGAGTCGGATGAGCCTGAGTCGGATGAGCCTGCATCCGAGGAGCCTGCATCTGCAGCGTCACTTGTCCCGCTTCCGGATGCTGAGCCGCCATCTGATGACCCTCCGCCGCATCCAACCAGCATACTGGCAGTCATAACAGTAACCAGCGCCGTTGCCAGAAGTCTCTTCACGAGTTTCTTTTTCATATAAATACCTCCTTGAGTTTATTTATGTTAGCGGACGCAGCCTCCTGCGCCCGGTAACTGCATGGTTTCATAACACATTTGTATCGATCAGCCCTTCACGCCGCCAATCATAACCCCCTTCACGAAATACTTCTGAAGGAAAGGATAGATAATCAGAATCGGAACGGTTGCCACTACCACGGAACCTGCCTTGATGGTCTCTGCGGTTACGTTGGAAGATGCGCGCACGTTAACGCCGGCCTGCTGCATTGCCTGTTGGGTATTGGTCAGCATGTTTCTGAGAACTGCCTGTAACGCCCATTTATCTGTAGAGTTGATATACAAAACGGTGCTGAAATAATCATTCCAGTACATAACCGCATTAAAGAGCACAATTGTTGCGATGGATGCCTTTGAAAGCGGGATGATGATCCTGAAAAAGATTGTCACATCATTAGCGCCGTCCAGCTTGGCGGACTCCTCAAAGCTGTCTGAGATGGTAGAGAAGAAACTTTTCATGACAATGACATTGTAAGCGCTGATCAGTCCCGGCAAAATTAAAGCCCAACGGTTATCAATCAGTTTCAGGCTCTTCATCAACAAGTAGCTGGGAACCGTACCGCCATAGAACAGCATGGTAAACAGCACCAGAACCATCAATACCTTGCCGAAACGGAGACGGGGTTTTGAAAGCGCATAAGCCATCATAGCTGTCAGCAGGGTACCGCCTGCCGTACCGATAAATGTCACCCCGATTGCCGTTGCAAAACCGGTCCAAATCATGGGATTTTTAAAAACCTGACTGTATGTATCAACGTTAAAGCCCTTCACATAAAGGAATATCCCACCCTTCATGGTCTCGTTCACATCGCTTAAGGACATCATGAGTACGTGCCAGAAGGGAATAATCATGATGATACTGATCAGGGTAAAAAATGCGTAGTTAAACACGGTAAATATTTTTTCCGGAGTGGATTTTTTGATTGCCGTTCCGGTCGTATTCTTTTTTGCTGCCATAATTTTCCTCCTTACCAGATACTGTCGTTATCCGTCCTCTTTGCAATTTCGTTCACGGTGCAGACGAGGATAAACGCAACAATTGACTTAAACATACCTGCCGCCGTGCTGAATGAATAGTCGGCCTTTACAATACCCATTCGGAAAACGTATGTATCAATGATATCCGCTACCTTATAAACGGTGGGAGTATACAACATAAAGATCTGGTCGAAACCGGCGTTTAAGATATTTCCCGTGTTCATAATCAGCATGATGATGATCGTGGGCTTAATGGAAGGAAGCGTAATGTTCAGACACTGTTTCCATTTACCGGCTCCATCGATGGCTGCCGCCTCGTAGAGCTGAGGGTCGATACCGCTGATTGCCGCGAAGTAAATAATGGTTCCCCAGCCTACTTCCTTATATACATCGGAAATAATCAGCATCGGTACAAAAAGCTTCGTGTCTGTCAGGACATTCACAGAATTTCCGGTCAGTTTGGAGATGATCTGAGTAATTGCGCCTGTTGTGGGATCTAACAGATTCATAACGATACCCGCCATAATAACCCATGATACAAAGTGGGGCAGATACAGAAACGTCTGCGCCGCCTTTTTAAATTTCAGATTTGTCACCTCATTCAGCATGAGCGCTAAAATGATGGGGAACGGGAAACCAATCAACAACTTCAGGCCTGCAATTTTAATGGTGTTAATAAGAACCGGTACAAAAGAATTGGTGGTAAACAGTCTTGTAAAATGTTTAAGCCCTACCCAGGTACTGGTTTCCGGTGCGTACTGGTTGTAATCCATAAATGCAATTCTTAAGCCAAAGATAGGCATATACTTAAAAATTATGAAGAAGATAATGCCGGGTAATAGCAGGAAATACAGCCATCTGTCCCGTTTCATATCCTTCCAGATCACCGCAGGGCTGTTAAAGCCTTTTCCTTTTTTCTCTTTACTTGCTGCCATAGGATACCTCACTTTCCTGATTTACGTTTTTCACGTCAAAAGACATCTTTCTTTTTCTCTCCCCTCCTTAGTTTGGTTTGCACGATTTTGCTTTAGTATTAATCCGGTTTTGCTCTAATGCATTTTCGTGCTATCTCTAAATTGATTATTTATATTAAAGCACCTCATACCTGCCAAGTCAACTTTATTTGTGCATTTATTTGCATTTTTGGCATATTAAATAAATAACTATTTTATAAATGCACTATTCTGCACTATTTTTGTGTATTATTACTAATGCATTAAAAGAGCCTGAAATTTGAAATTCCAGGCTCTTTCTTTTTCCTTATCCTCATTATAGATACTATAGCAATCCCTTTTTTTGCACGATAATAACCATATTATCTGTCTCTCACCGACAGGAAGATTTGCGTATGATCACTTCTCCCTGCATGACGATCTTTTCATAGGGCGCATCGGGAAACTGCATCCGCCGCAAAAAACATTGCACCATCCGTCTTCCCAGCCATTTGGCATCCACATGCACAGTGGTAAAAAAAGGCTCCAGCATGCCGTCCTCATCGTTGTCGAATCCGGTCACCGCTACATCCTCCGGCACCCGGATGCCCTTTTTCCGCAGGGTCTGTGTCAGAAATTTGGCAATCATATCATTGCCACAAACCACTGCCTCCGGCAACTGAGCATAACTCTCTACTATCTTTTCAAACACCCGATCCTCATAGAAATTGCTGCTCTTCACATCCGCAAGCACGATGCGGGGATCCGGCTCCACCCCTGCCTGCCTCATCCCCTGCACAAATCCATTGTAACGGTCATGCATGGTCTCATAGACGCTGCTGGAATCATTCAAAAAACCGATCCTTCTCATTCCCTGAGCCAGCAGATGATGCACAAGCTCCATGGTTGTGTTGGTTCCTTCCGGTTTAATTACATCCCCCAGCATTTCCTCTTTCGTGATTCCGCGGTACTCCCTATGCCCGTATTCCTTCAGGCAGGTGTCCAGCATATAGACCTGAATCCCTTTTTCCTTAATTTTCTTAATATAATCTGTCCCAATAATCTTCACACAGAAAACCGCCTGAACCGTTTCGTTTAATCCCAGCGGCAGACGCCCTTCCCGCTCCGCTTCATCCGTCACCACAGCCACCTGCGTCTGACAATGGTTCCGGCTGGCTTCTTCAGAAATTCCGTTCACAATTTTATCCCAGTACACGGCAACGTCAGGCTTCTTCAGAATCATAACGCGGTAACATGCGTCCTCGTCTTCCTTCTCCCGGACTTCCTGAGATATGATGGGATAGCCAATGCTGTCCGCATATCTCAAAATAATCTCCCGGGTTTTTGGCGAAACCATATCGCTTCCTTTCAAGGCCATAGATACCGTGTTCCTGGAAAATCCTAACGTTTCGGCAATTCCCTGAATTGTCGTTTTCCTCATCTGACTCCCCACCTTTCTGTCTTTATATTGTTCGGCCGTTCATATGATTACGATCCAGCCGGCAGAGCAACGGATGTCAGGCTCCGCCAGCCATCCTTATGTTAACACAAAAGGCAGGCATCTCCCGCCTGCCTTTCCTCTCTGCTGTCACATTGAAGTCAGTATAACACAGCATCACCAGAATTGCAACAAAATGCATTCAACAAATGCACGACTTATTTTTGCATTTTTGAGCATTTCCATTTATTCTGAATTTACTATACTTTTTGCGCCTTTCCTTCCAGTTTACTTTCCCAAGATTTCCAGATTCTTCCATCCTGTCAATCGTAGTGGCCGCCACATGCATCCTGGTATTACAGGATGCATAATATCCCCATTTTCACGTGCAATCGCACCGTTGGTAAATACCACATTGGAGACATCCCCCACTCTTTCCTCCCCAAAAGGAACCAGAAATAGTCCATGTAACCATAAAATCCGCCGTATTCCTCATCCTTCAGCTTTTGCCAGAAGGGAAGCAGAACCCCGGTCACATGCTCCTTCACCTCATTTACAAGCTTTTTCACCTTATCTCCTTCCGATCTCCGAATCCGACTCTCTTACCACGCTGTGAGCCTTGATATAATCAACAATCTCATCCACCCGGGTAAAGGCCAGCCCCACATAAGTGTCTGCACAGCCGTAATAAATGGCGATTCTTCCCGTCTCAGCGTCCTGCATGGTGGCGCATGGGAACGCCACATTGGGAACAAATCCCCTCTCCTCATACCACTCCTGAGGAGTGAGCAGGAAGTTCTCACAACGGTACTTCACAACAGAAGGATTGTCAATATCCAGAATTGCCCCGCCGATACTGTACACAAATCCGTTGCAGGTTCCAGTTACTCCGTGATAGAACAAGAGCCATCCCTCACTGGTCTCAATCGGCGCTGCCCCTCCGCCGATCTTTACACTCTCCCACCATTCGCTGCTCTTGCCCATCACATGGCGATGTCTTCCCCAATAAACCAGATCTGGGCTTTCGGAAAGGAAAATATCTCCGAAAGGCGTATGTCCGCTGTCGCTGGGACGGGAAAGCATCAGGAATTTTCCGTTCACCTTCCTTGGGAACAAAACCGCATTCCTGTTAAAGGGAAGGAATGGATTTTCCACTCTGGTAAAGCTCTTAAAGTCTGTCGTCCTGGCAAGACCTATAGATGCCCCGTAGAAGTCCTGACACCATATGATATAATAGGTGTCCTCCACCTTCACAAGCCTGGGGTCATAGGCATAAACCGGCATAAAGTCATTTCCGTCCTCGTCCTTAAAGGGAATCTTTTCCTCATCAAACTCCCAATGGATGGCATCCTGGCTCCTTCCAAGATAAATATACGGAATGCCATTGGTCTGTTCCCCCCTGAACACACCGATGAAGCCATCCTCATAGGGCATCACCGCACTGTTAAAGATTCTTGCAACCCCCTTTACCGGATTACGCCCGATAATGGGATTCTCGCTGTACCTCCAGACCGGCGCGCCTTCAAGCCCTTCCGGCCTTTCCTGCCAAGGTACCTTTGGTGTTGTAATTCCATAAATTTTTACTTTACTCATTTTTACCTTCTCCTTTCCCTTTAAACCAATCCCGTTTTGCCATCTGCAGTCAATTAATTGTTTTTGTTAATTAACAATATCATTTTAAATTAAGTTAATCAATACATTTTAATTATTTTAACTAAACTTTATTTTCATTACAATAAGCCGTCTCGCGAAGCGTGACGGCGTTTGTTTTTGTAAATAATTTAGCCCGGACAGTTTTCATCCCTGTCCGGGCCACAACTCTAATTCCTTTTTGCAACGGTCTTTTTGTATATGATCTTTCCGGTCACAATCTGGATCCCTTCCGTATATTTCTTGCCGTTTATCTTTTTGACCAGGGATTTCACACACAACTCCGCCATATGATCCATATCTACCCGATAAGTAGTGATCCTGTCATTATTCATTCCCCGGGGCAGAAAGTCATCCACTCCCACGACAGATACATCCTCCGGGATACGGCAGCCCTTTGCCTCCAGGCTCCGTATCAAAAGATCGGCCGTAAAATCGCAGTTGCAGACAAAGGCATCCATTCCCTCCCACTCTCTCAGGCTCTCTTCAAACAGATTCCCCTTTTCATCCCTGTCCGGAATTTCCCATGAGTCATCATAGACAATTCGGCCCTCACGGAGAGCCTTGCGATACCCCCAATACCGGTCCGCAATACTGCTGTTGGCATTTACGCTCCCCACAAATCCAATTCTTCTGTGCCCCTGCTGAATCAGATAATTGGTTAAAAGGTAAGTCCCATAATAGCCATCCGAAATCACTGTATCAAAGGTGACCAGCGGAATATATGTGTCCAGAAAGATTACCGGAAGCTGCTTTTGGCTGATCATAAAGTCAATATACGGCTTTCTCATCTGGCCTAAAAGAATCAGGCCGTCTACCTTTCCATCCTGCATCAGCTTCGGCATATTGAGAGCCTTCTCATCCTCCGCCGTCATGATTTCCAGCATTCCAAAATACTCGCTCCGGTATAATGCCTTTACCACCCTTTCATGAAGCTGCCCATAAAAGGAAAGAGAATATCCATAATACTGCTCCGGTACGATGATGCCGATGTTTCCGGTTTTACTGGCAGCTTCCGCTTTTTCAGCGGCCCCGCTGACATATCCCATCTCGTCGGCAAGCTGCTTGATTCTCTCCCGCAGCTTATCGCTGACGCCGGGCTTATCCGCCAGCGCCTTATAGACCGCAACGCTGCTGACCCCTACCTTTGCCGCAATATCTGCCAGTGTTACACTTTTTGCCATCGTTTTTCCCCATTATTCCAAGTCCAAAGCACCGTCCTTTTAGAACCGTTACATTCTTCTTTCCTGTACAATAACCTCTCCCCTGGCTTCTTTGTCATCCATGATAATCTCACCCACTTCAGGCACGTAAATATGGCCGGAGCGGGGATTCTTGATGCTGTCTATCTTTACTGTAAGCACCGCCTCCACCTCAGACTTTTCAAAGCTGAGATCCGTTTCCACCATTTCACAGTTTACCATCCTCAAGTTTTTGCAGTAGCAAAGCGGCTGTGTCCCGATAATCCTGCAATTCTCAAAGGTCACATTTTCACAGTACCAGGCAAGATACTCTCCCTTCACCACGCTGTTACGGACAATCACATTTTTGGCATGCCAGAAAGCATCCTTGGTATCAAAGTTACAGTTTTCAAACGCAGAGTCCTGTATGTACTGGAAGGAATATTTGCCTTTCAGCTCCACATTATGAAAATCCAGATAATCCGAACGCATCATGAAATATTCTCCCTGCACGGAGCAGTCTTCCATTTGAATCCCCTGAACCGACCAGCCGAATTCCGGTGAAATCACATCACAGCCTTTCATCTTCACCCGGCCGCACTCCCGCAGAGCCTTGATTCCGTGAAGCTTTGAATCAACAATCTCTATATCCCGGGAATACCACAGAGCCGCACGGCACAGCTCCGTCATTTCCGACTCGCTGATCTTAAGGCGGTCGTCATGCCAGAAAGGATATCTGAGATTGAAAAAGCAGCGGCTCACCTCAATATCCCTGCTTTCCTTCAGGGCGCTCTCTCCATCCGCAGGGCCGTCAAATCTGCAGTCCTCCACCCGAAGGCTCCGGCTCCCGTACAGAGTCCGTTCTTCATCGAAGATTTTATTTTGAATTGTTTCCATCGCTTAATCTCTCCTTTGCTTTTTACCCAATCAAAACTTTCTTCCCCTCAAAAGCAAATCCATATTTACGAATGTTCTCAGACGCAATCCCTCCTGCTATAAGAACTGCCTCATACCTCTTTTCTTCTATCTGTGTAAGCGCCGCTTTTACCGTATCCTCCAGACTTTTTTCTCTCCGGGAATCATATACCTTAAACTCCAATATGAATGCATCGTCTTTTTTCTGACAGGGTTCCAGCAAAATGTCATACCTGCCAAATCCGCTTTCCCTGTTGGAGGTAATCACATAACGGCCCGCCAATTCCACCATAAGTCCCAGCACAAACCCGTGATAAAATCTCTCCGGATCCGCCCCGGAAGGATTTTTCCCCGTGTCAAAATAGCTGAATGTCCCAAGAGCCACATCATTCATATAGGTATTCATTGCCGCCACGTCCCCGCAAAGCAATGCTCTGATAAAATCATTGTATGCCACACAGTTCTCAGAAAACCACCCTTCTATCATCCTTTCAAACATCAGACGGACTTCCCGGTTCGTCAATGCCAGGCTGTACTGCTCCTTTCCACTCACCTCATCCACCGAAAACTCATCCACCTTCAAATAACCGGCGGCCAGCAGCAGACTCCAGATTGCGCTGTTCTTCTTTCCCAGTTGTTCAAACACAATCTGCTCATCAATCTGAGTTTTCAGGATTTCTCCTTTCAGGAGGCCCTCCATGCTTATTTTGATATTTTTATCTCCCTCCCGAATCAGCTTATCCACCATGCTGTTACTGCTGGTGTTTGCCCACCATGGGGACAGACGGCGTTTCTCCAGATAATTCAGGATAGACCATGGATTATAAATATCCCGCTGATTTCCAAAAGTAAAGCCGTCATACCAGTCCTTTACCGCCTGCTTTTTGTCCTCGAGGCCAAATTCCTGCAGGGCATTCCAGACTTCCTGCTGAGTAAATCCGAATGCGTCCTCATATTTTTCCGAAGTAGTGGTCACCACTTCTATATTATTCAGATCAGAAAAAATGGACTCCTTGCTGACCCTTGTAATTCCTGTCATAATCGCCCGCTCTAAAAAGGGATTGGTTTTAAAGGTGGCATTAAACAGCTTTCGGGTAAACTGAGTCAATTCTCCCCAATATCCTTTTACATACGCTTCCTGTAAGGGAGTATCGTACTCGTCCAGAAGAATAATCACCTTGCGTCCATAATACCGCGAATAATATTCCGCCAGTTTATGAAGCGCCATGGTGGCTACCACCTCCGGCATATCCATGGAAATTCTGCGGCAGTCTTCCTTTTCCGCCTCAGACAAAAACTCCCCCTCCAGCAGAAACCGTGCTCTCCGATATAAATCTGTAATCAACTGACAGATACGAAGCACCGCAGACGGATAGTCCGCCTCCTTTACCACCGAAAAAGAAAGGCTGATCACCGGATAGGTCCCCTGCAGGTTACGGTATTTTTCGTCCTGCCATATGGAAAGACCTTCAAATAACTGCCCTTTCCCCTCATATTCCACAGAAAAGAACCTTTCCACCATATCCATGGCCAGGGTCTTACCGAACCTCCTGGGGCGGGTAATAAGGGTCACGTCATCGCCATTCTCCCACCAGTCTCTGATAAAACCGGTCTTATCCACATAAAAGTAGCGGTTTGTGATCATTTTTTCAAAGCTCTGTACTCCAATTGCAATCGCTCTGGCTTCTTCTTTTGCATTAGCTTCAGCTTTTGCCCCTGCCATGATCACTGTCCCCTTTCTGATGTTAATCCTTTACTCAAACTCCTCAATCAGCGGTACGTCCTCCGTAAAGGTCTCCTCTCCCAGCTCATTGATGGTGGTTTTCCCGGCCTTCCCATACTGGTAAAGCTGATCTAAAAATTCTATGGCCGCCCGGATTTTGGTTCTGAGCAGATACCCGCCGGACTGCGTAGCTTCCGAGAGCGATTCAATGGAAAGATTCGGCGTCCACTCATAAGCCTTCCCATGAAAATCCTGTATCTTATACAATATCTCATTAATCTCATCCCTGGTAAGAGGAAGAAGCTGAGGTGCCCTTTCCAAAAGCTCCAACACCGCTTTTGCTCTCTCCTGCTCCTCAGGATAGATCAGTTCAAGATTCTCATACTCATGCTTGGCCTCAATCACATCCTCCGCATAGGACGCGCTGAGAGCAAAAATGCTGAAGGTAGATTCCAGACTTTTTTCGGGCATAAGGAAATGTGCCATATTGCGGTAGGCATTCAGCCGGGCTTTCTTTCCCAGCCGCCCCATCAACTCTGTCTCGTCGATCAGAATCACCCATCCATGATATCCCATCTGAGTAAACAAATGGCTCATAAAAGAAAAATAATCACTGCAATGCTTTGTCTTAGTGAAATTCACATTATATTTAACCGGCTGATTAAAAATCCTCCGATAGATTTTTTTCAGCGGCGCATTGGCGATAAAATCCCCCTCCAAATCTGCCTGAAGGAGAAATTTTTCATCGGAGTCCTCCGTGTTTAAGTAAGAGCGGAACAGATAATACAGCTTGTCCGTTTCCAACTGTTTTGCCGCATAGAGCAGCATTTCATTAGCTACCGGACTGTTGGCGGATATTTTTTCCAGCTCATGCATAAATCCCGGCTGCCTGCGTCTGGGAAGATAGGTGTTTTGTACCAGCTTCTGGTAAACCAGATAAAGCTTATCCATAGGCGTTTCCTTGCTTAAGGAAAGATAGGATACCACCATATTGTTGGAATGGGCAAGATTAAATACGGTGTTCAGTAAATGGGTCTTACCTTCTCCATACTTACCGCTGATAATCATTCCGTTTGATTTTCCCTGCTCGCATACCCCGTCCAGTCGGTCGGAGATTTCCTTCATGATCTTTGGGCGCGCCTCCGAAAAATACTGCCCTACGGCGCGGGAAGGAATACCTGAACGCAGCGCTTCTATAATATGTCTGGCTTCAATATCATACATTTACCGTCACCTCCTGCATGGCATTACGGATAAGCCCGGGGATACCCACCGCACCGGTACGCGCCTGTGCGGCAATCTCTCTGGCTTCTTCCATATCCAATGGCAAAACCGGACGACTCTGCTGTAAATGAGAGAGGCTTTCGGAGATGGAGACTATCACCTCCGGCGAATATTCCTGTGCCGCAAGCCGGTCCAAATCCACCATATCCGTAAAGCGGTTAAACCGCTCCCCTACGATCTCATTTTGTATACGCATCCACAACGCCTGATAGGATTTGAGTCCGGCATTTTCATTATCAATCATTTCCCTGTCAAAGGCATAGACAAACATGATATTTTTCATGCTGTCAATATCATCAATGAGCTGGCGGATACTCTCATAGGTATCCTCCCGCTTCATCTTCGTATAGTGTACCGGCTCTAAACTGGAACGGCTGATCAAAACCTCCATATCGTCAACCGTGATAAACAGACCGGAATAACCGCCCATGCGAATCAGCTCCGCCAGGGAACGCAGCATATGTCTTGCATTATATTTCGTGATACGGCTGGGATAAAAATCCATGGCTCTGAGCTGGGAAAGCTTGATGCTACGATCCCCTTCCAGCCAGGCTAAGAGCAGCTCCTGGTTCTGTTCCTCCAAAATAGGATAACCCAAAATACTCCCGGTCAGCATACTGCAGGCGAGCGCAAAATTGTTGTCCATCATGGGATTCTCCAAAAAGAACTGCCGCAATTGGGTTCTGATCTCCCGCTTGGTCAGCGCATCGCCCATCCCATTCTGTGAGAGATAGTCGATAAACTTCATCCCCTCCGGAATCTCACCGGCATCAAATCCCATCTCCCGTATCAGATTACGGCTGACCCCTTCCAGGCATTTCAGAATATCGCACTGATGAAAAATCTCCACATATATTTCCTTAAAGTCGTGCATCCATACATCTCTTGCCGAAAACCGGACGGTTTTATAGTTTTCCTTTTGAGCGATAGCACTCATCAGACGCAGGAAATGGGTTTTTCCGCTTCCGCTGCGCCCCGTTACAAATTTAATCTTACTTCCGCCGTTTCGGATATATTCCTGCAGATACTTTTCTCTCCAGAAATCCGTAAGAAATTCTATCCCGCAGGTAAGCTCCTCCACGGGAAGCTGAACCTGAGGCTCACTGCCAAAAACATCGGCCGCTTCCTCATACGGCTCCGTTCTGTCCGGCATCTCATTAAATTCTGGCATCATAATCCTCCCTGTCTCCTGCTTTTAATCAATAAAGCAAATTGTGGCAAGATACTGCTCTTTCCCATCTTTGTCCAGAATACGGATTGCCTTGACATTGTTCCTGCTGGGACCGAACTGGAATCTCCTTCCATTTTTCGTCTCCTCCACGCCGGAAGTATAGAGCCTTGCCAGGTCAAAAGCGAAGCTTTGCTGGTCATAGTCCTTCCTGAAGCGGCTCATGGGCGCAAGGAATTTATACAAATTGGTCAGATAAATATCCGCACCAGGGTTCTTGCCCATCTTCATCCGGGCAAGATCATATGCGTCTGCAAGCTCATTCACAAACGTCAGCGCGTTAAAGGAAGCTTTATTCAACTTTTCCTGACCGGTCTTTACCGTATCCACAAAGCTTTGGGGACGCATACACTGAACCTTTTTGCGGTCAAGATAAAGATCCTGATTCTCTACATCCAGCCGCACTCTATAAGGAAACATTTCGTAGACAGGGAACTCCCCGCGTACATCCACGCCCTTTTCCTGACAGATTTCCAGCATCTGATCCGCAAATTCCCCACTTTCAAAATACTCTTTGGTATCAAACTCCCCTACCCTGCTTTTAAGGCTGTCCAGTGAAGCGGCAAGTAACTCTGTGGCTTTTTCCATTAGCTCCAGGTCACGGACAAGACTTTTGATATCCCCGCTATCCTCTTCCCGGGTTACCGCTTTAAAAAGCTTCTGCAGTGAAGCAAGACCATCCTTTACAGATTTTTGGTCAGGCTGTATACTTTGATATAAGTCTTCGTAATTCATAATTCCATCCTTTTCTGTTTGTATTTGTTTAGAAGCTAAAAAAAGTATATACGATATGACGGGTGTTTTCAATAACTTATTTCCGATCGAAGCTGGCTGATGCATGATGCATTGCCAGAGAAACCGCGACAGGAGAAAGCCTGATGAGCAGAGCGCTATACGACTGGCAGGAAGACTGCCTTGAAAAATGGTTCGCAAATAATTGCAGAGGAATGGTTCAGGCTGTCACCGGTTCCGGGAAAACTCTGCTGGCCCTCACGGCTGCCGCCCGATTAGAGCAGCAGCTTGGACAAGATGTGAAGATTAAGATTGTGGTTCCCACAAGCGCCCTGATGCTGCAATGGAATCGGGATTTAAGAGAGTTTCTCGTCTGCACCTGCAAGGATAAGCCATCTGCCCTGAATCTCCGAAAGGAAAATTCTCAAAAGAAAAATTTCCAGGCGGAAATAGGAATGCGCGGCGGAGGCGCCCGCTCCGGTCCGGTACGCCATTATATGATCTATGTAATCAATTCCGCCCGGTATGAACTGGCAAGACAGATTCTCTCAGAGCTTAAACAGGGTAAAATGGTTTTGATGATTGCAGACGAATGCCATCATTATGGAAGCGGCCAGAACCAGTTGATTTTTGAATTTCTTCCCTATATAAAGCAGTGGGAAAACCATTTTTTCTCTCTGGGGCTGTCCGCTACACTGCCCGCAGGCCAAACCCTGCGCTATCTTTCCTCCGTTCTTGGCCGCAAAATCTATCACTACGGAATGGCAGAAGCATCCAAAGGGCATACCGTATGCCCCTGTGATATCTATCACATCAGCCTCCCCTTTCAGATAGACGAGCGGGAAGCCTACGAAGAGCTTTCCGAGAGGATGAGCGTTTTATATCGAAAGCTTCTCGGTTTTCTCCCCTCCCTGGGACAGCTTGGACAGACAGAGCTTTTCGAACAGCTCCGCAGCCTTTCCGGGAATAAGAACCGAAAAATTGCTGAAAATGCCTCCCTTTATATGAATCTCTCCTACAAAAGGAAAAGCCTTGTTGCCCTGGCGTCCGCCCGTTGCGCATGTGCCTTTGATCTGGTTCGAAGGCTGGATGCAAAAGAAAAAATCCTGATTTTCAGCGAGCGCACTGCCCAGGCAGATGATCTTTACAGCCTTTTACAAAAGTTCTATCCTGAGAAAGTCGGAAGATACCACTCAAAAATGGGAGAACTGGCCAACAAAAACACCCTGGAACGCTTCCGCACCGGAAGTATCCGAATCCTGATCACCTGCAAGGCAATCGACGAGGGGATTGACGTCCCCGACGCCTCCGTGGGAATTATTTTATCCGGCACCTCCACCCAAAGGCAGCGCATCCAGCGCCTTGGCCGGATTCTCCGACAAAAGGAGGCAAAAGAGCGGGCAGCTCTTTATTACCTGCACATAGAAGATTCCTCCGAGGATTCCTGCTTCCTTCCGGATATAAAAGACCGCCGCCTGTTTGAACTGGCCTATGACCCTGTGACCCAAAATTTCAGCAATCCTCCTTATGACTTCAAAGCGGCGGCTTTGCTTGAAAAAATTCAAAATGCAGGCGTAAGTGACGACAGTATGGAAGAAATCCTCCGTTGCCTCCGACTTGGCTGCGTGCGCTCTGACTGGCTGTTAAAGCAGAGCAGCATTGATGAGCACCTCCAAAAAGCCCGGTATGCCAGCGAAAAGAACTATTGGATTTGTATGAAAAGGATGAGCCAATGAATCTGGACAGAGTATTAATACTGCCCTCATCCGGTATAATACTGCGCCTGGGCATTCCAGAGCTCATGATACTTGCCCGCTTCATCCGCCAGCAGTTCTTCATGAGTCCCCTGCTGGATGACCCGTCCCTGATGAAAGACGGTAATCTCATCACAGAACTTGCAGGAGGAGAGACGATGGCTGATATAAATGGCAGTCTTATCTCCCACAATATCGTTAAATTTACTGTAAATCTCCGCCTCCGCCATAGGGTCCAAAGCCGCAGTGGGCTCATCCAGAATGATAAAGGGCGCATCCCGGTAGAGAGCCCTTGCAATAGCAATCTTCTGGGCTTCGCCTCCGGAAACCTCCACCCCATCCTTCACGAAATCCTTATAAAGCATGGTATCTAATCCTTCCGGCATGGCAGAAAGCCGCTCCCCAAAGCCTGCATCAATCAGGGCTTTTTTCACTTTTTCTTCGTCATATTCTCCGGCCCCTGCCACATTGGCTCCAAGAGGCTGGGCAAGCAGTTGAAAATCCTGAAAAACTACGGCAAACACATCCATATAATCCCGATAGTCATATTTACGGATATCAATACCATTTAACAGTATCTCCCCTTCCTGGGGATCGTAAAGCCTGCACAGAAGCTTGATAAAGGTGGTCTTTCCGCTGCCGTTTTCCCCCACCACAGCCATTTTCCGCCCGATCTTAAATTTCATATTTACATGCCGAAGCGCCCAGGCATCTGTTCCCGGATAGCGGAAAGAAACATCCCTGAACTCCACCTCATACTCCCTGTCCGCCCGTTTTTCGGTGGAAAGGCTTCCCTGATACATGCTGTTTGGAATGTCCAGAAACTGATAGGTGACGCGCATAAAAGGCGTGTTGCTTTTTAACGTCCCCATGTAACGGATCAAAAGAGAAATATTCCGGCTCAGGGCGGTGACCGCTCCCACATACTGCGTCACCGAGCCCACTCCAAAAGCGCCGGCCCAGGCCTTCAGGCAGACAAACACATAGACAATTCCTGTCATAACCGCACTGATACTGGCCCCCAACGCCGACCAGGCCCCCATAGAGCCTTTGGCATAGGCAGCTATAGGACCCTTAGTGCCAAATCCGCTATTTGATTTCATATAGTATCGTGCGATGGTCTGCTGATTATATATCCGCACATCCATTGCCTTGGAGTGTTCGTGGTACAAATTTCCAAATGCACTGAAGACACGATTATAAAATTTGTTCTTATCCGCCGAACGCGTCCAATACTCCTGAGCCTTATTACTGCACATGGGGTCCAGTCCGGTGCCCAGAGCCAAGACTGCCACAAACCCCAAAATAAATAGCGGGTGGTTCAGAATCGTAAACCCTTTTGACCTCTCAGGAACCGGCAAGGTAAAAAGGCTGACTGTCAATGCAACTGCACCCAGTGCTCCTGTTATCCCCTGAACCAGATTTGCAAAACAGGAGCGCAAAATGATCAACCCCCATCCGCCCCAGGTCTGATTCTGTTGAATCTGGGAAAGGAGGTCGTGACTTTCCGTCCCATCCACATCAGCAAAGTCCATAGACAACATTTTATCTGCATAAAGCCGATAATGCATGACCCAATATTTCCACCCCATAAACTCTTTCAGGCGCAGCAACACGCCGGTTAAAAAGGTCAGAGCAACAGCACTTCCAAGCGCCGCCAGCACAAGCAGCCGAAGCTCCTCAGGTCTTCTAAGCCCCGCCAGTTCATTGATGATCCGTGCAGAGAGGTAAACCGTTACATAAGGAGAAAGTGCGCTTACCGCCGAATGGAGGGCAGTAGCTGCAAAGACTCCCGGACAGCGGCCATTCATCTCCCGAAATGCCCTGTAGTGAATTTGAAGGGTCTCTCTCCATTTGATTTTCTCAGTATTATCCCTGTCGGCTTTGCTATGAACTGCTTTCTTTGCCATCAAAATCCCTCCCCTCCTGATAATAGCGAGCCTGCACTTCGAAAAGTTCGGCATACCCGCCCTGTTGCCGAAGCAGTTCCTCATGAGTTCCTTCCTCAGCAATCCTTCCATCCTCCAGAAAAATAATGCGGTCGCAAAATCGGGTAGAGGCAAGCCTGTGAGAGATAAACAACGCCGACTTTCCTGCCGTCATCGCATGATATTTCATATAAATATCCTGTTCCGCTATCGGGTCGAGAGCCGCCGTAGGCTCGTCCAGTATCAGGAACGGGCCATCTTTATAAAGCGCCCTTGCCAGCATCAGCCTCTGGTTTTGTCCCCCCGAAAGCAGAACCCCGTCTTCATATACCATCTTTCCCAGATGCGTTTCCGCTCCCTTTGGAAGGCCTCTGACCTGCTCTGCAAGGCCTGCCTTTTCCAGGCAATCCTTCACACGCTCCATGTCAATATCCGACACAGACTGGGCCACCGTTTGGGCTACGGTGATATCAAGCATGGAGTATTCCTGAAACACCGCAGAAAACAGCTTATAAAATTCCCAGCGGTTAAACTCCCGAATGTCTGTACCATTGAGCAATACACGCCCTTCATCGGGATCGTAAAAACCGCACAGAAGCTTAACCAACGTGGTTTTTCCCGCGCCGTTTAATCCCACTACCGCCAGCTTTTCCCCGGGATGAAGGGTCAGATTCAAATCTCTGAAAATCTCCTTATCTGTGCCGGGATAACGGAAGGTCACGTTTTCCAACTTCAGTTCATAGCTCTCTGCCCCGGGAATGGGAATACCGTCCTCAAACCGGAATGGCTCCGGCAGATTTAAATACTCCTGAACACCGGAAATGGCGAGACTCTCCTTATACAGGGTGGCGCATTCCCCCAGAATTCCTGTAATCCAGGTGGAAAATCCGGTAAATGCGGAAAAGTACAGCAAAAATCCGGAAGCGGAAATCCCGCCGTTCAGTACGAGACGAATTAAATATCCATATGCGATACCATTCCTCAACAAGCCAAGAGCCACATCCACCACACAGGACCAGATATAAATCCTCTCTCTGTGCCGAATAAACGCTTCATATAAATTCAGTACGCTTTCATATACCGAATTAAGCCAGGGTGCAAGGCCAAAAATCCGAATATCCTTTGCCAGTGTTACAGATTCCGTTTTATCCCGGATATAATACATTTTCCGCTGATACTCCGCCTCTTCCTCCCGATGCCGGTATCCCCATTCGCTGACGTATCTGCTGACGAAAAAACCAATCACAGCCGTAAGTATCACCACCAGGAGCAGAAAAAGGTTCATATCTGTCAGCAGGAACACATATGCTATAAATCCGGCAGCATTTATCAACAAAAGCGATAAGGTAGTCCAGATATGTTCTGTCGCCTCTGCATTCGTGTTGCAAGCCTGCCCTGCTTTCTCCAGAAGCTTTAACACTTTCGGGTCGCCGCTATTGGGATAGGAGGTTATACAGGCTTTCTCATTTAAATCTGCAACAATTGCTGTCCTCACTTCAACCCTTCCAAACAAGGTATTCTCATTCACATACCCCAGAATACCGTTGAGAATAATCAGGATCACAGCAAAAAACGCGATCGTGCCAAGAAGCTCCGGAAGCGGTGCCGCCTTTTCCACCTTTTCAAGGGCCATGGGCGCAACAAAAAGCTGCGCCAGATTAATCCCCAGTGTCAGCCCCACATACACGAATATCAGCCATATAATGCTCCTGGCATGCCGCCAGGCCATCCGAACCATAAAGCAGATGTTCTGCCAGACGCCGTATTTGGGCTTTTCCTTTCCCTTCAAATTTTTCACCTCCAGACATGATCTGTCTTAAGGGAAATCCATCTGCGGTACTTTCCTCCACAGGTATTCCCTTTAAGACCCCTTCATATTAACAGACAAATTCACCCCTGAGTAATTTCAGGGGTGAAACGCTTCATTTGAGGGATGAATTGTAACTGTATTACTGTACTCCACCTGCCATCTGGGGAATCAAGATCTCCGTTGTAAATGCCCCGTCTTCACTGGCCCTCTTTAAATAACCATTCAAACGTTCAATCATATTGTCGATCCTCACCAGCCCGAATCCATGCCCCTCCCCCTTGGTAGTCCGAAACCGCTTTCCCACCTTCGGCAGTTTCCTGACTGCGGTAAAGTTCGTAAATGAAATATAAAGTTGCGTTCCTTTCATATCCATATACACCCGTATCATACGCTTCTCCTGGGGAAGCGCCATGCTTGCTTCTATGGCATTGTCAAAAAGATTGCCGATAATACAGCACAAATCCAGCTCTGACATGGTGAGCTTTACCGGAATATGGGCGTCCACACGGACATTTATTTTTCTTGATTTTGCCAGAGAAATCTTACTGTTTAAAATGGCGTCCGCCATGGGATTACCCGTTTTCACCACAGTGTCCACCGTGCTTAAATCCGTATCCAGTTCCTCCAGATAGGCTTTGATACCGCTCATATCGTCGTTTGCCGCCAAAGCCTTCATCGCCTGAATGTGATTGCGGTAATCATGCCGCCAGCCCCGAATCTGCCGGTACATATTCTCCACTTCCCTGTAATGAGTCTCAATCAGTTCCCTTTGATATGCAGCAATCTGTTTGTCTATTCTCCTGGATAAAATTCCCATTTCCATTCTCTTTTCCGTATCGTTATTGATTTCAGTTTTCTACTCCATCCTTATGATTGCCTGATTGACCTTTTCATAGGCTCCACGCGGAAGCGGAACTACTGAGCCGTCATTTAGGTAAATATCCTTTTTTGTCACCCTGGAAATACAGGACAGGTTGACGACCGCAGAACGTCCCACCCGAAAAAAACGTTCATCCTCTGCAAGCATATCCGCCAGCTCTCCCAGCGTCTTTCTGACAACATATTCTTCCCGTCCATGAACCGTAATATAATTGCCCTGCACGTCAATATAGCGAATCTGGTAAACAGGAATGCGGAGCAACTCTCCTGCGTTTTCCAGATTCAATACCTTTTCATTTTTGCATAGCTTCTCCACCGCCCGCTCAAGAACCGCAGACAGCTTTTCTTCTTTCACAGGCTTGAGCAGATAGTGAAGCGCTTCCACCTCATATCCTTCAGCAATATAATCGGAATACCCCGTGACAAACACGATCTGCACCGTATCGTTTTCACGCCGCAGCTTCCTTGCCATTGCGACACCGTCCATGACTCCCATTTCAATATCCAAAAGCAAAATATGAAAATCATTTTCCTCCGCATACCGGAACAGGAAGCTTTCCGCAGAAGGGAATTCTGATATCTGCAGACTGTGCCCCGCTCCCTGCGCCCACTGTTTGACCAGATTGGATAAATGCTTTCTGTCCGCCTCAACATCATCACAGATTGCTATTTTATATTTCATTTCTTCGCCTCCGTCCCAGGCCATCATTAAAATACCAGCAAATCATATTCATAAAGCGTTTTAAGTTCAAACAATCTTTGTTCCTCCTCAAACTGAATCACAACCTTATCCTCCCATATCTCCACGACTACACCTTCACCCAGCTTCTTATGTCTTACAATCAGTCCTTCACCAATAGCGTTAAGAAACTCTCTGAATCCTGTTTGAGAAAAGGGCTTTTTCCTGACAGTATATACCGAAACGGGATTAGCTGATATGTTTTTATGGTTTGGCAGCTTCTTTGTCTTTTCAGCTCTCTCTTTTTCTTTATAGGTCAGTTCCCGGCAAAAGGTAGATTTCTGATTACTGAGCCTGAAAACCAAAAGCCTGTCCCTGGCACGGGTAAGGCCTACATAGAACAGACGCCTCTCCTCCTCATACGCTTCCCGTTCCTTCTTATCCATATTCTTTAGATTTTGGGGGACACTTTCAGGAAATATGCCATCCACCGCATCCATCAAGTAAACCGCGTCATATTCCAATCCTTTACTGGAATGGATGGTAGACAAAACAACGCCTTGCCCGCCCGGATTTTCCTGCTTTCCCTTTACAATCGCCTGCAGTTCATCCAGCCTTTCTATCAGCCGCTCAGGGGAAGCTTCCTGCTGCACAATCGTTCTTAGTATAAACAGTTTGCTGTCACTGATGTCCATACGTTTAAGATAATCTCCGTATCCCATATCTCCCAGGATTCTGTCTATCGCCCGATCCGCCCGTTCTGTCAATATTGCTTTCAAATGGTTTTCGATGGATTTACAACGCTGCATTGTACGAACCGGCAGTCCTTCATAATCTCCGGCAACTTCCAGAACCTCCCTGTTTTCGCTTCTGCTGATCTCGCAGATACGAATTGCATCCTGTTTATTGACGTAAGTTGCGACTTTATAATAAATTTGAAGGAACAGTTCCGTATCTTTGGGATTTGCGGCGAAACAAATGATATTCCGGATATCCAGCACTACCCGATGGGTAAAAAAGGCAAGCTCTGCATTGCGGATTCGGTAAGGAGTTCCCTGACGCTCCAGCAAATCTATGAGGGGCAGCGCATTTTCGTTGTTCCTGTAAAGCACTGCGGTCTGCCTCTTCAGCTCTTTCGCCGCTTTCGCCAGATACTGATATTAGGCATTACGATCTTTCAAAGTAATTTCTTCTATCCCTGCGCCGGCTTCTCTTGACGCTGTCATATGCTTCTCATGACGCAATATATTTTTTTGAATGAACCGGTCTGCTGCTGCCACAATTTCCCCATTGGATCGGAAATTTTTTTCCATGAGCAGCACCCTTGCCCCCGGATGGTCTTTTTCAAAAGACAGAAGCGCTTCGGGATAAGCAGCCCGGAATCCATAAATACTCTGATCCTCATCCCCAACCATAAACAGATTATCCCTGCTGCCTGCCAGCAGCCTGATGATCGCATGCTGAATTTTTGATGTGTCCTGTGCCTCATCCACACAAATATAAGTGTATTTATTCTGAAAATATTCTAATGTCTCAGGGCTTTTCCTTAATATGTTGTATGCGTATAACATCTGATCGTCATAGTCCATCAGGTGCTGGGAATACATCTCTTTGCAGTATGCTTTATAAATCTCTGATATTTTAACTCCTGTCTCCTCGTCCAGTTCCCTGATTTCTTCACCGGTAAGCATCCTGTTTTTAATATAGGTAATCAGAGTACGGATTCCCTTCAAATCGCTTTCCGTAGCATAAGCCTCCTGCGTCCTTCGAAAAGTATCGGAAAGCATTTTATTAATGCCCTCATTCTCCGACGCCAGGGAAAAAGCGCTTTTCCCTATCCGATTCCCATAGTACTGAATGATTTTGGCACAGATTCCATTAATCGTGCGGAATGCCATCCGCCCCTTAAGCTCATTGCCAAAAGAAGAGCAAAACCGGGCGGACATATCCCGGGCGGCGGCTACTGTATAAGTCACTGTGAGAATTTTTTCGGGTGCAATCCCGGCACAATAGATCATATACCCCAGCCTTGTAACCAGAACAGTGGTTTTCCCGCTTCCGGGCACTGCAAGAAGAAGGACAGGGCCTTCTATTGCCCGGACAGCATCCAACTGCTGCTGATTGAGACGGATATGAAACTTATTGCAAAAATCCTCATATGTCATATTTGCTTCTATGCCCTCTGTCACCTGTCAAGCCTATCCGAAACGAACATTTTTATTGTACCCTAACAGCCTTCTTTTGTATAGAACGATTGAGTACAATTCTACCGCGGTATGTTTATTCCTATAGTCTCACTCCTGTTTTTGTAGTCACTTTTCGTCAATTCTCGACATATATTATTAACAAACCCGTTCCGGCTGAAGGAACAGCCGCCAGGGGATATCTCCCCATCTGATAAAGGAGCGCCATGTCTGATGAAACTAAATGGAACAAACGGTTTAACATCGGAGTTGATTCCATCGACAATGCACATCGGAAACTATTTTCAATTGTGCGCAGACTGGTTCATCTGAGCAAAGATGAAAATAATGGACAATGGGCATGTGCCGAGGGGATCAAATACTTTAAAAGTTATGCCATAGAACATTTTACCGATGAGGAAGCCTATATGCAGTCGATCGGCTACCAGGGATATGAGATGCACAAACGCCTGCATGATGACATGCGGAACAAAACACTTCCGGCACTGGAAAAAGAACTTACCAGATCAAACTATTCGCAGGAATCCATTCATCACTTTCTCGGCATCTGCCTCGGCTGGCTCACCGCCCACATTCTGGTTGAAGATCGTGCCATAACAGGTAAAATATCAAACAGATGGAAAAAAGATAATGCCGGTGATAACATGGATGCCTTAGAAGACGCTCTGGCCGTTACTATACAGGAGATTTTCAGACTACAGACAGAAATTGTGAGCGAACATTACAGCGGAGAAGATTTCGGTACCAGCATGATCTCCCGGCTGATTTATCGCTCAAGTGATGAAAAAAGGGTACAAATCTACATGGCTCTGGAAGAGAGTCTTGTGCTGAGAGCGGTCAGTGCCATGCTGGACACACCGCTTACAAAAATGGATAAACTTGTCATGAATGCCGGCAGGGAACTTTCACTGCAAATTGCGGAACAACTTGGCATACACCGCCATTTATCGTTGCAGTATCAATTGGAAAGCAGTCATTTTATAACCGCGGAGCAGTTCAGAAAGATATTTTGCTTAGAATTTTTCGACTATAGTTTACTGTTTAATACAGGATGCGGATATTTTGCCTTCTGTATCAAATTAGAATAAACAGGCGCACCTGCGCATCAGAAAAGGTATCATGAGATACCTTTTCTTTACGCCTCCCCTCCAAAAGCATCCTCCACGGCCTCCTCCTGAAACTGTCTGGTGTAGAGGTTATAGTATGCCCCTTTCTTCGCAATCAGTTCCGAATGCGTACCCTGCTCAATGATTTTGCCATCGTGTACCACCAGAATCACGTCAGCCTGGCGAATGGTGGAAAGGCGGTGGGCGATGACAAAGGAAGTGCGCCCTTTCATCAGATGCTCAATGGCATCCTGAATCAACTTTTCGGTTACGGTATCGATGGAAGAAGTTGCTTCATCCAGCACAAAAATACGGGGATCAGCTAAAATAGCCCTGGCAAAAGAGAGAAGCTGCTTTTCACCGGTGGAGAGCAGGTCTCCGCCCTCTCCCACATCACTGTCATAACCTTTGTCCATGCGGGCAATGACTGAATCAGCCGACACACTTTTGACAGCTGCCTCGATCTGTTCCATAGTGGCGTCCGGGTTCCCATAGCGCAGGTTTTCAAGCACGGTACCGGAAAACAGATGCGGCGTCTGCAGCACATAGCCTATGTTGCTGTGAAGCCATAGTTGAGACCGTTCTCTGGCGTCCCTGCCGTCGATCAGAATGCGCCCTGATGTGGGTTCAAAAAAGCGGCAGACCAGATTGACCAACGTAGATTTGCCTGCACCAGTCTCCCCGACGATAGCAACATTGGTGCCCTGAGGCACATTGAGATTAAAATGCTCCAGTACATACTCATCGCCGTCCGGATATTTGAAAGATACATCCTCAAAGGTAATATCTCCGTGCAGCGGCTCCCAGTTCTCTTTCTTAGGCTGGAAGGAATCGCCATATCGGTCAATGACTTCCTGGGTATCTCTGACATCCGACTGCGTCTCCATCAGTCTGGTAAATCGCTCCACATTGACCTGAACGGTGATCAGATCGGAAATAGCCCGGACAATCCATTGTACCGGCTCCATCATGCCAAGCGCATAGGACATGAATACGGACAAAGTACCGATTTCCATCACCCCCTGCAGGGTAATAATACCGCCCCGCCACAGCACCAATGCCAGCGCCAGCGAGGAAGAGAAGGAGATCATGGAGGAAAACAACGCCCGGTAATGCATGGCATGTACGGAGGTATGCTTCATCTCTGAAGTGGTCTTATTAAAATCCTGTTCCATTTTCTCCTCGATCACCAGCGTTTTGGTGGTCCTGGCCCCGGTGATGCCTTCGTTAAAGTTGCCGGTAATCTGAGAGTTGATCTCCCGGATACGGCGGTTCAAAATCACCAGCTTTTTCTGAAAAAAAGCGGCCGCCAATGTGGTCATCGGTACAATAGCCAGTACCCACAGCGCCAGCCGGAGGTTAATGCTCAGCATAACCACCACAGCTCCCAGAATGTAGGACATATTCCAGATGCCGTCCATCAGCCCCCAGGAGACCAGACTCCCGATACGGTTGGTATCGCTCATTACCCTGGCGTGAATGTAGCCCACACTGTTCTGATTATAGTAGGAAAAGGCCAATGTCTGCAGGTGATTGAAACTGGCTCGCTTCATATCCCGTCCCACATACAGCTCTACCTGGCACGCCTGATAGGCCGAAATCGTATTGGCGATCACCTGAAAGGCGAGGACTGCCACATAGGCGGCAATGAAGCTTCCCAGGGCATCCAGCGTCCCCTGAGCAATAAAATGATTCAGTGCATAGCGCTGAAAGAGCGGCAGGATAATATCTACCAAACCGCCTGTCAGACCCAGAATTACCATACAAATGATGATACCGCGATAAGGCTTTAAGTAAGGCAGAAGCTTGTTAATGCCAAAGTAAGGAAGAGATACGTATTCCTTTTGTTCGTCTTTTTTATGCGCCATGTTCAGCCACCTCCTCCGGCAGTGTCATCTGCATATCATAAATGCGGCGGTAGATACCGTCTTTTTTCATCAATTCATCATGGGAACCCAGCTCGGCCACCCGCCCCCTGTCCAGCACCAGAATACACTCTGCCTGCATCAGCGTGGTAACCCGGTGTGAAATCAGAATTACAGTGGAATCCCCCAGATTCCTTTTCAGTGCCTGGCGGATTTTTGCGTCTGTCTCCGAGTCTACGGCAGAAAGGGAATCGTCAAATACCATGATCGGTGTCCGCTGGGTCAGCATCCGGGCAATCGCAGTCCGCTGTTTCTGTCCGCCGGAGAGAGTAACGCCCCTCTCGCCCACAATGGTATCGTAGCCCTTACTGAATTCAGAGATGGCTTCGTCCACACAGGCAATGGATGCCGCCCACCGTATATCGGACAGACTTATATCCCGGCGGGTAATGCCAATATTCTCTGCAATCGTGCGGGAAAACAGAAACGATTCCTGCAGCACCATTCCGATATGGGAGCGCACCCAGCTTCCTTTCATGTCCGCAATATCCACACCGCCGATGGTGATGCGGCCGTTTTCTCTCGGAAGATCGTAAAGGCGGTTCAGCAGATACATCAGAGTAGACTTGCCGGAACCGGTACCGCCTAAGATGCCAAAGGTAGTTCCCTGCGGAATCCTGAAACTGATGTCGGAAAGAATCGGCGTATCCCCATAGGAAAAGGAGACATTTTGAAATTCAATATCGCCATGCATATCCGGCGTGCCGCCCTCCGCCATATCGTCCTCTGGCTTGTCCTGCTCAGCAGGAGAATTCATAATATAACGGATACGCTCAATGGAAACGCCTGCCTTACTCATCTCGGAGATCATACGCCCCAGAGAACGTACCGGCCAGATCAGCATGGCATTATACGAAATAAAAGCAATAAACTCGCCCGCAGTCATACTTCCTCTGACACAGAACACAGAGCCCAGAATGACTATCAACATGACCTGCAGACCGGAAATCAGATCTCCGGCCCCCCAAAACAAAGCCATAAACCCGCACAGTTTAATCCACATATTGGTATAGATGTTATTCTGCTTTTCAAACCGGTCTTTTTCATACTTCTCCCGGCCGAAAGCGCGCACTACACGCACGCCCGTCAGATTTTCCTGAGCTATGGTAGATAAAATGCCCTCATTCTCATCGCATATCATAAACTGACTGCCGATTTTAGAATGAAAATAGGCGGAGTAGGCAACAATAATGGGAATGGACGCCAGCGCTACCAGCGTCAGTCTCGGATTCATGGAAAACATAAAAAACAGAGACAAAATAATTAATATGACGATACGGAAAACCGACGTCAACTGTTCAGACACAAAATTCTTAACCATATCCACATCAGAAGTACAACGCTGAATAATGTCTCCGGTCTGATTCAGCATGTGCCAGGAAAAGGGCAAATGTTGAATATGGGAAAACAGACGGTTCCGCATGGTCTCCACCAGACTCTCCGCCCCCCTGGCATTAAAGAGCATGAACAGATAGCGGAAGCTGACGGACAGCAATGCCAGAAGAACGAGCAGTCCCCCGATCAGCCAAAGATGCCCACGGAGATAATCCACACCGCCAATTTGCCTGATCAAATCCATCAGAAATACCGGCAGTTTCAGCTCGTTATCACCCAGAATACAGTCAACAGCAGCTCGTATGAGCTGGGGTGAAAGCATATCCAGTCCCGTTACACACAGTGCGGAAAAGATGCTGATCAGGAAATACCGCCTGCTTCCGCGCAGAAAATCCAGAATCAGGGAAGTTCTTGTATAGGATGGCCGCCCTGCTTCGGGTTTTTGGGTACTCATAGTGTTTACCTCCTCTTGTCAAATAAATACAAAATAAATTCAATCCTTCAATATCATAAATGGTCATGGTCGACATTATACCACAGATGTACTTGTTTGAAGAGTGCTATTTTGAAAATCTTATGTATCTTCTGTTTCTGCTAAAAATGCTTCTTAAAGGCATAATTCCCGTCATACCGATATTGACGGGAATCAAAACACAATTTATAATAATGCCTAAAAATATTTTCATTTTTCAGTGAGAAAGTCGAATCAACTTAAAATTAAAGAAGGTAAAGAAAGGAGCAACAAATTGAAACAATTTTTTGGCACAAGCCGGAAGGGAGATTTAAAAGAAGCCCTGCGTGGATTAAACAGTCCCCAGCTAATCATGTTATTTTCTACCGATGAACAGTTTGACGCTCACGTAAAGGAACTGGAAAAGCTCTATCCGGGAATCCCCAGCATCGGTTGTATTGGAATGAGCTATGCCGCCAATATGACGGAAAAAGGTGTCAGCGTTATTGCATTTTATGATGGCGTAACAGCTTCTGCCGGCGTACTGGAATCGGTATCTATCATGCCCGTAAAATACATCAGCCGTCTGGAGCAGGACCTGAAAAAAGTTAATCCTTCCCCAAAAGATACCATATGTATTGATTTGTGTTCCGGGAATGACGCCTGCGTACTGACCACCATATACAGTGTCTTAAAGCGCCAGAACATTTCACTGGTAGGAGGAACCGGAGATGCAGGCAGGGTTTCCGCCAATGGCCAGGTATACCAGGACGCTACGGCTTATGCGTTCGTCAAAAATAACAATGGACGGGTAAAGGCCTACAAGGAAAATATCTATCACCGAATGGGGAATTACTATTTTATCGCCTCAAAAACCAACAGAGCAGAATACATAATCGGAGAATTGAACGGGAAGCCTGCCAGAGACGTATATCAGGAAATCCTCCATGTAACCGAAAAAGAAATCCAGACTCAGACCTTTAAAAATCCCTTCGGTAAAATAAGCGGCAACGACACCTGCATTATCTCCATCAAGGAAGTCCAGGGAAATGCCCTGAAGTGCTTCAGGCAGGTCAATGACTCGGATGTGCTCATTCTGTTGGAGCTGGATGACTATGAAGCGGTTGTCAAAAATACCATACAGACAATCCGTCAGGACTTTTCACGAATTTCTGCGGTATTTTCAGTAAATTGTCTGTTCAGATATCTTCTGTTCACCGAAAATCAATATCTTCCAAAATATCTGCAGGAGATGAGTTCTTTAGGTAACCATGCCGGATTTATAGGATATGGAGAACATTACAATAACAGATTCGTCAACCAGTCCATGACCTGTGTGGTATTTGAATAGGGGGAAGTAGAATGAAATTAATTAAAAAAAACGCAGACCCGGAAAAAAGCCTTTATCCGATATTACATGTAACAAATAGTTTGAAAGATTACCACCATGATCTTGTTCAGAGTGAAGTAGCTTCCCTGCTGGAACTGAGCAATGTCAGCAAATCCTTTGGAAACGTGATTGGCGAAGCGGACAGTTTCCAGGGAACCTTACAGGATTTCGGCGAAACCTTTTCCAACATTTCCCAGGTATCAGGCCAATTTGAAGAGGTAAAACACGCAATCGCCCAATCTGTAGTCCAATCTCAGGATGAGGTAGAATCCCTTAAAAGCAGTTCGAAGCAGGTACAATCCTGCTTTGACGAAATGATGGATACTTTTGAAACCTTCCAGAATGCCGTCAAAAAAATCCGCGTATGTACGGACAAAATCGAGTCCATTGCCGATCAGACTAATATCCTTGCCCTGAACGCCTCCATTGAGGCCGCAAAAGCAGGCACCCATGGCAAAGGATTCGCTGTGGTGGCAGAAGAAGTAAAAAGGCTGGCGGAGGAGATCAAAGATCTGGTAGCCGAGGTAGGCTCCGGTATAGGCGATGTGCAGCAGGGAACGGAAAAGCTTAACAACAGCATCAGTTCCTCCCGGCAGGCCCTGGGCGCAAGCATTGAAAAAGTAGATGAAACTTATGAAATGTTTGATAATATCACTCAGGCTGCCGAAAACGCAACAACCGTACAAACGGAGATCAACGGTGTGATAAGCCAGTCAAAAGAATCCCTGCAGACTTTATGTGAGTACTTCGAAAAAATCAAACGGCAGTATCAGGAGGTTGTAACACATATCAACCGTGCAAGCAGACTGGGGACCACGAAAAGTTCCATGTTTGAAGATGTGGACAATATGCTCTCCCAGATTCCTGTGATCATTAAAGATTATACCTCCTAGATCTTTCATTTTGAACTTCATCAGGCAATGCCCGGCATATCCGGCACGTTCCGGATACTCCGGGCATTTTTTGTCAGGATATCTTTGCCTCATTACATTCAAAAAAAGAGAATCGTGCAATTTATCTGTAGAAACAGGCAAGTAAGCCAGGGCCGAATCACATATAATCTCAACATAAGCACATAAAGAAGAATCTTCTGAGACTTTTGTACAATTGATTTCAGATAATAGGAAACCAGATTCTCAACTATGTCTATGTAACAGCAGCTGTTCATAAACAACGGATGTCAGGCTCCGCCAGCCATCCTTATGTTAAACAACGGGCAGCACGCTTCGCGAACTGCCCTTATGTTAATAAAAAACGAAAGTGAGTGAACTATATGATTTTATCAGATGAATTGTGCGACAAGCTGTGTGCTGCCGCAAAAGAAAAGAGCAAACAGGTAGGCGTTGATATCAGCTTTGCCGTCTGTGATGAAAACGGCCTGCCCAGGGTTTACCGCCGTTTTGGTGATGCGCTTGTCTTAAGCATTACTCTGGTTCCCGGAAAAGCGTACACCGCCGCCGTGACCCAGTGCCAAACCAGAGACGTTGCCCAATGTGCGGTTGAAGGCGGTTCTCTCTGCGCAATACAATCGAACGACGCCAGAATCACCCTGGTTGCCGGAGGGTACCCGTTATTCCATAACGGAAAGATCGCCGGCGGAATCGGCGTAGGCGGCGGCACAGAAGCGCAGGACTGCGAAATCGCGGAATATGTACTGTCCGTGTTCGAGGAATTGTCAAAGTAATCCTGCAAGGGCATAATCCGTATGTGCCGGATTATGCCCTTGAGCTTAACTGCCTATGAAGATTTTGAACATCATCTTTTGGCGGAGCATCAAACATCTTTTTGTAATCCCGGATAAATTGGGAAACGCTTTCGTAGCCAACTTCCAGAGAAGCGTCTGTGACGCTCGTGTTCTCGTCCAGCATCAGCCGCCGAGCCTCGGTCAGGCGCAGCCGCTTTTGACACTGCAGCGGCCCCATACCAACTGCGCTTTTGAATTTCCGGTGAAATGCGGAAACACTCATATTCCGCTGCGCCGCTAATTCTTCTACCGTAAAAGCGCCTCTGAAATTCTCCTTAATCCAGCTGTTAGCTTCATAGATTTCTCCGGCCTGCTGAATGCAAATGATGCTCTGAAGGAACTGCTTTCCGCAGGTACCGCATAGAGCGTTAAAAATAATTTCCCGTTTGATATGCTTTCCCATGTAAGCAAGATAATCCACTTCATCCAGCATAAGGAGCAGGCGCGTTACCGCATCAATCACATTTGTGTCAGATTGCTCCATACCATGATCGCTGAGCGCCGCTTTGATAATTCTTTCCGGCAAATCTCCATCCATATCCAGGACTGCGGAAATCACATCATCCAATGTAAACGTAATGGACAGAGCGAGAAAATCGCCTGTCTCTGAAAAGGATAAAACATAGCCGGATGTTGGTGTGTCGATTGCCGATATAGAATATTGTCCGGCAATATAGTCCATGATGCCCGATGGCGTATATAACCGCATAGAACCAGCTACGGGCAGATACAGGTACGGAGAGCTCAGCTCCGGCATCCGAATTATTTTGCCTGTGCAGCGATATAAGGACAGGTATGAAACAGAAGTTTTGTTATATCCATCTAAAATGGGCAGCGACCGCAGGGTATCTGCCAGTTTTTGAAGTTCCTTTTTCATTCAAATTTGCCTCTGTCTTTTCTCATGGAAAGCATTATACCACAAGGAAAATTGCTTATTCAAGCAGGACATATTTATTCTCCACAGTATAAAAAAGTAAAGTCACGGTATTCCCCTTGACATAATCCGACAGAGGCTGGGGGAACTGTGCGAGGAATGCTGGATTACACAGGGGTACAAAAAGACCAGCATCAAATATCTGTGTGATAATGCGGGCATATCCATCGGCACATTCTACACGCTTTACCCATCAAAGGAAGATTTATTTTGGGAAACCATCGATCGTATACAAAAGAGACTGAAGAAAAAAATCCTTGACATCAACGGGCGCAGACAGTCAAAGGAGGGGTTTGCCCAATCCATAAAAGAGCTGTTCCGGGAGTATGACAGCAAACCATTCCCGTATAATGTCAACACGCCGGATTTTCAGTCCTTTGTGACAAAACTCCCAAAAGAAGCCCTGCAAAGGATCAAGTTTGACAGCTTTGAAACTTTCAGGCAAGCTGCCCGGGCCGCAAACCTCACTTTGAAAATTGAGTCATCCCAGGCATACGGGATATTGAGCGCACTGCTGTCCACCATCAGCGCAAAGGAAACACTCGCTGCCACCTGTGATTATTTCGCCGTGTTTGACCGCATGGCGGATATTCTTGTAGACAGCATTTTTGAGTAAGCAGGTTTATCCATAATTGCCGTCCAAAAATGGTTTCTTTTGATTTGATGAGCTAACAGAAAGGAGGTGGCTTATGAACTTCCCCATTCCCCACTTTATCCCTGTTCCTGGCGCGGAAACAATGCAGCTCATATCAATCATTTTGCTGATTGTTGGCGTACTGCTCATAGCCAATCATAGCATATTACTGATCTTACAGGAGAAAATACAATGATAAAAGAAATCAATCACGCCTGCGGAAAGCTGAATGAAAAGCTGGGAATTTCCGTATCGCTCCCCAATCCTGGAAAGGAAACGCTGAAAACAACATCGGTGTGCCATTTTGTTGTTAGCGCCGGTCTGGTGGCAGCTGGTGTTGTGTTCTCATCAAAGTGGTGCGCCGTGCTGGGCGGCGCTGGCATTATCAACGGCATTGTACTGCGCCAGGAAAGCGGAGGCGGGAAAGATGAACAGTAAAACTCTTTTCCAGTCTGCCTATATTATCGCCGTGGCGTCCGAATAGCCTTGTGCTGTTCGGACACTTTTGTTGGCGGGCTTTCCAATATCCCCCTCCAGTTCCATACTGTCATTGTATACAGGACAGACCACATTGCCTTGCGTAAACAGCTTATCCGATTCTGCATTGGTATATCCTTTTATGCTTTATGCATGATTTCAAGCATTTCCTTGGAAGTAACAATAAAGGATTTTACAGGAAAATGCTTGATGTTTCCTGTCACAAGATATGTGTCATCATGCTCCTTGCATCCTTCCATAACCACTTCGTAGAAAACGATATCCTTAGGATCAGGAATTATTTCTTCTACTGGAACTGCATCCATATATATTCCTCTATCAACGATTCCATCAATCAATATCTCCACAGTATTTTGATCAAACTTAAATTTAGGTCGTGCTAAAACCTCCCGATATTCTGCTATTATTTCATCACTTAATAAAGGAATCAAATCACCCAAAAGTGCCTCATTGACAACTTGTCCTGGAACAGACTGAAATTTTAACATTGCGGAGACCAAAACATTTGTATCTATTACCGCATAATACCGCATCGCATTGCCTCCTATTATTTTTTCTTTCTAACCGCTTCAATTTCAGCATTTATTTCTTCCAATGACATTTCTGAAGTTCTATTTTCCATTGCTGCATTGCTTAACTCCTGAAGGGCTCTTGCTGCTCTTTCGGCTTTATAATCAGTCTTTGGCAACGTCATATTAAAAGGAACACCATTTACCATGACCGATCTTTTCAAAAACATTCGCACTGCAGTAGATAAATCAATTCCCAATGCATCATACACAGCAGTTGCCTGATTTTTTAATTCATCATCAATTCTAACCTGTACTAATGTAGTTGCCATATTAATTACCTCCTCGATTTTTTGTATTTCAATTATACTGTATTGTATGACAATGTCAATCAAATATTGCTAATATTCATAAAAAACTAAATAACCTACTGCATTTGAATTGATACCACATACATTTATCTGTAAACCAATTTACTATTAATTTCACAAGTTTTTGTGAAAAATCAGTTTAAAACCATTAATTAAAAGCATTTCGTCTTTAGTTTAATCTTCAATTCCTTTTAAATTACCTATCGTTAATTTTGCGTTTCTGTTAAAAATATCCTCTCCATTAACACTCAACTTTTCTTCCCTAATAAATAACGGCTTTAAGCACATCTATTGCCCCTATAATATTGGTTTTTCCGGCGGCATTCGGACCGTAAATCACAGAAGAGCTCAACCCTTTTACTAATTTACCTTTCACTTTTTCTTTCAACAGGCTATAGTTCAATCCTGATTGTTTCGGTGCCGCCATCATAGAAAATCTCACTTCCTCTAAAAAAGTTAATCATATAATAGATATTCACTTATAACAGCATTTTTAAAGCGGCGAGCCTCACGCTCCCCGCCGGATTCACACTACCGTACTGCTGCCTGTAAGCTGGTGTCAAGTTAGGACTAAAAAATATTTCAACTTTTTTCAAATAACTACAAATTGTGACTATATATCGAAATGTTGGCTTAAAGCCTCAAGATATTCCTGATTCATACTTTCATATGGACATGCAATAAAAACTGTTTTTCCAAGAATCTTACTTTTCCCTATATGTATATCCATCTGAGACAAAACATCCATTCCAATAAGAATATTACCTGTGCG
>ERZ808046.471-NODE-471-length-34574-cov-8.613155_pt1 | contig 34574 bp, 48 predicted proteins | sample MGYA00380196_ERZ808046 | MGnify/ENA primary metagenome ERZ808046 (study PRJEB31490, sample SAMN06133421) | mouse gut metagenome | isolation source: Z6_2 | host: mice | place: China: Chengdu | collected 2015-05 ...
TCTGGTGAACAAAAAAAACATGGTTCATCGGGGTCTTGTTTGGGTGCCTTTTTGCGGCCATGGGAGAGGTACATGGTTCGCAGTGAAAAATCGTTATATGCTGGGCTATAACAAAGGATTTTTGTTAAAAAAATCATAAGTTTTCAGTATGTAGAAGATGCCCAGAATGGTAGTGCAACACACTACTTTTTAGAGGAAAAACTAAAAGTATGGAAAAAGAACGATTATCCGGAATGTAAATGGGGTAATGGTTCTTTTTCTTTTACCTATAAAGCAGTTGACAGTCATGAAATCAGAGGACCTCCAGTTTTTCAGTTTTTCCAAGATGAAAAAGACTGGAGGAAGAAAGGATGAGAGAAAAACATACCGATTCCGTGCAGAACCGCTTCACGGCATACCTGATGGCGGCTGTAGGGAATACGCGGAAGAAATACTGGGAGCGGAAGTGTCGGCTGCAGGGCAGGGAATTTATCCGGGAGGATAACCTGGAGCGCAACTATACGGATTTTGAAGAGCAGTACCGTGCTTACCATAGGGGAGAATACGGATTTTATCTTCAGGGACTGGCAGAGGTACGGCGAGCTGCTGGAACTTTTGGAGAGCGACCGGCTGGCAAAAGCCATAAGCAGGCTGAAGGACAGGGACAGGGAGATCCTGTTTGCCAGGGTTTACGGGGAGCTTACCTTTACGGAACTGGGGGAGCGGTTCCATATGGAGCCGAAACAGGCAGAGATGGCATATTACTATGTGCTCAGGAAGCTTAGGAAGGAGATGAATGGGAATGACGGATTTTGAAGAGCTGCTGAAGCGTGCAAAGGCGGGGGATAAGGAGGCGCAGGAGGCGATCTTCCGGATGTACCGCCCGCTCCTTATCAAGAACGCCATGGAGCAGAACGTGTTCGAGGAGGATCTGTACCAGGAGTTCTCGGCAACCCTGTTAAGCTGCATCCAGAAGTTCAGGGTTTAGCCGGTGAGGGCATTATAATCCGGCTTCGGGATTTTTGGTGATTGCGCAGGGGATTGTTGCGTTTCGGGCATCCCCTGCGTATAAAATGATGTGTCGCAAAAGGTATCAAGCACATCTACGACATCGCAAAACGCAAAAAGGGATTTTTGCGACAGAAAAACCGGGGTGTATGCCTGCCGGAATAGATATCTCCAAAGGTATACCTTTTGCGATACGGATTTTTACGGAAGGAGGGCTGTCATGGCAACAAAGAAGTTCGGATATGTGCGCGTATCCACCCGTGAGCAGAACCCGGAGCGGCAGATCCACATCCTGCGGGACGAGGAGGGCATCGACGAGCGCGACATCTATGTAGAGAAAGAGTCGGGGAGACAGTTTGAGCGCCCTGTATACCGCTCCCTGGTTGACAACATCCTGCGGGAAGGGGACCTGCTGGTGGTGACGGAGTTGAAGCGGTTCGGGAGGAACTACGGCGAGATCTATAAGGAGTGGTTCCACATCACAAAGGAGATTGGCGCTGACATCAAAGTGACTTCCATGCCCATACTGGATACCACCCAGTCGAAGGAATTGGTGGGACAGCTGATCACAGATGTGGTGCTGGCGGTGTTCGCATATGTGGCGGATGAGGACTGGACGGAGCGCCATGAGCTGCAGCGCCAGGGCATCGAGGTGGCAAAGGCGGGCGGGAAGCACCTGGGCAGGCCGAGGGTGGAGTACCCGGAGAACTGGGAGGACTGCTACGGGAGATGGAAAAGCGGCGTGATCTCGGCAAAGGGGGCGATGATGCTGACCGGGCTTAAGAAGGACAGCTTCTACCGGCTGGCAAAGAAATATGAGTCGGAGCTGAAGGTTGCAGAGAAGGAAGAGCCATAAACAGACAAAAGAATTTACAAAAAAATTCAAGAAAATAGGAGAAAGGGACTCTTTATTATATAGAAACATATTTAAGAAGGAGGACGTTTATGAAGCAGGGAACATTATTTTATGACAGGGAAAGCGGCAGGTACAATTTCCATTACACGGATGAGGACGGCGACAGGCGCGATTATGGCGGAATCCACTGTGGGGAGGTCTTTGAGTTCTGCCTGAATGATGTATGGGTTCCTGCCCGTATGGAGATGGGCATGGATGACAGATGGTATCTGGTGGGGCTGCCAGGGCTTACGCTGGACGGGCTGGAGGTGAGGCAGGGATAGGGACAGGAGGGCATCCATAAAATTATATTATCAGTATAATGACAAATCCGGGAATCGGTGCTATAGTGGTTACAGTAGAAAACAAAGAGGACGGATAAGTCCGGAAAGGAAACGATCATGGCAACAGTTAATTTCGCCGCGAATGGCTTCGCATATTATCTGCATAGCGAACATTATGAGACACTGTTCAGTAAAGAAAAAGAACAGAGTCTGTTTAAGGTGCGCTCATGTAAGATAAGGAAAAGGCGAAAAACTGTGTGACGTCTGAAGGCAGGCCTTCTGGAAGGCTGCCGGGAACAGACCATAGATTTCAAGTACCGCTTATCTTAAATGAGGTAGGCGGTATTTTTTATGCTCCATTAGCTCAGATGGGAGAGCACTCGACTTTTAATCGAGGAGTCATGGGTTCAAGTCCCATATGGAGCATTGCCGCCTGGATATTGATTTCAATTAGCAGGAGGTGAGGATCATGGTGAATCTGCCGGTTATAGATATGGTAAGGACGGGACAGAACATAGCAAGGCTGCGGAAGCAGGCAGGGCTATCGGTAAGGGATCTGCAGGATGTTTTCGGCTTTGCCACTCCGCAGGCCATCTACAAGTGGCAACAGGGTGTTGCCCTGCCGACCATAGACAATCTGGTGGTGCTTGCAGCGGTTCTGCAGGTACGCCTGGATGATATCCTGGTTACGGATACAGCGGCGCAGATACAGATTAGCGCATGAATGGAAGATAAGAAAGAGAAACAATAAGATAACAGCAGGCTGGAAAATGCCTGCAGCAGGGTCCCCTGGTCTAAAGGTCAGGACACCGGCCTTTCAAGCCGGAGGTATCGGGTTCAAGTCCCATGGGGATCATCATATGGCTCCTTAGTCTAAAGGTCAGGACGCCGGCCTCTCAAGCCGGAGATGTCGGGTTCAAGTCCCGCAGGAGCTACTGTGGCCATAGGACAGTGGCAGTCCGGCAGATTGTGGCTCTGCTCACGGGGGTTCGATTCCCCCTGGCCACCCCACGGATGGGTATGCCTAGTGGCGAGGGCAGCGGACTGTAAATCCGTCACACAGAAACACCGCAGGTTCGAGTCCTGCCCCATCCACTTTACGTTTGCGTGTCCGAGAGGCTTATGGTGCCACCCTGCTAAGGTGGTGTGCGGCAACGCACCGAAGGTTCAAATCCTTCCGCAAACGCTTCAGAGCCGGGATGAAACGCCCGGCTTTGTCAGTCTATATCCTCCGGCACCATGTCTGTGCGGAATCCCTTGAAGACAGCCTGGCGCAGGGAGTTCTTTGTGTTCGGCATGTATTCCACGGTACATACCTGATCCGGATATACCCAGACGGCATCTTCATTGCCTGCACCTGCAGGGACTGCTGTGAATGGCATTGTACCGCTTTCCCTAAGCTGGCTGATGGCCGCTTTGGTAACACCCAGGGTCACATGGCCTTTATAGAGGTAAGAACCGTGATGATATTTCCCAAGAATGATGCTGAAAGTCTTTACGTTTTTCCTGATATACCCGCATACAACAAATTCCTCATCTGCCATCCGTTTGAATTTGATCCAGTCCTTTGTACGCCTGCCTGGGTAATACAGGCTGGCGGCTCTTTTGGCTACGACTCCCTCCAGCTCCTTTTCATCGGCAGCGCGGAACAGGCCGATGCCGTTCGTGGGGATATAGCGGGAGATGGCGATAAGACCGTTCTCGCTGACGGATGACTGCAGGGTTTCCTTGCGCTCAAGGAGAGGCCGCTCCATAATGCTTCGGCTGCCTTCATAGAGGCAGTCATAAGCGACGAAGGAGGCAGGATGCCTTGCGGCGGCCATTTCAATCTTGAAGCGGTCTGTCAGCAGGGTACGCCGTTGGAGCTCAAAAAAGTCGGGGACGCCGTTCAGCAGCACCACCAGTTCACCGTCCAGCACTGTCCGCTCCGATACGCTGCGGTGTAGTTCCTTCAGCTCAGGAAACTTGGGGAGCAGCTCCATGTTTCTCTTATTCCGCAGGCAGGTGCCGCTTTGGTCAAAATAGCCGATGCACCGGCAGCCGTCCAGCTTCAGTTCATAGATCCAGCCATCGTCATTGAATGGCTCCTGCATCTGAGCAATCAGCATGGGGCTTATGTTCTTTTCCTCGAACAGGCCCATTACGCAGTCCCCGCCTTTCTCCGGCCGTTGCCTTTGGACATCTCCAGGCTTTTCTGCAGGGCTTCCATCAGGTCGATCACATTGCCCGGCTCGCTGGTATCTGCAGTGATGATTTCCTTTCCCTGTATCTTTTTCATGATCGCATCCCGCAGTCTTGCTTGGTACTCATCCTGGAAGTCTTCCGGGACGAAAGGCCTGGTCATATTGTCAACCAGCATCTTCGCCATGTCCAGCTCGTTCTTGTCCAGCGTGACTTTGGGCATCTGCTTTGGGACGGCTGCGATCTCATCATGGTAGAACAGCGTCTTGACGATCATGCCCTCTTTGGTGGGATAGAGGACGAGGAGCTTTTCGTTCGTCCCCATCACGGTCTTTGCGATGGCCACTTTCTTCTGGGAGAGCAGTGCCTGTCGCAACAGCTCATACGCTTTTTCAGCGCCGGTGTCGGGTATGGCATAATAGTCTTTTTCATAATAAATGGAATTGATCTCCGCTATTTTGGCGAACTGCAGGATATGGATGGTCTTGTCCTTCTTTGTCTTGATCTTCTCCAGATCCTCATCCGTCATCACCACATATTTGTCCTTCTCATATTCGTATCCTTTGATGATGTCATCCGGGCCGACTTCCTTGTTGCAGTGGCTGCAGTATTTCTTATATCTGATGCGTGCCTTGCTCTCCTTATCAAGCTGGTTAAAGTGGATGTCATTGTCAACGGTGGTCTTATACAGGCCGACCGGAATCAGTACAAGCCCCATGGAGATGGAGCCTTTGTGTGCAACAGCCATGGTAATCCCTTCTTTCTTTTTAGGAGTAGTGTCTGTAATTTGGGCATTTTCATTCAGGAGCTGTTAAAAAAGGACCGGCGGCTGCCGGTCCAATCTCTTTTATTCTCTGTCTATAAACTTTTCAGTGGCAAGTGCCATGGCGGAGAGGACGAAATTACGCTGTGTCTCATCCGGGATCTCTCCTGTCAGGGACGAAATCTTTTCAAATAACTGTGTTTTTCTTTCAGGACCGGGAACAGACAGTGGCAGGACCACCAGCTTCATCAGATCATCATCCGTAAGCACAATCCCGGAATGGATTTTCTGCCGTATGGCGTCGAATACTGCCCTGCTGTCCATGCGGGATAAGAAAACCTGCTTTGGACGCAGAGTAAGGCAGCCACAGTCAAATACCGGATTGGCCTTTTCCACATCGCCGGTATAGATGATGATAAGGTGTAGGTCAAAATTTCCATCTCCTTTATCATATTTTTCCATGACCTTTGCAATGTAGTTCGGATATTGGGCCATATCTGTTTTATGGCATCCGGATGTGTATTCCACAACTGCATAGGTTCCGTCTTCCAGTAGGAACAGGCTGTCAATAAAGCCGTCCCTTAGCGGAATTGCCGGGAGCAGTACACGGATGGGTGGGAGTTTGATCCCAAGTACGGCAAAGCTTTTCCCTTTATATGCCTGCGCAAGAACCTTATGTAGAGCATCCCTGTCAGGACTGTTTTTTTCTTTTGACATTGTATCCATTTTTCCTCCAATCTACGATGTACAAAATCAGGGGAAGTGCATACCTCCCCTGTTATTATATTTGGTGCTATAAAATATCATATTCCTCAAAAAGCCTGTTCCTGAAATCCGGATCTTCTAAGGCACGATTCAATTCTTCAGTGCGATTTTCAGAAAGAAGCATCGTGATTAAGGAAGCCATCTGGCTGCGTCCTAATTCGATATTTTCCCGGTCTCTTTGCAATAAAGTCATATATTTCATCTCCAATATGCAAAAGCAGGGGAAATACATACCTCCCCTGCTAATATGTCTGCTGCTATAAAATATCATATTCCTCAAAAAGCCTGTTCCTGAAATCCGGATCTTCTAAAGCACGATTCAATTCATCGGTGCGGTTTTCGGAAAGAAGTATCTTGATTAAGGAAGCCATATGGTTACTGCCTTCTTCTCGTCCTTCTTCTCGTCCTTCTTCTCGTCCTAATTCAATATTTTCCCGGTCTCTCTGTAATAAAGTCATGTACTCGACCTCCATTTCCTTACTTTCTTTTACTTCAATAACCTTTTTATGGATCTCTTTTATGAGCGGGCTTCTGGCCTGCGCTGCAAAGTCATCTGTTGTGTTCTCCACATAAGAGAGAAATTCCTGCATTTCCGGATCGACATCGTGCACATTGCCCTTTGTGTTCAGGAAAATCTTGGTGGTTTCATCTCCCAGCGTGAGGGAAGGGTTTTCCACGCACCTGTTTTCAAAGGTGTATAAATGGCGCCGGTCTCCAAACGGATCAAAGGTGCAGATGAAGATGACAAAGGATTTTTTCAGCTTTCTGTAATCTTCCCCTGCGGAAATGATGTCAAGGTCGATGTTTCCCTGATAGTACCTCGATCTCTTGGGGAGAATGGCTCTTTTATGCTTTCCGCGCTCCATCTCCACATTATATACAGTTCCCTCGTTGTCGTTCAGGTATACGTCGAGCCGGATACCTTTTCCGTCATAGAGTGTATTGATGGTTTTCTGCGTTGCCGGCACGGAAACCTCCCGAATGGAAACGCCCAGTATTTTTTCTAAAACTTTCCTGCAGACATCCTTATCACTCATTACCTTAGCGAAAAGGAAATCGTCCTCCAGATTTAACTGCTGGATGGTTTTGTTTGTGCTTGACATAAAGATACCTCTCTTTCTCATATTATAGCATGTTGCCGCCGTTTTGTCAGTTGCGGTTTTGAAAATTGTTACACAGGTTCCGCAGGGAAATCCCTATATAAAATAAATACCCTGTTGTGGCCGGATACTTGAAAAAAGCTGCCAATTTCAGACAGCTTTTTTCGCGGCATGGGATATGCCGGTGACGTAACCGTATTTCCAGGTTACTTTCCTATCAGAGGTCTTTCAGGAAAAAGTTCCGCTATTACCCATGCGATCCAGAATTCAACCTTTGACCGGTCACATTTCCATGCTTCCATATACCTCTGGATGGAGTATTCCACATCCTCAAGCAGGACGTGGTTGAACGTATCAGTCAGGGTGCCTTCCAAAGACCTGGCATTGATGGTTGCGCCTTCCAGCCGTCTGCATACTTCCTGTATTCGTATGCACTCAGTTTCAACATAAGCGGATTCTGCATCAAGCAGGTCCCAATTGTGCAGCATATAGCAGGCAATCCAGCGCTGCCAGATAACAGCCGAGACCACATTTTCCTGAATGGAAATTTCTTCCTGGCCGGTTTCTGTAGATGGGCTGCTGGCAGGAAGGTTTGTCAGTTTCACCAGCAGCGGAAAACCTGAAATGTTCATCTATCATATCCTCCTTTGTCTTTTATCCGCATACAGGCAGCATTGCCTGTATGCGGAAATCAGGTAAAAGCCTTTGCCGGACAGCCATGCTCAGGAAGCGATCATGTCCATGAACTCCTGCTCTGTCAGTACCCTGACACCGAGCTGCTGTGCCTTTGCCAGCTTGCTTCCGGCATTTTTCCCGTAGATCAGGTAATCCGTCTTTTTGGTGACGGAGCTGCCGGGCTTGGCGCCGAGGCTGATGATTTTGGCGTTGATGCCGTCGCGGGTGAAGTTCTCAAGCGTCCCTGTGGCTACGATAGTGCATCCTGCAAATTTACTGTCTGTTGTCTTGTCCATATGGGCGGAATCTTTTCCCGCCCTTTCTCCATCTCCGGATGCCTGTGCATCCATACCATTTTCAAAGTGTAATTCCTTCTGTAAGCTGCCCCATAACAGGAGGTGGTTCGGGCTGCGGAACCACTTATGGAGGTTGCGGCTCATAATATCCCCAATCCCTTCCAGGCAGGTAAAATCAAAGCGGTCCAGTGCGGCCAGCCTCAGCTCCCGCAGGCTGCCATGGAAATGCCTGTCCAGTATCCCGCTGGCAGTCCTGCCGATCAGGGGGATGTCCATTGCCACAACGAAACGCACAAATATCGTGTTACGGCTTTCATTGATGGAAGCGATCAGGTTCTCATAGGATTTCTCACCGAAGCCTTCCAGTGCAATGATTTCATCACGGTAACGGTCAAGGTGGTAGAGATCCTGATAGGTTTCCAGGGCACCGAGCTGGATAAGCTGATTCAGTGTCGCCTCGGAAAGCCCCCTGATGTTCATGGCTTTCTTATCTGCGAAGTGGACGAAGCGCTGAAGGATGCGGCTGCCACATTCAGGATTGTCACAATGGAGCGTCTCCACCATGCGTCCTTTGTCACCGGTCCTGGAATAGATGCGTGTGGGCTGCCCACAGCAGGGGCAGGCCTGCGGTACCATGTCCTGATAGTCCCCACGGTCCAGATTTTCCTCCACATGGGGGATGATCATGTTGCGTTTGCAAACCAGGATACGGCATCCGGGGTGCAGCTCCAGCCCTTTGATGAAGGTCAGGTTGTGGAGGCTTGCCCTGGATACCCCACAGCCGTCAATCTCCACTGCATCAAACAATGCAACAGGCGCAATCTCACCACTGCGTCCTGTCTGCCATTCAATAGACCGGAAGACCGTTTCATAGGTGTCATCCTCAAATTTGAAAGCTATGCCGTCATTGTAATGGTGTCCTGTCCTGCCCAGGCCTGCGGAATAGGAGAGGCTGTCATACCGCATCACCATCCCGTCGATGGGGATGTCTGAGGTCTCCGCAAGTTCCTGCAGTTCCAGTATCTTCTGCTCAATATCTTCCGTGGATGTGCTGGGTGGGACCGGTAGGAAGGGGCAGATGCCGAAACCATACTCGGCCAGGGAGAACAGCAGGCTGCTGCGGCTGTCCCGGATGTCTTCAAATTCTTCCATTCCCCCAAGGATGTTGAAGGCAAAGAAGCTGATCTCACGTTCCCTGCAGATGCCTGCATCCAGGCACCGGATGGAGCCGGAGGCAAGGTTCCTTGCATTGCGGTAGGGCTTCCCGTCGCTTCCGGTGAGCGTATCCTTTAAGCGTTCAAAGTCGCTCTTATGGATGAAGCCCTCGCCGGATAATTCAAGGCGCCCTTTATAAGGGATGGACAGCGGCACATTCCGGAAGGCGGCTATGTTATGGGTGATGAGCTCCCCTTCATCGCCGTCGCCCCTGGTGGAGCCTTCCACAAGCTTCCCGTCTTCATAAACGAGCTTTACGGTCAGGCCGTCCAGCTTCAGCATGAGCAGTGCCGCATGGTCTTTGACAAAAGAAGCCAGTTCGCCCGCCATCTTGGTCTTGGCCAGGGAGAGCAGCGGGATGTGGTGCCGTACCTTCTCCAGGCTGCTGACAGCCTTGTAGCCCACCGTTCGGGTGGGGGAATTGCTCAGGATGATCCCCGTTTCCTTCTCCAGGCGTCCAAGTTCGTCATAAAGATGGTCGTAGACGGCATCGGATACGCTGGGGGCCTCTTCATTGTAGTATTCATAGCGGTAGCGGTTGAGCTTATCAACCAGTTCATGGATGCGTTCTGTTGTCTGTGACATTCGTTTTACCTCTTTTCTTTTTATTCTGCCATTGGATCTGTGAATTCCTGTTTCCGGCCTCCTTCCTTGAACGAAAAAAGGCAGGAGATGATAACGGCCTGTTTGCCGTAGTCATTCCTGCCTGCGTACAGATATGCTGTATGACAGCCTGTAAAGTGATGCTTTACAGACATAAAAAAGCCAGAAGGCGTAAAGTGTCCTGCACTTTATACTTTCTGACTCCGTACAAACTTAAACAGCGTGTGCTTCTCGTTCTGGAACTGCACAAAATTCAATAACAAATCCATGATAGCACAATATATAGATTTAGTCAAATGAAAAATACTATATATTGTATGTATGGCTGAAATATTTCCTCTTAGGAAAGCAAATGCGCTTATGGCATTATGAAGTTCTCCGTTCATGGCATATTCGGTTTCTGCTTCTGAGATTGCAGCATCCGTTTTGGCGTTTTCCAGTTTATAATCACTGGTATTCTGCAAAGCTGCAGATAATTTGTTCTGCGGCATTTTAATCACCTTTCCTGTTTTGGATATATTATAACAAAATTATGTGTAGAATACATACTGAGGATGCTAAAATTTACCAGTTCTTTTCATTGACAGAAATTCTATTTTTGGATATACTAACAATAAGTAAATAATAAACTTACAAAACGAAAGGATGGCAGGTTCCGTGTTATATAAATATCTGACAGAAAATTATGAACAGGGTGAACCGATCTTTGCGGGGGATATTTCCATTCCCGGTTTGTCGGAAGAAAACCTCCGGTATCACTTGAAGCGGCTTACCGATGACGGCATCCTGTGCAGGTTTGAAGCAGGGATATATTACTTTCCCAGAAAAGATATTTTCGGGGAAAAGATGGCTTTGACAGCGGATACGGTTGTACTCCATAAATATGTCAGGCGCAGGGGGAAAAGGGTAGGGTATTATTCAGGATATACCCTTGCAAACCGTATGGGACTGTCCACGCAGGTGCCGCTCAAGGAGGAGATTACCAGCAATTATGCACCGGCTCAGGTCCGGGAGCTGACGATAAAGAGCCGGAAATATATCCTGCGGCGTCCTGTGGTGGAGGTCACGGATGAAAACGTAGCCGTCCTGCAGTTCCTGGACTGCCTGAAGGATCTGGAGAAATGCGCAGAGGAGGAGCCGGAGGTCTGCGGGCGGATACTTACCGGCTACGCCAGGGAGCATGCCCTTACAAAAGCAGTAGTGGACAGGTTCCTTGCAAATTATCCGCTGAAGATATACAAGGCGATTTATGAGACAGGGGTGGACTTTGGAAGAAATGCACTCCCGGATATTGGATTAGTGTATGCTGAAACGGACAGGGGGTATGGACATGTATCTGCACAGGGATAGAGAGACATTCAGGGATATTGTTGAACAGGCTGCTGACAGCAGCGGGAGGACACCGGCCGTAGTGGAAAAGGATTATTATGTAACGCTGATTCTGAAGCTGCTCTCGGAACAGCTGGACAAATGTGTGTTCAAAGGAGGCACATCCCTGTCGAAAGGATTCCATGTGATAGACCGTTTTTCCGAAGATATTGATATCACGTTCAATGAGCATATTGGTGAGAGCAGGAGGAAGAAATTAAAAAATGTTGTCTTGAAAGGGATCAGTGAAGAACTGGGGATGCCGGTTGCAAACTGGGAGGATACCCAGAGCGACAGGGATTATAATGCTTACCTGTTTTCCTATGAATCTGTGTTTGGACTTCAGGATGACAGGCTGCCACAGTATGTAAAGCTGGAGACCGCTCTTGGTTCTTATTCTTTCCCTACGCAGGCCGTTGAAATCCGTAATTATATTGGGGACTATCTGGAAAGGAGAGGGAGGACGGATCTGGCGGAACAGTTCTCTCTGGGCAGGTTCTCCATGAATCTGCAGTCTCTGGAGCGGACCTACATAGATAAAGTCTTTGCTCTGTGCGATTATTATCTTCAGGGAAGGTCAAAGCGCTGCTCCCGCCATTTGTATGATATCTACAAGCTGACTCCGCTGATAAAGTTTGATGATGGGTTTGCTGTATTGATAGGAGAGGTGCGGGAGCATCGTTCCAGGATGCAGGTATGTCCGTCAGCGAAGGACACAGTTGATGTGCCGGCAGTTATCCTGGAGTTTTGTGAAAGTTCCTTTTACAGGGAGGACTATCAGGCTGTTACGAGCTACTTTGCAGCAGATGCTGTGCCCTATGATGAAGCAATAGGGCAGATGCGGGCGATTGCTGCCAGTGGTCTGTTTGTAAGATAGATGAGAATGAAAAAGGGGAGAAACAGCATAAGCTGCCACTCCCCAGTTGCTTCTATAGCGGGCATTGCCCATTTCATTTTTATTTTGCCGCCTTTTTCTCAGGGCACCAGGCAGGCGCCGTCTTGACAGGGACGGCATCCGAATGCCTTGCCCCGAACCCAAGGAAACCGGGCATCTTGCTCATCCTTTTTTATGGAAATAGTCCTGGATATAGCCCTGGTCAGGATGGGAGCAGGTGAAGCTTGTCCTTGTATTGCCATATGGGCGGAATCCGCTGCAGTGCTGGCAGCCGGAGCATTTGATAGTGTCTTTTTTGTTTTTCATCATGCAGTTTCCTTTCTGTTTTCCAATTTCTTCAGGTTATCTATATGGCAGCTGGCAAAGATATGGAAACTGTCGTCCAGATATGTCTGCCCTTTTTCTTCCATCAGCCGCATGGCTTCTTTCTGCTGCTTATACCATTCCGTCTGGATAACCGATCCTTTATTACATACAAGGAAAGTTACAATGGATGTCGGATATTTGAATTCATGCAGTTTGAGGTTATCGGCATAATTCTGCGCAGCTTCCAGTTCATCAAAGATGTCATGGTAGAGCCTTTCCACCAGATCAACGCCTTTCGTTGGCGCAAGGAAATCTTCCGTCACGATGTAGCCGAGCTGGCCTTCCGGGATGTCCTCAACATGGTAGGTTGTGGTATAGGAAACCTGCCCATAAGCGTATTCCTGTCTCAGCTTCATTTTTTCGCCGTTAAAGATAGCTGTATCTACATAACAGGTCTTCCCATCCGCCTCATAGGTTTCACAGTCTACATAGGCTGTATTTCCGGCACTGTCCTTTTCTTCGGACTTGATCATGAACCGGAAACAGGTTTTTTCGGAAAGCGCCTGCAGGACCTTTTCCCGGATGTTTTCCACATAGGGGAAGTCTTTGGCGATGTCATCGGCAATGGCTTCCGGAACCATTTCCTCCTTGATATTGTAAGAATTGTCACTTTTTAACTGTTCATATGTAGTATGGGAATCATGCCAGTCCATGCCCCCGTAAGTTGAAGTAGAGATATACATAAAAGCCTCCTTCTTGTGTATTTGTAAGTTTTCTGTTCCTTTATATTGTCCTAGACGTATGCTGATTGCGGGAGAGTGATGCCTTCGTTCCCCTTTATGGCGGACTGGTGGTAATCCAGTTCGCTGATCACGGCCTCTATGGTGTCGAACGCTGCGGACAGCTCCAGATACCGTGTAATGAAGCCGGTCACTTCCGTATAGAGGAGCATCTGCTGCTGTTTGGTCAGCCTGTTCAGGGCTAAGATGCGTTTCTGCTTTTCCGCCCATTCGTCTGCACAGTAGATGCTCTCATGTTCCAGGAGCTCCGTCATGTCGGTGTCGGACAGCATTGCCGCTGCAGTGTTGAACCATGCAGTTGCCGTCTGGCTGCAGTCGTCCTCATCGCAGAAAGCGATCTTTTTGGCAGGCATCTGGTACCAGAGCCTGTTCTTTACGTCCTGCAGCTCTATATACAGGTCAGATGCCATATTGCATAGTTCATTGATCTGGTCACAGTAATGGTCCCAGTATGGGCTGCCTTTCTCATTCCCGTTGTAGCAGTAGTCCATCATCTTATCCAGCCCGTCTGTTATGGACCACAGGTCCAGTTTTTTGTATAATGCCATCAGTTAATCCTCCTGTTCTTTCAACGTCCATGATTGTGCAGGCAGGTGAACCTGCTGTTTTTCTGCACATTCCATTCTGTATAAGCGCCATCCCTGTATATCCTGCGGCTGCAGATGGGGCAGTCCACGGTTTCAGGATTCCTCTCCTGCAGGTAGACCTTTTCTTGGCAGGAAGGACAGAAATATCCGTACAGCCGCATGGGTTCCAAAACGGCCGCAGAGCTTTGTGCCTTCCGCAGGGATTCCAGTTCGGATAAATGATCTTTTCTGCGTCCGATGGCCTGCTCATAACGCTGATAAGGCCCGCCGATGCCATAGACTTCCATGTTGTCATGCTGTTTCCGGGATAATTCCTCTATTTCGGACTGGGTTTTCATTTCTTCTTTCCGGATGAGTACAGTGATATGCTCTTTTATCTTTTCAAGGTTCTTCATTCGGCGGCCTCCTTTCTGTCTTCCAGATGGAAAAACTCGCTGATGTCCCATGTGCCCTTTAAGTATTTTGCCGCAGGGCATTCCCCGTCGCTGTGATCCTTATTGCAGGTGCAGCTTCCGCTTTGGTGCATGGCCAGCATGGAAGCCAGTGTTTCCCACTGCCTGCTTCTGTCATCTGCTTCCGCAATGTTGCTGCAGCGGTGGTATCTGCTGCAGTTCTGTTCGCATTCTTCCATATCCTTTTCGGCTCCCATGCAGACTGCAGATACAGATTCTGCAAGGGCCTTAAAGAACCATGGTTCCGGGGATACATACTGCAGGTAGTTCAGTGAAAACTCCAGCAGGTCATTGTGGCTCATGTTTGCGTCATAGATGGCATCAAAATATGTACAGAGCCAGTCTGACAGTTCCGGGAATTCCTCCAGGTGCCCGGAATGGAACCGGGTATCCGGGTCCTGTGCGGCATCCGCAAGGGCATTGGCGAAATCCTCATCCAGATAGCGCCGCTCCATGATGCGGTAGGCTTTTTCCAGCTCATCATCTGTGAGCGTGACCGTGGTTTTTCTGTTGTCTATGATTCTTTCAATTTGAAGTTCTTTCATCTCATTCTCCTTTTTTGATTTTGTCCTGGCGGTTATGCGCTTTTTCCCTGCAGGCAGGCGGAGCCGGTTTCATATAGCTCCAGTGGAATCCATCTCCCATCCTGCCAGAAGCAGTGGTTTGCCATACAGTAGATGAGTGGCGCGACATCCGGATTCTCCAGGCATTCCTGTGTGATATACAGCCCAAGGTGGCTCATATAGAAAGGCTCCAGGCCGGCAAGGATCTTCTCCCGCAGCGCATTGGCAAGGGAGTCAAATTCTGCTATATCCTGGTGGCTGAAGGCGGCCCTTGAGAGCTGCTTCAGGAGGCCGGAGCGCTCAATCGTCCCATTGATGATGGGCACAGCCTCATCAAGGTAATCTTTGTGGATGCGGATGCCCTTAAGGGCGACCTTTGCCGCATAATCCGATGCCCTGCGCTTAATGTCCGCACAGAGCCCTGTATAGCCTTTCCTGTACTTTGTCTTCAGCACTTCAAGGGGGACCTTCTCCCGGTTGTGCTTCAGGGTGGTTAAGAGTTTTGACAGTTCCTCCCTGAGCAGGGCAGTTTCCTGATCCGTTCCATTCATGGCGTATCCTCCTTCCAAAAGGGGCTGCTGCATATTGCAGGCAGCCCCGGATATCTTGTAGAGTGTGTTGCAGGCATCAGGCTGTCACACGGAAAGCCCCTCCCGGCTGGTTATTGTAGGAAATGGTGTAGATGCTGTTCAAAGTCTCAAACCGCACATGGCTGGCGGAAGCCTCCAGGATTGCCTGCACGGTGGAAGTGCGGATTAGGTTCCCCTGATAAAGATACATGGCGGGGAGCCCCGGCCGCAGCACATCCGTCAGCGTCCCGGTTACAGTGACCTCACGCTTGGATGCCGGTTCCTGATTTTTATTCTTGAATAGAGTAAGCATGTTGTTATCCTCCTTTATGCGACCTTGTAGTTCAGGCGGTAGGTGCCGTTCCCACAGGCTGTATACTGGCTCCGGTGCTCATAGATGGTTGCCCGGATGCGGTCTTTATAATGTCCGTTTTTCTTTGATTTGGGATGGTCCTGAAGCTTTGCATACAGCTCCGCTAATGTCATTTTCTTCATTCATGCCACCTCCGCAAGCTGCTTCTGAGCAAACACGCTGATACGTTCGCTGTAATCAAGGACCCTGCCATCCTGAAAGAGAAGGCAGGCAGATTTTAAGGTAAGCGGCAGATAGATCTCTTCTGGAGTATCCGTATAAAAATATTCCGTGTATACTTCCGTCAGGTAGGTGTCAGAATAGCGGTCTGCGAAAAAATCATAGTCAAGCGAAGATGGCGTAAGGCCAAGTTCCCGGTATTCCTCCATGTAAACCTGCGGTTCAAATTCCTTTATCAGCGCATTAAGACGGATGATGGAGCCTGCCTTCCCTTCCGTGCCGCCTTCCGTGATATTGAAATCCAGCGGCAGTTCCTTCCCTTTGATCAAAAAGGTCACGGTGCCTACCGACAGGAAGGTATCTTTTGGGCGGGAGATGGGGACAAGGCTCTCATACTGCAGTTCCATTCCATATATTCCATTCATTTTAGTATATGTCCTGATGCCAACCTATCCTTCCAGTGGTTCGGAGTATGGGCTGGGAGCTGTATCGGCGGATTCCAGAACCGGGGATTTTGGGACTGCTTTCGGCATCCCGGCGGACACGGCCATTCTTGTCCCCAAGTATTCCATGTCCCTCAGTGCGAAAATGACAGCGTACACTGGCCTGGTTACGCTGGTGCAGTTGTCCGCCTCTACGATCGGAGATCAGAATCCGGTGTCCTATGACATTGGTATCTCTGTGATCCGACTGGAGTTTATCCCGGAGATTCTGTACGGTGTTTCCTATCGCAAGAGCCTGACGACCCTGTTTCCCCGGTTTCTGAAAGCCATGGCAAATTACCATGAGGCTGACATCCGGCGTTACTTCCGGGATGCGTTCGGCTATGAGGGAAGCATTGCGGAATCTGCATGTAAAATGATTGGTTTTTTCACAGAACTTGGTGTTGATATGTATTTTGACCGCGGGGTTACTGCAGAGGCAATAAAAGGAATTGATATTTCAACTACGCTTTCCGTGGACGAGATCATGGCTATTGTGGAGGAATGTCTGCGGTAACAATGAATTTTTATAATGCGCGCCCATTTTGGGGTAGTAAGGAAGGAGAAAGCCTATGGGTAAAAAAGTTCTAAGCACTGTCCTGATGCCTTTGATGCTTTGCTCTCTGGTTGCCTGCGGGACGACCGGGCAGCAGGAGGCAGAAATACCCGACATATCTGAAAACAGCAGCTATGAGAGCGTAGCCGGATTGTTTAGAAATTGTTTAATCCGGATAGTGGTCTTTATTTAACATTGCTTTTTATAATGTGGAAATTAAGGAGGTGTCAGTATGATAGAAAAATGGAAACAAAGAGCGACTCACATGAATTTTAAGAAGGCGGTAATCATCTTCCTGATCACATGTCTTGTACTGATGATTTCAGTTCCTGCGGTTCTGTAAGGAAATTTTCAGAACAGAATTACCGAGTGGGAGCAGGTCGAAGAAAAAGGCAGGGAGCACAGGGAAAGAGAAAAATTCACCCAGGAGGGAGAAAAACTTTTCCGGGAGGATGACGAGAAAGACCTGGAAGAAATACACAGATATTTCCGTTTGTCATGGGGCGATTTCGCACTTCTGGCAGGCTGCGTTGTGATAGAAACAGTGCTTGGAATCTGGTATTGGATCCTTGTCATGATCTGGGCTTACCGTAAAGCGTACCGCATGGGCATTAATGGCGGATTGGCGCTGCTGGCAGCGCTGTTTTTCAACATTGCAGCAGTGGGGGCTCTCTATCTTTATGGTTTCCTGAAGGGAACCTGTGCAATCTGCGGCAGGGTAAGAAGCGGAAACGGAAGGTTCTGTGGCAGATGCGGAAGCCCATTGAAGAGGGAATGTCCGCAGTGCGGGCAGGAAACAGATGCGTCATCGGCTTATTGCAGTAACTGCGGCCAGAAACTGCAGGAAGACCAGGAAACTGAAAAATAAAAGATAGTCCGCTTATACAATTGACAAGGATTTGTATGTATAGTGAACGACAAAATAATTTGTCGTTCACTATAATCCCTCCGGGGGATGCGCACGATTTTTGCAAGGTAGAATCTGCGTTTACACGCAGCAAAAATCGGCGCAGTGAACGCCAAAAACAAAAATTTTTGTCGTTCACTATAACTTATAGTAAAACCTGCCGGGAAGGGAGTTATTTCGCTGCCTTCCCATCGCAGGTTTTTGGGGGTTCAGGATATGGGAAAGAAGACGGTAAAAAGGCGGATTTTTTTGTCGAATGCGCTGATGGTTCTGGTTACGCTGGTCATTTTATTATTGATCAATGCAGTTGTAATCAAAGTGTATTCCGAATACATTGAACAGGAATTGGAGAATTCCATAGGAGCTGTGGCGGATGAAGATGACCTGGAGGATATGATTGAAGGGTTTACTGTTCGCAGGAATGAGTTCATTCTGTTGTTTTTGCTGGATGGGATTTTTTGCATTGCAGTGCTTTTTCTGATAAGTCAGATTTTTACAGGAAAACTGTCAGGCCATATTATGGAACCGCTCTCTGCCCTTTCAGATGGGGCGGAGCGGATCCGTAACCATGATCTGACACAGGACATTGCCTATTCGGGGGATGTGGAATTCGAAAATGTCTGCCACAGCTTTAATGAGATGCGGGAGGCGATTCTGGAAGGACAGGAAAAGAACCGGAAATACGAAAGAGCCAGAACGGATATGATTGCTGGGATTTCCCATGATATGAGGACGCCCCTTACAGCCGTCCGCGGCACCATCAAAGCTTTGCTGGACGGGGTGGCGTCCACACCGGAACAACAGAGGAAATTCCTGGAAACGGCCTATCGCAGAACCGGAGATATGGATATTCTGCTGAATCAACTGTTTTATGTGTCAAAACTGGAGACCGGGAATATGCCGCTTACTTTGAACACAATAGAATTGTCCGCTTTTATTGAAAACTATATAAAAGGAAAACGGGAGCTTCTGGAAAATGAACCGATAGAATTGACTGCGGATACGAAAGGAATCACGGGTTATGTATCTGTGGACGGGGAGCAGCTTCAGAGAGTCTTTGATAATCTTTTGGAAAACAGCAGAAAGTACGGCAGTGTGACACCTTTGCATGTCAGAATTGCACTGGAACGGACGGAAAGTGGATTTTCCATCTGTTTTTCGGATAACGGAGCAGGTGTGGCGGAAGAAAAATTACCCTATCTTTTTGACGAATTTTACCGTGCCGATGAATCGCGGAATCAAAAGGACGGGAACGGGCTTGGCCTGTATATTGTAAAATATCTGATAGAAGCCATGGGAGGCAGTGTCCGGGCAGAGAATGCGGACGGGCTTAAGATTTTTATGGAAATCAGGGAGGAAGAGCAGAATGGCTGAAAGGCGTGTGTTGATCGTGGAGGATGACAGGGATATCAGTATGGTGGAGGAAGCTTATCTGGAGTCGGCAGGGTTTCAGACAGTGACCGTTGCCAATGGCGCAGAAGTTTCCGGCCTGCTGGAGAAAGAAGCTTTCGACCTGATCCTGCTTGACCTGATGCTTCCGGGAAAAAGCGGTTATGAGGTGTGCAGGGAAATCCGGAATAAGGTGGACATCCCGATTCTGATGGTGACAGCGAGGACAGAATCGGTGGATAAGATCCGGGGGCTTGGGCTTGGAGCGGATGATTATATCGCGAAGCCCTTTGATCCGGCGGAGCTGGTGGCAAGAGTCACCGCAAATATAAGACAGTATGAACGGATTCTTCAAAAACTCTCCGAACAGAAAACAGAGGAGCCGGAAGAAATACGGGTTGCCGACTTGCGGATTTTGTTGGATGGCTGGAAAGTCTACAAAGGAGAAAAGGAGATCAGGTTCCCAAACCGGGAGTTTGAACTTTTGAAGTTCCTTGCAATGAATCCCAATATCGTATTCTCCAAAGAACAGATCTTTGAAAAAATCTGGGGATACGATTATGTGGGAGACAGCGCAACAGTGATGGTGCATATCAACCGTATCCGGGAAAAAATCGAGGATGACAGCAAAAACCCCAGGATTCTGGAAACGGTGTGGGGAGCGGGGTACCGTTTTAATAAGTAAGCTGCCACAAATTGCAAAAGCAATGTTTAGGATTTGTTTAAAAAAACCCTTCTGTTTGTTTAATGCGGATTGTTAAGATAACCGCAGGAAACAGGGCAGGAGGTTTTTTTGATGTTAAAAGAAGGAATCAATGGATTTTGTATGGCATTGGCGGACAGTGTACCGGGAGTATCAGGGGGAACTGTTGCATTTATCATGGGATTTTATGACCTGTTTATCGGTTCTGTCCATGATCTGGTATTTGGAAAGTGGGAAGAAAAGAGATCCGCACTTTTCTATCTGGCAAAGCTGGGAGCAGGATGGGCGGTTGGAATGCTGCTGGCAGTAGCTGTTCTTTCAGCGTTATTTGAAAGCCATATCTATGTTGTCAGTTCTCTGTTTTTTGGATTTGTTCTTGGCGCAGTGCCGTTGGTGGTGGAGGAAGAGGTGGAAAGCCTTCTTAAATCGCCGCAGGGTTTTGCCTTTACGCTGATCGGTCTGGCAGTTGTTGTCGGTATTACGATGGCAAATGGCCAATCCGGCGCTGCGGCTATGGATTTGGCAGAGTTTACCATTCCTGTGGCTATTCAATTGTTTTTTATAGGTATGATTGCGATTTCAGCAATGTTTCTTCCAGGGATATCCGGCTCCACTCTGCTTTTAATCTTCGGAGCATATATTCCGGTAATTATGGCGGTGAAAGGGGTTTTATCTCTGGACTTTTCCTATATTCCCTGCCTGACGTTTTTTGGGTGCGGCATACTTGCCGGGGCGGTAACAGTGGTAAAAGCGATTAAGGCATGCCTTGAGAAATTCCGTTCCCAGACAGTGTATCTGATTCTGGGGATGATGATCGGTTCCCTTTATGCAATCGGGATGGGGCCGGCAACACTGAAAATACCACAGGAGCCTCTAAATATCGGTAATTTTTCTCCCATTCCGGCATTTGTAGGCGCCCTGCTGGTGTTTGGGATGCAGAAGATAAAAGAAAGAAGTGTAAGAAATGGGAATTGACGGAACAGAGAAGGAGATGAAAATTATGTCTATTGTAATTATTCCGGCCTATAAACCGGATCAGACTTTAATATCAATTACCGATAAGCTTTGGGAATATGGATGTCAGATTGTTGTAGTGGATGACGGGAGCGGTGAAGAATATAAGCAGGTATTTGACCGGATAGGAGATATCTGCATTGTACTCCGTCATGCGGAAAACCTTGGGAAAGGCGCAGCTATCAAAACAGCGCTGTCTTATATTAAAAGAGAGCCCTGGGACAATAAACTGATTGGGATCATGGATTGCGACGGACAGCACCTGCCCGAGGATATGCAAAAATTGTTCCAGTATGCCATGTCACACAGAAAAACGCTGGTACTTGGCGTCCGTACAGTCGGGAAGGAAATGCCGTTGAAATCCAGGTTAGGAAATCAGATTACAAGGGGCATTTACCGGCTTATCAGCGGTGTGGAGGCGTCAGATACACAGACAGGGCTTCGGGCATTTGATTTGGAGCTGGCAGATAAATTTCTTTCGGTGGAAGGGGAACGGTATGAATATGAGATGAATATGCTGATGATCTGTGCGAAAGAGAAAATCCCCATTAAGGAAGTACAAATCCGTACCATCTACCATGATAAGGATAATTCCAATTCCCATTTTCGCGGTTTCAGGGATTCTGTCAGGATCTATAAGGAGATTTTAAAGTTTACCCTGTCATCCCTTTCCGGTTTCCTGTTGGACTATCTGCTGTTTTTGCTAAGCTGGCTGATACAGAAGCACATTATTTTTTATTCCCTTACAGACAGAAAGGCGAGGGCATGAAAAGGCGGATTTTATGGATTGCGGTTGATATAACAATAGCAGCAGTGATTATCCTTGCAGTATGGATAGCGGGTTATAAGCTTCCACAGGAAGGAATCAGGGCAGCAGAATTTCCGCAGGCAGAAGAGGAGATAGAAGCGGAGCAGGAAATTGTGCCGGACGAGAGGAAAAAGAAAATTTTTTATCCGCAGGCGGCGGAAGCAATGGAGCCAAAACCGGAACTTTTGCCGGAGGAAAATGAGGAGAACTTGGAAACACAATCCGATTTTCTGCAAAGAACCTGCGTCGTTATGGACACGCAGGACTGGCATGAAAAATTTGCGGATAAATTTACGGATACAGTCGTTGCAACGGATACTTCTTACAGCAGTCCAAATTTATGCATTCAGTTACCGTACAGCCATTATGATACGGGAATACTGGATTCATCGGGAACCGGAAAGCATAAGAAATATGGAACACAGGTCTCATACGTCCTTGCGGATATCTATGTGGGAGATATTACCTGTTTACAGACTGCCTTTGCGCAGGACACCTACGGTGTGGGATATTCAGAAAAACTCTCGGATATGTCATCGGCAATGAAGTCAGTGCTTGCCATAAACGGCGATTCTTACAGCAATAACCGGCACAGGGATAATGGGACGATCATCAGGAACGGTGTGGTTTACAGGAACAGGCCGACGGATGTGGAAACCTGCGTATTAAACTGGGATGGGACAATGAACATTTACGGTCCGGATGAGATCGACCTGCAGCAGTTGATTGAAAAGGGGGCGTACCAGAGCTGGATATTCGGGCCGAGCCTGCTGGATGAGAATGGAAAGGCAAAAGAATCCTTTCTCACATGGAATTATATTAAGGAGTCCCATCCGAGAACAGCAATCGGGTATTATGAGCCAGGGCATTATTGTCTCCTGCTGGTGGATGGCAGGCAGAAAAGCAGCAGGGGGATGTTTCCCGATGAAATGGCAAGGGTATTTGAAAAACTGGGCTGCAGGGCAGCTTATAACCTGGATGGAGGGCACTGTTCTTTTATGACTTTTCAGGACAGAATGGCGAACCATCCATATAAACCAGAACATGAAGTGACAGATGGAATTTTTATTACGGAGGGATTGGGATGAACAGGTTAAGAGGATTATTATTGCATACAGGAGTAATCTGCAGCTTTGTCTGTATTGCGGCGAGAGTATTGGACTGGTATAACCCGTACATGGACTTTACCGGGCATATCTGGTTTATGCAGCTGACATTATATTTTGCAGTAATCCTGTTGGCTTTTATAAGAAAACCACAGAAAAGGTTGTTGTAATTAATAAAAAGGAGTTTTAAACAGGAGGATGGGATAGATGGAAGGGCAGAACAGAAAAAATACAAAGAATGAAAAAAGTCCGGGAAATAATTTAAAAACAGATGTCAACAAAGCAGATAAAGAAAAAATAAAAGAACTTGCAAGGAAAAGACAGGAGCTTGATGAACTGAAAGGAAATACTGCAAAAGGGAAAGCTGCCTGTATAGTTGTTTTTTTGTTGATGATCGGGCTGTCATTCGGCTTGTTTGTAAGTATGGTAAAACTGGATGCCGGAGGTTTTGCCAGTGAAGTGCTTGCACCGGCTATTGCAGATATTCCCGTTTTGCGGAGCATCCTTCCGGCTCAAATGCAGAAAAAAAGCGCATCAGAACTGGCAGCCGAACAGGCGCAGGCGCAAGCGGAAGCAGAGCGAATGCAGGCACAAGCGCAAGCGGAGGCGGAAGCGGCACAGGCACAAGCACAGGCACAGGCAGAAGCAGCAACGGCGCAGGCACAAGCAGAGGCAGCACGGGTACAGGCAGAGGAAAAGGCTGCTTTGCAGGACTATGTAGATACTTATTCTGCGATGAAGCCGCAGAATGCTGCAAAATTATTCGAAAGTATGATACCGAACAAGGAAGACGTAGTTATCAGCATATTGGAAAATCTTACGCCGGAGGAGAGGGCTGCCATCCTTTCAAACATGAATATTACAAATGCAGCAGATTTGACTGATAAAATGAGGAAATAAGCAGAATAAAATCGTTGTATTTAAAAAGCAGAAAAGGAGTCTTAGGGAAATAAAGTTTTAACAATTACAGTGCCCTGTTTTAATTCTGAAAACTATTTAAGGCGTTGTCTGGATTCTTTGGTCACAGGCGGGGACGACGTGGAAATTATCGTGGTGGATTCTGATGACTGGCTGTATTTGCTTGGATTACTTCTAAATATTGTCGTAATAGCCGTATTGATTTTGGTTATGCTTTCACCGGGAATTATCAAAGCGGCTTTTTTTAAAACAGAGGAGTTTTTGATTCATTTAAGAGTATGGAAAAAATCGGAAATCAGAAAAAATAAAATGGAGCGGTTTCAGTCCGGTTATCAGGAGACAGTCTGCTTTTTGCAAAATCATAAGAAAATGATAGGGGCGGTTGCCATAGGAACTTTTGCGCAAAGATTCAGCGCTTTTTTGCTCACTTATGTGATATACCGTGGGTTGGGACTGCACGGTTTTTCCATGTGGGATATCGTCTGGCTTCAGGCATCGGTCTACATAGCGGTGGATATGCTGCCGATACCCGGCGCTCAGTATGTTTTCCATTGCTGCCATTCTGAACAAACATCAGAAGGGTGAGTTGTATTTTGGTGTAAAAATGATGGAACCGTAATCGGACAGGAAGACTATCTTAGTGCGCTTTGAAGGCAGCAGATGTCCGTATCTTGCATACAATGTTCCAAGAATAAGAGTAGCGGACGAAGATCTTGTTATGGATCAGGATACTTATGATTCTATGATACGCAAGCGTGATAATGTCGATTATTCATGGGAGAAGAGGGTATCTAAGTACACAATTGACGATGTGGATGAAGATACTTTTTCAGAGTATTTGGGGAAAGCAAAAGAAGCCTTACGAATTGATTTTGAGGACACAGATGTAAAAATTGTCCTGGATAAATTGGAACTGATAGAAGGAGACTATCTTTTAAATGCAGGTGTTGCTCTTTTTTGTGATTGTGGTATTGTCAATGAATTGCAGATTGCGAAATTTGCATCTGATGAACGCCTGACATTTACTGATATACGCAGATATAGCGGTTCTGTTATGGAATTAAAGAAAAAAGCAGAGCAGTATATTATTGATGCAATGGATTGGCGTGTCGAATTTGGAAATTTAACCAGAAGAGAAATACCGGAAATTCCATTGGATGCAATCAGGGAGGCAATTACAAATTCTTTTGGACATAGAATGTTCGATAGTGGGCAGAGCAACGAAATTACTATTTTTAAAAATAGGATTGAGATATATAATCCGGGTGCGTTTCCGGCAAATAAAACACCGGAAAGCTATGTGGTGGGAAATCAAAGACCAATTCGTAGAAATCCTCTAATTGCCCGTACTTTATATTATTCTAAAGATATGGAAAGCTTTGCAACAGGATTAAAGCGTATTAAGGATGCTTGTGACAAAGCAGGATGTAAGGTGGAGTTTGAAACACCAGAGGATGGTTTTGTTGTCGTGTTTTATCGGCATGGTACTCAAAAATTGAGCGGTACCGCTCAAAAAACCGCTCAAAAAACCGCTCAAAAGGAAAAAAGAATCAATGCGTTGCTTGAATATTGTAAGGAACCGAAAGACAGAGAGGAAATGATGAAGTTTCTTGGTATAAAACACAGAACTACATTCAGAAATGATTACTTAAATCCATTATTGGCTGAGGGGAAAATTGCAATGACAATACCTGATAAGCCTCAAAGTAAGAACCAAAAATTTTATTCTGTTTAGTTATTATATAATAATGAATATGCAATTTGTAACTATTTAAAGCAATGTCAAAAGCCTGATATTTCATGAGGTTTTTGACATTTTTTAATATTTCAGAAACAAAAACCAAACATTACGCAAATAAAGGGATGTTATTTTCTTATCATCAAATGAAATACAAAATTGAACAGGAGGAATAAGTAATGGAAGAGACAATTCATATTACAGGGAAAAAGGTTGTAAAGGTTTTAGGTGCAGTATGTCTGGCAACAGGGGTGGTGGCATTGAGTGCGGTAGTGGCAAGTGGGGCCGCTGTCGGGGCTGTGGCAGAGGGATTCAAATCTGCTAAAAACACAATGCAGAAAATTCTGAAAAAAGATGAAATCGAAGCAGATGAAGTTTTGGCAGAAGGAACCTGTCAATAAAAACAAATAAAAAAGGAGAGTAGACAATGGCAAAATCTAAGTTATTGGAAGTAAATGAGAAAATTGCAGAAGGAGTAGTCGGCGGCTATAAGAAGATCGAGGATGGAGTAGTTGGCGGTTACAGGAAGATCGAGGAAGGGGTAGTCGGCGGTTACAAAAAAATCGAGGACGGAGCTGTCAACGGCTTCAATAAAATGGCTGATAAATTTGTGGACAATTTTTTGACGAAGGAAGGCGAGTCCGTAGAAGAAGCAAAGGCACGGATGGAGGAAGAACAGAAAGCAAGAAGAAAGGCAGGGCTTGAAAAATGAAAAAGAGTACATTTGTTGCAATGATCATGGGAACTATCGGAGGAATTTTGTTTGCACTGGGAATGTGCATGGCGCTGATACCGGAGTGGAATGCATTCCAACCGGGAGTCATTATGGGAGTGGTGGGGGCGGTCGTGCTGCTGGCCATGGTGCTTATATGGAGGAAGATGGAAAACAAAGAACCAATCAAACTGTCGGGAAAGACCATCGGCGCAACACTGATTGGAATCGTGGGTGCTCTGCTTTTGGGTGTCGGTATGTGCCTGACAATGGTGTGGAGTAACATGGTGGTCGGCATCATTGTCGGAATTGTGGGAATTGTAGTTCTCCTGTGCCTGATTCCTTTTATAAAAGGATTGAAATAACAGGGAGTAAAAATGTTTCATAAAAAAGAGGCTGTTTGAAAGCAGTCTCTTTTTAACAATTCCGAAACAAAATTCAAACAGAACTTAAACAAGAATGTCATATATGTTAAAATAGCAAAAAGGAGATGACTATATGATAAATATCCTTGTAGTGGAAGATGATGTAAAATTGAATCAGATTGTCTGCACTTACTTAAATGACAGCGGGTTCCATGCGAAAGGATGCCTTAGTGCAAAAGAAGCTTATGACGAGATGTATAACAATCTTTATGAACTGATCATTTCTGATATTATGATGCCGGAGATTGACGGCTTTGAGTTTGCACAGACGGTCAGGAGGGTAAACAGGACGATTCCGATTCTGTTCATGTCCGCAAAGGATGACCTGACATCCAAACAGAAAGGCTTCCAGCTTGGCATAGATGACTATATGGTAAAGCCCATTGAGTTGGACGAGCTTCTGCTGCGTGTCAGGGCGCTTTTGCGCAGAGCGAATATCGAGATGGAAAGAAAGATAACCGTGGGGAATCTGGTGCTCGATGCGGACGGCATGAGCGCGGAGATTGACGGGAAAGAGATCAGTCTTACAACAAGGGAATTCAACATTATTTATAAACTGTTGTCATATCCCAAAAAAACATTTTCCAGGGCGCAGCTTATGGATGAGTTCTGGGGTGTGGACAGCGATACCAGCCTGCGGGCGGTGGATGTGTATGTGACAAAGCTCAGGGATAAACTCTCGGCCTGTGACGGGTTCCAGATTGTGACTGTCAGGGGACTGGGATATAAGGCGGTGCTGCGATGAAAATAAAAGAAACCCTTTTTCCGCCGTCCCTGTTTGCCATTTATTTAGGAGTCCTGTTCTTAATGTCCGGCATCCATACCGGCCTGCTTGTATTTATGGGAAAGTATGGATGGAGTAAACTTGCACAGATCATTATCCCCATGGTTTACTGGGGAATCGTGGCGGTGGGGCTCACCCTGTTTACAAGAAAGAAAATGAGAAGTACCTATGAAGAGCCGCTTCATAAAATGGCAGAAGCCACAAGGAAAGTATCAGAGGGAGATTTTTCCGTATATGTTCCCACGGTTCATACGTCGGATAAACTGGATTATCTGGATGTCATGATTTTGAACTTCAATAAGATGGTGGAGGAGCTGGGGAGCATTGAGACGCTGAAAACGGATTTTGTGTCCAATGTGTCCCATGAGATGAAGACGCCCATTGCTGTTATTAAAAGTTACGCCCAGCTTCTACGGGCGGGGAAGGCAACAAAGGAGCAGAGAGAGGAATACGCAAAGGGAATAGAAGATGCTGCATCGAGGCTTTCCTCCCTGATCAGCAATATCCTGAAACTGAATAAGCTGGAACACCAGAGGATTACACCGGAAATAGAAACGTATGATGTGTGCAGGCAGTTATGTGAGAGTGCCTTTTTGTTTGAAGATGCAATGGAGGAAAAAGGGATCGAACTGGAAGCGGACATAGAGGATGCGGCGATGATAAAAGCGGATGCAAGCCTGATGGAACTGGTTTGGAACAATCTGCTTTCCAATGCAGTGAAATTTACGGAGCGGGGAGGCAGTATTACAATCCGGCAGACATCTGACAAAGACTATATCAGAATATCAGTGTCGGATACGGGATGCGGCATGTCGAAGGAAAGCATGAAACATATCTTTGATAAGTTCTATCAGGGTGACACCTCCCATTCCACGGAAGGGAATGGGCTTGGCCTTGCACTGGTGAAGCGGGTACTGGAGCTGATGGATGGGGATATCCGGATTACAAGCGAAGAAGGAAAGGGGAGTACCTTTCTTGTGACACTGCCTGTTGCCCGGGCAGCGTCTCAGAATAGGAGGAATGCAGAAAATGGAAGATGATGGGAAAAGAGCAGCTGCGCAAAGAGAACAGAGAAATTATGTGGGGTATGAATATAAAGAGATTGTGGCAGAAAGCAGTATGGTTTCATTACTTCTGGACGGATATGAAAATTTTGGCTGGGAAATAAATGACAGCTTACAGAGGGAGAGTGTGGAAAGGAAACTGGGCGGCAACGGCAGGACAGTGATCCGGCTGAAGCGCGACCGCAAGATTCTCAACAAAGCGGAACTTACCAGACTGCAGAGGAATTTCGAGGCGTGTGTTTCGGAGATACAGACGCTGGAAGGAAGGAAAACATCGGCGGCAACAGCTTATTCCATCCTCCTTGGCGTGATTGGGACTGCCTTTATGGCCGGTTCCACGTTTGCGGTAACGGCACAGCCGCCCCATTATGTTTTATGCATCCTGCTTGCCATACCGGGATTTTTGGGATGGATATTTCCATATTTTCTTTATAAGAAGATTGCAGGGAAACAGACAGAAAAGATCACACCATTGATTGAAGCGAAATATGATGAGATTTACGAGATATGTGAAAAGGGAAACAAGTTATTATAGATCTGTCATTTATTGACGGGCCGTTTTTGTTGATATTATATATAATAAAGCAGGTATAGATAAGGAGCGCCCCTATGGAAATCAGAGTTCTTCGTTATTTTTTGGCTGTTGTAAGGGAAGAGAGTATTACAAAAGCAGCAGAAGCTTTACATATTACCCAGCCGACCTTAAGCCGGCAATTATCCCAGTTGGAGGAGGAAGTCGGCGTCAGACTGTTTGAAAGGGGCACCCGAAAAATTAAACTGACAAACGAAGGGATTCTGTTGCGCAGACGGGCGGAAGAGATCCTTCAGCTTGTGGATAAGACAGAAAAAGAGCTGGTTGAGCAGGAGGAACAGGTGGAAGGCAAGATTTCCATTGGCTGTGGGGAAATTGCAGCAGTGCGGATGCTGCCGGATCTGATTTGGACATTTCGGGAAAAGTATACCCGTGTCAGCTTTGATATTTTTACGGCTACGGCGGATCTGGTAAAAGAGCAGATGGATAAAGGACTGCTCGATATCGGACTGCTTCTGGAACCGGTCGATATGGAAAAATATGATTTCATACGTCTGGACATGAAAGAAAACTGGGGGGTTCTGATGCGGCCGGATGATCCTCTGGCAGAAAAGGAATATGTTACAGCAGAGGATCTTCTTCCTCTGCCGCTGATATTACCGCGCCGTATGAATGTACAGAGTGAGCTGGCAAGTTGGTTTGGGGACTATTATGGAAAAATTAATATAGCTTTTACAAGCAATCTCAGTACAAACGGTGCTGTTATGGTGGGCGCCGGTCTGGCGTATTCTCTGGTGATAGAGGGGGCGGCTGCGCTTTGGGATCATTCTAAGATAGCATACAGGCCGCTGTTTCCGGCGCTTACGGCAACGAGTGTGCTGGCATGGAAACGCGATCAACCTTTCAGCCTGGCAGCAACAAAGTTTATCAACCAGACAAAATGCTTTTTTGGCATGGTTAGCCATTTAAAATAGGTATTTGATATAGTTTAAATAATAATCTAAAATTTAAGTGCAGTCAGGGAAAAGATTTCCCGGCGGCACTTATTTTTATTAGCACAATAAAGATCTGGAGGTAATTTACAATGAAAAAAGCAATTACAATTTTATTGTCCCTTATTATGGTTATGTGCCTTGTTGCCTGCGGAAATTCCACAGGTCAGGCAGAGACTCCTTCCACTGAAAACGATTCTGCGGAAAGTGACACGCAGACAGAAACTGAAAGTGCAGGTCAGTCGGAAAATGTCAATGTAAGTGATACGGAAAATGCAGGGCTTTCTGAAACACAGCAGCCGGAAGCAGAAGCTCCTGAAACGCAGGGGAGCAAAGTGCTTGTAGCTTATTTTTCTGCGACAGGTACAACGGAAGGCGTGGCGGAACATATTGCAAATGGTCTGAATGCAGATATTTACGAGATTATTCCCGAAGAACCCTACACGGATGCAGATCTGAACTATAATGACAACAACAGCCGTTCCACCATCGAAATGAATGACAAGGCTTCCCGTCCGGCGATTTCTGGCGCTGTGGAGAATATGGAGCAGTATGATATTGTGTTTATTGGCTATCCTAATATGGAGCAAGGTTTTGAGAGTGTATTGTGTGCATAGCGTTTGAAAATGGTGGAAAATAAGAACAGTATACACAAACAGAAAGAAGATTGTATATGGTGTTAAGATAAATAGATAGGAAGGGGAAAAGGCTGAGAGGAATATCTCTCGGCTTTAATATTTTAAATGGGAGAGATAGATTAGAAAAGTCGATTGCGACACAGAATGAAAATCTTGTGGAGAAAGTTCAGAGTAGTGGGATGCGGTTGAGTTAATGGATAAAGAGTTGATGTATAGAGGTCAGAAGTGACTTTTATAAATAGGAGGACTTCTATTTTTATTGTCGAAACAGATAGGACATCCGTTAGACTATCAAAGATGTTTGGACATATATTTATAAGCAAACGATATACAGCGCCTGTCTTACAAAAATGACGGATGAGGCTAGACAAAGATAAATAAAATGATTTTTCGCAGACAATATAATATATATTTGTTTTTAGGATTGACAAAAATATATAAATATGTAAAAATGATAGACAGATAAATCTATCAGGAGGTGCATGTCTTGACTAAAAACAAACAAGTAACTGATTTTCCTAGCGATGAGATGATGATTCGCCGTACAGTCCGTGCAATTCAAAAAGCCATTGAGGAAGACGTGCCAGAATTTTGTCAGGAGAATCACATGGAAACTATGAATAGTGTCCGTTACGTTCGTAGCGATAAGATAAATGATAACCTGAGAAACCATGTTGTATCAGAAGACACAATTCTTATTTCTTTCAAAAGGCGTTCATGGGATGGGCGAATACTGGTTGATCAAAAGAATTATATCACATATACAATTACAACGCAGCAGAATTTGGCAGCAATCCCTAAAAAGAAGGACCGGAGCTGTCCGCATTTCCTGCAATCTATATTGGCAATAGAAAATGGTGATCTTCATGGGAAATATGAACAGATGACGTTGTTTCCGATGGATCAATTTGAAGATGATGTATTGGAAGAGGACTATAAGAAGATTGTGTCTGGTGTTCTCTCTCCTGATTCCGGTTATCGTCACTATGTTGTTGCATATGCATTTGAAAAAAATGAACTCCTTGATGTGAATATGATACTATTGGATAAGGCATTTAACACTGTAAATGAGATTTCTTTGAATGAGTTTATCAAACCGGATTTTGCGAAACTGACAACGGAGCAATCTGAAAATTCAGAACAGTCTACCAAGCCTGCAAAAGCAGCGAAGGATTTAGTAGCTATAAAGACAGGTATTCGTCTTGACCTGATTGATCTTGAAGATGAAAAACGGGCGTAATATCAAATATCAAGGAGATAGTGAAAATGAACAACAATAGATTCCGTGGAGAAAGGCTGAAAAATGCGAGGCTTTTTCGAGGGCTGACTTTAACAGAGTTGGCTGATCGGACAGGCATCAGCAAGCAGTCTATTTCCCAATATGAGAATGGCAGTGTGCCAGATATACAACGGGTGGTAACGATTGCTCATCAGCTTGGATTTCCACCAGAATACTTTCTGCAGGAAGATAACTGCAAGACAATAACTGAGGTTACTTATTTCCGATCCTTGACCACTGCTACAAAAATGAGTCGTACATCTCAAAGCATTAAGCTGGAGTATGTTGCTAAAATGTTTGAGATATTAGCACAGTATGTTGTGTTTCCAACATTAAATTTGCCCAAGGTTGAGTTTTTTGGCAGTGATGATGAATTTGATGATGATGCTCAACGGGCCATGCAGAATGAGATTGAGATTATCGCATTGAAAGTCCGGGAGCATTGGAACTTGGGATTATCACCAATAGCTGATCTGCAACTTACGCTTGAGGAAAATGGCATTATTGTAACAGGATTTGATACGAATGACAGTAAAATCGATGCCTTTAGCCAAAGAACACTCATTGATAATGGGGATGTGTTTTTTATTGCTGTTGGGCAGGGGGAAAAGCCCAAGGGTAGAATTTTCTTTGATATGGCTCATGAACTTGGTCATATCCTACTACACCCATGGAGTGAGAGTTTAGATTTAATTAGTAAAGAAGAATTCAAAATGCGGGAAACGCAGGCTAATATGTTTGCCAGCGCTCTCCTTTTACCACAAGAGTTGTTTCTCCAAGAGGTACAGGCATACCCTACAGATTTGAATTACTATCTACATTTGAAGAAGCGATGGAATTGTTCAATGCAGGCAATGATTTATAGGGCACACCAGTTGAAAGCGATAAGTGATAACCAGTATCAATATATGATGCGTCAGGTTTCCAAGAAAGGCTGGCGTACGAAAGAACCCGGAGATACACCATATTATCTAAATGAGAATATTTTTCAGGGTGCGATTGATGTGCTGTTTGAGGCAGGATACCTGAATTCGAACACGTTACTCCGTCTGTTCAAAAAATACGGTGTAACAATGTACCCGACTGATATTGAAGAACTTCTCCATTTACGGAAAGATACTCTTAAGGTAGAAACAATGAGTCCGACCAATATCATTCAGCTTAAAAGACCCGAATAGCAGGATAGAGAGGACAAATGTAACGAATGGTGGTTCAAACACTACATGAGTTTCATAAGAAACTTGAAGTGAAAACGGAAATTCAACTTTAAGATGATCGCTTCTATAAGGCTGAGGAAGCATTAAGTGTACAGACTTGGTCTTTGAATAATAAAAGGAAATAAATAGAAATGATAGAATCGAAATTTGATGTTATGGATTTATTAAATGCATATCTTGTTGTGCAATATGAGTATAATCACCAATTTTTGATGTCATGAAATTAAGGCAAGGATAGTAGATGAGGCATTAAAAGAATAAATTGGAGTAGAATTAAACGCTCTATAAAAACATCAGAGTAGCTAGAAAAGTTAGATACTATCCCCTAAAATAGTACATAGTTCATAGCGGTGTTGATGTTTTTGCTTTGTATAGATTTCGTTTTTATTTTCTCAAAAAGAAGAATAATATGGAAAAACAGAATATTTCGAAAGAGAAAGGGGAAATATATGGAGGGAGTATATGAATCCTTAGCAGCTGTCACTGTTATGAGGGAATTATATGATACAGGCAAAGATATTTATGATGTTTTAGCAAATTATATAAAATTATTGATAATTAATGAACACATGAATGATTTTTCTAGTGCTGAGATTACCGAAAAAATAAACAGAAATAATTCGTTTAAACTTAACGAGTCTGTAGTAAAAACAGCACTAAAACGTCTCAATATAAATCGGAATTATGGTGTTTATACTGTAGATATTTCTTTTTTTGACAATGAAAAGGTAAATATTTTAGATAATCAGATTAAGCAAAACCAAGTACTGCTTGAAAATCTATATGATTTTATTCAAACAGAATCATCTGAAATCCTTACAGAAGAAAAAAAGGAAATTGTTCAAAAACAATTTTATAGTTATCTTTTAAATGAAGATACTTCTGATGAGTATTCTCTGTTGATTAGTAAATATATTATGAAAACCAGTATTGATGATAAATATATGTCCATTATCAATAGAATAAAAGAAGGTTATCTCATTTATGAAGGGATTTGTTATAGTACAGATCTTAGCAATCTTGGTAAATGGACGATAGAGTTAAATATTTATTTAGAACAGGAAATACTATTTTATATTGCCGGATATAATGGAGAAATTCATAAATCACTTTATCAACAGCTATTAGATTACATTGAAGAAATAAATTCCAGTAATAAAAGCAGAAAGAAATACATAAAACTCTACTATACGCAAGATGTAAAAGAAGAAATTGAAGCATATTTTAGAGGAGCAGAGAGAGCATTTGAAAAAGGAGAGATTATCAACCCTGCTAAAAAGCCAATGCTTCATATTCTTAGGAACTGTCACAAAATAAATTAGTCTTTTTGAAATATAGGCTATCTTATTTCGTGACAATGGTGTATGATATCTGTAGGTTACTTTTGGAGGTGTCTGCAGATGTCTGCAAGTGAAGAAACAAAATATGCCGTAAAGCAAATTCTGATAAACATGATGCCTGTGCTGGATGAATA